>QWCH01006253.1_pt1 | contig 11213 bp, 9 predicted proteins | sample 1972671 | NCBI WGS metagenome assembly QWCH01 (sample SAMN09866713, study PRJNA288562) | Human gut metagenome isolate term3_stool, whole genome shotgun sequencing... | isolation source: gut | host: Homo sapiens | place: USA: California | reverse complement strand
ATACTTGATGTATTCACGAGCATTTTTGTGAAATATGACGGGAAATTTGCAAGCAGATGGCGTGCAAAGTCGCCAGACGCTCTTTGTGCGGTATTGCCTCAATATTTTCCTGCAACCAGATCTGCAAAGGAAGTGGTTTTTCCGATGCCAGCATATGCACAATACAGCATCAGATAAAATGCATCTGTGGAATCGACAAGTCCGTTACCGTCAATATCGCATGCCGCAGGTTTTACATTTTCCGGCACTGCCACACCGGCGGACTTCGAAGCAACGTAATACATCAGATAAAACACGTCTGTGGTATCGATCGCACCGCTGCCGTCGGTATCTCCGGTCACAAACGGACGATACAGCAGAGAGATGTCACGAGATACCTGCAAATTGCCCTCCGCAGTGACTTCCGCAGTCGGTTCTGAAGCGGACACCGGTTCCGTCATCTGCTCCGGAAACGAAACCGCATATGTATACGTGCTGTTTCCGCTGACAGATGCTTCCATGTGGGGGTCTGCGATCAGCACGCTGTCGTCCTCGAATATGGCTCCGTCTGTATCCGGTTCGCTGACGGAAACGTGATACACGGAGTTATAAATGCAGGTCAGGGACGGCGATGTATAAGTATGCGGAAATTCCGCCGGATTCTGCGGGCATTCGCAGTAGTCCACCAGCAGCACATACGCTGTTATGTCGGCGTCTTCTGCCGGCGACAGGTTCATATCATAATAGGTTGGTGTGCCCTCCGGTGTGAACTTCTGCACGGTCACATGCACCGGATAGTCCTGTACTTCCACCACAATTCTGCCGGTGATCTGGCTGTCCGGCACCGGTTTCGGCACATCGGTAGTCAGGGCTACACTCTTTGCACATTCCACCGTCTTTTTCACAGGGGCATCGGTTTCTTCTGCCGAAGCAGCCCACAGAGTTCCCAGCATCGTGCCGCACAGCACCGATGCCGTCAGTCCGGCAAACAGTTTTTGCAACATGATCTTCCCTCCTTAATACGGCATAGTGAACTGTCCCACACGCCACGAGCCGTCCTCCAGCACCAGCGTGAACGTGTCCTCCTTGGTAGAGGCAGAGCCGTCTTCGGGATCTTCATAGCTGGAAGTGACTGCAAAGGTCAGCTGGCTGGAAGTGCTGGCGGTGAGAGCCGTTACCGCAGACGATACATAAGAAATATCGGCTCCGCGGTCGCCCATTCTGCCGTACAGCTTATCCTCGGACATTTCCAGCATGCCGTCAAAGTCCGAAGCGTGAGCAGACTTGGCAAACACGGCATAGTACGGTGCTTCGGCATCTTCCAGCGTGTCACAGCTGGTGATCCGCACGTAGTCATCGGCAATGGTGTCCTCAGTATCATACGTAAAGCCGCTGCTGGAGCAGAGATAGGTGTAATAGGTCTGTGCAGCCTTTTCGTACATCTGCTGAGCCTGTGCCACCCATTCGCTTTCTGTCATGCCGGTATCCCCGACTGTCCCCTGAGAGGCGGCTGCCTCTGCGGTGACTGCGGCAGTGGTTTCTGTGGTGTCGGCAGTTTCTCCGGCAGCTGTCGTGTCAATGGTTTCGGTGTCCTCTGCCGCAGTTTCCGTTTCTGCCGGCTGAGTTTCTGCTGCTTCTTCGGAAGCCGTTGTTTCTGCGGTCATATTTACCGGTGTCTGGCTGTCGCCATTGCCGGAAACATCTGTGCATCCTACCATAAGGGCTGCCAGTGCACAAAAAGCGGTACAGGCAGCGAGCATTTTTTTCTGCATGAAGTTCGAACTCCTTTCTTGCAGGGACGGTTTCCCCTTGGGGCAACCAATATAAAATTGCCCCCAATCTTTCGACTGTGTAACTTCTATTATAACACATCTTTTTCAAAAAGGCAATGCTTTTTCTGCAATTTTCCGGAGAGAATAAAGGCAATACCGCATAAAGCTTGTACACTAAGATGCGTAGTCAGTTTTTTCGACAGATCGCACAGAAATTCCGAATCCCACTGTGTTGATGCGATTTTCCGGTAAAGCCAAAAAAGCACGCAATCTCTACAGACCGCGTGCAAATTCTTGGAGCTGTTAACCAGATTCGAACTGGTGACCTCTTCCTTACCAAGGAAGTGCTCTACCAACTGAGCTATAACAGCATTTCTTTTATTGTTCCCTCGCCGCTTTTGGCGAATCAACGTATATTATTATAGCACAAATATTTCAGCTTGTCAATGAGTTCTTTTCGTTTTGAAAAAAAGAATGTTTTTTTCGATTGAAATTTGTTTTATTTGATGGCAGCGACCAATTTTGTTGAAATTCGACTTTTTGCATTTGTAAAGAAAAGCGTTAAAGCAAAAACGCTTCGTTGTTCAAGATCGGAGCATTCCCTCCCACTTGTGTAATTCAACACATGGGAGGTGATTGCAGTGGATTGCTTTGTTACATTTTGTGATTTGCTGGAAAATGTGGTTAGTTGCATACCGCAAACTATTGTTTGACATTTTTTGCAAAGTGTGGTATACTAAACTTCGAGGGCATACCTGAAACGGTAGGCGGTCTATTCCAGCTCCCAGAAGGGAGTGAGTGGTATGGAATACGTAACTTGGTCAGATTTGATTCAGTACAGCATCCTGATCGTTGCTATTATAGCATTGATACACGATATTTTCCATAACAACGACAACAAACGGAAATAACCGCCCTGACTGCTAAACCCGGGCGGTTATTCAAAAACGCTATGAGGGAGCAGACCGTCTACTGGTATGCTCTTTCTATTTCTATTATACGCGATTTGCACCGACTTGTCAAGTCTTTTTTTCGTCGGGCGATTGACAGACGAACACAGTTCACTCTGCAACAGTTTTCACATACAAAGCCAAAAAAGCACGCAGTCCATACAGACCGCGTGCAAATTCCTGGAGCTGTTAACCAGATTCGAACTGGTGACCTCTTCCTTACCAAGGAAGTGCTCTACCAACTGAGCTATAACAGCATTTCTTTTATTGCTCTCCCGCCGTTTTTGGCGAATCAACATATATTATTATAGCACAAATGCTCCGATTTGTCAACGCATTCTTGTCATTTTAAAAAAAAGAAAGTTTTCATATGATGTATTTTGTTTTTTCTCGTAAAGCAAAACTTTCAATCTGATTATACGAAAAAGCATCTGTAAAAATAAAGCTCTTTTTTGTAAACAACGACGTTTCCAACAATTCGAAACACAAAAAACCGCTGCCAGTTTCACAAGAGAAACCAGCAGCGGTCTTTCATTCGTTTTGTACAGTATTATGAAAACACCGTTTTATTCGCAAGTCACGATATATCCGCTGATATTATCCCCGGAAGCGGTATAGGTGCCGCTGGGAATGGTGACCTGTACGTCCTTTGTGCCGCCAATGCCCACATAGAACACCTGATAGGTCTTGCCGTCAGCCGTGATCTCCAGCGGGTTGTCCGCACTGTAGCTGTGTACACGGTCGATGTATTCTTCCAGACAGAGGTTGTGTTCCTGCATATAGAGAGCGTGGGGTACGCCTACATAGCGGAATGTATATGTACGGCTGTCCTCACCGGTTTTTTCGTCCTTGCCGTCCGGATAGCGTACCACAAAGCCATATTCTGCGGCATGTTCTGCGATCCAGCTGTACTTCGGATACTTTTCTGCATTATAATAGTCCGAAGTGCCGTCCCCGAAATTGATTTTCAGGTTGAAACTGCGGCCGCTGTGATAATCGGAATAGCCGCCACGGAATCCGGTGCTGCCGTCCTCATAGCGGGAATCCTGATCTGCCTTGTCCCGATAGCCGCTGAACACCTGCATGCCGCCAAGACCGGTTTCGGTTTCAAAAGCGGACATCATTTTGTTCAGCTGGGCAATGGTTTCTGCGTCCAGCTGTACTTCCATATCGCTGACGCTGTAGGAACTATTTCGTTTCTCGTAGACACTTTCCAGCTTGGGATCACCGTTGGGGAAATCGTAGCTGTGTTCCTTGTTGATGAGAATCAGATTGCCCTGATCGACACCCTTTGCCGCCAGCGTGATCTGCTTCCCGTCCTTTCGGCTGGTTTCCTCGGTGCTGGTTGTGGTCTTGGTGGTATCGGTTGCCACGTCCGGCTCTGTGGTCTTTTTGGGCTTATCTGTTGCCTTTTCGGTCTGCTTCGTGGTTGCCGTTGCCACAGCCACATTGCCGGAATCCTCAGGCTGCTTCCGGCGTTGGCAGCTGTGGAAGCAAAGTGCTCCGATCAGCAGCACGATCAGCAGCAGCGGCACGAATACTGCTGCGATCCGGTCGAACCGGAGTTTTCGCTTGCGGACATGACTGCCTCCTTTGGAAGAAGCTTTTTTATCCATATCCGGTTTTGGCTCCGGCTCTTTGGCATGACTGATCGGTTTTTTCGGTTCGCTCATGATTGCAATTCCTTTCTTGGTATCGGCAATCCGCACATGATATTCACGGGGATTCCCTATGATTTTTCGCAGACTCCGCAGGATCCTTGCCGCGGAAAATGCTGACTACACTAGTATAGCATATTTTCCGGCACTTTTCAAGTCGGAATTCAGGAGAAAATCCGAAAGCGATCACCGATACACAAAAAAGGCTGCACAGTCCGAAAACTGTACAGCCTTTCTAAAGAACCTTTGGTGCGGACGACAGGACTTGAACCTGCACGCCGAAGCAATAGAACCTAAATCTATCGTGTCTGCCAGTTTCACCACGTCCGCAGGGAATGTTTTTAGTATACCACGATTTTCCGGATTTGTCAAGCACGTGCATCAATTTTTTTCCGAAATGACACCCACAAAACAGACAAGCCAACCAGACAAACGGACAAAAAACCAGCGAAATTACGTGCATTTCACCTTGTCTGTTGCAATTGCAGCCGCCAGACAAACAGGCTCTAAGCCTCCCCTTTCAGGGGAGGGGGACCAGCGAAGCTGGTGGAGGGGTTCTTTCAAAATCTTTTGCATAATAATCCTCTAAGCAACTCGCCGCCTTGACGATTTCCCAAATTCGTGTTACAATAGTACCATACTGAAAATTTGGAGGAACGTAACATGCGAATCTTAGTAGTTGGCATGGGACTGATCGGCGGCTCTATCTGCAAATCGATAAAAGCAGCCACTTCCCATGCCGTTTACGGATGTGACGTACAGCAGGCAGTTCTGGACGATGCCATTGCCGACGGAGCGATCGACGGCACCGGCACTATGACAGACGGCACTTATGACATGATCATTCTCTGCCTGCACCAGCGTATTGCCATTCAAATGGTACAGGAAGCCCTGCCTAAAATTCCGGCAGGCACGATTCTGGTAGACACCTGTGGTCTGAAAGGGCGTATGGTGCGGGATCTGACCTACCGCTGCCGGAAAGCCGATGTGCGGTATGTGGGCACACACCCTATGGCTGGACGAGAGAAAAACGGCTACTACGCCAGCATTCCCAACCTGTTCCAGAACGCCAACCTCATTGTTACACCAGTGGACGGCACCGATGAAGCGGCTCTGGACACCGTCAAGGAACTGGCAGACCAGATGGGCTTCGGCAAGATCGTCACCGCCACGCCCATGTGGCACGATAACATGATCGCCTATACTTCTCAGCTGGCTCACGTGGTTTCCAGCTCTTATGTCAAGGACTTCTGCATGGACGATGCCCTGTCTTTCTCCGGCGGCAGCTTTCAGGATATGACACGCGTGGCAACCATGGACGAGTCTATGTGGGCTGCCCTGTTTCTGGACAATCGGGACAACCTGCTGTACCACCTCGATCTGCTGATCGAAAACCTTACGGACTACCGCGATGCCCTGAAACAGCGGGACGAGGAACGGCTGCAATATCTCATTGCCGAGGGACGGCAGATTCAGGAAGAAAATGTCCGTAAACGTCAAGAACAAAACGAACTGCAAAAAGGAGAAACCGCATGAACTGGACACAAGTTGATATTTACACCACCACGCCCGCTATTGACCTGCTGAGCGTCCGGCTGCAGGATCTGGGGATCCGCGGCTGCATGGTACAGGACGCACAGGATTTTCAGGAGTTTCTGGAACAGAAAGACGGCAAGTGGGACTATCTGGAGGACGGGCTCATGGAACTGGCAAGCTGTGAAACCTGTGTCACGGTCTACCTGCCGGAAGATGCACAGGGTGCCGAAATGCTGGCAGCTCTGCGAACCATGCTGGCACAGATGAAAGCCGAGGACACCGAACACCAGTACGGCAGACTGGAAGCTGTCTGCTCCGGCATTCGGGAGGAGGACTGGGCGAACAACTGGAAACAGTATTTCAAGCCGTTTCCGGTGGGAAACAAGCTGTACATCAAGCCCAGCTGGGAAGAACCCACCGCAGAAGCCGCCGGCAGAACCATTCTGGAGATCGATCCGGCAAGCAGCTTCGGCACCGGACAGCACCACACCACACGGCTCTGTCTGGAACTGATGGAAAATGAGATCACCCCTGCCACCCGCCTGCTGGACTTGGGCTGCGGCAGCGGCATTCTGTTTATCGGCGGCATGCTGCTGGGGGCAAAGGAAGCCTATGCCGTAGACATTGAGGAAAATGCCACCCGTATCGCCAAGGAAAACGCCGCAGAAAATCACCTGAATCCGGAAAACTATACCATTTCCTGCGGCAACATCATCACAGACACCGCCCTGCGGGAATCGATCGGCAGCGGCTATGATGTCATCACCGCCAACATTGTGGCAGATGTCATCAAGGGCATGGCTCCGCTGTTTCCGTCGTTCCTGAAAGACAACGGCATTCTGATCCTGTCAGGCATCATCACGGAACGGGCAGACGAAGTGCTGGACACTGTGACTGCCTATGACTTCGCCGTGCTGGAACGGCGGGAAGCATCCGGCTGGTGTGCTGTCAAGCTGCAAAAGCTTGCCGGAGCCGGCACCTGCTGCGACACCCTGCGGAAGTAACCATGGAACTGCTACAGCTGGAATACTTTTATGCAGTGGCACAGAACCAGCACATGACACGCACGGCGGAGCAGCTGCACATTGCACAGCCCTCGCTCACCCAGAGTATCCGCCGGCTGGAAAAGGAACTGGGCGTGCCTCTGTTTTACCGCAGTGGCAGGAACATTGCCCTGACCACATACGGTGAGGCACTGCAGAACGCTCTGACACCGGTGCTGAAAACTCTGCACCAGATTCCTACGCAACTACAGCAAATGGCTCTGGAACGGGAAAAGACCATTCGGCTGAATGTACTGGCGGCTTCCACACTGGTGACACAGGCACTGATCTCCTATAAAAAAGACCATGACGGGCTGCATTTCCGGCTGATTCAAAACTCGCAGTGCGAGGACGCAGACATCACGGTTTTCACGCGGGAAAATTTTCAGATTCCCACAGATACCAAGGAACGGTATGAGCTGTTTAAGGAACGCATTTTTCTGGCAGTTCCACACAATTCGCCCTACGCCAGCGAAGAAAGCGTCCGCTTACAGGACTTTGCCCATGAGGATTTCATCAGCCTGTCCGGTTCCCGCAGTATCCGCACGATCTGTGACCGCTACTGCATGCAGGCGGGATTTGTCCCGCACATCATCTATGAGAGCGACAGTCCGGACACTGTCAAAAACCTGATCGCCAGCGGACTGGGAGTAGGCTTCTGGCCGCACTATACGTGGGGCATGGACAGCATGGAGCAGATTCGCCTGCTGCCTATTGCGGAACCTACCTGCCAGCGTGCCATTATCCTACAGCTGCACCGCCACGCCAGAGGGCAGGAGGCAGTGTGCAGCTTTTACGCCTTTCTGAGCCGCTATCTGCGGCAGCTGAAAGCCGCGGAACAGCATTAAGAAAACAAACCACCGCATCACTCCCTCGGATTTCTCCGGCAGGTGATGCGGTGGTTTTTGTTTGACATTTTTGTCGAATGAAGATTTGCAGTGTTCTGCTATCCTTGGCAAATTTGATCGTATACATTTACTATAATCATAAAAATAGTAACGACAATCACCGCAAGAACAAAAAGAAATAACCGCCCCACAGCTTCCAACTAAAGGCGGTTATTTTTTTACCAACTAGTGGGAGCAGACCGTCTACTGGTATGCTATTTCTATTTCTATTATACGCCAGAACGCCGCATTTGTCAAGGGCTTTTTTGTGGGAAACGCGGCTAATCTCATTTGACATTTTTGTCGAAGTGTGGTATACTACCATTTGAGGGCATACCTGAAACGGTAGGCGGTCAAGTCTTTTTTGATTTTTGCTCCCACTGCTCATTTGAACAGACGGGAGGTGATTCGTATGATGGATCAATATGTCACCTTTGGTGATCTGCTGAAGATTTGCAGTGTTCTGCTATCCTTGGCAAATTTGATCGTATATATTTACTATAATCATAAAAATAGTAATGACAATCACCGCAAAAACAAAAAGAAATAACCGCCCCTGAGTTCCCCAACTTGTGGCGGTTAAGTCTTTTTAACTACTAACAGTGGGAGCAGACCGTCTACTGGTATGCTCTTTCTATTTCTATTATACGCCAGAACGCCCTGTTTGTCAAGGGCTTTTATGCTGAAAACTATCGTTTGACATTTTTTGCAAAGTGTGGTATACTAAATTTCGAGGGCATACCTGAAACGGTAGGCGGCTCGCTATCCTTGGGCGAGTCTGCCGTCGCCATTTCCGCTGGGCGACGGGCTGGTCGATTCCTGCTCCCGGAAGGGAGTGAGTAGTATGGAATACGTAACTTGGTCAGATTTGATTCAGTACAGTATCCTGATCGTTGCTATTATAGCATTGATGCACGATATTTTCCATAACAACGACAACAAACGGAAATAACCGCCCCGACTGCTAAACCTGGGCGGTTATTTTGATAATCAACCATGGGAGCAGACCGTCTACTGGTATGCTCTTTCTATCTTTATTATACGTCAGAACGCCGCATTTGTCAAGGGCTTTTTTGCCGAGAAAATTTTGAGGGCATACCTGAAACGGTAGGCGGTCGATTCCTGCTCCCGGAAGGGAGTGAGTGCAAATGAACCTGGACATTCTCGTCAAGTGCATTAGCATGGTTTGCGAAGTCTTCAAGGCATATCTTGCCTACTTAAACTTCAAGAAACGGAAATAACCGCCCCCAAGCTTCCAACTAAAGGCGGTTATTTCAAATAATCACATATTGGGAGCAGACCGTCTACTGGTATGCTCTTTCTATCTTTATTATACGCCAGAACGCCGCATTTGTCAAGGGCTTTTTTGCCGGAAAATGCGGTTATTTTTATGTCATGGGATTCCGCAGAAACAAAACTGTGTACTTTTGTACTTTTCTACAATGCAGTTTGCACCATGCCGCAATGCCCCTACAGACCGCCAAAAACCGCACCTCCGCCGTTCCTGCCGCATACGATAAACCAGCAGAAGGAGGAATGCATATGCCTTTGATCAGTCTTTGCATGATCGTGCGAAATGAAGAAGCGGTGCTGGGGCGGTGTCTGGATTCGGTGGCAGATCTGGTAGATGAGATCATTCTGGTGGACACCGGCTCCACCGACAACACCAAGGCAGTGGCTGCGGAATATGCCGCCAAAATTTATGATTTTCCGTGGTGCGACGATTTTTCCGCGGCACGGAACTACGCCGTTTCCCAAGCCGTAGGAGATTACTGGCTGTGGCTGGACGCGGACGATGTCATCGAGGGGGAAAACCACGAAAAGCTGCGGAAAATCCTGGAGGCTCCGGAAGCAGACATGGTATTTCTCCCTTACTGGCTCAGCTTTGACGCTGCCGGAACGCCCCAGATGATTTCCCGGCGGGAACGGATTTTCCGGCGGAGCCGCGGCTATCGTTTCACCGGAGCCGTACATGAAGCCGTGGTGCCCTCCGGCAGTATCCGCTACGGCGATGCGGCAGTGTCCCACCGGAAGCTGCACGCCGGCGACCCTGACCGGAATCTGCACATTTATCAGAAACTGCTGCTGTCCGGCAAACGATTTTCGCCGCGGGAGCAGTACTATTATGCACGGGAACTTTGCGACCACGGAGCCTATCGGGCGGCACTGCCGGTGCTGGAACAGTTTTTGCAGGAGGGCAGGGGCTGGACACCGGACAACATCGGTGCATGCCTGCTTGCAGGCCGCTGCTATGCCCGGCTGGAACAGCCCGACGAGGCAATGCAAAGTCTGTTCCGTTCGTTCTGCTACGGCATTCCCCAGCCGGAGATCTGCTGCGAGATCGGCGGGCTGTTTCTGGAGCGGCAGCAGTACCCGCAGGCAGCATTCTGGTATCATCTGGCAATCGAAACCGGTCACCAGCCCCACGAGGGCTTCTGGCGGCAGGAGTGCTGTGACTATCTGCCGGCGATCCAGCTGTGCGTGTGCTATGACCGTATGGGTGACATTTCCACGGCGGCAGCATATAATGCATTGGCAGGCAGTTTTCGCCGCGGTGATGCGGCAGTGGCGTATAACCGGCAGTATTTCGCGGAAAAGGCTGCCCGCCGGAAATGATGCGAAAGGAGCGATACAGAATGGCATATTGTAATTGCGGAGAACCCAGCCAGCCTGACCGCTGCTGCATGCCGGCACCGCCGCCTGTGCCCTGTTGTCTGCAAGGTCCGGCAGGTGTGACCGGTCCGGTCGGTGCGACAGGTCCCACCGGTGCCACAGGTGCGGACGGTGCCGTTGGTGCGACAGGTCCTACCGGTGCCACAGGTGCAGACGGTGCCGTTGGTGCGACAGGTCCCACCGGTGCCACAGGTGCAGACGGTGCCGTTGGTGCGACAGGTCCCACCGGTGCAACTGGTGCCGCCGGTGTCGTTACGCCGGCAGCTGCGGTAGCGGAGGCCAGCAGCGTGGATAACATTGTGGAGCAGTTCAACCTGCTGCTGCGAAATATGCGGGAAGCAGGTCTGCTGGAGTCTTAAGAATCAGAAAAGGCTGTCCTTTCTCAAAAGGGCAGCTTTTTTCTATGCAGACGTGCGTTTCAGCGTGGACGTGCGGACAAATGCAGTTCACCCTGCGGAATCCCATGGCATAAAAATAACCGCATTTTCCGGCAAAAAAGCCCTTGACAAATGCGGCGTTCTGACGTATAATAGAGATAGAAAGAGCATACCAGTAGACGGTCTGCTCCCACTGCTTGAGTTAAGATTTAACCGCCGCGAGTTGGTAGCTGGGGCGGTTATTTCTTTTTCTTGCCGTGGTGATTCTGATTACTATTTTTATGATTATAGTAAATGTACAAGATCACGCTGATCAAATCCAGCAGAAAGCTGCCGAT
>QWCH01005048.1_pt1 | contig 11238 bp, 10 predicted proteins | sample 1972671 | NCBI WGS metagenome assembly QWCH01 (sample SAMN09866713, study PRJNA288562) | Human gut metagenome isolate term3_stool, whole genome shotgun sequencing... | isolation source: gut | host: Homo sapiens | place: USA: California | reverse complement strand
CTCCGAGTTGGTGTTTTGTTTTGTGGTAAATTCATTATACCATATCTCGGCTGGAATTTCTTCTTTTTTTGGCTCACCTCATTTTAACACATACATTTTCCCACTTTTTTGCACAACTTTACAAAAGAGGCAGATCTCCCTGCCGAGAGGTCTGCCCCATATCCATTTCTTCTCTTTTTCTCTGAGGAAACACTGCAAGCAGATGCTTGCAAATTTCCCGTCATATTTCACAAAAATGCTCATGAATACATCCAGTATTCACTTCGCTTTTTGTTTCATCTGACGAAAAATTTGACGACGCATCTGTCACACAATCTTTGTGCGGTATTGCCTTAATTACTTGAATTTTGTCCGCATGGCACGGGTGGAATTCAGAATCGCAATGACAGACACCCCGACATCTGCGAAAACTGCCGCACCGATATGTGCCAGACCGACAGCACCCAGTACCAGCACGATTGCCTTGACACCCAGTGCAAAGACGATATTCTCCCGTGCGATGCCCATAGTCTTTTTGGCGATGTGCATCGCCAGCCCCAGCTTCGAGGGCTTGTCGTCCAGAATGACCAGATCCGCTGCCGCAATTGCCGCATCAGAACCCAGACCACCCATGGCAACGCCTACGTCAGACTGTGCCAGCACCGGAGCATCGTTCATGCCGTCGCCCACAAAGACCAGCGTTCTGCCCTTTGCCAGCTTGGCACGGTATGCCTGCATGAACTGTACCTTATCCGCCGGCAGACACTTGGCGTGTACCTCGTCCAGCTGCAAAGTGTCCCCGACTGCTTCCGCCGCCGATTCGCTGTCGCCGGTCAGCATTGCCACCGTGGAAACCCCAGCCTGCCGGAATGCCTGCACTGCCTGTGCAGCGTCCGGTTTGATCGTATCCGCAATCAGGATATAGCCGGCATATACACCGTTTACAGCCAGATGCACTGCTGTACCAATTTCCGTCGGTGTTTCCGGCTGCAAGCCGGCATCTTCCAGATAAGCCGCATTGCCTGCCAGCACCTGTTTGCCGTCCACCCTGGCAGAAACGCCGTGTCCGGCAATCTCCTGCACGTCTTCCACACGTTCCGTATCAATTGCCTTGCCGTATGCCTCTTTCAGCGACTGGGCAATGGGGTGATTCGATGCCGATTCCGCAAGAGCCGCCAGCTCCAGCTGTTCCTCCGGTGTGATTTCCACTGCTTTCTGCCTGGTAACGTGGAATTTCCCCTCCGTCAGCGTACCGGTCTTATCCATGACCACTGTCTGTGCGTGGGACAGGGCTTCCAGATAGTTGCTGCCCTTGACCAGCACACCGTTTTTCGAAGCACAACCGATTCCGCCGAAGAAACTCAGCGGCACGGAAATGACCAGTGCACACGGACAGGAAATAATCAGGAACGTCAGTGCCCGATAGATCCAGCCGGAGAACGGCTGACCGGCGATCAGCGGCGGCACTACTGCCAGAATGAGGGCAGCAATGACCACGCAGGGGGTGTAATACCGTGCGAACTTGGTGATAAACTGTTCTGTTTTCGCCTTGCTGGAAGCGGATTCTTCCACTAGTTCCATAATTTTGGAAGCTGTGGACTCCGAAGCCGGCTTGGTGACAACCAGTTCTACTGCACCGCTCAGATTGACACAGCCACTGCAAACTGCGTCACCCTCTGCCGCACTGACCGGCATGGATTCGCCGGTGAGAGCCGCCGTATCAATGGTAGTGTGTCCCTCAAAAACAGCAGCGTCCAGCGGGATTTTTTCGCCGGGGCGAACCAGAATATGCTCACCGACTTCCACCTCATCTACCAGTACCGTTTCCGGCTTGCCGTCCCGCAGGACAGTGGCTTCGTCCGGACAGAGATCCAACAAGTCGGACACTGCCTGACGGGAACGTCCCACGGCAATTTTTTCGAACAGTTCGCCGACCTGATAGAACAGAATAACTTCTACAGCTTCGGGATACTGTCCGATTGCAAACGCCGCAATGGAGGCGATCGTCATCAGGAAATTCTCATCAAATACCTGCCCGTGTGCAATGTTCCGCACAGCCTTTTCCAGCACACTGAACCCCGGCACCAGATACACTGCCAGAAAAATCAGCAGTTCCGCCCACCACGGCAGCGTCAGCAGATGTGTGACCACCATTCCCACGGCAAACAGTACCGCACCAATAATGATCTTGATCAGAATTTTACGCTGTTGTTTTGTCATATGAATCGCCTCCTGTTTTCTATCATGGAAATTGGTCTTAGGGCAATACCGTGCAATGCTTATGCAGTGTTGCCCTTACTTGATGATAATCTCGCAGTCCGGTTCTACCTTGCTGATGCACTTCTGTGCAGCCTTCAGCACCTTGTCAAAATCCGCATCGTCTGCCTCCAGTGTCAGCTTCTGTGTCATGAAGCTGATGGTTGCCGACTTGACACCGTCCAGCTTCTGGATCGCTGCCTCCATTTTTGCGGCACAGTTTGCACAGTCCAGATCATTCAGCTTAAATACCTTTTTCATTTGCGTTTCCTCCATGCAATTCATTTGAACGATTGTTCATATGTTCATTATATACAATTGCAAGGCAATTGTCAACCCTTTTCCCGAAAAAAATCAGACTCCGCTGCATCTTCAAAGAAACAAAAGTATCTCTATCATTTTGCAGAAAAAAAGAACGTATCCAATTCGAATACGTTCTCTATTTGTCGTTATTGCTTTGTTTTATTCGCTGTAGGAGAAATCTTCTCTGGTGAGAGCCGCTTCAGAGTTATAAAACTCCATTAAGGTGTTGTTGTCGGTGTACTCTCCGAGATAAGGAGCATACCACAGCCCGAAGTACGACCACACCGCGTTATCCCGAAACATGGCATTCATGTCCGGCACGTTGCTGCACTCGCTGATCGCCAGAATCTTTCCGGCGGACATGTTCCGCAGTGCCACATACTGTTCGTAGCGGCTGCCGTAAGTCTGATCTTTTTCCACGTACAGATCCAGTGCCGCAATGTCGTACATGCTGCTGTCCACCAGAAAGCTGCTGCTCTGTCCGTTCCAGACCCAGAGCAGATTGTTCAGGTGGTGGTACTCTGTCATACGGGTGTACAGCAGCTTCCAGAGCCACTGGTAATTCTCTGCCCCGTCGGAGCCCCACCAGTACCAGCCGCCGCCAGCCTCCGGCAGCGGTCGCCACAGCACCGGTACATCGGCATCTGCCAACGGCTGCAATGCCTCTGAAATGCTGTCGATGTCCGACACTAGAGCATAGCAGTTCTGCGAGATCTTGCCCTCTGTCACCATGGCAGACAATTCCTCCAGCGACTTTCCGGCAATGTCCTCGTCTGTCACCGCCGTTTTCAGGTCATAGGAGGTGTCTTTCTCGTAGATCGTTCCCGTTCCCATGGGAGCGTTCCAGAGCCACGAAAGCCCTACCACACCGCCGTTTTTCGCCCACGCCAGACTGTCCGCCACAGCAGTGGCGTTCTGGGAATCCCCGCCGTTGGGAGAATAGGCGTTCATGTCCGCAAACCGGATCAGCGGGTATTTTCCGGTGATGTTATAGATCTCGTCCAGTTCCTTGCCGCTGCTGTCCGAGGCATATTGTCCGGTAATGATTTTGGAACCGTAGTTCTGCTGCAAAAATTGATACAGCTGCTGTGTCCTGGCAGTCGCCTTGCTGTTCACCGGTGTGGCGGAAATTTCAGAAGTTCCGTCATATAAGCTGGTATTGTTCACCAGTTCAATGCAGTCAATGTCCACAATGCCGTCCACCGGAGCCACCGACAGTTCACACGCTCCTGCATTGAGGAAGATCCCCTGAATCTTGACCCGCATGAAATTGTTGGTGGCATCGGTTTTCATGGTGTAGACAGTTTCGCCGTCCACCTGAATCTTACAGGTCGAAGCGGCACTTGCCCCCACTACAACGGTGATGTCATAGTGCTGTGTCGCCGGAATCTCGGCATTCAGCACCAGACTGCTGTCATTCTTGGCATCCAGCCCACTCAGGTATCCGTTTCCGGAATAGCCCAGTCGGGGCATCATCGCCACGGAACAGCCGCTGGGAACGGCAGCATCTTCTGCCTCCAGCTTCATGGACACGTCCTGTCGGGTGATTTCCGGCACCTGTAACGCCACAGACGGGTACTGCTGTGCCGGAACCGTTTCTGCTTCTGTTGCAAGCTGTGTTGTGGCAGTTGCCACCGAAGCGGACGGCTGGGATTCTTCCTGTTCAATTTTTGCACACCCTGTCAGCAGCACACCTGCCGCCGCCAGAGCGAACACTTGTTCTTTCCTCAAAATTGCTCCATCTCCTAGAGGGATCGTCCGGAGAAACACGACAGGCAGCACACAGACCACCTGCCATCTGTTTCACCCGAATATTACGCTTTCAGACGATAAGTCATGCCCTTTTCTGTGGGGAACCGCAGCAGTGCACCGTCAATTTTGGCATCAACTGCTCCCGCATCACTGGACACACTGGTCACTGTATTGGTACGAACCGTGCACATATTTCCGCTGAGAGAGCGGATCACCGCAGTTTCCAGCTTGCCGGCATGCCATATCATATCCACTTCAAAGCCGCCCCGTGCCCGCAGACCGCTGATGCTGCCGTCCTGCCACGATTCCGGCAGTGCCGGCAGCAGATTGATCTCGCCGGAATGACTTTGCAGCAGGCACTCGGCAATTGCCGCCGTGCCGCCGAAGTTGCCGTCGATCTGGAACGGCGGGTGAGAATCCAGCAGATTCGGGTTAGTAGACCACGCCAGAAGCTGCTGGAAGTTCTCGTATGCCATGCCGCTGTCTAACAGTCTTGCCCACAGATTGATGATCCATGCACGACTCCAGCCGGTATGCCCGCCGCCGTGGATCAGCCGGCGGATCAAAGTCGCACGGGCAGCCTTGCCCAGCTCCGGTGTGTAGTACAGTGTGATCAGATCTGCCGGATACAGAGCAAACAAATGGGAAATGTGGCGGTGTCCGATCTCTACTTCCTCGTAATCCTTTGCCCACTCCTGAATCTGCCCGTATTTGCCGATTTTCAGCGGCGGCAGTTTTTGCAGCAGGGTTTCCAGTTCTGCGGCAAATTCTCCGTCCCGTCCCAGCAGCTTGCTGCTTTCGATGACGTTCCGGAACAGCACTGTCAAAATTTCCGTATCCATAAACGGTCCGCTGCACAGGCAGCCCTTGGCACCGCTTTCGGTTTTATAGGTATTTTCCGGCGACACAGACGGGCAGGTCACCAGTTCGCCCTCGTCGTTTTCCGTGAGATAGTCCACGAAGAACAGGGCAGCCTCCCGCATTGCCTCATAGTGCTGGTCGAGGAATTCCAAGTCCTGTGTGAACTGGTAGTGCTCGAAGATATGCAGGCAGAGCCATGCCGCACCCATAGGCCAGATCGTCGCCGGCATCCACAGATCCTGCGGAGCCGTATCGCCCCAGATGTCTGTGTTGTGGTGGCAGACAAAGCCGCGGCAGCCGTACATTGCCTGTGCGGTTTCCCGTCCGTTTGCCCGCATGCGTTCGATCAGGTCGAACAACGGCAGATGGCATTCCGACAAATTGCAGACTTCCGCCGGCCAGTAGTTCATCTGAATATTGATGTTAATGGTATAGCGGCAGCCCCACGCCGGCCACATGTCCTGATTCCAGATACCCTGCAAGTTCATAGGCTGTGTTCCCGGGCGGCTGGCGGACAACATCAGATACCGCCCATAGTTGAAGTACAGCACTGCCAGCTTGCTGTCATGGATCTGTAGCTTGCACTCCTTGTGGTCACCCTCGTCGCCGCGAAGCCGCATCAGGCGTTCATCTGTAGGCAGTTCGCTGCCGCCCTCGCTGTTGTCCGGCAGGGTGAACCGTACCCGACGGAACTTTTCCTGATACTCCGTCAGATGCCGGTACAGCAGTTCCTCATAGCTGCAGTCTGCCGCATAGGATGCGTCCAGCTTGGCGGAGTCCTCATACTGTTCTCCGTGGTAAAAGCTGGTGCCGACGCTGAGGATCAGCGTTACCTCATTGGCATCTTTTACCTCCAGTGCTCCGCCCACCGTGCGGAGTGTGCCGCCCTCGGCAAATCCGGTCAGAGCTGCGGCGAAGAAAATGCCGTCTTTGCTGCCGGTACCGCCGTCATAGACCAGCATGTTGGGGTAGTCCGTGCAGGGACGGCAGTCGTCGTAGTAGTCATCTCTGCCGTCCAAGGTTGCCCGCAGGTTGACCATTGCCGGCTCGCTGGCGGCAATGTGCATCACCAGCACCCGATCCGGTTCTGAAACGAACACTTCCCGCACATAGGTGATGTCGTTGGCGGTAAAGCGTACCGTTGCCAGTGCGTGTTCCAGATCCAGACTCCGCTGGTACTGCTTTGCCTTTCCGGCAAAATCCATGTGTAAATTCAGGTTGCCCAAGGGCATGTAGTGTCTGGAATTCGGCGTCACACCCTGCATTTTTTCGAAAGCGACTTTTTCTGCTTCCGGAATGCGTTCCTCTTTCAGCAGCTTCCGGACTTCTTCCAGTCCCTCCCGTGCATCAGGATTGTTCCGGTTTCGCTTGCCGCCGGACCAGATAGAGTCCTCATTCAGCTTCAGCACTTCATCTGCTGCACCGCCAAAGATCATGGCTCCGATTCTGCCGTTGCCGACAGGCAGTGCATGGTCAAAATCCTCTGCCGGTTTTTCATACCAGAGCATCGTTTCTGCGTCCATGTCAAATCCTCCGTTTTTTCGGGGACTCCCGCCCCTGCATTTCCTCTGAAAGCTGCATCAGCCGCCCCAGCATTTTTCCGCACCGGATCCGGTCGGCGTTTTCCTGTGCCGCATTTTTGGACGGCGGGATCACGCGGACGGAGTACGGTGCTTTTGTATGTTTTCTGGATTCATTCTGCTGCATCGCCGTTTCCTCCTGAAACAGCATATGCGGCACAATGGTGTATTTTTCATTGCACAGCTGCAAAGTAACATTGCACAAAGCACAAATAAGAGCCAGAGCCCATTTTGTATCCGGACATGCAGGCAAAATGCGTGCAAAAAATACAAAACAGGCTCTTAAAGCACGGTATCAATGCTGTGCTGTTTTTCCATGACCAGACCTGTAAGCCGAGTTCTGTCGTGTGTGATAATTTATCTGGTCTGTGAGTCGCCTCACAGCTCTAGCCGCCATTACGCCGCTGTCCACCGGACCGATGTTAAGACAGCGTGTACCAATAGACGTTGCACCGGATAAGGTTTACATAGCAGTACAGTCTCCTGCACTCTGGTGTGCTCTTACCACACCTTTCCACCCTTACCGCAGGAAACCCGCGGCGGTATCTCTCTGTTGCACTGGCTCTAGGGTCGCCCCCGGCTGCCGTTAGCAGCTATCCTGTCCTATGGTGCTCGGACTTTCCTCACAGCGAAACCGCTGTGCTATCACACAGTCTGCTCATGGACTTTTATTATACCGGATTTTTGCCGTTTTGTCAAGTCCGGATTTTTATACCGTTCAATTCTCTAACGATCTGTTTTATTTTGGCAGTGCATCCTTATAATCCGGATATTTTTCTGCAACCAGTTTTTCATATGCCGCATACGCTTCCGTCAGACTATTATAACGTTCACCTTTGGTGTATGGTCTGAATCCGGCAGAATTATAAATATGATCTACGATCGCGACATAATTTTTACCCTTATTCGATCGTTCTGCCGTTGTCGTTTCAGAGATATAAAATCCACCATCTGCCCTGCTGATGATCACAGGGATCTTTTTCCCCGCACCAACTGCTTCAGTATTTACCGAAGTCCAGAACAGATACCTTCCGGAAGCATCATTCGGACTTCCCAAATATGCCCATGTACCGTAATTCAGCAGACTGCTTTCTCTGATCTGCTCCTGTACTTTTGGTACCATTGTAGAATTGGGACACTGAGAATCGATCTCAAAGCGAGCAGATTTATTTGCGATCAAATCTGACAATATACTTGTTTGATTCAGGGCACTATGCAGATCTTCGTTAAAATCAATATCAGTAACTGTACTGGTTTCACTCTTTCCTTTCCAGTAGAAAACAATGCCGGTCGAAGGCGTATAGGTGATCTCACACTCTCCGTTCGCCGCGGGGATACCTTTCCAGTGATCTGTATCCCCTTCCCAGGTATAGTGTTTGATCCCCGCAATCGTTACAGGATTGAACGACTGTCAGTCATCTCGTTTTTGTTCAAGCTTTACCGTTTTGGACACACCTGCTGCTCCATCGATCATCGATGCCGTTCTGACTTTGAGATATGCCTCACGCACATTGGTGATGTCAATGGTTTCATGACTTCGTTCAATATATTGCAGCAGAGCAGGCACCAAAATTGTAGCAAGAATCCCCATAATCACAGAGGCAATCAAAAGTTCAACAAGCGTAAATCCATTTACTTTATTCTGAACTTTACTCATAACAACCTCCACGCTCCTTTAGCGGCATCACTGCACAAGGGAAACACTGCCTAAAATGTTGTGCGGTGATGCCTTATACCTTTTTCCACTTTCAACGATCCACATACATGACCTGCACACAACGGTATCTGTGTATCGTTTTCTCATTATACTATAGTGCACATAAAATTGCAAGCAAAAAAAATTCAAAAAGCACCGAAAAACGCAGGAAATGCGTTATTTTTTACAGTATTTTTCAAAGACGTTCACAAATCAAAATGCTTGCATTTTTGTAAAATTTGTGGTATACTAAAGGCAACATCTTTTTCTGAAAAAAGGAGGTAGCACAGTTGAAACAGATCTATTTTATCTGCAATCTGCATTCCGGCAGAGCCTCGGCGGGGGCACATCTGGCAATGATTATCGACAAATTCACCGCTGCCGGATTTCAGGTGACCGTACATCCGACACAGGACCGCGGCGATGCCACCGCCTGTGCCAAGCTGGCGTGCGATGCCGGCTGTTATGATATTCTCGTCTGCTCCGGCGGTGACGGCACCCTGAACGAAGTCATTCAGGGCTGTATGAAAAGCAAGACCCAGTGTCCCATCGGTTATATTCCCCTTGGCTCCACCAACGACTTCGCCCGCGGTCTGGGAATTCCCAAGGATCCGGAACAAGCCGTAGACTGTATCATTCACGGCGAAGATCTGGTATGCGACGTGGGCAGCTTCAACGACAAATACTTCACCTACGTGGCAGCATTCGGAGCATTTACGGAGATCTCCTACGAAACGCCGCAGCATTTCAAAAACCTGCTGGGACACTCCGCCTACCTGCTCAACGCGATCTCCAAGCTGCCGAAAATTCGGGCATACCGCATGCGAATCGAATACGACGGCGGCGTGATCGAGGATGAATTCCTCTACGGCATGGTGACCAATTCTTCCTCCGTTGCGAAATTTCTGGCTCTGTCCGATGTTCGCTGGGACGACGGCTTGTTTGAAGTCACCCTGATCCACAAGCCCTCTAATCTGGTGGAATTCCACAAACTGGTCATGGCATTCTCCAAGATCCAGCTGGGACTGGCAAAACAGTATCTCCACTATTTCCGCACATCGCACCTGAAAGTCACTGCACTGGACGAAGAGCCGGTTTCGTGGACCATTGACGGCGAATACGGCGGCACAGAACGGGTCAACGAGGTGTTCAACCGGAAACAGGCGGTGACGTTCCACGTGGACCCCGCCTGCCGCGAACAGGCAGAAGAAAACGCCGACAGCGGTTTTGCCATAGTCAAGCCTCTGCCGGACGATGTCCAGCCATTCGGCATAGAAAAGCAAACCGATGACGACGCGGAAAACAGCTTCCAACCGGAAGAACCCGATCCAGATTCTTCAGAATCATAAAAAATGATGCAGATCGCGTGCAAAGCCGTCAGGCGAGCTTTGTGCGATGGTGCCATAAATCGCTGCGGGTGTGCCGGGTCCCTCAAAGAACTGGGGATTCGGCGGAGCCGGTACCATTTGATTTTCTTCATAGAGCATGATCACTGTCCGCAGGATCGAAATGCCCCAGTAAATGCTGAAAAGTACACATACGACAATGCCGACGATTCCCAAAATGATACCGCAGCGACGCATGCCGCGGCTGTAATTCCACTGCCGCTTTTTCGCCCTTGCTGCATAGACCAGTGCCACGATGCCCGTCACGACGGACAGCACCGGCAGCTGGCAAAACAAAAACGACACGATCCCAAAAATCAATGCTCTAAGATCATAGTGATACTCCGGTCCCATAAACGGAGGTCGGTTGGAATATTGCTGCATGGCATTTTTCCTCCTGCCTTTGATGAAAGCGAACACCACATATTCCTGTGCGGCGTTATCCCTGTATCAGTATCTTAGCAGAATTCCGGAATTTTGTCAAGAAGTGTGTCGAATTATGGGATAGGCAACCGATTCAGAAAGGAGTTCCCTATGGCAGAACGTCAGTTTCACATTCAATGCACTGCGGAGGACATCGGACACTATGTCTTTCTCCCCGGCGATCCGGACCGTGTTCCGTGGATCGCGTCCTATCTTGAAAACGCCCAGAAGGTGGCACAGAGCCGGGAGTTCACCACCTATACCGGCACGCTGGACGGCACCCGCGTCAGCGTCACCTCCACCGGCATCGGCGGGCCCTCTGCCGCGATCGCCATGGAAGAACTGGTTGCTCTGGGGGCACATACCTTTCTGCGGATCGGCACCTGCGGCGGCATGCAGCCGGAACTGGTGCCGGGGGCGTTGATCATTCCCACAGGAGCGATCCGCATGGAGGGCACTTCGCAGGAATACATGCCGCTGGCATTTCCGGCGGTGCCGGATTTCGGATTGACGGAACACCTGGTCTGTGCGGCACGTGCTGCTGCATATGATTATCATACCGGCGTGGTGCAGTGCAAGGATTCTTTCTACGGGCAGCACTCGCCGGAAACCATGCCGGTAGCTCCCACCCTGCTCCAGAACTGGCAGGCATGGAAAGCCGCCGGCACGCTGGCATCGGAAATGGAATCGGCTGCTCTGTTCACGGTCGCCGCCGCACGGCACGTCCGCTGTGCCACCATTTTGCAGATGCTATGGAACCAGGAACGACAGGCAGTGGTACGGGACAAGGAACACGCCGCAAGCGACATGACACACGCCATTGAGGTCGCCGTGGCGGCAATGCGTGCTGTGATTCGGGAAAACAAGGAAACTGCTGTATAAAGGAAACACTGCATAAAGCCCGCCTGACGGCTTTGCACGCAATCTGCTTGCAGATTTTCCGTCATATTGCCCAGAAATCCCTTGCCAGACATACAGTCTGCCTGCGGAATTTCTATGCAAT
>QWCH01005043.1_pt1 | contig 11250 bp, 9 predicted proteins | sample 1972671 | NCBI WGS metagenome assembly QWCH01 (sample SAMN09866713, study PRJNA288562) | Human gut metagenome isolate term3_stool, whole genome shotgun sequencing... | isolation source: gut | host: Homo sapiens | place: USA: California | reverse complement strand
CTCAGCCCGCAGTGCGGCTTCGCTTCCACCGAGGAAGGCAATCTTGTGACCGATGCGGATCAGTGGAGCAAGCTGGCGCTCGTCAAGGAGATTGCAGAAGAAGTCTGGGCCGATTAAACAGTAAGACAGTCTAAAAAGCAGGGAACACGGAAACCGGCAGGTCTCACCGCCGGTGTTTGGATAAGAAAAACATTTGCGCAGATAAAATCCCACTTGATGCCAGGTACGGTATCAAGTGGGATTGTCTGTTTTCTGTTTCTGTTCGTTCTAACGGGAACACCAGCGAATGGTTATGATAATAGCGGATTTTCTGCAAAACACAGCGCTCAGCGCGCCGAAAAATGTATGGGTCTAAATTTACATCTTCGGGCGCCATCGCCGCACCCATATTGGCTGCGTCCTTGACGCCCATTTCGACCATTTTGCCGAACAGAACATGCGTCACGCGCACATCGCACGGCTCCGCGCCGTTCGGCACCGGTTCACTGCCGAGCACTGCCGCGCCTGCCGCAGTGGCTGTCCACTGGGCCGTCGGTGTGCGCTGACCGCCGTAGGCAAGCGGAAAACGGTACTGCCGCTCCGCCGAGCAGAAATGCGAGGAGGTGGAAGCAACCGCCAGCCCCGCCGTGCCTGTATCGATAAACACAGATGCCATCAAAAGCGACAGTGCCATCGTCGAGCAGGCGCCATACAGCCCTGCAAACGGCATATCGAGCTCCCGAATGCCGAAGCATGTGCCGATACACTGGCTTAAAAGGTCACCCGCAAAAATCACATCTACATCCGCCGGGCTCTTCTGCGCTTTGCTCAGCGCACGAATTACGGCCTCCCGGTGCAGCTTACTCTCCGCCTTCTCCCAGGAAACCTCGCCCAAGGTTGTATCATCAAAAATATGGTCAAACTCCGCCGCAAGGGGGCCTTCCCCTTCCTTTTTGCCCGCCACCGCAGCAAAGCCCTGTACCACAGGACGGGAAGGCAGTGTAATGGTGAAACGGCCAGTCCTAATCGCCATAATCCTTCCCTCCTTAAAACAACCGAAAGATCCATAGGATCAGCCCATAAAGCACTGCGGCAGCCGGCCCGTATAGGATCACTGGCCCCGCCACGGAAAAGATTTGCGCGCCGGTGCCGAGAATGCGGCCCTCGCTCTGGAACTCCATCGCCGGGGAAACCACCGCATTTGCAAAGCCTGTAATCGGCACAATGGTACCAGCCCCCGCATGCCGGGCAATTTTGTCGAACACACCGAACGCCGTTAGCAGCGCCGTGATGGCAATCAGCGTGACAGATACCGTTGTTTTCGCCTGATCCTCACTGAGATGCGCCATTAAATAAAGGCTGTTGAGCCCCTGGCCGATCACGCAAATCAGCCCGCCGATCAAAAATGCTTTGAGCGTATTGAGCGCCTTGTGTGAAGGCGGCGAAGCCTGATCTGCCATCTTGCTGTATTCATTCCCTGTAACCGCCATAAATAACGTCTCCTTTATATTCAGATGACATTTGTCATGGCTTTATTTTCTCCGCGGTATGGAACGTTATGCGCTCAATACAGCCCGCAAAATAAAAAGAATCACTTTTCGCCCTCACTGCATGTCAAATATGGTCAAATGGAAGCACTGATCATTCACAGTTCGTTTACAATTTTTTCTTAACTTGCACACATGCGCCGTTTATTATAAAATGCATATGATATGTCTTATTGCTAGCTTGGGGAGTGGTTATTTTGCCGCTGATCGACATCCGCAATGTTTATAAAATCTATAATCCCGGTGAAAACGAGGTGCATGCGCTTGACGGCGTTACCTTGAAGGTTGAACGGGAAGAATTCGTTGCTATCGTGGGGCAGTCCGGTTCCGGTAAATCAACGCTGATGAATATGATCGGCCTGCTTGACTCCCCCACCAGCGGCGAATATTACCTCGATGACGAGGACGTTTCCAAGCTTTCAGACGATAAACTCTCCGAAATCCGCAACAAACAAATTGGTTTTATTTTTCAAGGCTTTAACCTGATTCCCAGCCTCACTGCGCAGGCCAATGTTGAACTGCCGCTGGTTTATCGCGGCATGGCGGCGCAGGAACGGCATGAGCTCTCCATCAAGGCGCTGGAACGTGTCGGGCTCGGGCACAGGCTGGATCACCGCCCCTCAGAAATGTCCGGTGGCCAGCAGCAGCGCGTGGCGATCGCACGCGCGGTGGCAGCCCGTCCCCCTGTCATTCTGGCCGACGAGCCTACCGGCAACCTTGATTCCCATTCCGGCAAGGAGGTCATGCGCATCCTGCATGAGCTCAGCGAGGAGGGCCGCACCGTGATTCTCATTACACATGATAATGGGATTGCGGCGGAGGCGAAACGGGTCGTCCGCATTCAGGATGGCAAAGTGGTGGATGATTATCTCAACAGCTAATTGCACCGCAAGGCAAAATTTTTTTTTAATAAATTTTAAATTTTTCTAGTTTTCCTGCTGTTTATAAAATAATATAAACAGCAGTTTTTTTTGATTGCAATGCGTGGCAACGGCCCCGTTGTGCATATTGGGTATAAAAAGGAACTGTTGCAAAATGAAATATTTTGCAACAGTCCCCATAAAAATCTGTTTACGCTGGATGACGAGAAACTACCCTTTTGTCCCTTTCTGCGTTTATTCATGCATGATTCAACGCGCCCAAACTGCTGGACTCAAACAGCGCCTATGAGATATACGGTGAGGGATTCACACGCGTGCCGTTGCGGATCACCTCAAAATGCAGGTGCGGTCCGGACGAATTACCCGTTGAGCCAATGCTCGCGACCTGCTGGCCCCGTGAAACCTGCTGGCCCACACGCACTCGGATTGAGCCGGATTTGCAGTGGGAATAGCCCGTTTGCAACCCATTTCCGTGATTGATGACAACACGGTATCCATGGCCGGTGGAATCCCACCCGGCATAGGTCACTGTGCCGCTGGCCGCAGCTACAATCGGGCGGCCTGACGCGCCATTGGTTGTAATATCCATTCCCCTATGGCCATTATGACCAAATCTCTGCGAAACCTGATGCGCTGTAGGGGCTGGCCACATTAGCTTTGTGGATACGGAACCACTGCCATAATAAATTGGCGATGTGGAGGAACTGTATCCGCTCGAACTCCCTTTGCTGCTGTAGCTGCTCTTGGACTTCGTGCCCACATTCACCTTTTTGGGCACCGGGTTTTTCACGACTTTTGCGCTCACTTGCTTCGTGCTCACTGCCACATTATCGACATATGTCACCAGCTCCGTGATTTGGCGCTCCCCGTTAACTCCCTCCTGCACCGTTTTCGTCCGCCCCACATACATACTGGACGTCTTTGTCTCTTCTGTTTCATATGGAATTTCTTCCGTGCGCTGCACCGTTTTCATAATCTTCACACGTAAGTAGTTCACTTCATTCGATACCAGCAGCTGATCCCCTACATGAATCGTTTCCGTCAGCCCACTGTTCATCCCCATCAGTTCCTTCGTCGTCAGGTCGTTTGCCTGCGCGATCCCTGATACCGTGTCGCCTTCCTTTACCGTATAGTATACCGCTTCCGCCTTCTTGCTCCTCAGCTTCTGTTCCAGACGCTCCGCATCCCACACCGTCTTTTCATTATCCGGATACAGGCCCTGCACATAGTTAACTTCTTCCACAAAGTCCGCAATTGTGTTTGCTTCATTTGTTTTCTTTTCATTCAAAATTTTATCGAATACGCTTACCGCATCCGTCTCGTTTTTCACCGCGCACACAAACTGCCCATCCACATACACGCCGCATGCATTTGTGATCTTGCTGCTTGAATGCTCAATCAGCTTATCTGACATTGTGTTGGCATCCGTCAGCTGATCGATCGATACTGGCCGCAGCTTATACGTTGGCTTCGATATCAGCTCACCCGTGCTCTCTGTTTCTTCCGCCGCAAGGCTCCGTGTGCCCAAGTTGACAACCCGACCGGTCGCTCCAGCGGTTGAAACATTTTCCACGGCGGGCTGCTCTTCAGCCTGTTGGCCGCCTGTCATAATTCGGCTCCGTGCAAGCTTCTCAGCCTCTAAATACACTGATTCGCTCGCCACATAGCCAATTTTTTGATTATTATAGCTCACTTCCAGCGCAAAGGTGACACTCCCCCAATGCGCCACTGTCGTTGCAAGCAGCACACACGCGCCAATGGGCAACGCTGTATTAAACAGTGTTCCAAACAGCTTCTTATGACGCTTGACTGCTTTTGCCGCATAATGCCCCAGCACAGGAAACGCCGACAGCGGGCTTTCTTTTATGCATCGCCTCAGGTTCGAACGCACACTGCGCATCTCTACCCGCAGATACCTCGCCTCATCCGCTGCCTCATGGTAGGCGCGGAAGGCATACCGGTCCACCGTTACAAACACGAAGCGCCCGCCAAACCGGAGCATCTGGAACGGCAGCCTCAGATACCGCTCAATATGCCGGTAAAACCGTTTGATATACCGCTGCGTCTGCATTCCCACCAGCGATACCCACCGGTAGATTGACAAAAGCGCCGCGTTGCCAGGATGCTTTGCATCCTGCCATTGCGCCAAATCGGAAGCGGATTTGCTTTTCTTTTGATGCTTCTTATTTTCTACGGCCTGCGCCGTTTCTATATTGCCTGTATCCCTGATGGCTTCCTCCTGCGCGGGCTTTTCCCGTTTGGCATCTTTCAGCCCCATGCGGGAACACCTCCATCTTTGATTTCCATACAAAATGGTTACAATTTGGTTACAATTTAGTTCCCATTATACACACATGGACGGTTCTCCGCAAGCTTTACGGCTATTTTTCGGCGATTTGTACAATCAAATTCTTTTATTCTGGGTATTTTAGCTGAATGCTTGTCCAATTCTCCAAAATTTTTTCCATTTTTTGTGATTCTTTTTTGGCCCCATCCAAATCATGGTCGCGCCAGTTGCCGCATTCACGCTCCGAAGCGCCCGGAATTTCTCCATCATAGGAGGCAATAAAGGCAAAGGCGGCACGCGTCAGATCAATTGCCTTTTGGCGATTCATCCCACGTGTCAAAAAATAAAATCCCGTACGGCATCCCATTGGGCCGAAATAGACCACCTGCTCTGCAACGTCAGAATTGCGGACAAAGGTAGCAAAAAGGTGCTCGATCGTATGCATCGCACCGTTTTCCATCACGGGCTCTCGGTTGGGCAGGCGCGTGCGCAGATCAAAGGTATCAATATCCCCATCCACACGGGAGAGATACATCCCCCTGGTCAATTTGGTATGGTCAATTTGAAAGCTCAAAATTTTTTCCATCATACAACAGTCCTTTCTCATTCTTCTACAGGTACGCCTGTCAGGAAGGAAATCCCGCCAATCGCATCTTTTAAGGAACCGCGCCCGGAGATCGCATCTCGGAACGATGCGATCAGTTGCAGCGCATCCGCCTTAGCGCGTTCAAACAACTCCTCAAAACTCTCCTCACTCACCCGGTCAGGCGCTGCCGGGTAAGCCCACTGCCCTTTCTGATCGTTGGCATAATCCCATCGCTTACTGGATTGCGTCCGGCGCAGCATCGACGTCAGACAGGGGCCGAGGAAAGGATAAACCGGGAGCTGAATCAGTGCCATGACCGGCAGTTTCCAGCCATGACGATCCGTCAGGAGAGACTGCATCGTGCGCGTATCACAAAACGACTGCCGCGCCCGCGCCTGAGAGAGAGAAACATGCAATGCCTCCTGCGCCGCAAAGGAAAGCACGCCGGCCATCACATCGAGAAGGGCGGCATCCATAGAGAGCACCTCCCTAGTTTCAAACTTCCGCGCGGAAACCACCTGCAAGTGCCTATGCAGCATTAGCATATCAATCTCATATTCCACTTGATTGTGGACAACGCCTTTGAGATACCAAATATGGCGTGCCTTGATGATCCGGTATTGTGTTGCATAAATATAGGGATGCGCAACTCGATCGAGCGCATAGTGGCACAAAAATCCATAAATATAGGATAGGGCCTGATCCCGCCCAGCCTCAGGCAACGCCTGAGCATACCGAAGCATCGCTTCAAAAAGAACGTTGGGATTTGCACGGTGCATTCGCGAGCCGGCCGGGTTGCAACTTTTCCCCGGCATCGTGGGCAGAATCCGATGAAAAAAAAGCACGTCCGGCCCTTGTGTGCCATAGTATACGGCGTCCGGATCCAGCCGTGTTTCCGGAGTCATGGCCTCAATCTGCTCCATCAGTTCCCGTGCAAATAAATAATGCGTTGAAAAAGCGGGCATAATGACTGCATCCTTTCTTAATCAGAAAACTCTTTGCAAACCGCATGGGGCATCTGTCTTTTCAACTCCGGATATAAACGGACAAAAAAGCGATGAAATTGCGCCTCATCCAGCTGATCTCTGCCCGGATACGCATCGCTACCGTCGAAGAATCGCTGCGCACCTGCACACAATTGTTCCAGCAGCAGCGCTTCCGCTTCGGAAACCCCCTCCATGGCAGGGCCGCGGCAACACAGTGCGGTAATTTCCCCAGTGAAGGAATCCGTATCGCACAGCCCGCGGGCATATGCTTCAATCCAGCCGTAAATAGAATGCTCCAATCCAGCGCTCCTCCTCACAGAAAACAATTTGATAGGGATGATGCCAAGCTCGCAAAACGCCCAGCTTCTAAAGCATCAAACAATATTGTTTGGTGCTATTATATCACGATCCCAGTTACAGGGCAAACAGGCGATTCTCTTCCACGCATCTCCTTGTTTGGTGAATATTGTACATAATATCTTTTCAAATTTTTAAAAAATACATGGAACGCACAAAAATTGTAATCAATTTGTAGTGTCTTTCGTGGTTTTTTATGCTATAATATCGTCAGCTTTACACCAATCACTTTCATGGAACCACACGTTCCTTTCAGTTGAGTGGGAAAAGAATGTTTATAGAAAGGAGCATACAGGTGATGAGCCTTCGTAAATTTACCTCTATCACAGCCCTCATTCTCATAACAGCACTGATGATCTGTGCGCTCTCCGCCTGCGGTGCTCCGGCGGTTGATAAAGAATCCGCCGTTGAATCTGCCCCGATTGCCTCGGCGAATACAATCGCTACCGCCATTATTCAGGAGGTGCCGATTGACTATATGGCAAAATTGGAGCCAGAAACGATCCCTTTGCATTATGACTTTGACTTGACCCTTGTGGATGATTACGCGGTGTATATGAGCACAATTAATACGAGCGCAGACGAAATTGCTATTTTCTATTTAAAAGAGGGCGAAAGTGGGCAGCAAATCACCCAAGCGCTCAACGCCCATATCCAGATGAAGATTAAAACCTTTCAAACGCTTTCCCCCAATGAATCCGAAAAGCTCTCCCATGCCCGTTTGATCGCTAGTGATCGTTATATTGCGCTTCTCGTTTGCGCTAAAATTGATTATGCCTATGCAATCCTGACGAATTACGATCAATTTCCTGCCATGACAAATACAGCCGCCGTAAAAAAAGGCTCTGCTTTCTCCAGAAAAGGGGATTGATTTTTTTGAGCGGATATGCTATTATATCAGACAGTGCGGGAGTAGTTCAGCGGTAGAGCGTCGGCTTCCCAAGCCGAAAGTCGCGGGTTCGAATCCCGTTTCCCGCTCCACACCTGCGGTGCGTGATTTGCGCACCGCAGTTTTTTTGCTCAGACGAGCGGCGCCGATCCTTTCACCTTTCCATTGCCGAAAAGCTTTAAACCTGTTGATTAAAAGAGGTTTAAGGCTTTTTTATTGTTGTACTTGGCTTATGTTGCTATGAAGGCCTATCGCTCATAGATCCACAATGGAAACGCGGTGTAAGCTTCGCACCAGTCTGTTTCACTTTTTCTGCTATTTTTTGTTTTCACGCGCTCAGCAGTTGAAAATTTCTGTAAACTATGCTGTAATAAGAATGACAACGGTTCGTGCCCAACGCACAAGCTTGTCCAGGCTCCCTTCGGGATTCAGAGCAACGGAAGGCGGCCTTTCCATCTATTTTCATCTAATTGATTCAGAAAGAAGGAGCTACCATTGAAAAGAGCGCTCATAGGCGGGTTCATCATCAGCGGAAAACCGGACTGCCAAGCCCAAAAGGCAGATTTGTTGATTGAGGACGGCAAAATCGCCGCCATCGGCAATATCGACCGCACCGGTGCAGAAATAATGGATTGCACCGGAAAATACATCATGCCGGGGCTTATTAACATGCACGCACATCTTTTCGGCACCGGAATGCCCAGCAAAGTGCTAGGGGGCGGCGGCTCGCAAAAAGCGGTGCTGAAATTTGTACATACCCAGCTCGGCCACAAGGTGCTGGATGCCATGGTTGCCTCCCACGTGCTCGCTGAGCTGGATTCCGGCGTCACAACGCTGCGCGCGGTGGGCGATTTCTGCGGCTCTGACCTGCGCATCCGCGACGCTGTGCGCGCTGGTCAGAAGATCGGGCCACGGATGTATTGCTCCGGCACAGCCATCACTGTGCCTGGCGGGCATGGCGACGGCACGTTTGCTGAAACCGCCTCCGATCCGGCGGAGCTGCGGGCGCTGGTTGATGCGCACCATGCGGCGGGAGCCGATTTCATCAAAATCTGTGTCACTGGCGGCGTGATGGATGCGAAGAAAAAGGGCTCCCCAGGCGAGTTGAAGATGAATTTGGAGCAGACACGTGCCGTATGCGACCGTGCGCATGAGCTTGGCATGAAGGTTGCATCGCATACGGAAAGCCCGGACGGAATGCGCGTTGCCATTGAAGGCGGCGTGGATACGGTGGAGCACAGCGCTGGATTTGACGAAGCCCTGCAAAAAATCTTGCTAGAGCGGGATGGCGGCATTATCATGACCTTCTCGCCTGCCCTGCCGCTCGCCCGCCTCTCCCCTGAGGTGACGAAGCTCAATGAGCTCTGCGTTTACAACAGCGAGGTAGTGTTGGATGGAATGCGTGAAGGGGTACGCACCGCCATGGAGGCGGGGATTCACCTCGGCATGGGCACCGATGCTTCCTGCCCTTTCGTCACACAATACAATATGTGGCGCGAGGTTTGGTATTTTCAGAAGATGATGCATGTTTCTCCCAATTACGCGATCTACACTGCGACGCTTTCCAACGCGGAAATTCTAGGCATTGCGGATATCACCGGTTCGGTAGAAAGCGGCAAATATGCGGATCTGCTCATCCTCAGCGCCAATCCACTGGAGCAACTGGAAGCGATGCGCGAACCCTATGCTGTGCTAAAGGAAGGCAAAGTCCGTCAGCCCCGATTGAAAAAAAATGCCTTTATCGATCAGGAGCTTGATCAGCTCGCCGCTGTGTTATAAGGGGCGGGTTTCGTCTGAAAGAAAGGCAATCTAAAAGCACCGGGTTGAAAATCAACCCGGTGCTTTGTTTCTATTATAAAGTGAGCCAATCCATAGAGCAACGCTTGTCACAATCATAAAAATCAAAGGGATATACGTCGCTTACAAGGTCAACCAGCTACCGGTTGTGTTTTTATTACGAAGCGCAGCGAATAGCAAAACAGGGCCTGCCTTCATTAAGGGATCACAGAGATACAACGCTTACCGGCTATTTTTTATGATGGCATAGGGGCAAACCGCATCCATATCAGCCTATTTTCGGCACTTGTTTCCGTATCATTCCAGCCGGATTCTTTTTGATATGGATATACTAATAAAAACTCAATAAAGGCGGGTAATACAATGTGGCAATATTCAATACAGAGGCATCAAGATAACGATTATGACCTTATCATCACCATTCTGCCTGAAAATGTAGAATTCGGATCGGATTTATTTTCAGCAGAACGAAAAGAAAGTGTGCAACGATCCCTCCAATCCGTTCTATCACAAACAAAGAAATTCCAAATCAAAACTGTAAAAATTATTCTATCCGGAATTTTAATTGCTTCCATCCCATACAGTGTTTTTGCAGCCAATCTGGAGGAAATGCGATCAGAATTGACTGATACCATCCGGCTGGAAAGCCTGTTGAGCGCATCAAACAGTGTGCAGGCCGAGCTCCCATTTCATATGACATACCTTTACGGGGGCAGTATTGCGCAACAAATTAATTTGGTCAAAACGGTCGGCTCCTTTCAAACCGTTACTCCAGCCTATTTCGATATTGACGCAAACGGGAAATTGGCACTCGGCCCAATCAGCACAGAATTAATCCGTGCTATGCACAGTATGAACATTAAAGTGGTGCCCATGCTGAGCAATCATTGGGATCGCAGAGCAGGCCAGCTTGCCCTGCGGGATCCGGAGGGGTTGGCGCGGCAAATTGCAGATTACGTTGAACAATACCAGCTGGATGGCGTAAATGTGGATATTGAAAATGTTACCGAAACAGAAAAAGACGCTTATACGCGCCTTGTAGCTGCGCTTCGGCAAAGAATCCCCAGAGAAAAGGAGGTATCTGTAGCTGTGGCCGCTAATCCCAAGGGGTGGACAACCGGGTGGCACGGCTCTTACGATTATAAAAGCTTGGCAGAATACGCCGATTATTTGATGATTATGGCCTATGATGAAAGTTGGAATGGCAGCTCAGAGGGGCCTGTCGCTAGTTATAATTTTGTAGAGCGCTCCATTCAATATGCGCGGCGTTATGTCCCCGCTGAAAAGATCGTATTAGGAGTTCCATTTTATGGGAGAATTTGGAGCTCTGATGGTAATCTCAAAGGGCATGGAATCAGTTTGGATGTATTAAGCCGGATGCTTCCCGACTATAATGCGACCATCACTTATGATGAGACGTACCAGTCTCCAAAAGCAGAATTCACTGTAAAGCAGGGCGATAAAGAATATATTGTGAACGGTAAAGCGCTTGCGCCCGGTCGATACACCGTATGGTTTGAGGACGAGCGTTCCCTGCGCAGCAAAATTAAGCTAATCCATCAATATAATCTAAAGGGTCTGGGTTCATGGTCCCTATCACAAGCTTCCGAGCACATTCTACAGAACCTTACCTCCTGGCTAACCCATCCGGATGGGGACGCAGAGGATGAAATACTTCACTATGGCAGAGTTACCGCTTCATCCCTTCGGATTCGTCAGGAGCCCTCTCTGCAAAGTGAAACAATCGCCTTTTTCAGCCAAGGGGATGTCGTAAAAATTATTGGCATTCTGGATGGATGGTATCATGTAAGCCTTGGGGATGGCAAAACGGGATATGTCAGCTCAGAATATGTACGCATTGATGGGGCAGAGGATCAGCCTGAGTCGACTCGCACCGGCTATTCCACCGGCTCCAACGTCAATGTCCGCCAATCTGCATCT
>QWCH01005233.1_pt1 | contig 11252 bp, 10 predicted proteins | sample 1972671 | NCBI WGS metagenome assembly QWCH01 (sample SAMN09866713, study PRJNA288562) | Human gut metagenome isolate term3_stool, whole genome shotgun sequencing... | isolation source: gut | host: Homo sapiens | place: USA: California | reverse complement strand
TTTGATGTGATAGATTTATGTTCTGATTTGTCCCCAGAATTGCGGGAAGCCATCAGCAAGGAGGGAGTATTGCTCTATGAAAAAGTTTGATAACTACCGAAAAAATTTAGACGTTCTGATCAGCAGGATCTCAACAATGAATTTATCATTAGCGGCATCATTGACAAGTTCTCCATTCAGTTTGAATTAGGTTGGAAGGTCTTAAAAGAATTGCTGACTTATGAAGGCATCAATGCAGCTAAGACAGGCTCCCCGCGTGAAATTATCAAGCAGGCGTACCAGTATTACCCTTGCATAGAGGAAGATGTGTGGCTGGATATGCTGTCCCAGCGCAACAATATGGCACATATTTACGATGGAAATGCCGCGAAAGCACTGGCACAGGAGATTATTAGCCGTTTTATTCCGGCCTTTGAAAAGCTGGAAAAAAGCATCTGTGAGCGATATGCCGATCTTCTGGATACGCTCTGAGAAACTATTTTACAAACACATGGAGGCCCACGATGGCACTTGAAAATAAACTTGGCATCACCAACTCCGCCGAGCTTGCCCGCGAGGAGGAGCGTATCAGCAAGAAGAAAGCCGTAGAACTGTTTGAAAGCGGCGCTCTGGACAAACTGGCACCCGGCAGATTCGCGTCGCTGCAAGCCATTCATAAGTCGCTTTTCGAGGATATTTATGACTTTGCCGGCGAACTGCGCACGGTGAATCTGGCAAAGGGCAATTTCCGCTTTGCGCCGCTGATGTATCTGGAGGCGGCGCTTGGAAACATCGACAAGATGCCGCAGTCCACCTTTGACGAGATCATCGAAAAGTATGTGGAAATGAATATCGCCCACCCGTTCCGCGAGGGCAACGGCCGCAGTACCCGCCTGTGGCTTGACCAGATGCTGAAAGCCGGCATCGGGCAGGTGGTGGATTGGAGCAAGGTCGATAAAGAGGACTACCTACTGGCCATGGAGCGCAGCCCCATCAAGGACGTGGAGATCAAGGTGCTGCTGAAGGCGGCTTTGACCGACGAGATCAATAGCCGCGAGGTCTATATGAAAGGCATCGATCACAGCTACTATTATGAGGGGTATATGACCTTCAAGGCGGAAGATCTGAGCAAGGAATGAGGTGCAGATTGATTTTGCGGACAAAAGCGCTTCCCAAAGTATCAGTCCCAAAGTTTCAAAGTATCAATTTGATACTTTGAACTGCTCGCTGGAGGAACTGGTAGCCCTGGAGCTAATCGCACAAAACCCGGCCATCAAGCAACAGGAGCTTATGAGCGCAACTGGCAAGTCCATCACAACCGTGAAGCGGATCATGAAGTCCTTGCAGGATAAGAACTATATCCGCAGAGAGAACGGCAAGCGATACGGCAAGTGGGAAGTGCTGGTTAAATAAGAAACTTAGCTTAAAAAGGGAAAATAAGATAAAAACAAATTTGGGGTAGGGCGTATGGAAATCATTGATAATCTAAATCGCAACGTAAAGTCTGATTTAATAGATACAATTAAGCGGGGGAGTAAACTGTCAGTTGCCGCTGCTTGCTTCTCTATCTATGCGTATCAGGAACTTAGAAAACAACTTGAAGGTATTGATGAACTGCGTTTCATTTTCACTTCCCCGACATTTGTAACCGAGAAGGCATCAAAGGTGCAGCGGGAGTTTTACATCCCACGAATTTCAAGAGAGAGTAGCCTGTATGGCACCGAGTTTGAAGTAAAGCTACGCAATGAGCTGACGCAAAAAGCGATTGCGAAAGAGTGTGCAGACTGGATCCGGCGCAAAGCAGTTTTCAAGTCGAACGTCACACAGGAGCAGATGATGGGCTTTATGACGGTCGATGAGAGTACCTATATGCCCATCAATGGTTTTACTACCGTCGATCTTGGCTGTGAGCGCGGCAACAACGCTTATTATACAGTGATGAAGACAGAGAGTTTTGAGAATGCAAACCACTATATCAAACTCTTTGAACAGCTATGGAACGACAAGAAAAAACTGCAAGAGGTCACGGACATTGTGATCGAAAATATCTCTGCGGCGTATCGAGAGAACTCGCCGGAGTATATCTATTTTGTCGCACTCTATAACATCTTCAAAGAGTTCCTTGATGACGTTTCGGAGGACGAGCTGCCTAACGAGGCAACGGGCTTTAAGGAAAGCAGAATATGGGGAATGCTTTATAACTTCCAGCGCGACGCAGTCCTTGCCATTATCAACAAACTTGAGAAATTTAACGGCTGTATTCTGGCAGACAGCGTTGGTCTCGGCAAGACATTTACTGCGCTCGCAGTGATCAAGTATTATGAGAACCGCAATAAGTCTGTGCTTGTCCTCTGCCCGAAAAAGCTCTCTGAGAACTGGAATACATACAAGGGCAACTATATCAATAATTCCATTGCGACAGATCGACTGAGATATGATGTCCTCTATCATACCGACCTTTCCCGTGAGCATGGGCAGTCGAACGGAATTGACCTTGACCGCTTGAATTGGGGCAACTATGACCTTGTTGTCATTGATGAGAGCCACAACTTCCGCAACGGCGGAGAGGTGTCCGGCGAGGACGCAAAGGAAAACCGCTATCTGAAACTGCTCAATAAAGTAGTCCGTGCCGGTGTGAAAACGAAGGTACTGATGCTCTCGGCAACGCCGGTCAACAACAAGTTTATTGACCTCAAAAATCAGCTCGCACTTGCCTATGAGGGCGATGCTTCGCAGATGAGTAAAAAACTCGATACGACCAAAAGTATTGACGAAATCTTCCGTCAGGCACAGAAGGCTTTCAACGCATGGAGCAAGCTTCCTGCTGACGAACGCACGACGGACGAGCTTTTGCGGACGCTGGATTTCGATTTCTTTGAACTGTTGGACAGTGTGACGATTGCACGGTCAAGAAAGCACATTGAAAAGTATTACAACACTTCTGACATCGGCAAATTTCCGGAGCGTCTGCCGCCGATTTCGCTGCGTCCCTGTTTGACTGACTTGGATGATGCGATCAACTATAACGATATTTACAATCTGCTCATGTCGTTGAGCCTGACGATCTATACGCCGTCGAATTATATCATGCCGTCGAAGCTGGCAAAGTACATCGACATGACGCACCACAAGGGAAACAGCCTTACCCAGCAAGGACGTGAAGAAGGCATTCGACGTCTTATGAGCATCAACCTTCTCAAACGTCTGGAAAGCTCGGTTGCTTCTTTCCGCCTGACGATTGACCGCATTAAAAAGCTGATCAACGATACGATTGGGACGATCAAAAATTATCAGTCTGGGGACTGCGTTCTGAATCTGACGGAGATTTCCGGCGCAGAAGATTTTGATTACGACGATCAGAACACTGATTTCTTCTCCGTCGGCAAGAAAGTCAAAATTGATCTTGCTGATATGGATTATGTTTCATGGATGCTCGAGCTGGAAAAGGACGCGGAGAATCTGGAACTCCTGTCCCTCATGATTGCCGACATCACGCCGGAGCATGACACAAAGCTGCAAACGCTGTTTGACTTGATCCGCAAGAAAATTGAGCAGCCAATCAATCCCGGTAATAAGAAGATCATTATCTTCACTGCATTCTCTGATACCGCCGATTACCTCTTTGCAAACGTCAGTAAATTCGCAAAAGAGAACTTCGGACTGGAAACGGCAGAGATTACCGGATCGGTTGACGGAAGAACAACCATTCCGAAGCTCCGAGCCGATCTCAACACGGTGCTGACCTGCTTCTCGCCGGTTTCTAAGGGCAAAGCTGTACTCCTGCCCGGAAGCACCGACGAGCTTGATATTCTGATTGCAACTGACTGTATTTCCGAAGGTCAGAACTTGCAGGACTGCGACTACCTCATCAACTACGACATTCATTGGAACCCTGTTCGCATTATCCAGCGGTTCGGACGAATTGACCGTATCGGCAGTAAAAACGACCATATCCAGCTTGTAAACTTCTGGCCGGATATGGACCTCGACGAGTATATCAACCTGAAAAGCCGTGTGGAGACCCGCATGAAGATTTCGGTCATGACCTCCACCGGTGACGACGACCTGATCAATGCCGAGGAAAAAGGCGACCTTGAATATCGTCGTGCGCAACTCAAGCGGCTGCAAGAAGAAGTTGTGGACATTGAGGATATGACGAGCGGTATTTCTATCATGGATTTGGGACTTAACGAGTTCCGGCTTGATCTGCTCGAATACATGAAACGGCATGAGGATATTGAAACCGCGCCGAAGGGACTGCACACCGTTGTTGCGCAGACAGAGGATTCTCCTCCCGGTGTGATTTTCGTCCTTCGGAACATCAACGACAGCGTAAACATTGATAATCGAAACCGTATTCACCCCTTCTACATGGTCTACATCAGTGAAGAAGGTGAAATCGTCTGCGATTATCTCAATCCGAAGAGATTGCTCGACACCATGCGTCTGCTTTGCCGTGGCAAGAGTGAGCCTTGTGCGGAGCTTTGCAAATGGTTCAATGAAGAGACAGATGACGGGCGCAAAATGGGTGAGGTCTCCGAGCTACTGAGCGAGGCAATCAATTCCATTATTGATGTGAAGGAAGAAAATGATATTGACAGCCTGTTCAAGATCGGCGGCACGTCCGCTCTGCTCAGTGCGGTTTCGGGACTCGATGATTTTGAGCTGATTTGCTTCTTGGTTGTGAAATAAGGAGGGCTTGCGATGCTTGGATTTCCTGCATCTACGGAGTTTGGCAAAAGAATACCGAAGCAGAAATTCTATGAAAACCTTGATGTTTCTCCCGCCTTACACCGTATGTTTGTTGATCAGATTAAGTTGGTCTACTGGCGAAACAAGCTGGCAGCGTCTACGCTGAATATCGCGGCAGGTGAAGCCGTGACCGAAATCGAGGTGTTCGAGGTGCGGCTGAATGATCCGCAGCTTGACGAAGCGATGCTGAAACAAATCGACAAGGAAATCCCGTACCACATTCTCTTTATTCTGACCTGTGACGGCAAGGCTCAGGCGTGGATCGGCTACAAGGAGGCTGCTGCATCCGGCAGCAACGCCTTCAAGGTAGGACGCTATTATCACACCGATTGGATGCCGGAAGATGAGCTGCATCTCAGTATCGACGGCTTGAACATGGATGCCGTCTATGAAAGCCTTATCCGTCAGATCGCTGGAAACGAGCTGCAAACGGATTCCGGTGAGAGCCTGAAAGAGTCTGTCGAGCGGGACGAAAAGAAAAAGCAGCTTGAAAAGCAGATCGCCGCGCTGGAAAACAAGATGAAGAAAGAGAAGCAGCTTAACCGACGGATGGAAATGAACGCGGAGTTGAAGAGATTGAGAAGAAACCTGGAGGTGCTTTAGCGGATGAACCATGAAGAAACCATAAGAAAAGTGCTGTCAAGCAGAAATGCTGCGGGGACTTTGAAAAGCCGCGAAAGTAATACAGTTGAGTTCAAGGAATCCTTCAATAAAAACAGCACTGCCAAATACGCAAAGACTATGGCTGCATACTCTAACAATCGTGGTGGATATATCATTTTTGGCGTTAAAGACAACCCGCGGACGATTGTCGGCTTGAAAAACGAGAACTTTGAGAATATGAGTCAGGAGCAATTCTCAGAGGCAATAAACTCGCTGTTTGCGCCTGCAATGGATTGGGATTGCGGCACACTTGTCATCGAGGTACCTACAACTGACGGAACAGGTACTATGCAGTCCTTGAAAATCGGATGGATATATACGGCGGAAGCGGAATACAAGCCGATTATAGCTCAAAAGCCAAACGATAGTGAGAAAATAAATAGTGGCGATGTCTACTATCGCTATCGTGCAAGAAGTGAAAAAATTAAATTTGCAGAAATGAGCCGCATCATTGAAGAACGCACAGCAAAAGAGCGCGAGGGACTTTTGAGACTATTCGAGGTAATCCGAGATAATAAAACAGCCAACCTTGGCATTGTAAACTACTCTAACGGGAAGATCAGCACACCGTATGGAGTTGATGTTGCTTTTGACCGAAAATTAGTGACACAGGTTCTAAGAAAAGCAAAATTTATCAAGGAGGGCAGTTTCAGCGAAACGGACGGTATTCCCGTTATCAAGGTGACTGGCAACATCGACTTGGCGGAAGAAGTTCCCGTCCCAGAGGGAAATCCTGATGAAACGCACCCATATATTCAGCGTCAGCTTGCAGAGAAGCTGAACATCAGCACGCAGGATTTGTACGCGCTGATTTGGTACTACAAGATGAAAGAGGCAAAGAAGTATCATCTGGAAATAACAGTATCAAGAAGCTCGGTAACGCACAAATTCTCTGAATTTGCTTTCCAATTTCTCAAAGAGAAACTGGCTGAGTTAGAGCAAAAACCGGAGGAATTTGAGACAATTCGTATGGCATACAGGAATCGCAATAAAAAGGAGGTTGGCAAATTGTAATGAAAGCATTTTTATCAAAATATAAATGGAAACTGCTACTTGCTTTCTTAATCTGTATCGTTGCAATTCCGTTTGGAATAAACAGCCTGTTCAAGCTAACATCTCCTTTGAACATATTTATCGCTGAATGGGGAGCAGGCGATGTGCTTGCATTTTATGGTGTTATGCTTGCATCAGCAACAACTATCGTCGGAGTTTACATTTCAATAGAGTATGCGCAAAGAAACTATCGGCTTGATGAAGCAAACAGAGTTAAGCCATACCTCGCTTTGACACACTATAAATCCCACTCCAAGTCGAACCTGCTCTCCGATAGTGTAGCCAGTCAAGAAAGCAGAAACGAAGGAAATCAAAATCAAGATACACCTGTATATGAAGAATATAAGCTGGAAAAAGTCTACATCACAATTACGAAAACAGCGATAGAGTTTAAGGATAAACTCTCTGACACCCAACTCCAACGCTTGAAATCTGGTGGATTCGAGTGGTTCAACCATGGTGAAGGGTGCCGTTCTCTTCAAGCGCATTCCTTTGTCTCTATGCCCTTCGAAGCTGAAAACGTTGGAAATGGTGCAGCAACTAATACAATGGTTGCATTTTATAAAAAAGGCGAAGGCCGAAGAGGTGTTAGCTTATACACCCTCAAACAATGTGACTCATTTTACTTCCATATTTTTTGCGATGATGCAGATATTGTAGATGGAAGCGAATATGTGATTGAATTTGTCTATGGGGATATAATTGGCAATTATTATTCTCAAAAATATCCGGTAACATTTGGGAGAGATGCAGAGACAAAACGTTTCTGCACAACTGTTGACCTAAGCGGAAATCAAGAACTTACGGATATGAACTCGGAGGGAAATAAAAATGGATAAACTACGCATGGAATCGCCGGATATGACGGCGCAGAACATAGACCGCATTGCCGCCCTGTTTCCCAACTGCATCACGGAGATGCTGGATGAGGAACACAGCACGCCGGAGAAGAAGGTGTACAAGCGGGCGGTCAATTTTGAACTGCTGAAACAGATGCTCTCGCCGGACGTGGTGGACGGGGACGAGGCATACGAGTTTACATGGGTCGGCAAGAAGGCGGCTATCGTGGAAGCCAACAAGCCGATTCGGAAGACCCTGCGCCCCTGCGTGGAGGAAAGCAAGGACTGGGACACCACCGAAAACCTCTACATCGAGGGCGATAATCTGGAAGTCCTCAAGCTCTTGCAGGAGAGCTATCTCGGCAAGGTCAAGATGATCTATATCGACCCGCCGTACAACACCGGCAACGACTTCATCTATGCCGACGATTTCATGCGCTCGCAGGAAGAAGAAAACGAGCAGATGGGAATGTATGACGAGGACGAAAACCGGCTGTTCAAAAATACCGACACCAACGGACGTTTTCATTCCGACTGGTGCAGCATGATCTATTCGCGTCTGATGCTGGCGAGGAATCTGCTGACGGATGATGGTGTTATCTTTATCAGTATTGACGACAATGAACAGGAAAATCTCAAAAAGATATGTGACGAAGTGTTTGGCGGGCATAATTTTATAGCGCAGATAGTTTGGCAAAAACGAACTTCACCGGATGCGCGTAGGATTATTAGCGCGGGTCATGAATATGTTTTTGCCTATGTTAAAGATGAAACATTAGGTCACAGCGTTCTTAATGCGTTGCCATTCGATAAAGACGATTATGCACGATATAAAAACCCGGATAATGACCCTAATGGGCCGTGGATTTCAACAGACTGTACGGCGCAAGGTGGACATGGAACAAAAGAACAGTTTTATGATTTGGTTACTCCCGCAGGACGTGTTGTTAAGCTGCAAGAGGGATTATGCTGGAGGTACACTAAAAGAAGGATGGATGAAGAAATAGCGGCGGGTCATATTTGGTTTGGTGCTGATGGTAAAGGTGTACCACGAAAGAAGACATATTTAGCTGACCGATCTGGGAAAACAATGTGGACATGGTGGCCGAATTCTGAGGTTGGACACACGCAAGAGGCGACAAAAGAAGTTTCGGCAATTTTGGGACAATCTGGCTTGATGGATTTTCCAAAACCGTTACGTTTGATGAAACGGATGGTTAGCATTGCAACCGAAAACGATTCAATTATTCTCGACTTCTTCTCTGGCTCCGCCACCACCGCCCATGCAGTCATGCAGCTTAATGCCGAGGACGGCGGACACCGCAATTTCATCATGGTGCAGCTTCCGGAGAAATGCGACGAAACAAGTGAAGCCTACAAAGCAGGCTACAAGAACATCTGCGAAATCGGCAAGGAGCGCATCCGCCGCGCCGGGGACAAGATCAAGTCCGAAAGCCCCATGACTACGCAAGACCTCGACATCGGTTTCCGCGTCCTCAAGCTGGACGATACCAACATGAAGGACATCTACTATGCGCCGGATGATTACGATCAGGGGATGCTCGCGGGGCTGGAATCCAACATCAAGGATGACCGCACCGACCTCGACCTGCTGTTTGGCTGCCTGATCGACTGGGGGCTGCCGCTGTCCCTGCCGTACAAGTCCGAGCAAATCGACGGCTGCATCGTCCACACCTACAACGACGGCGATCTGATTGCCTGTTTTGACATGAACATTCCCGAAAGTGTGGTCAAAGAGATTGCACAGCGGAAACCGCTCCGTGCTGTCTTCCGCGATTCTGGCTTTGCGTCCAGCCCGGAGAAAATCAACGTGTTCGAGATTTTCAAGCTCTATATGCCGGAAGATGCGGGCGACATTTCCAAGCGCGTGAGGGTGATCTGATGAACGCCGACTTGTTAGTCTATCAAGCAAAGGCATTTTATAACGCATATATAGCACTTGACCAACTAAGCCGGGATGATTCAGATACGCTGCTTTTGCTTTTTGCCCCTTTAGTTGTAAACAGCGCATTTTCTGTCGAATTAGCACTCAAGGCAATTTTAGCTAAAAACCAAATTGAATATGGAAAAGAGCACAACTTGCTAATTCTTTTTCAGATGCTTCCGAAATCCTTTCAACAGGAACTGTGGGCATACTTAATCGAAAAGGCACCGGAGTATGCGGGCTCTGAAAAAGGACTCGATGAGCTTATTTTGCTCTCAAACGCCTTCGTTGACTGGCGTTACGCGTTTGAGGGAAAACCTGTACCTGCGATAGAATCTCGCTTTTTAGCGGCTTTTGCAAATGCAGCGGTTCATACAATGTTTTCTTACTATAATGCGGATTTACTTCCTGCGACTAAAACGGAATCAAACAATGAGATTGAGCAGAGGTTTCATGAAAACCGTGAAAAATGTAAGGAAATCAATTTGAAAATGATCCAAAAGAAAACCAAGGAGCATCAGTTATGAAACTCCAATTCAAACACCAAAAATTTCAGGCAGATGCGGCAAAAGCGGTCGTTGACGTCTTTGCCGGACAGCCGTACCTTACGCCGACCTATATGATGGATCGTGGTCTTGAAGATGGTGAGCAGCAAGCAATCGCAACGATGGACGATTTTACCGGCTGGCGGAATGAACGCATCGTGCCGGAGCTTTCCGACAAGCTGATTTTGGAGCATCTGCAAAAGGTACAGCGCACCAATCAGATCAAACCGTCCGAAAAACTGGAAGGACGCTACAATCTGACCATTGAGATGGAAACAGGCGTCGGCAAGACCTATACCTACATCAAGACCATGTACGAGTTGAACAAGCATTATGGTTGGAGCAAATTCATCGTGGTCGTGCCGAGCATTGCCATCCGTGAGGGCGTCTATAAGTCTTTTCAGGTGACGCAGGAACATTTCGCGGAGGAATACGGCAAGAAGATCCGATTCTTCATCTATAACTCTGTGCAGCTTACGGAAATTGACCGCTTTGCGTCGGACAGCGCCATCAATGTCATGATCATCAATGTGCAAGCATTCAACAAATCTGTTGATGCGAATGAAAAGCTGGAAAGCGGCAAAAGAGCGGATAAAAATGCAGCAATTATATTCAGAAAACTTGATAATTTCCGCTCCCGTCGCCCAATCGACATCATCGCCAAAACAAACCCTATTTTGATAATTGACGAGCCGCAGTCTGTTGAGGGACCTGCTGCCAAGAAAAATCTGTGCGTCCGGTATCCGCAAGAAAACGGCAACAGTCGGAATCGGTTATAATCTTTATGACAATTCCGGCAATCTGGACGAGTACAAAGTCGGCTTTGTGGTCAAGTCCATCGACGGACGCGATAACTCCGTGGAGTTCCTGAACGGCGTCAAAATCTTTGCCGGTGACGTCATCGGCAAGGTCAGCGAAGACCAGCTTCGCCGCATTCAGATTCGAGAAACGATTCTTTCCCATCTTGAGCGGGAACGACAGCTTTTCCATAAGGGTATCAAAGTCCTGTCCCTGTTCTTCATCGACGAGGTTGCGAAGTACAAGCAGTATGATGAGGTTGGGCATCCATTCAACGGCATCTATGCGGATATGTTCGAGGAAGAGTACAACGACATTCTCAGCTCCATGCAGCGGGAGATCGGCGATGAGGACTACATCCGCTATCTGGACGCAATTTCCGCCCATGACACCCACGCCGGTTACTTCTCCGTGGACAAAAAGGGCAAAATGACCGACAGCAAGCTCTCCGACAAGAAGGAGGGCACGTCTGACGATATTGACGCCTATGACCTGATTATGACGAACAAGGAACTGCTTCTGGATCGTGACCCGAAAAAGTCCCCTGTGCGTTTCATTTTCTCGCACTCCGCGCTGCGTGAAGGCTGGGACAACCCGAATGTGTTCCAGATTTGCACACTGAAACAAAGCAGCAGCGAGGTTCGCAAGCGGCAAGAGGTCGGTCGCGGTCTGCGCCTG
>QWCH01005630.1_pt1 | contig 11258 bp, 8 predicted proteins | sample 1972671 | NCBI WGS metagenome assembly QWCH01 (sample SAMN09866713, study PRJNA288562) | Human gut metagenome isolate term3_stool, whole genome shotgun sequencing... | isolation source: gut | host: Homo sapiens | place: USA: California | reverse complement strand
TGTGCCGGCGGCTGTGTGAAGTGCTGCTGCGGATCCATCTTTTCCAGTGCCAGCTCCGTTCCTGCCTCCAGGCTCCGGACAGCGGCGTTTTTCTCTTTCTTTTCCTCATCCGGATCGGTGTAAACGGACATGAAACCATCAAATGCCAGACGGGAGGAAGCTGCTGTAAAGAGATACTCTCCTGCATTGATCCGTGCGGAAATTGTCTCATAGACGGCCGGCTGCATGCGGCTTGCCACAAAGCGTTTCCAGATCAGCTGATACAGGCGGAACAGATCTCTTGGCAGGGATTCTTTTACCATTACCGGTGTATTCGTCACATCGGTCGGACGGATGGCCTCGTGCGCATCCTGTGCCTTGCTGTTTTTATTCTCCGTCGTGTCCCCGCTTGCGGTATATTTTGTGCCGTACTGCTCCTGGATAAAGGAACGTGCTGCCGCATCGGCCTCCTCGCTGATTCGTGTAGAATCGGTACGCAGATAGGAAATCAGAGCGATCGTTCCCTTTCCTTTTACTTCCACGCCCTCGTAGAGCTGCTGCGCCAGACGCATCGTCTTCTGTGTGGAGAAATTCAGCACCTTCGATGCTTCCTGCTGCAGGGTACTCGTGGTGAACGGAAGCGGCGCTTTCTTGGAACGCTCTCCTTTTTTCACTTCGGATACGGTAAAGGTCTCATTTTCCAGTCCCTTTAAGATTTCATCGAGCTGCTCTTTCGTCTCGATCACCATCTTTTCACTGCCTTTGCCGTGGAATTTTGCAACGAGCGGTTTCTTCTCGCCTGGAATTTTCAGATCTGCTTCCAGTGTCCAGTATTCTTTCGGAATGAACGCATTGATCTCATCCTCGCGGTCGCCGATGATGCGCAGTGCAACGGACTGCACACGGCCGGCGGAAAGTCCGCGTTTGATTTTCTTCCATAACAATGGGCTGATTTCATAACCTACCATACGGTCGAGGCAGCGGCGCGCCTGCTGCTCGTCCACCAGGTTCATATCGATGTCGCGTGCCTGTTTGATCGACGCTTTGACTGCTGATTTTGTGATCTCGTTGAAGGTGATGCGGCGCATCTTGTTCTCATCGAGATTCAGCGCAATCGACAGATGCCAGGAAATTGCCTCTCCCTCGCGGTCAGGGTCAGTTGCGAGATAAACTTTATCTGCTTTTTTTGCGGCTTTTCGAAGAGATGCCAGAAGCTCTCCTTTTCCGCGGATGGTGATATATTTTGGTTCAAAGTCATGTTCTACATCAATTCCAAGCCGGCTTTTCGGCAGATCGCGCACATGGCCCATAGATGCTGCAACTTCGTAATTTGCCCCGAGATACTTTTTCACCGTCTTGACTTTTGCCGGTGATTCCACTATTACAAGATATTTTGCCACCTCTGATGCCTCCTGAATACATATTTTTATAACTGTCCAGATCTATATTGCGTTTTTCATATCGCATAGTTCTGCATCATTACAAATTCCAGAATAATTCCTAAATTAGTCGTAACTTCCACTGACTATACACCAAAAAGTTTTTTCTTGCAAGTGTTTTCCATTTTTAAAATGTACCATTTTTCGATATTTTCCGACAAAATAACAGGATTTTTTCTATTTTTTAACGATTTTTCCTGATTTTTTTCTTTTCTTTTTCCTTTTTCAGACATGCACGCGGCGCAGAAGAGCCCCCTTTTTTCTTTTTCTTCTATTATAATTGTGCACCGGGCGGAATATCACAAAACCTTTCTTTTCCTCGTCCCTTTTACGATAACGCCATGTACACGCCCGGCGGATTTTCCGCAATAACGCCGTCAATTTCGAGTGCCAGCAGAATGCCGGTCAGCTCCTGCAGCGGGATTCCGGTGCTGCCGGCAAGCTGTGCAAGATTCTGCGGTTCTGCCGCGAGTGTTTTCAGAACCATTTCCGCCTCTTTTCCATAGCGCGGACGCGGTGCGGCTCTTTTTGTCCCGGCCTTTTTCACGCCCAGCTCCTCGAGAATCGTTTCGGGTGAAATCGCAATTTCCGCTCCCTGCGCGATCAGGCGGTTGCAGCCGCAGCTTGTCGCATCCGTTGTCCGTCCGGGCAGGGCAAATACCGTTTTTCCCTGCTCCAGCGCGTAGTCCGCCGTAATGAGCGAGCCGCTCTTCTCTTTTGCCTCAATTACCAGAACGACATCTGCCAGCGCACTGATCACGCGGTTGCGGATCGGGAAATGCCACGGAAGCGGCTCTGCGCCCGGCGGAAATTCGCTTAAGACACCGCCTCCGTTTTCCAGCATCCGCCGCATCAGCGGGTAATTCTGTTTCGGATAGCAGATATCCACGCCGCAGCCAAGCACGGCAAACGTCTTTCCCTTTCCGCGCAGTGCCCCCTCGTGCGCCGCCGCGTCGATTCCGCACGCCAGTCCACTGATCACCGCCACGCCGTTTGCCGCCAGCACCTGCGCGAAAAAGGCCGCCTGGCTCTTTCCGTACGCCGTACATATCCGCGCGCCCACAATCGCCGCTGTTTTCTGCTCATCCGCCGGCAGCGCGCCCCGCACGAAAAGGCGGGACGGCATGTCCGCGAACGGCATAAGCCGCTCCGGATAGCCCTCCTGCCCGCGGCCGACTGTAAAGATTTCCATCGCCATACGTCAGATCCTCCATATACTTTTGTCGGCGCTCCGAAAGCAGATCGCCTCGCTGATATGCGGCACGCCGATTTTGACCGCCCCGTCCAGATCCGCAATTGTCCGCGCGGTGCGGATAATTCCGTGGTAGGAACGCGCGCTGAGGCGCAGGCGGCGGAAGGCATCCTCTAAAAGCTCTTCCGCTGCCTTTTCCAGGATACAGTATTTCTCGATCTGGCCTGCTTTCAGTTCGCTATTGAAATGAATCGACTCCTGCCGGTAGCGCGCCGCCTGAATTTCCGCCGCTGCCGTCGCTTTTTCCCGCATCTTGGCCGAGGATTCGCACCGCTCCTCGCCGTGCAGATCCTCGTAGGAAAGTGCTTCCACCTGCACGCAGAGATCCATGCGGTCGAGGAACGGCTGGCTGACTCTCGAGAGATACCGGCTGATGTCGCCGGGTGCGCAGGTACAGCGCGATAAGTCGGGGTAAAAGCCGCAGGGGCAGGGGTTCATTGCCGCCACCATCAGAAATGACGCCGGAAACACATAGTTTCCGCTGACACGGGAAATCACAATCCGGTGCTCCTCGAGCGGCTGGCGCAGGATCTCAATGGTTGCGCGCGTCATCTCCGGGAGTTCATCAAGGAAGAGAACGCCGCGGTGTGCCAGCGTAATTTCGCCCGGGGACGGCTGTTTTCCGCCGCCTGCAAGAGCCTGCGGCGACATCGTGTGATGCGGAGCACGGAAGGGCCGCTCCCGGCGGACACCCTCTCCTTTGGCAAGCATTCCGGCGATGCTGTAGATCCGCGTTACTTCCATCTGCTCCTCCTCAGACATCGGAGGCATGATCGTCGGAATCCGCCTTGCGATCATGGATTTTCCGCTGCCCGGCGGCCCCAGCATCAGCAGATTGTGAAATCCGGCCGCAGCGATAAGCGCCGCCCGCCGCGCCGCCGTCTGGCCCTGCACTTCGGAAAAGTCCGGCTCTTTTCCGTCCTCCTTCTTTTGATTTTCTATAGACGGAAGCGACGGCATTTTCCCTTCACAGCAGTAGTTCAAAAGCTCCTGTAAATTCTGGATTCCAACGACGTGAAGCCCGCCGACCAGACCCCCTTCCGCGGCATTTCCGGCTGGAACAAGAAGCGTTGTGCATCCAAGCTCCCGCGCCTTCGCCGCTGCCGGAAATACACCGCTGATCTCCTGCACATGGCCGTCAAGGCCGAGTTCGCCGAGCACCATCGTTTTCCGGAGTGACCCGGGCGGAATCCGGCCGAGCGTCATCAGAACGCCCGCTGCAATCGGAAGATCGAAACGCGATCCTTCTTTTCGGACGTCCGCCGGGGATAAATTAATCGTAATTCGTTTCGGCGGCAGGGAAATTCCCATGTTTTTGAGGGCTGTCCGCACGCGGTCCTGCGCCTCCTTTACCTGGGCACTCACGTAGCCGACCATCGTAAACTGCGGCATGCCGTCACTGACATCCGCCTCCACCTGCACCGGAATCATCTCCATGCCCGAGACGGTGGCTGATAATACACTGCAATACAAAGAAAACCTCCTTTTCTTTCAGTAGCAGGTCGTATAGTTCCTATTTATTTTTCATTTTGGGAAAATGTCCGGCAAGAACACCGGGAAGATATTATCTTTGATTTTTGTTCGAAAAAGTAAGGATAAGGAAACCTTTTCTGCACCTGATTTCCTTACCCTTTATTATAGAAGCAGTCCGTTTGAAATGTCAAGCATTTACGAAGCGGCAAACCGTAACCGCAACTTTTCAATTGCATTCTTCTCGATCCGCGACACGTACGAACGGCTGATGCCGAGCCGGGCAGCGACCTGTTTCTGTGTGTATTCTGCTTTTCCGCCAAGGCCGTACCGGAGAAGAAGCACCTGTTTTTCCTGCTCTTTTAATTCCGAATCCAGATAACAGTACAGCCGCACCGCGTCCTCTTTCCGGTTGTACTGTTCCGCGATATCCTCCCCGCCGCCCTCCACGATGTCGAGCAGATGGATCTCATTTCCCTCCTTGTCGGTTCCGATCGGCTCGTAGAGGGAAATCTCCCGTGCCGTTTTCTTTTTGCTCCGAAGATACATCAGCAGCTCATTATCAATACAGCGGGCGGCGTATGCGGCCAGCCGGTTTCCTTTTTTCGAATCATATGTCATCACCGCCTTGATGAGGCCGATCGTTCCAATGGAAATCAGATCGTCGAGATCATCGGGCAGGCCCTGATACTTTTTCACAACGTGCGCGACCAGGCGCAGATTCCGCTCGACCAGAATGTCTCTGGCTTTTGTATCGCCCCTCTGATACGCATCCAGACAGCTTTTTTCTTCCTGTGCAGACAGTGGTTTTAAAAAGGGTTCCAAGAAAAGCGGCACCTCAAAGGGGATTTTTCTTTATTTTATGTTTGAATTGCAGGAAACGTGCCTGTCTGCTATACTGATAAGATCAGCCGGGTTTTCCGGCACTCGACATTATATTTTTAAGAGGAGGTTTCCTTTTATGACAGACCAGAAAAACGGACAGGAATATCTTTCTTTTGTGCTGGAAAAGCTGCAGGCGCGTCTTGCCGAGATCAGCCAGTCTCTGCTGGACGGACAGAAAGAAATTGAAAATATGCACGATTATTACTGGCAGAACTATACCGAGATGGACCAGTACGGATATGAGGATTACGACAATCAGCAGGCACTGCTGCATCAGGTGAATGCGAATCAGGAGCAGCTTCTTCTGCGGAGCCGCTTCCGGAAAATGCTGGATTCTCCGTTCTTCGGGCGTGTGGATTTCCGCTATGACGGGGATGATGAGCCGGAAATTTTCTATATCGGCATCGGCAATTTTGCGGAGCGGCCGGGCGAGCTGCCGCTGATTTACGACTGGAGAAGCCCGGTCAGCGGTCTTTTCTACGATTTTGACCGCGGGCCGGCTTCCTATCTGGCGCCGGGCGGCGAGATGACAGGGGAAATCTGTTCCAAGTGGCAGTATAAGATCCGGGATGGAAAGATGATTTACGGATTTGAGAGTGATGTGAAAATTGATGATGATATTTTAAAGGCGGAGCTTGGCAGCAACGGCGAGGTACAGCTGAAGAATATTATCCGCACAATTCAGAAGGAACAGAATGCGATCATCCGCAATACGAAGGACCGGATTCTGGTAATTCAGGGAGCGGCGGGAAGCGGCAAGACATCGGTAGCGCTGCATCGGATTGCCTACCTTTTGTATCATGACAGACAGAATCTGAAGTCTTCGAATATTCTGATTTTATCGCCGAACGGGGTATTTTCGGATTATATTTCACATATTCTGCCGGAGCTCGGTGAGGAGAATATTCAGGAGATGAGTTTTGATCTCTTTGCTTACCGCAAATTACAGGACACGGCGGCGGACTGTGAGGATCGCTGTGATCAGATTGAGCGGGAGATGCGGGATCCAAAAGCCGCAGAACGGTTTGCTTTAAAACAGTCGCAGGCGTTTGTGGACCAGATGGAGGGATTTGCGCTGGAGCTTGAGGACGAGCTGATGAATTTCTCAGACGTTTCGTATAAGTCGTTTGTGAAGTCAGAATCGGAGATTATTACGCTGTTTTATGACAAGTTTGCGGATATTCCGCTGCTCTCGCGGATGGATGCGGTGGCGGAGACGTTTATTGACGAGATCGAGACGCTGCTGAACCGGGATCTGCCGGAGGAGGAGCGGATTCCGCTCATCGAAAAATTCCGGAAGATGTATGAGACGATGGATTTTTATGTTCTCTACAATCGTTTTCTGAAGAAAGAGGGATATCAGACGCTGCCGCGGCGGCCGTTGGAGAAGCGGAAACTGCGGTATGAGGATGTGTACCCGGTTCTGTATCTGAAGTACCGCCTGTCGCGGCAGGCGGAGCGTTCGAATATTAAGCATCTGGTTATTGATGAAATGCAGGATTATTCGCGGCTCCAGTATCTGATTATCCGGCGGATGTTTTCCTGTAAGATGACGATTCTCGGCGACCGGGCGCAGACGATGGCGGATCAGCAGCAGGATGTACTGCAGTTTTTACCGGGGATTTTCGGGAAGGATCTGCGGCGGATTGAGATGCGGAAGAGTTACCGGAATACGGTGGAAATTGCGTCGTATGCGGCAAATCTCATTGGCGTGACGGATCTCGGAAAAAGATTTTGACTGTGAGAAGCGGCTTTCTTGGCTGAACCGTGACAGCTCCAGTTTTAAGAAAGGACTGACGGTTACCACATTTTATCTGGCGAAAGGGCTGGAGTTTGATCAGGTGTTCTCGATTTTCCCGAAGGACGAGAAACGGGAGATAATGATGCAGGCGCAGTATATTGCAGCGACCAGGGCATTGCATGAGCTGAGAGTGTATCATATTTAAAAACAGGGAGATCCTCCGAAAAAATTCGATTGGATCTCCCTGTCATTTTTATTTTCGATCAGATATGATAGAATCCTGCGGACTGTGCCGGGATGGTGATGGTTCCGTCTTTGGATTCTGCTTTTCCTCCGATCGTGTAGAGGGCATCCTTCAGCTCTGCACTGTATGGGAAGGACTGCTCTTTGTCGGATGGGTTGATGATGACGAGGACTTTTTCACCCTCAGCCTCACGGACGTATGCCAGCGGATACTGGTTTTTCTCTGCATAAACGAACTCGATGGTTCCGCGGCTTAAGAGTGCTTTGCTGCTCTGGCGGATCTGGATGAGTTTTTTAACTTCGTGGTACAGGGAATCCGGATCGGCCATCTGTGCTTTTGCAGTCGGACGGTCTTTGCCCGGATCCATGGTGATGTAGAGGTCGCTGGCCGGTGCGCTGGAAAATCCTGCGTTGGTGCTGTCATCCCACTGCATCGGAGAACGGGAACCGGTGCGGTTGTATCCGCCCTCAACGGATTTCAGGCCTTCGACGTAGCGCATACCGATTTCATCACCGTAGTAGATGAACGGCGCACCTGGCATGGAAAGAAGGAAAGCGAAAGCAATTTTCAGCTCATCCCCCTGCAGACGGCGTGCCAGACGGTCCATATCATGGTTTCCGGACGGGATGCAGATCAGGCCTTTCTGTGCGGTCTTATTGTAGTTGGTTTTGTAGGTCTCTACAAACTCAGAGATATCTCCTTTTCCGCGTTTGGAGAAGAATGGCTCATCGCAGCGGAACAGATCGTTGTAATGGGACGGTCCAAAGTGAAGCAGGAAGTCCATGTGGAAGCCGCCCTGTAAGGATTTGTCCGGCTCGCCCCACTCGGATACCATGGCTGCATCCGGGAACTCGGCGTCGAGGAATTTCCGTACCTGCTGCCACAGGCGGATGGTTCCTTTGCCTTCCTGATCGTTCTTTACCAGGGAGCCCGCCATATCGACACGGAAGCCGTCGCAGCCCATGTTCAGCCAGAATCTCATGACATCTTCCATCGCTGCCAGCGTTGCCTGCGGTCCCTCATCATCAAAGGACTGCTGCCACGGTTTTTCCGGATCCGGCTGATAAAAGCCGTAGTTCAGGGCCGGCTGGTTGGAGAAGAAGTTGATGGCGCAGGCGCCGTCACGCTCGGAAATGCCGCGCAGGCTTCCCATTCCTTCCGGTGCTTCCCATACGTTATTGGTCCATACGTAGCGGTCTGTAAATTCATTGCGGTCTGCTTTCATGGATTCTTTGAACCATGGATGCTCAACAGATGTATGGCCCGGAACCAGGTCGAGCAGAACGTGCATGTCACGTTTGTGTGCCTCTTCGAAAACTCTCTTCAGATCCTCATTCGTTCCGTAGCGCGGTGCAACGCGGCAGTAATCTGCGACATCGTATCCTGCATCACCGAATGGGGACAGGAAGCACGGGTTGATCCAGATGGCGTTGCAGCCCAGCTCCTTGATGTAGTCTAATTTTTCAATGATACCCTGGAAATCTCCGATTCCGTCGGCGTTGGTGTCGTTGAAGGACTGCGGGTAAATCTCATAAAATACTGCGTTATCTAACCATTTTGACATTTTTTCTTTTCCTCTTTCGCTCTTATTTCTACTGTATTTTCGTCGTTGCAGCAAGTGTTTCTATATGATATATTACTACTGTATCCGCTGAAATACCAGTAATTTCCTATTTCATTCTAATACTATTCTATGATTTTATGCATGCCGCGCTCTGCCATTTCCGGCATTTTACGGACATGCTTTTTGGAGGAGGATTTTATGATGCTTTCTGCTGCGAAAGAAAAACGCCAGCACGGCTCCATGCAGGTTCCCTACAGTTATTATGACTGCCGGATGCCCGACTATTTTCCCGGCGTACCGCTGCACTGGCACGGGGAGATGGAGCTGAATTATATCAAACGCGGAACGGGGTATTTTCAGTATGAGGACCGTCTGCTTACGGCGCATACCGGTGATATTTTTCTGATTCAGCCGAACCTCGTACATGCCATTCTGCCCGCCGAGCAGGAGTCGATGTTTTATGATACGATTGTTTTCCACAAGAATATGCTGATCGGCGGGTATGACGACCGCAGCTACACGGAAATTCTGCAGCCGTTTTTCTCCGCCCGGCGCCGCATCCAGGCACCGATTTCACCCGAACATTCCAGTTATGCTGCACTTTCTGCATCCGTCCAGCAGATTTTCCGCTGCATCCTTGAAAACTCTGCTGTCTCCGATCTTCTGCTGAAAAGTGAGCTGCTCCGCTTCTTCTATCTGCTCGCCGCATCGCCGGAACTCTGCACCGATCGTCCCGCCATGCCTGCGGCTGCTGAAAACCTGCGGCCTGTGCTCGCCTATATCCAGGAGCACTTCGCCGACCCGATTACCATAGAGGAACTTGCCAGGCTGTCGCATTTGAGCAAAAGCTATTTTATGAGCTGTTTTAAGCAGACCTTCGGACTCGGGGCCGTTGAATATCTGACACAGTTTCGGATCAAAGCCGCCTGCGAGGCGCTGCGCAGTACGACGCAGAGTGTGTCCGAAATCGCGTACGACAATGGTTTCCGCAACCTTTCCAACTTCAACCGGCAGTTCCGAAGCAAAGTGGGATGTACGCCGCAGATGTATCGGAAGGAATTTCAAAATTCGTAAATTCAAAAAGGGATGCATCAAAATATGCATCCCGAAAATCTATCTCTGATCCTATTTTTATTCCGTAATCTCCGGTACCGACGGAACATCTTTATCTTCTTCCCGCCAGTTCCCAGAATGCGACAGCGCTCGCCGCAGCGACGTTCAGTGAATCCACACCGTGTGTCATCGGAATCAGCACGGTTGCATCTGTTTCAGCGATCGTATCACTTGCCAGTCCGTCACCCTCGGTTCCGAGCAGAATGGCGAGCTTTTCATGCGTTTTTAACGACGGATCATCCATCGGAACGGAGTCTTCTTTTAATGCCATCGCAACGGTATAAAATCCAAGTTCCTGCAGTGCAGCAATTCCCTGCTCCGGCCAGTAACTGCCGCCTGGCAGCACGGTCCACGGGACCTGGAAGACATTTCCCATGCTCACGCGGATGGCGCGGCGGTACAGCGGGTTGCTGCAGCCTGATGTGAGGAGCACGGCATCGATGCCAAGCGCGGCGGCGGAACGGAAAATCGCACCGACATTCGTCGGGTTCACGACATTTTCCAGAATCGCCACGCGGCGGGCATTCCGGCAGATTTCCTCCATAGCCGGAAGCGTGCGGCGGTGCATCGCGCAGAGCATGCCGCGCGTGAGGGCAAAGCCTGTGAGCTGTTCCAGCACCTTCGTCTCTGCTGTATAGACCGGCGCGTCCGGGCAGTGCGCAAAGAGTGCTTCGTTTGCGGCAAGCTCTGCGCTTCCGGCAAGGAACGAAACCGGTTCATATCCGGCATCCAGCGCACGCTCGATGACACGCGGACTCTCCGCAAGAAAAAGGCCTGGCTGCGGTTCATAATAGTGCAATAACTGCGGTTCTGAAAGACGCGCATACACGTCGAGCTCCGGCGCCGCAAAGTTTTCGATTTTTCTGATCTCTGACATAATATTGATTTCCTTTTGCGTTTTCTCTTTGTTTTCACTATGTTCTATTGTAGCAATCCCGCTCCCGTTTCGCAATCCATTCTTTTTCCCGCCGGTGCCGTTCCCCGCACCATTCGCCAAACCGTGCTTCCAGCACGCATCGAATTTTCTTGTTTATCTGTCTTTTCAAAAAATTTCTCAATTTCCTCTTGCCAAACGCCGCCGGAGACGTTATAATAATCGACGGTTCAAAATTAAAAACTGCAGAAAAGATTGGTATCAGATTGGAAACGGCACAAGTGCATTGCTTGGTTAACGAACAACACATGTGTCTTTTTTGCGCCCATTTTTCAAAATTGCAAAGAAAAGGAGAACAATCGATGCCAAAAACAAAATTTCAAAACGTTGTATTTACCCTCATGATGTCCTTTCTGATGGTCTATGCCATGATCTGCTACAACATTTCCATGAACATCGGCGGAATGACAAATCAGGTCTTTCTGATGGCGTTTCACGAGATGATAATCATGTGGCCGGCCGCTTTTATCCTCGAGTTTTTCCTCGTGGATCATCTGGCTCACAAATTAGCTTTTTGCCTGGTAACACCGCAGGATCGTCCGATCGTAATCACGCTGGCAATTTCCATTATGATTATTGCTATTATGTGTCCGATTATGAGTTTTATTGCAACGCTGCTGTTTAAAAATGCCGGAAA
>QWCH01005036.1_pt1 | contig 11262 bp, 8 predicted proteins | sample 1972671 | NCBI WGS metagenome assembly QWCH01 (sample SAMN09866713, study PRJNA288562) | Human gut metagenome isolate term3_stool, whole genome shotgun sequencing... | isolation source: gut | host: Homo sapiens | place: USA: California | reverse complement strand
CCTTTAGGGGTGACTCCCCACGGGGTGGGGAGATGCCCGCAGGGCAGAGGGGACCGCTCAGTACGAGGGGAACCGCCGTTAGGCGGTGGAGGGGTTCTTTCGTGAAGTCTTTTGCATTAAAAAAAGACTTTCAATCCCCCGCCAGATTCTGCCGCAGCACTGCTGCGTCCAGACCGTTCACCGTCTTGTCGGCGTGGAGATCGGCGTTGGCAGCTCCGACCTTGGAAAGCTTTTTGTTGCCCAGCAGATACTGGATCATCAGCACCAGATCAGCAGTGTTCACCTTGCTGTCTGTGTTGACATCACCCAGCAGCGTATCCGGCTTCTGGGGCGTGGTAACAGTAGTTGTCACCGGCTCCTTGCCGTCCGGCTCTCTGCCGGAGATCAGCACGCCGTTCTGGTATACCGGAATGCAGTCCGAAATGACATACTCGCCCACGTTTTTCAGCAAGTCCGTGTTGGAATAGTCGTTGGAAGCGTCCCAGCCAGTCTGGTAATCCGGGAAAATCAGAGCCAGCATCAGTTCGCACTGGTGCTGTCCCTCGGAGATCGGCATGGCAACACGGCCGTCCGGATAGGTCACTTCAATATAGTAGATGTTGTCCTTGTAGTGCTGCACTTCCGAGATCTGTGCCGGCGTGTAGTCGTCGTACATCTTCGCCTGATCGCGGTCTACCCGCATGACTACATCGCCGGGCTGGAAGCCGGCGTTGATGACTTCAGACAGATCCATGTAATACCGATAGGACAAGTTGTCCTCGATCCGTGCCGGCCATGCCGAGTGGTTGGTCAGCTTGAAACTCAGTGTCACGCCGCCGGAAGTTTCCGTCAGCTTGGTTTCCACATAGAATTCCTTGTCCCGCGTTTCCGGTTCCGGAAAATCCGGATCCGGTGTGCCGCCGTAGGTTTTGGTCATCTTGCACAGCAGTGCCGTGAAACCGGCGTTGTAGTCGCACGCTACCTCATTGTTGATGTAGTTCTGCCGGTCGTCCTCGTAGGAACCGTCCTCGTTGGGGCCGCCCACCAGTGCTCCATATAAGATGTGGCGGTTGGTTTCCGGCGTATCCAGTGCATTTTTCCACGAGCCGTGAGCCGTCCGGTGGTGGGGGTTCTGCGGGGATTTTTCTCCGTAGCCCACCACGAAACTCTGCCCGTCCGGATTGTCCCCCAGACAGTAGTTGATCTGGTCTTCGTAGAACTGCTGATACTTTGTCGTGTCAGTGCCTTTCAGTACGGTGTCACACGCCACGCTTGCCAGAAATCCGGCAGTGGTGGCGTACCGCAGACAGCCCCAGGTGGTCAGCCACTTTGCACCGCCGTCCAGCGTTTTCACAGAGTCCGTCCAGTAGTTCAGGTGCTTCTGTACCCGTCCGATGTAGAAGCTGTCATTGGTGTTGATCGCGTACAGGAGCAGACCGCCCTGCATCACGTCGTCCCAGCACATGCCCCACGAATATTTCAGTTCGTCAGAGCCCAGTTCCTTTCCCAGATTGGGGATGTAGGAAGTCGCCTTGTCCAGATAGGACTGCTCGCCGGTGGCGATGTACAGCCAGTTTGCCGCGTAGAACAGTTCGTCGTAGAAGTGGGACGAACGGTAGAATCCGCTGGCATCACTATTATTATAGGCTTCATCGCTTCGAGTTTCGTCTGCCAGCCGGAACAGGTTCTCGGCGTGTTTCAGATAGTCGCCGGTCTTGTCGCTTCTGCCCTTGAGGGCACAGGAGCCAGCCGCCAGTGCCGCCGCCATTTCGCCGCAGACAGCGGAATCTGTTCCGCGGAGTACGGCTCTGGCTTTGGTGTAGTCTGCCCCGTTGTCCTTCATGCCGTATTCCAGCAGCTCCACCGGCCCCCACCAGGTGTGATCCATCTGTCCGTTGCCCACCTGATAAACGGCGGTGTCGCCCTCGTCACAGGCGGCGAGATAGTCCAGCACAAAGGAGAGGTTGTTCACATAGGTTTCCATTTCGCCGGTCTGCTCCAGCCCGTCAGGGTACTGGTACAGCCCCCACGCCAGCATGGAAGCGGAATACGCCATAGGCAGATTGAACTTGACATGGTCGCCGGCATCGTACCAGCCGCCGGTGATTTCGTCGGACATGGTGGAATCGGCACGCCACTCCACTTCGTTCCATTCCGGAAGCGGTCCTGCCTGCTGGCATTCATAAAAGTACATGGACTTCTGGAGTGCCTCGGCGTAGTTGGCGGAAAAGTCCGCCGCAGAAACAGACACCGGCGGCAGGGCACTGACACCCAGACAGACTGCGGTCAGCAGAGCTGCGGCACGTGTGCATCTTCGCATTTGTATCATCTTCCTTTCTGTTAGGGCAGTACTGCACAAGTTCTGCACGATCCTGCCAGCTTTCTGCGGCATATTTCAGCTGCGGGGGACACCCGCCGGAAAAATACCGTTTTCCTTTTTATTATCGCACGTTTTCACGACATTGTCAAGCAGTTTTCATGAAAATATCACAGGAAATCACCATGAAATCCCACGATCTTTTTGCAGGGCGAAGCGTAAACCACATTGGGGAGAAAAAATGTCTGTTTTTGGGGTGATGTATAAAATGGGGTACTTCCGTGAAAACTTACACACTAAGCAAAAGACTTCACGAAAGAACCCCTCCACCGCCTACGGCGGTCCCCCTCCCCTAAAGGGGAGGCTTATTTTAGGCTCCCTTGAAAAGGGAGCTGGCAGCCGCAGGCTGACTGAGGGATTATATCGTAGACCTTTTACATTAAGCAAAAGATTCCACATAAAAATCCCTCCACCAGCTACGCTGGTCCCCCTTCCCTTTCAGGGGAGGCTATTTCAATAAAGGAAAGGCTATGATTCAAACTTCCAAAACAAGCTGTAATTTGTAGAGATTGTCGGCTTCCAACGGGAAAAATCTGTATGAAGTGACAAAAATTCTGGAAAACCAGATTGCATCTTGCAAAAAAGTGCGGTTCATGTTATAATGAAATTGTATAGGCAGACGGGTGTTGGATTTTGTACCTGCACTGGCTGTCTGTGCCGTTGCAGAGGGCAAAGGCGGTTTTCTTCTATCATTCTGTCACTGCGTGGCGTATGATAAAGAGAGATCCTTTCTGCGATCTGCATGGAGTATGGATTCTCAGGGCAATATTGTCCTAGATAAGGTTTTAGGAGGAATTCTGAAGTGGAAAAGAAGCTGAAAAAAGGAAAGAAAGTTACCGTTCTCGGTGCCGGAAATGTTGGTGCGTCTATCGCATTTGCTCTGGCGATCAAAGGTCTTTGCTCTGAACTGCTGCTGATCGACATCAACAAGCCCAAGGCAAAGGGTGAGGCTATGGACATTATGCAGGGTAATGCATTCTGCCCGTCCTGCGATATTCACGACGGTGATTATCCGGACGCAGCAGATTCCGATATGGTCATTATCACCGTTGGTATTGCCAGAAAGCCGGGTCAGACCCGTATCGATCTGTGCAAGACCAATGCAAAGATCATGGCTTCCGTAATGCCGGAGATCGTGAAGTATGCTCCCCACGCATGTTATCTCGTAGTCAGCAATCCGGTTGACGTGCTGACCTATGAAGCAATTCGCGTATCCGGTCTGGACCCCAAGCAGGTCATCGGTTCCGGTACCGTTCTGGATTCTTCTCGTCTGCGTACCTGTCTGGCAGATCACGCTGGTCTGAACATCAAGAACATTCACGCATATGTATTCGGTGAACACGGCGATTCTTCCATGATCCCGTGGTCCCTGTCCAGCATTGCGGGCATGAAGTTTGATGAATACTGTGCAAATGTGGAAAATCTGGGCGACAAGGACGAGATTGAACAGGAAGTCCGCGACGGCGGTGCAGAGGTCATCAAGTGCAAGGGTGCAACATATTATGCAATTGCACTGTCTGTCAGCCAGATCACCGAAGCAATTCTGCGGGATACCAAGGCAGTTCTGACAGTTTCCACACTGCAGGACGGCACACACTACGGCGTAAAGGACGTTTGCCTGAGCCTGCCGTGCGTACTGGGTGCAAATGGTGTAGAACACGAGATCACACCGCCGATGACTGACGAGGAAATCGCACGTTTCCAGAAGAGCGGCGAAGCACTGCGTTCTGTAATCGACCAGATGGCTCTCTAATTTAAATAGTATAAAAGCACTCGCACGCCGGCACAGATCTCTGTGCAGACGGCTGCCGTACAGCGGCGGGGCTGATGCACCGGCACTGTCCGCTGACAAAAACTTCGGCAAACTGCCGAACACAGGCAATTGATTGGTTGGAAAGGGACAAAAAAATTATGGATTATGCAGCAGAATCTCTGAAACTGCACTACAAATGGCAGGGTAAGATTGAAGTCACACTTCGTGCACCGCTGGAAACCGCCGATGATCTTTCTCTGGCGTACACCCCCGGCGTTGCAGAGCCTTGTCTGGAAATTCAGAAAGATGTTTCCAAAAGCTATGACCTGACACGCCGCGGCAATCTGGTCGCAGTCATCACCGACGGCACCGCCGTTCTCGGACTGGGCGACATCGGACCGGAAGCCGGCATGCCGGTCATGGAGGGCAAATGTGCACTGTTCAAGCGTTTCGGCAATGTCGATGCGATTCCGCTTTGCGTTCGCTCCAAGAATGTGGACGAGATCGTAGAAACGGTTCGCCTGATCGCCGGCAGCTTTGGCGGTGTCAATCTGGAAGACATTTCCGCACCCCGCTGCTTCGAGATCGAGCGTCGTCTGAAGGAATGCTGTGACATTCCGATTTTCCACGATGACCAGCACGGCACTGCCGTTGTCACACTGGCAGCTATGCTCAACGCACTGAAGCTCATCGGCAAGGATATTCACGACATCAACGTGGTGACCAGCGGTGCCGGTGCAGCCGGACTTGCCATTATCCGCCTGCTGATCGCGATGGGTCTGGATCCGCACCATGTCATTCTGTGCGACCGCCACGGTGCGATCTACGAGGGACGGGATAACCTCAACCCTCAGAAGGAAGAAATGGCAAAGATCACCAACAGCGGCCACAAGGCAGGCACACTGGCAGAAATGCTGGCAGGGGCAGACGTTTTCATTGGCGTATCGGCTCCGCACTGCGTGACACCGGAAATGGTGAAGTCTATGGCAAAGGATCCGATCATCTTCGCAATGGCAAATCCCACGCCGGAGATCATGCCGGACGAAGCACTGGCAGCCGGTGCGGCAGTAATGGGTACCGGACGCAGCGACTTCCCGAACCAGATCAACAACGTTCTGGCATTCCCGGGAATCTTCCGCGGTGCACTGGACGTTCGTGCCAGCGACATCAACGACGCCATGAAGATCGCCGCAGCCAAGGCAATCGCCGATTTTGTAACACCTGATAAGCTGTCTGCGGAATATATCATTCCCAGCCCGCTGGAAGAAGGTGTCAGTGAAGCCGTTGCCAAGGCAGTGGCACAGGCAGCCAAGGATTCCGGCGTTGCAAGAGTGTAAGGTGCGTTGACACTAAGCCTGACACGCGTCTTTTGGGGTGATTTTCCCCGTTCGTCGTTAAAAATCCTTGCCGTGCGAAAGCACGCCTGCGAATTTTTGCCTAGAACGGAAAAAATCGCCTCACAAAATTCGTGTATCATAATAGTATCAACACCGTCTAACGTATTCCACGGAAATCAATTTTCATGATAGCCTCCCCTGAAAGGGGAGGGGGACCAGCGAAGCTGGTGGAGGGGTTTTTCGCAAAATCTTTTTATGACGTTTTCGGCATAAGTGGAAACCCCTCAGTCAGTGCTACGCACTGCCAGCTCCCCTTTCAGGGGAGCCTCACTTGTCAAACTTCATAATTTGGCACAATTTAAATCAACACATTTTTGAAAAATGATTTCCGTGAACGTATTCTCGTGACAGCCGGTTTCCCGAAACAGGCTCGAAACATTTTTGAAATGAGGCAGGGTGCCGGTTTCGGTGCCCTGCTTTTTTTGCCTGAAATCGAATGAAATTCAAGGGGAAAGCGTAATATTTTTAAGTGAAATCCCGATTCGGCGGCGAATGTTTTGAAAAATGATTAAAGATAGAAAAAAACCGGAAAAGCACTTGCGGATTTGTGTGAAATGTGCTAAAATAGACAGTGGAGTTGCGGAGAACCTTTTGCAGGATTACAACAAAGCAAGGAATTTTTCCGCAGGACGGGGAAGAAATTTTTCCGCAGGACGGGGTAGGAACGCATGAAACAGGAATGCTTGAAATGGCTGATGCGGGGCGGAACTACGGTTCTGCTGGCAGGTGCTGTGGGGCTGCTGCTTTGGCAGGGGACACGGCACGTTTCCGAAAGGGAACTTTCCGCCCGACCCCAGCGGCTGGCTGCTGCAACGGTGGAAACTACGGGCACGGAAGCAACTGTTTCTGCCGCGGAAACCACTCTGCACACCGGCACCCGCCGGACGAAAACGGCTTCTGCCAAGCGTGCCGGACAGGCTTTCCAAGAAACCCGGACGGCTCCGGAAAGCACCACGCCGGCAGCCGAAACCGTGACCTTTCCGCTGGAACTGAACGCGGCTTCGGCGGCGGAACTGGAACAGTTGCCCCATATCGGGGCGGTGCTGGCGGAACGCATCACGGTATACCGCGACCAGATCGGCGGGTTCTCCAATCGGGAACAGCTTCTGGAGGTGGAGGGCATCGGCGAGGCGACCTTGTACGAAATTTATGATCTGCTCTATCTGGAATACGAAACGTTTCCCGAACCGGAGCCGGAACCGAAACCGGCAGGAGCTCCCGCACCAGCGGCAGCACCGCAGCCGGCAGAAACGGCTCCGCCTGCAACAGAACCACCGGCGGCAGCTGCACCGGCAGTGACGTTCCCGCTGGATCTGAATCAGGCGACGGCGGCGGAACTGGAACAGATTCCCGGGATGCAGCCGGAACTGGCGGAGAAGATCGTGGCGTTTCGGCAGCAGATTCAGGCGTTTTCGTCGGTATATGAACTGCTCTACGTGGACGGCATGACGGAGGCGTATTTCGTGCAGCTTCGGGACTATGTGCAAATTACCGAGGAACTTGCCCAGTAGCCGCACTTTTTGAGGAAACTCGACATTTTAACCAGTTTGTAACCTTTTACAGAAATGTTCGAAATACTTGGCGGATTGCACAAAAAAATCAACTGATTTTTGTACCGTATCACTGAAAAAAATGAAAGAACGGTATAAGGCATTGACATTTGTTTCGAATTGTTGTATATTAGGCTTATCACAAGAAATGTTCCCTAGGCGTGTTTTGTGCACTTTTATGGGAACAGGGCATGCCGCGGCGGAGAAACTCCGGCGGGCGGCATGGTATCGTTTTTTATTGTTTATTGCACTGCTGTACCAAACCGGCACAACGTGTGATATATATATTTAAGGAGGAAATTTCCAATGAACAAGTTGAAAAGAACACTGGCTCTGATGGCTGCTCTGGCTATGACTGCAACTGCATTCGTAGGATGCGGCGGCAATGACAGCTCCAGCACTTCTGAGTCTAAGGCTGAGTCTTCTGCTGAAGACAGCAGCGAAGCAGATGCAGATTCCGCTGAAGATTCTACCGCTGAAGAAGAATCTTCTGTTGAGTCCGCAGCTGGCTACACCAACGTTGATGTTCCGGCTCTGGGCGAACCGGACGGCTCCCTGAAGGACGGCGGCGACAAGCTGACAATCCTGTGCTGGAACGATGATGACCTGAAGTACATGTACGACATCGTTGCTGATGCAACCGGCATGGACAAGAGCATGATCAACTACAAGAACGTTGGTTCTAACGGTACTGATGCTAACGAACAGTACGCACAGGTATTCCTGTCTGGCGACGACGTTGACCTGTACTTCTGCGACGCTGACTGGAACATGGCTTATCAGAACAACGATGAGTATTCTGCTCCGCTGTCTGCAGTAGGTATCTCTGAAGACATGTATGCAAATGCTTATGACTACACTGTAGCCATGGGCAAGGACAAGAACGGCGTCCTGAAGGGTGCTTCTTGGCAGGCTGCAGCAGGCGGCTATGCATACCGTGCAGATCTGGCTGAAGAATATCTGGGCGTAACTTCTCCGGAAGATATGCAGGCACAGGTCGGCAGCTGGGATGACTTCTGGAAGACCGCAGCTACCGTATATGAGAAGTCTGGCAACACCACTGCTATGGCTGACTCTCTGGGCGGCGTATGGAGAGCTTACTCCAACGGTAACAGAACCAAGTCTTGGGTAAACGACGGCAAGCTGGATCCTTCTTCCGTAGGTGATTTCATCTCTATGGCGAAGGAGAACTTCGACAAGGGTTACATCTCTGGTGCAACTCAGTGGAGTGATGACTGGCTCCCGCAGGGTCAGTCTGACGGTGCTCAGGCTAACAAGACCTTCGGTTTCTTCTTCCCGACTTGGGCAATCGCTAAGGGCGGTTCTCTGGAACAGGCTGAAGGCGGCGAAGGCGGCTCTACATACGGCAAGTATGCACTGTGCGAAGGCCCGACATCCTGGTTCTGGGGCGGCACATGGATCTGCGTATATCCGAAGACCGATAACGCTAAGGAAGCTGGCCAGTTCATCTACACTATGACTGCTGATGCAGATGCAATGCAGAAGTATGTAGACGTTCGTGGTGACTTCGTAAACAACAAGGGCGTAATGTCTGCTACAACTGAAGCTGGCACAAACAGCAACCCGCTGTTCGGTGGTCAGGATCAGTTCCAGATCCTGTTCAACTCTGCTGACAAGATCGACATGAGCATTGCTTCTGAGTATGATGCAAAGATCAACACTGACCTGCAGAACGCAGTTCAGGATTACTGCAATGGCGTAACCGCTTCTGAGGATGACTGCCTGAACGCATTCCTGGATGCAATTGCAGCTGATGTAACTGACATCACTGTTGAATAAGCTTCGGCTTCTCAACGCTTTTTGAATGATTGAACGTACAGCCTATAGGATAATTGCGTCCTATAGGCGTATGTTTATCTTTTCTCTTACTATTCTACTGAATTTTTGAAAGGGTGTGTGCAAATGGCATCCGCTGCACAACGTCGTATTAAGTCGATTAGCTATGCGAAATATGGCTATATGTTCATTGCCCCGTTCTTTCTTGTGTATTGTTTCTTCCAGATCTGGCCGCTGATCCAGACCTTTATCCTGAGCTTTCAGGGTAACGGTGCAGATGCGGGCACATTTGTCGGCTTCGACAACTATGCTACCATTCTGTTCGGTTCCGGTGAAGGAATGGGTCGTCGTGCAAAGGCAATGCAGGAGCTGTTTTTGACTTCGTTCAAAAACACGATCATTCTGTGGTTTGGTAACTTTATTCCGCAGATCCTGCTGTCCCTGTTGCTGGCGGTTTGGTTTACCGATTCGAAACTGCACATTCCGGGCGTGGGCTTCTTTAAAGTTGTTATGTATCTGCCGAACATCATTACTGCAGTATCTGTTGCAGCACTGTTCATGCGCTTTATTTCCAACAGCCAGCTGTCCGCAGTCAACACACTGCTGCTGAATGCAGGCAACGATGCGGTAAGCTTCGAAGCATCTGCTGTTTGGAGCCGCGGCATCGTTATGTTTATTCAGACGTGGCTGTGGTTTGGTAATACCATGATCATGATGATGTCTGGTATCATGGGTATCAACCCCTCTCTGTTCGAAGCTGCTGCAATCGATGGTGCTTCCAGTGGTCAGGTGCTCCGCAAGGTGACCCTGCCGCTGCTGCGACCGATGGTTGTTTATACCCTGATCACTTCCATGATCGGTGGTTTGCAGATGTTCGATATTCCGTATCTGTATCACACAGGTGCAGGTAAAATCAACGCAAACCTGCGTACCGTTGCGGTATTCGTTTATGAACAGTTCCGTGCCGGTGCAAAGGTTCACCAGCCTGACTACGGCATTGCCGGTGCCGCTTCCGTAATTCTGTTTATCATCACTGCGGCTCTGGGTATTCTCGTATTCCGTATGAACCGTGATGAAGACGAGCATCGGAAGAAGCAGGAGCGTAAGGCTCTGGTCAAGGAATACAAGAAACAGCAGAAGCTGGCTAAGAATGGAGGTCTGGGTGCATAATGGAAAACGTTGGTGTTAAGGACAATTACATTCTGGTGCAAAGACTGAAATCGGCTGGCTGCTTCATTGTCTGCGTTCTGCTGGCACTGATCTGTCTGGTTCCGCTGTACATCATGATCATGAACGCAACCCACGGGGACGCTGCTCTGCGTGCTCAACCGTTGCAGTTCCTGCCGGGCGGTGACTTGATGACCAATATCAAGAATATTGCCGGTGGTGAATTTCCGCAGTCCCCGAACTTTAACGTTTGGCTGGGCTACCGGAACTCCCTGATTATTGCAGGCTGTACCACAATTCTGACCGTATTCTTCTCCGCACTGACCTCTTATGGTCTGACCGTTTACGATTTCAAGATCCGTGACGGTGCATATACGTTTATTCTGGCAGTTATGATGATCCCGATTCAGGTTACATCTACCGGTTTCGTAAAGTTCATGGTAGGTACTCTGGGTCTGGCAAACAGCTACATTCCGCTGATCATTCCTGCAATCGCAGCACCTGCCGTTGTATTCTATATGCGTCAGTATATGAAGTCTTCCTTCCCGCTGGACATCGTAGAGGCTGCCCGTATCGACGGAAGCGGCGAGTTCCGCACCTTCCTGACCATTGCAATTCCGATGTGCAAACCGGCAATTGCAGTACAGGCGATCTTCGCGTTCGTACAGAACTGGAACAACTTCTATACACAGAATATGATCATCATTTCCAATGAAAAGCGTTTCACAATGCCGATCATGATCCAGAGCGTTCTGGGTCAGGATAAGCACCCTGATCTGGGTGCACAGTACGCTGCAGTTGCACTGTCTGTTATCCCGATCATTGTGATCTACCTGATTCTGTCCAGATTCATCGTTGCTGGTGTAGCACTGGGCGGCGTAAAGGAATAATCGCATTTCAAATCGTTGTTCATAGAAAGGGCCATTGCCTTCGGGCAGTGGCTCTTTTGTGTTATGGCATGTCACCCTGCGGCGGCAAGATGCAGCATATCAAAAAAACGCCTCTCCGGCAAGTGCACCGGAGGGGCGTTTTTGATATAGAGGATTGAGATTACTTCTGTTTCATTTCTGCTGCACGCAGGGTGTTTTTCATCAGCATGGTAATGGTCATCGGTCCCACGCCGCCGGGAACCGGTGTGATATAGCTTGCCTTGGGTTCCACTTCGGCGAATTCCACGTCACCGCAAAGCTTGCCGTTTTCGTCGTGGTTCATGCCCACGTCGATCACGATCGCACCCTCTTT
>QWCH01005032.1_pt1 | contig 11264 bp, 8 predicted proteins | sample 1972671 | NCBI WGS metagenome assembly QWCH01 (sample SAMN09866713, study PRJNA288562) | Human gut metagenome isolate term3_stool, whole genome shotgun sequencing... | isolation source: gut | host: Homo sapiens | place: USA: California | reverse complement strand
GGCCGCTTCGTAAGCCGAACGATAGGCAAGCTGCACCAAATGGAACCCCGGTAGCGCGTGTTCGGAAAGAAGGCACCGGAATTTAGTACCGTCTACTTCAAATTTGCGGTAGTGGGCTGGTATTTCTACCATTACTTGCCCGTCGGTGCCGTCAAGTTTGGCGGCGGCTCCCGTATCGCGCTTGGTGCTGTCGTTCGCGTGAAGGTAATAAGCTACCGTTCCGTTGTCGCGCAAGACACAACGGCGCATTTTACTTTGAATAGGCAGCGAAACGTGAAGTTCCGGGCGACCAATTCGGGTACAAGCCGAAGAAGCTACGTTAGAATCCCATTCTATACCGTAGTAGTAATCGTAGGGAAACGTCGGCTTCGTGTTTCCTACTCCAATCAATAAACCCATAGCCGTATAAGATTTAGTACCCCCAAACAAGGGTAGCGTTAATACTCGTTTGCTTAATCTCGCGGACTATTTCGGGGTTCCAACCTATTTCGAAGCGCGTAGCTACGAACTTGCCCGGCTCCATGCCCCAAAGGTTTACTTCAAGAACGACGGCGGTTTCTCCGTCGTTCTTAATGTTAAACGGCGTATCTTCCATTTTGAAGTTACCCGTACTTAGCCCTTCAATGGGGCCGATTGTTCCAATTTGGGCGGAAACCGTTTCGCCCCCTCTTGTTGTACTCATTTTGTCGAAATATTAAGTTACACAAAAATACCCCGTTGCGTATTATTATAATACGCTTGTTGGTAAAAAATTAAAAACTAACTTTCTGCCTTCGTAGAATAGCGAGTATGGTTTCGTAAAATCCAAGTTCCATAAATATTCACAAACTCCATTAACTCACCGGGAGATAATACCCCAACTTGGGTATAGGAAGATTTTGTACCCTTTACGACCGTACAGGGATATGATGATGAATTATATAACGCACAATTATACCCGTTATGGTCTTCGTTGGCCTCCATTAAAACCCCGAATTGTGCTCCGGCGGTCAAGGCCATGTAGCAATTTTCGGAAACTGCCAACACCGTAGTAAATTGCGAAGGCGGGCAGTTGGTTTTTGTATATATCGTTTTATACGACCCGCTCGTTTCAAAGTAATTGGAAACGCATCGTCCGTCCTTATATACTCGGAACTTGGCCCGGTTGCCCTCCATTGCAGAGGGCGTTTTCGCGGTAAAGTCGATTCCGGTATTGCGTTGATAGGTTTCGCCCGTTGTGGATAATGCGAAAATTTGCGCCCCTACGATATTCGTTACAGTTCCTACGACAGAGCCTTTATTGTCGAAACAATTATCCCCATTGCTCGGCGTCGCGCTTTGGGTGTAGATATGGGTATAGCTATTGCTTGTCCATCCGTAATACTCTACATTCCCTTGTTGCGCTCCTGCGAATATCAACGGATAATCGGATTCTCCGGTGGGATTATAACCGGCCATAGCAGCTGCTACATTCTGTTCCGTATCGCGTACACCTATAAATCCGGAAAGGGCTACACCGCCTTCTATTTCTGTTCTTGCATCCTTAAAAGCATCTCGCAAATATTCTATGTCGCTTTGTTCCAATTCAGCAACATCCTTTAATGTCCCGTCAGACGCACGAAATTTAATGTTCCCCCCAATCTCTCCGGCGTCTAAGTCGAAATAAGTTTGTCCGTCGCCACTTTGAATCCGCCCCGTAGCAAGGAAACGACCGTTAATTGTCGTTGCGCCATAAGTTAGGGCGATAAGACGCGCCGGCCGGTTCCCGTCGGTATCGGTTATCACGCTGCTAAGGCTCCCTATCAAGAAATAATAATATGTAGGGTCGCCGTCTACCGCTCGCTGTACTGTGTCGAAAACGATGTTTCCGGCCGTTCCTGTCTTTTGGCAACGGGCGTATATGTAATAGACCGTTCCGCTTACAAGGTTCGAAAAGGTGGCCGTATTTAGCTGCCAACTTTTTACGGTTTCCGCTATCGTATAGTGAACCAACGTACCGCCTACCACCTTTACCGTATTGGGATTCCCTTCGTAGTTCGGTTCAAAGCGGGTGTTCTGTAATACGAACTGCTGGGAACGTGCGCCGGTGGCTAACATGGTCGTTTCAATCGAAAGCGGCTTTATCTTCTCGCTGTAATAGTGTCCTTCGGGGTCGAAAACATTAGCTAATACTTCTTGGCTGGCTTTCCAATTGCGGCGGGCCTTCGACGGGTCGGCAAGGTCGTTTATCTCTATAACATTGTCGATTTTCTGCAAGTCTTCGATAACGCGGGTTATCGTCGTTTTGGTTACGCTGTCGCCCAAGGTTATATTATACTTGTATTCCCGCAGCAAATCGCGCGTAAAGGCCGTAATTCGTACCGATTTGTTTACGCCTATGTCTTCATCTTCCACTGGGATATAATCGCCGACGGCAAAAAGGTTTACTACGGTCAGTTCGCCGGCGAACTGACGTATAAAATTTTCGTCGATACTTAACCCGTACTGTACTTGCGGCTGGCTGTATTCGGTTATTGCCTTGTTGCCTTCCGCAAGGAGTTTGTTTTCCGCGTCGGTCTTGTAAGTGTCCGGCAAATTTATATCCGTGAAGAAATACTTATCGCCTACGCCGAACTGAAACGCCGCACTTGTTTCGCTGGGGAACTTCATGCCGTTTTCGTCCGTGAACGGTACTACCTGTATTTCCTTCGTCGCGTGGTCGTACTTGTGTATGTCAAATTCATAGCCGGCCAAGTTTCCGGTAGTGAACTTTACCTTTGCAGTAGCTCCGTCGATAAGCCACTTTGTATTACCCGCGCTATCCTTTTCGTTAAGGTCGAAGTTCATAGTAGCGTCCTTAAAAGCATAATACGCGCTTCCGGCGGCTGTTACTTCGCCGTAGCGTTCGGGTCTGATGTCGTCGAATATCTTTGTATTCTCCTTCAACCCGTAAGCCGCAATAGCGGCCGCGTCCTCGATGTAGGAAGCGTTTTTAGCTTTGCCCGGAAGACAAAGACGGGTATAACGGTATTTGTCCCCAAGGTTGCTACTACCGCCGTAGACGTATAGCCGGGTAACTACGTTCTTGGAATTGATGTTTTGGCGCGTTAATTCGTAAAGCCCGCCGGTACGTCCGTACCGGAAGGTATAGGGGAAGTTTACCCCGGCCGTTTTGATATTGAGCGTACGAACGCCGTTAGCTTGGGTAATCTCAAATTCGGTGCTGTACTGTTCGCAAAGGTCTTGCAACACTTCCAAACAATTCTTTTCCGTATAGGTAAGCGTTTTATACTCCGTATTGGCCGGATAAACGCCTAACACCCATTTACCCGGATATACGCGGGTAAGGTTCCCGATAAGAATACCTAAGAAGTCTTCTAAATCGCCCGTAAAGCTATCTAATACGGTATCGTCCGGTAACAAAAATTGCACGTCGATTAACTCGTACTGTACGCCTTCGAAAGTAAGGGTATATTCGAAATTCCGGTTTCCGGTCTTCTTAATGCCCGGAAGCTGGTTAAGGGTATAAGTCTTCCCGTAAACGTCTATTTGGTCGCCCAAGTGGAAGGTTAAGGGCGTGGCACTTTTTACGGTTATCGCCACCGTATCCGCCCCTAACAGCGTAATACTTTGTTCGGCCTTGGTAACTCCGGACTTACGCGCCCGCGAAGTCAATAGGGCCGTAGTCCCGTCCGGGTGTCTTACTATAATTTGTTCCATACGATAATACCGTTAGTAGTGAAACTTTCTATTTCTTCGATAACTCCGGCGACAATGGCGTAAAAAATTCCGTCGGTCGTGTATTCGTGACTCGCTGTTACGTCGGTTCCGTAAACGTCGTTCGTTTGGGTTCCGTCGCCCCAAAAGATAGTAACCGCCTTCTTGCTGGTTAGGGTAATCGTTAGCGTTTTCGTATCATTGCTTAAACGCTGGTGCCGTACGATACGCTTTACCGGGTCGGGTTCCTTCAATTTCAAGGTAAAGGTTCCTACCATAAGGTCGTCGTTCCAACGTTTGTTAATGGCTACCCCGTTCTCGTTATAGACTTCGTAAAGCAACGGTTTCGTAGGGTGTATATCTACCATAAGCCGCTGGGTGTTGGGCCGGTTGAATACGTCCAAGAAGTCGTTTAGCTTCGTAACAAAGTCTACCTTCCCGTTCGCTTTCATAAAGCAATTAAGGGCTATTTCGCGGGGTTGCAGTATCTTGTTTTCAAGGTCTACTATCTCCCCGTGATAATCCGGCCAATCAACGGAAACCGGGGTTTTCATTTTGGGACGGTCAAGAAGGCCGTTACTTTCGCTTACATAAATATCCCAAGCCTTAAAATCGGTTCCGTCTATACTGTAAGCCAATTGCGCCACCGTAGCAATACTTTCGGTAATTTCTTCCTGCGGCAAGGCGGTATTATATACCTTAACTTCGTCGATACAACCGTACCCGTTGGCGGTCGTATAGATGTCTTGCAGGATAGCGAAACCGGTAGGCTGGGCGGGTAGCGTAATGGTCTGCACCAATGCCGTATCAAGGTAAATGCGGATTGTTAGGCCCTCTTTGACGATAGCCCAATAGCCCCAAGTATCGGCCGCAAGGTTAAACCACGCTTCCGTATAACCTTCTATGGCTTCCCAGCGGGCAAAGAATCCGATACGCTTACCTGTAAAGCCGTCCGGGAAGGCTGAACGCTTCAACCAGGCAAGCAGGGTAAAGTTCCCGGTAAGGGGAATTACGTTTTTGTCTATATCGCAATGCCCGTTACCGTCGAACTTTATACAATTGCCTTGCTTTCCGCCGGTAAAATCTGCTTCTACTACCGTACCGTCCGCCCGTGTCTTGCTGTAATCGTAAGCAATGGTAGAACCGGCCGCTTCATCGAAGGGCATATTTAGGATAATGTTACTTTCGTCTGCCATATCAATACGTTTTAGTCGTTTTTCGAATAACTTTTATTATCGCGTTACCTTCGCCGTCGCCGGTGGTAGTCGTCAAGTTCCCGCCGTAGTGGTTTACGCAAATCTTCGCGTTATCCCGTGCTTCTACTTCTACGGTGGTATCGTCGAATACGTCTACCATTACGAAGGAATTACCGGTAGCAAGAACCTTTAACCGGCTTTGGTGCTTTGCGAATACCTGCCCTACGTTCCAACCGTCGTAAGTGGCGGTACCCTCGCAACGGCCAAGGGCTACTACGTGCCGGAAGTTTCCTGCCGTAATAGCTTGGTCGAGGAACACGCCGTAGGCTTCGCAAGTACCTACGAAGTGCTGGCGTATAAATTCGTTGCTGGGGTACTCGTTGCTTAGGCAAAAGTCGATACCTTCAAGGTACATTTTAATAAGTTCGTCTTTCCCTTTGGTATCTATAAGGCGGCCGTACCATTCTTCGCAAATGCCTTTCTTTTTGGCGTCGCGGGCCAATCGTTTATTTACTTCCATATCGCTACATTGTTATTCCTTGCGCCCGTAACGGGTCGGACGCGCTTCCCGAAGTATTCTTTTCTATCTGTTCAAGGTACCGGTTCGATACGCTTAATTTGCCGTCGATGTTGGCAAGGTGTATAAGCTGCTGGCGCAAGATTTCTATTTCCTGCACTTGGTTTACACGTACGGCGTTCGTTTGTCCGGCCAATAAATCTATACTTTCTTGGCTGGCTCCCTTAATTGCACCGGATAGGCTCGTAGTAGGGTCGCCGTTATCGTCCAAGTCCTTAAACAAATCTTCGTACAACTTCAAGGCTTCGGCGTACCCTTGGGCTATTGATTTTACTCTATCCTTAAACCGTTGCTGTTCTTCCGGGGTCAAGCCGTCGAAGGAACCGCCGCCTTCATCGTCAAAACCCATATCGCGCTGCAACTGCTTTACGGCATTTTGTAGCTGCTGTTCGAGGAATTGTTTTTTTAAGGCGTTCTTTACGGCATTACCTAATACCTGGTTCGTAACCTTTTCAATCGCGCTTTTTACTTTGTCGCTGTTGAAGCCGTCGGAGTAGGCTTCGGCTATCGCGTCGGACAATTGCGTAGCCAAGTCCTTTGCCGAAGTCTGCGTTACGCTTTCCGTAATTTCGGCTATGGTGTCTTCGATTTGGCGGCCTAATTCTTCGTACTGCTCCTTATATTGGTTTACCTTACCACTATCGGTTTTTTTCTTGCTTTCTTCCGCTTCCCACATAGCCCGCAAGTGCGCGCGTTGTTCGCGCATATTGTTAATAAGGGCCTTTTGGTTATCGTAAACCGATTCGCCTAACGCCTTATCTACGGCGTGTTCAAGTGCTTTGTAGGCGCGTTCCAATTCTTCGACGGCAGCAGCGTGTTTCTTAATGGTTCGTTCGGCCTTACGGTCGCGGGAGTTGAACAGGTCAAAGACGGAAGTTAGCATACCTACGGCTCCCTGTATCATTTGGGCCGGGTTCATAGTTGCGTACCCCTGTGCCATTTGCCCTATTCCGTCCACAATTCCGCCTACGTCCCCTAAAATAGCTTGGGTTTCGTCGTCCATAGAACCTCCCATTTTCTCAATAGCACCCGTAACCGCGTCGAACGAACCTTTTACCAAATCGGCCGTAGCCCCTACGCCTTTGAATACTTCGGATAGGTTCGCTTTACTTGCGTCCTTCTTATAGTCCTTCAAAGCCGTAGAAAGGGCCTTAAACGGGTTGCGGGTCTGTATTTCGTCCTTGGCTTCCCGCAACTTGCTTAAAACTACGTCTAAGTCTTGCGGGTTAAGTTCTACGCCTAATTGGGCCTTTTGCGCTTCGATTTTATCTATAAGGGCCTGTATTTGCGCCGTAGTAAGGTCGTCGAGGTTCCCGAAAAGTTGCTCCCAAGCCCCGGAATCGGTCAATTCCTGCAACGCTGCGGACGAAAGGGCCTTATTCTTGGCTTCCTGCAATTTCGCTACTAATTCTTCGTTATTCTGCTGGGTTGCCAATGCTATTTTTTCGTCGTATTGCGCGGAAATATCGGCGCATTTTTGCTGATATGTTTTGTATTCCTCTACCAATGCGTCGTAGTCTTCGTTCCCCGAACTTTTTGCGTATTTTTTGCGCTCTTTCTCCAAATTCGCCAAGGCTTCCAAGGCTATACGGCGTTCGTCGTCCGTCTTGGCCTTCGCCAATTGCTCGTTAAGAAGGCGGCTATTTTCGGCGTAGTTGGCTTCAAAGGTTATCTTCTTACCCAAATAGTCCGCATATTCGGATAATAGGGCTTTTGTCCGGTCTTTGGCCTTTTGCTCTACGTCTTCCTGCTGCTTCTTAATAATGTCGCTTTTACCTTTGTCAAGGTCGGAACCGTCCCCGGTCAAAGCCTTACGCTTTTCTTCCAAGATATTAACCATTTCCAAAATGGAACGTGCCCCGGAAAGTTGTTCTTTAAGCTCCTTTTCGAATCCGGCTAAAACGGTTTCCTTCGTTTCGTTGGCTATGGCGTTATTTAGCTTCTGCAATTCTTCGGCTTGTGTCTTTGTGGCCGTTCCGCTTCCGATAGCCTTAATAAGCTGGTCGCGCTGCTTCTGTAAATAATCCAAATAGCTACTTCCTTCTTTCAGCAACCCGGCGAACTCGGCTTTTGCGGCATTGCGTACTACTTCGTCTTTGGAATTTACCCAATTGTAATACTCCGTATATTTCTTTTTCCGGGCTTCCAATTGTTCCGTAAACGGGTCTTTTTGCGTAGTCTTAGAAGACGTGCCGGATAAATCCATTTTTTTAAGTAACGCTTCCTGTTCTTTGATTTTCGCCAATAACTCGGCCCGCTCCTTATCGGTGGTAGCTTCCTTATACTTTGCACGCAACTTTGAAATAGTCTTTTCCAGAGCTTCTATACTGCCTTCCGCCACTTTATCCGCACCGCCCCCGATAGAATCCAAAATTTCGCGTTCTTTTGCGGTAAATTCTACTTGCTGGTTTATCAAGGCGTTATATTCCCGTTCCGCTTTCGCTACGGCATCTTCGGCCTTTTTCCAATCGCGGGATTTTTCAATTATAACGCCTTTACGCTCTACGCCGTAACCGTCCTTATATGTTCCCTTCTTCGATACATACGCTTTCGGAGTAGCTTCTAATTCCTGCTGGGCTTTTAATACTTCCTTGTATTTCTCTACGGCCAATTCCTGTACGGCTAACGCTTTGGCCCGTTCTAAGCAGGCTTCTATAAACTTCGACTTATTAGCTACTAACAAGTCTTCCGCTTCTTTAACCGTCTTAATGGAAAATCCCAAGTCCTCGAAGCGGTCTTTATTGTCTTCGATAAACTTGTTTTTAGCGGCCATATCGTTACCCAGCCGGTTCCATGCGGTGGAAAGCTCGGTAATTGCTGTAACCGGTTCGGCGGCAGCTTCTACCACTTTGTTATTAAATTCTTCTTGCGCCTTCTTTGCTTCCCGATTCTTGGATATGAATTTGGAAATTAAGGCTATCGCAGCGGTAATCGCTACTGAAAGGCCAAGGGTTAAGGTCGCCATTAACGCCTTTGCCGCTACGTTGGAAATACCCAAAGCCGTAGCAAACTTCGTTTCCGCTACGGTAAGTAATTCTTTCGCCTTGCGAACTAATACAAGCTGGGTATATGAATCCTTGTTTAAGGTTTTGGCTACCTGCTGTAAGCCTATGGTTATAGCCATAAGGGACTGAACTTTAACCATAATCTTTTGCAAGTTTTCATTTTCCCCGGCAAACAGTCCTACCGCACCCTGCGCGGCCGAAAAAGCCCCGCTTATACCGCCCATTACCTCTAATACGGTATTCATATTTTGGTAGTCGTCGGACATAATTTTAGCCTGCGTATTTGCGTCGGCCATAGCGTCCGCCAAACGGCCTAATTCCGCCTGCATAGCCCGGTATTCGTCCGTATTACGCTTCCCGTTCTGTTCCATTTCCGCAAGTGAATTTTTAAGGTTCATAACTTGCGTTCGTAACATGCCTTTCGCCTTCGCGTTTTGCTCTACCTTGGCCTTATTCTCGTTTAAGGTTTGTTCTTCTTTCTGTAAAGCGTCCGCCGTGTTCGCCACTTCCTGCAAAAGTGCTTTCCGCTGGGCTATTTCGTCTTTTATAGCCTGTTGTTTGGCCGTTAATGCCCTATATTCTTCGTCCCCCTTGGCGGTGCCTTTCATAAAGGCGGCCCCGGCCGCTTCGCCCAAGCGGGCGTACTCTTTTTCAAGGTCGGCGATTGCGTTACTATGGATTGCGGCCATAGTGTCTATATCCTTAAACGCCGCTTCAATTTGTGCGGCGGCTTCTCTGTACGCGGCTTCCATACGGTCGCCGCCTTCTACGGTTGCGTCCGTGAAACCCTGTACGCGCCTTTTGGTTTCGGCCAATGCGCTATTTATTTGCCCGTTATTCGCAATTATATCGAACTCCAAGGCACCGCCTTTTATATTCATCGGATAATGCTATTTATTTGTTGTAAAATACTTTCGGCGTTCTCGCTGGTTATCTTGGTTGTCGTGTTGCCCGCTGTATTGCCGTCTTCGTCGTCGGCCATGCGCGGCGCGTCGATTAACAACCGTTGAACAACGGCCCAAGCTACGCCGTGATGTAAGTAATCCCAAGTCCAGCCAAGGTGGGCGCAAATCGAACCCCGGCGGCCGTAAGGACTATTAAGCCCTATTACTCTATGCGCTCCGTCCTCGGTTGGGTCGTTCTTGCGCCGCTCATCAAGCGCATAGAGTTTATAAAATCCCCTAAGTTGCTTACGCTGGTTACGGCTTCGGAAAGTCCTACCAATTTGGAAGGTTTAATAGTGTGGAAGAAAAGGGCCGTAAGCCGGTCTAACTCCTTATCGTCGTTGTATTTTTTTACCCTTCCACCCGCGCAAACTTCGGTAACGTGGTAATCTTCGCCCAATACGGCAATAGCGATTATTCGGGCCATACGTGCGGCGTTATCTTTGGCTATGCGCTTCGCTTCCGCCAAGGTTTCCGTTCCGCCGGCTGTAAGCCGTTTTTCGTCTAAGCCCATTTCTACCCATATCGCGCTAAGTCTGTCAAGAACCGAAAGCGTAGGTTCCTGTATTTCGAAGTCTTCCTTTACCGTAATTACTTCGGGACGTTGGAAGAATCCTTTAACGCCTTTTTTATGCCGGCGGATTTTATGCGTAACGCTGAACTTTATACCTTGCTTTACCAAAAGGTTAAGTTCTTCGCGCTCTAACTCTAAATCCGTTTTTTCTCTTATCGTATCGTCGTTCATATCGTCGTTAAATCAAGAAAGCCCCCGAAACTTTCATTTGGGGGCTTTCGGGTTAAAGTAAGGCTTTCCCCGCGTTATGCCTGCACGTCTGCGGCGGTCATAAGCGTAGCGGTTATTTTCTTAGTTCCCGTTTTGGTCGGCTGCAATACGGTACCGGCAACCTCGATAAGAAGAATACCGCTTTTACTGAAAGTTGCGTTAATCTTACTTACGAGTTTCATGCGCGGAATCTCGAATTTAAGGCCCTGTTCCGGGGTAATGCGTACCGACTTTTCGACTACGGGGATTTTATCCGGAGCTTCCCATTTATCCGGCGTTGAACCCGTGCCGGGGGTACCTACGCCGCCCAAAAGGTCGGCAAGAACCGTAACCGAAGGGTTCATAATCGAAAAGTTGAAGTTCGTTTTTCCGCCCCGGCTAATGCTTATTACGGGGTCGTCCACTTCTTCGGCGTAGTGGTCGGTTGTTTCCGGGTCTTCCTGCGTCATCGTGCAGGTGTCTTGGTAGGTATAACCCAATACGTCCAAGGTTTCGCCCATACCGCCGTCCTCGGCAATTGCTCCTACCTCAATCTTGGAAAGACCGATAGTATAAGTTTTCTTTGCTGCCATTGTCGTAAATTTTAATTAGTTCGTTGTATATTCCATTCTACCCGCAAGTTGTTGTAATGCTCGTTAATGCCCGGTTCTTTAATTATGGCTTCCGTAGAAACCCGAATAGTCAGCCCGGTAATGTTCGCCGATTTTAGAACCGATAGAACAATAGCCGTTAGTTCGCGTATTCGCTCCCTATGCGCCTTAAATTGTTCGGTTCGGCCTATCCTTTCCTTTTTGTCGGGGACGTGGATATTTACGTTTGAAGTTCCGGTTTGCGGTACTTCGTGGTTTAGGAATAGGTTGTTAATTACTACGTCTTCCTTCCCGGAATTATCCGGCCGTTCTCCCTGCACGAATATTCCGCCGCTAAGGGCCGCTTTCAATTCGGCCGAAGCGTTCAGAATCTCAAAAAGAATATCATCGGTTTCTATACTCTGCATACCTCTTTGTGTTAAATCCATAACCGGCAATGAAGCCGGCCGAGGTCGAACTTTTCGCAAGTTCCGGTTACTACAACTAAGCCCGT
>QWCH01005031.1_pt1 | contig 11264 bp, 6 predicted proteins | sample 1972671 | NCBI WGS metagenome assembly QWCH01 (sample SAMN09866713, study PRJNA288562) | Human gut metagenome isolate term3_stool, whole genome shotgun sequencing... | isolation source: gut | host: Homo sapiens | place: USA: California | reverse complement strand
ATTGAATACGGTAAGCCTATTTATCCGAAGGAACTGGACAAGGAGACTCGCAAGAGCATGGGCACCTACGTACAGAATATTATCTCCGAAACTTATTTCAAAAACAAAGAACTGATCTGATCTTTCTAATGTCTATCCGCGAGGGAGACCTGCTGGGCTATCAGTAACAGATAATCCGCAGCGTCTCCCTCTTCGGGATAATAACTCACCGAATCCCGGTTCCGTCCCATCAGGTAATGCAGAAAATCCTCTAAAATCTCCGTGTACTGATAACTGTATAACACATAATTAGCACAGGACAATTCTTCTGCCCGCTTCAGCAGATCCTCGGTTCCATTGTTGACATTCATTACGGCATCGATCATGTTATGGGAACGTTTGGCCAGCTCCTCGCCCCGATTCCGGATGCTTTCCATGAATACAGTGCACAGGTCCACATCCACCGGCTGTCTGGTGGCCAGATACGTCATGGAGCCATACAGATAGGCCGTTTCTTCCAGATAACTGGTATTGTCCTCGAAAAAGTCCTTATACTCCAGGATCTGATTGCGGTAAGTGTATAGTCCCGCCGCCCGGTAAAGCTCCGTCAGCGCCATGAATTTCTCCGCATCTCTGCCGGATGTCGACATCAGCTTGGTGTACACCGACGACGCATGCTGCAGACATTGTGTGGCATATTGCACATCATATTTCTGGTACAGATAACTGAATTTTGCCATCACCGCCACGTAACACATGTTCTCCGGTTCCGGCTTTTCTGTGTCGTTGGCCGTTTTTTCCAGCCAGTCGGCAATAGATTCCAGCAGATCCGGGATATCATTGCCATTATCATCCGCAAGCACCTGCGGATACCACTCACAGGCCTCCAGCAAAGTGATGATCTCATCCTCGGTAATACTGCGATCCTGACATCTGTCATGAACATTCGTGCACAACGCTTCCAACAGTTCCTGATAGTGGTCTTCTTTCAGAGAAAACGTCAGGGATCTTCCCACATTGTCACACTCCAGATAGAACTCACCTTCCCCGGTATAGTCCGTGAAATCCGCTGTTCCGATGTACAGAGACAGCTCCCCGTTGTAATCAGTCTGCTTTACCGTGCCTTCATAGACCGTCTCTCCGGTCTCCCGGTCCACCAGCCGGAAAGTCTCTACCGACTGTCTGCCCTTCACCACTGCCTGTTTTTCACCGACCGCGGCATACCCCTGCTGATCCACCAGCACATTGGGTGTCAGTGTAGGCACTGTATAGTTGATGACCGGTGTGTTTTCCATGCCGGTCATACTTATGCTTACATGCCCTGTCTCTGCCGTTGCCTGCCCGCAGGCGGTCATACCTATACTGTTAAATAGTAATAGCAGGGACAGGATCCCTGCACTTTTCCTGCTGTATCTCAAAATATTCCTCCGGTCATTCCCTGGGGACATTACAGTACACGATCTCCCCGTTGATAATAGTATAAAGGGTTCGTGTGAAAATTTCCATAGGATTTCCGTCGAAAATGGCAATGTCTGCATCTTTCCCCACTTCCAGGCTGCCAATGCGGTCTGCCACGCCACAGATTTTCGCAGGATAAATGGTGATGGCCCGGAAACCTTCCTCCATTGGAAGTCCCGCTTTTACCGCAAGTCCGGCACACAACGGCAGTGTCTGGATCTGTGACACCGGATGATCCGTGGTGATGGCGACCATCACACCGGCCCGGTTCAGCACTCCGGCGGTCTTAAAAGACATGTTCTGCACCTCGATCTTGTTCCGGCTGGTAAGATCCGGTCCCACAATGGCCGGAAATCCTTCCTTCGCCAGTTCTTCCGCCACCAGATGACCTTCCGAGCAATGATCCATCGTCATTTTTATACCGAATTCTTTTGCAATGCGGATTGCTGTGAAAATATCGTCCACCCGGTGGACATGGGCTTTTAACGGGATGTCTCCCCGCAGTACCGGAAGATAGCACTCTTTTTCAAAATCCGGTGCAAAATACTCTCCCTTCTCCGCCGCTTCCTGCTTTTGCCGCAGATATTCTCTGCTCTCCCAGAGTTCCCTGCGCAGCATGGCGGCGATGGCCATACGGGTGACAGGACTTTTGTTCTGCCCGGAATAATTGACCTTGGGGTTCTCTCCAAAGGCCACCTTCATGGCCGCCGGTGATTTCAGGATCAGGTCGTCGATCCGGCGTCCCTTAGTCTTTACCATGGCAAACTGGCCGCCCACCACATTAGAGCTTCCGGGTCCGATCATGGCTGCAGTAATTCCGGCCCGCACCGCATCGTCAAAGGCTGCATCCATAGGATTAATACCATCGATAGCCCGCAGAGCCGGTGTCAGGGGATCCACTGTCTCATTACAGTCATCCCCTTCCGTGCTCTTTTTTTCTTCCATGATACCCATATGGCAGTGTGCCTCAATGATGCCCGGCATGATCAGCGCATTTTTTGCGATCACTACCTGCTCTCCTTCTTCCGGCTGTAACTTCACCTCACCTCTGGCACCTACCTGTGCAATTTTCCCGTTTCTTATCTGCAGGATTCCTTCGGGGATCTCTCTGCCCGCCATGGTCAGGATCCTGCCTCCTACAATATACATCAGCGGAACAATGCCTCCCCGTTCACCGGTTCCCCGTTGTGGGTCAGAGCAAAGTATACGTTGCTTCCTTCGGTGCTGTAGTATTTCGTGGGCGCTGCCACACTGCCGATGGCGTCGCCGGGATTCACATAGGAATTCTCTTTCACTGTGATCTCCGTCAGCTGTCCATAAGTGGCCTCATAGCCGTCACCCAGATCCAGGGTCACCGCCTTGCCGATCTCCTCATTTTCGAAGATAGAAGTCACTTTTCCCTGTGCACAGGCGGTCACTGCCGTACCTTCTTCCGCGGAAAAAATGGTGGCGGGATTGTATTTATACTGATCCAGTGTAGCAAAATAAGTGCTCTTGTCCATAGAGTAATGCATCAGAATATCACTCTGCACCGGTTGCTGTAATCCGTCGCTTTCTGCAAAGTGCAGTGTCTTCTCAACGACCACATCCCCGCCTGCTGTCTGCTTTCCCCCGGTCTCTTCCTTTTGTCGGTCGGCATCGGAATTCTGCTGCTCTTTCTGTGCGGCCTCCAGCAGCGTCTCCTGATCCGTCAGCCCCGGAATCTCTACGTTGCCGGAGCCTACCTCCTGGGGCATATAATCCAGATCATCCTCGGTGACAGGAGCTCCCGCGATCTCATTTCCCGCTGTATTATTTGCCGTCAGTCCGGGGATGTTCTCGTCCTCCTTCAGAAGATGTTCGTCGTTATTCTCCGTGATCTCCTGTAATTTGTCATCCGCATTGTTGGGAAGCGCAGTGAAGTCCAAGGTATAACCATCATCCCTGGACTCCACATTCTGCCCCTTCATATAGACCCCTGTCATGGTCAATGCTGCCAGAACAAAGGCTGAAGAGGCTAACATTATAATACGCTCTTTGTTAATACCGCTCTTTTTATTTCTTCTCATATCTTATCCGCATCCTTCCTGTTCCCTGAGTCAACTGCCTGCTATACAATCGTTTCAACCACTTTCCCTGGTTTATCCTATAGTCTTGCCCGATTCATGGGTTTTATTCAGAATGTCTTCGATATGAAATTTGCATTTATTTGAAACTATTCAGAGCCATGTAAATAGCGTCGAATGTTTGCATTCGTAAGAACATTTGATGCTATTTATAGGGCGAAGTAACTGAATAGTTATATTTATTCTATGCCTGTGCGGCATAGGCAGCCATATCCACGTGCTGTACCGTACCCACATTTCCGTTTTCGTATAAGAAAATACCGGTCTTGCGGACCACAGCATTGGTCGCATTGGCATTGGTAGTGCCGTCCTGAGCCTTACGGTCTCCCTGCAGGGTAAAATCCGTAGAAGCGTTTTGCAGACAGATAGCACCGACACCCTTGTCAGAAAGTTTGTACAGTACGTCGTTGCCGTTTTCATCCTTGCACCAGATTTTTAATTTTGACCAGATGGAATCGTTCTCATCGATCCAGCCATTGCCATCCTCATCATACTGCGCCAGATCTGCAAAGCCATCCCCATTCCGGGTGCCGAACAGCTCACTGCCGTCGTTGATAGTGCCGTCACCGTTCTTGTCCAGTGCCAGATAGCCGCTGCCATTCAGCACGGAGATCTCTTCTTCCTTGCCATCGGCATCCAGATCAAAATAAAAGGTCTGATCCGACACTTCTGCCACATCAGTATCCAGGTTGATCACCAGCGGATCATGGAGCGTGAATTCTGCTACATTGAGTTGCTCTTTGTAGTATTCCTCGCATCTGCGGCTCATATTTACATTTACATTAAAATTGATCTCTCTGCCATCCTTGGTCCGTACGCTTCCCACGGTGGAAAAACTGGTATCCTCCTGTTCTATGTTCCAGGTCTCGCTCACATAGTTCAATATTTTCACACGGGACGTGACCAGATTGAACACGTCTGACGCAGGTGTTGCGGTTCCCTGTGTGCTGCCGGAATTCGTCTGGGTATTATTTACGCTATTCCCTGTATTCCAGCTGTTTCCGGTCTGATTACCGCTGCTCCATCCGTTTTCCCGCATCCAGTCCCGCAAAGTGCTGTTCCTGGACGGGAATAATAAATCAAAAATATAACGCACCGTATATTCCCGGATGGTAGACAATGTCTGTTCACTGGCACTGCTTCGCATATCCCATCTGGCAGAAGATACCAGCAAACGACTCTGCCAGTCTTTGGCTGTCATCGTGGTGTTCTCTGCAGTGTTCTCCTGTTCCTCCGTGTTCTGTGTGGTATCCTCACCATTCGGTGTCTTCTGTCCCTTAGTGGATACATCTGTCAGACCTGCCTGATAATCCGTTATCTCAAATCGTCTGACGCTTGTCTTAGAAGCGTGATAGCTTCTGGCGGAATCCATTCCTATGCTTGCGGAATCAATTCTCAAATCTGTAATTTTCTCCTTTCCCCGACCTCACCACGAACCAACAGGGCGCGCTTCCTGTAACGTTTAACAGTTCACCGCCGCATGTGATACCGCATGTTCTGCTTTGTGTGCCAGCACCCACGCAGAACATATGATATTGCATGGCTGAACTGTTAAACTAAAAAAAGATGGTAAAGAAACAGAATACATATAATATGCCTCTGTCTGATTACCATCCGTGGTGTCATTATCAAACTGTAAAAAATAAGTAGCAGGAAGTGACTGGCCTTGTCACCTCTCTGCTACTTATATCGTCCGCTATGGACATTTTATTTAGTGTTAATTTACTGCTGTTTGGGCTGAGTGGGAGCACCAGGGGTTCCGGGTGCAGGAGGCACCGGTCTGCCGGCTGCTTTCAGCTTTGCTGCGATCATGCTGGCTACCATTTCTCTGGTCACCACGATGTTGCCACCGAAGGGATTGATCACGAATCCCAGCGCCGGGCTGATATTGCCCTGTGCATCTTTGCGCAGCAGCATTCCCGCATAATCGTCAAAGTTCATGGCGAAAGTCTGCTGATTCTCCTCATCTCTCCACCTTTTTAGCTCTGTCCAGTCAGTGAACGCCATGAAGAACTTCCGACCGTCCTCGGTGGACAGCATCGGGAACTGTACTTTGGCATCTCTTGCGATGGTCACCCGGCCGTTTTCATCGGGCACAGGCACCGGATCGATCACGACCGGAGACAGGAACTTTGCTTTCTGCAGTTCATCCAGGAACATCTGTCTGTGTTCCGGGGTGTCCTCTGCTTTTAATAATTCAATGGATCCCACCATCATGGGGTTGGATACCGGTTTGTTAAATTCCATATTTTTTCTCCTTACTTCTCATTGTAACTATTCAGCCTCTCTTCGCGAAACGCATCTGCGATGGTTAGTCACATGTCTCTGAATAGTTACACTCGGTTATAGTTGATCAGGCATCCCTTCAGGATGATCTGACGTTCTTCGTCGGTCAGCTCTCCCAGCTTCAGGGTGAATTCCTTCATGCCTTCTCCGGTTGTTACCACATATGCCTTAATTTCCTCGGCCTTGTCTTCCACGGCTTTCTTAATACCAGGAATGAACAGGTAATCCAGATTCTTGAAAGGCAGGTCTCCGGGCTGGATCAGGAAAGGAAGCATGCCCCAGTTGATCAGGTTGGAACGATAACGCTTGGTGGCATACTCGTTGGCAATATTTGCCCAGCCGCCTAATACCTTCTGGCAGGAAGCAGCCTGCTCACGGGCAGAACCGTCTCCGGGCTTCACTGCGAAAATAGTGGAACCGAATCCGGTGTTCTCACGACTTGCATCGGGATACTGTTTCTTTACTTCACCCATAACATCCTTCAGTACCGGAACTGCCTGACAGGGATGTCCGCCGTTCATACGCTCTTTCTCTGCCTTCTGGATCTCCTTGGCACGTCCTACATACTGCGGATCCTTACGGCTTAAAGTGAACTCTGCCAGTCCCAGAGGATTGGAGCGGTAGGAAGAGGTCTCACCGGATGGAATCAGCTCATCGGTAGTAGTTACGGGATCGTGGATCTCGGATACTACCTGCAGTACCAGATTCTCAGGCAGGGCACCCATAGCGGGCCAGTCCTTGATATTGGGACCGAACTGGATCTCTACGCTCTCGTCTGCCACACCGTGGGAATCGAAGACACGGTTCTTGTAAATATTGCTATCGAAATGATATTTGTATTTTCCGAAATCTCCATCGAAGTCCGTTGCGGGAGTCAGCACACCCTTGTTGGCTGCAGTGGCTGCGATGGAACGGGCATCCATCAGAGCTACGGAAGCGATCTGGCCGTTCTGCAGCTTGGAGCCTTCACGGTTCGGGAAATTTCTGGTAGAGTGACGGATACTGAATGCGTTATTGGCAGGCGTATCACCGGCACCGAAGCAGGGACCACAGAACGCAGTCTTCATGACTGCACCGGTCTCTAAGATGGTAGCCGCACAGCCGTTGCGGATCAGCTCCATGTATACGGGCATGGATGCGGGATATACGCTTAAAGTAAACTCATCCGCACCGATGTATCTGCCCTTCAGGATATCGGCAGCCGCACAGATATTCTCGAATCCGCCGCCGGCACAGCCTGCGATGATACCCTGATCTACAATGAACTTGCCGTTCTTTACTTTATTCTTCAAAGTAAAGTCTACGGCACCGTCCAGACTTACTTTCGCACGCTTCTCCGTCTCATCCAGAATATCCATCAGGTTCGCATTCAGCTCTTCGATGGTGTAAGTATTGCTGGGATGGAACGGCATGGCGATCATAGGACGGATCTTGTCCAGATCCACCTCGATCAGTCCGTCGTAGTATGCTACCTGGCCGGGATTCAGTTCCTTATAGTCTTCGGTACGTCCGTGGATCTCATAGAACTCACGGATCTGGTCATCGGTCTTCCAGATGGAGGACAGACAGGTGGTCTCTGTGGTCATTACATCAATGCCGATACGGAAATCAGCACTCAGGGAAGCCACACCGGGGCCTACGAACTCCATTACTTTATTTTTCACATAGCCGTTCTTGAATACTGCGCCAATGATAGCAAGTGCAACGTCCTGAGGACCTACACCCTTCACGGGAGCACCCTTTAAGTATACGGCTACCACGCCGGGCATGTTGATATCATAGGTCTGGTTCAACAGCTGTTTTACCAGCTCGGGACCACCCTCGCCCATAGCCATGGCACCCAGTGCACCGTAACGGGTATGGGAATCGGAACCCAGAATCATCTTACCGCCGCCGGCCAACATTTCTCTGGCAAACTGGTGGATGACTGCCTGATGAGGGGGAACATAGACTCCGCCGTATTTTTTCGCACAGGTCAGACCAAACATGTGGTCATCCTCATTGATGGTACCGCCTACGGCACACAGAGAGTTATGACAGTTAGTCAGTACATAGGGCATGGGGAACTTCTGCAGTCCGGATGCTCTCGCGGTCTGGATAATACCTACAAAGGTAATGTCATGGCTGGTAAGCTTGTCAAAACGGATCTTCAGCTTGTCCATATTGCCGGAGGTATTATGCTCCTGCAGGATACCATATGCCATGGTGTTTTTCGCTGCTTCTTCTTTGGAGATCGTAATGCCGGTCTTCGCCTGTATCTGACTGGCTGCTTCCGGGGTATCCGCTACAATGTCCGTACCGTTTACCAGGTAAGCGCCGCCCTGTGTTAACTGAATCATGCTCGTCCTCCTGTTATTCCACTTCTTATGCATATACATAGTGTGCATCTTATGTGCACTTCCTTCATTATACTGGATTGTTTTCTCAGATGCAATGATCTTATAGGATGTTTTTGCCACTGTACCACGCTAAATTTTATTTTTCTCCGGGAACCATTCCTCTTTTGTTCCAGTGTTGCTATAATATCCTCAGAAATTATGCCATTTTCCGAAAATCTATACGAAAACGACAGTTGTCGGCCGAATTCCGGCGGCAGCGGAAAGGAACCTTATGAATGTAGTAATAGCTATCGATTCCTTCAAGGGAAGTATGACCTCCATGCAGGCGGGTTTGAGCGCCGCCACGGGGATCAAACGTGTTTATAAAGATGCACATATTACCGTCCGTCCTCTGGCGGACGGCGGGGAGGGCACCGTCGATGCTCTGGTAAACGGCTGTGACGGCCGTATGACACAGGTGCAGGTCACAGGTCCTTCCGATCACCCCGTTGTCTGTCCTTACGGCATCGTCGACGAGACCCATACCGCAATCATTGAAATGTCCGGTGCCGCCGGGATTACCCAGGTCAGCGGAGAGGAAAAGAATCCTCTGAACACCACCACTTACGGTGTAGGCGAAGTCATCAAAGATGCAATCCAGAACGGCTGCCGGCATTTTATTGTCGGTATCGGTGGCAGTGCCACCAATGACGGCGGTGTCGGAATGCTGCAGGCACTTGGCTTTGGCTTTCTGGATAAAAACGGAAATCAGATCCGCTTCGGAGCCAAAGGACTGGAGGATCTGGAATCCATCGCTACGGATCATGTGCTTCCCGAACTCAAGGAATGTACTTTCCGCATAGCCTGCGATGTCTCCAACCCGCTCTGCGGAGAGCAGGGATGTTCCGCCATCTACGGACCGCAAAAGGGCGCTACTTCCACTATGATCCTGCAGATGGACAAATGGCTGGCTTATTATGCCGCTCTGGCCAGAGAACAGTTTCCTCATGCCGATGCCAAATATCCCGGTGCCGGTGCTGCCGGCGGTATGGGATTTGCTTTTCTTACCTTCTGCAATGCCACACTGGAATCCGGTATTAAGATCATTCTGGAAGAAACCCATCTGGAAAAATATATCCGGGATGCAGATGTCGTGATCACCGGGGAAGGCCGCCTTGACGGTCAGACGGTTATGGGAAAAGCTCCCATCGGTGTTGCCAAGATTGCCAAAAAATATGAAAAACCGGTACTTGCTTTTTCCGGCTGCGTGGCCAAAGAGGCCGTTGCCTGCAACGCAGAGGGCATTGATGCCTTTTTCCCGATTCTGCGGAACGTGGTATCCCTGGATGAGGCTATGCATACCGACAATGCCATGACCAATATGACGGATACAGTAGAGCAGGTGTTCCGTACCATACAGACATTTTCCTCCGTCTGCAAATAATGCACTTTACAGTTTTTCTCTTAATGATAAGCTTATCAACGTAAAAAGTTTCTAAATGTAAAGCGAAGATTTTTCACACTCAAATTTGCTCCTGCACTGTATACTCAAGCATCCCATACCACAGCTTAAAATCTCCGGATGACATCGTGTCCGCATTGCCCCTGCCTTCTAACACTTTTTAAGAAAATGTCAACAACCAGCTGTAGTATGGGCTGCCACCACTCCGGAAGTTCTGTTTGTATTGAAAATGCCGTTTTTTGCTAAAAAAATACAAAAGCATGAGATTTTGGCCTTTTATAAGAGCTTATTTTCGCTAAAATGGGAAAAATAATAAAATCAGTACAAAAAATGTTGGATTTAGAAGTTTTTTGTACTGATTTTGCTATTTTGATGCGATTTGCACCAAAGCAATAGAAATGCCTATAGTGTACAGATATTATGAGAAAGCACAAAACGCCCACGTCAGATGGAATGTCCTTCCAAGAATGATTATCGGAAGGTGGTGATTTTTTCTCGAAAAGCATTGAAAGACAGGATGGAATGAACAGGATGTTTGCGGCAGGCTCCCTTGCATGACAGCCCTACGCTACGAACCATGCAAAAATAGAGCGAAACAGCATCGCTTGTGCGCAAGCTCCCATCGACGTGTTCCACTCTATTTCTGCATGGCTCGTAGCTATGCTAACTTTCCATTTACTAAACTATAGATTATTCTTCATATCCATTCGGATTGTTCTTCTGCCATCTCCAGGAGTCTTCGCACATCTCTTTGATGCCGTTCTCAGCCTTCCAGCCAAGTTCCTTCTCTGCCAGAGAAGCATCGGAATAGCAGGTGGCGATATCGCCTGCACGGCGGGGTTTGATCACGTAAGGAATCTTCACGCCGGTAGCTGCTTCGAAGTTCTTCACGATGTCCAGAACACTGTAGCCCACACCAGTTCCCAGATTGTAGATCTTCAGTCCTGCATTCTCCTCAATCTTCTTCAGAGCCTTTACGTGGCCCTTTGCCAGATCAACGACATGGATGTAGTCACGTACACCGGTTCCGTCGGGGGTATCGTAATCATCACCGAAGACACCCAGCTCTTTCAGCTTGCCGACTGCTACCTGTGTGATATAAGGCATCAGGTTGTTGGGGATACCGTTGGGATTCTCGCCAATGGTACCGCTCTTGTGAGCTCCGATCGGGTTGAAGTAACGAAGCAGAATCACATTCCATTCGGGATCTGCCTTCTGGATATCCGTCAGGATCTGCTCCAGCATAGATTTCGTCCAGCCGTAAGGGTTGGTGCACTGTCCCTTAGGGCATTCCTCAGTAATGGGAACAAATGCGGGGTTGCCGTATACGGTAGCGCTGGAAGAGAAAATGATGCTTTTGACACCATGTTTTCTCATGACATCTACCAGAGTCAATGTACCTGCAATATTGTTCTCGTAATATTCCCAGGGCTTCTGTACGGACTCACCGACTGCCTTCAGTCCCGCAAAATGGATGACAGCATCGATCTGCTCCTTGCTAAAGATCTCCTCCAGTGCTTCACGATCCAAAATGTCTGCCTTATAGAAAGGAACCTTCTTGCCTGTGATGGCTTCTACTCTGGGAATCACCTTCTCACTTGCATTGCAGAGATTATCCAATACGACTACATCATAGCCTGCCTGCTGTAATTCCAC
>QWCH01005025.1_pt1 | contig 11269 bp, 7 predicted proteins | sample 1972671 | NCBI WGS metagenome assembly QWCH01 (sample SAMN09866713, study PRJNA288562) | Human gut metagenome isolate term3_stool, whole genome shotgun sequencing... | isolation source: gut | host: Homo sapiens | place: USA: California | reverse complement strand
TTGCAAGCTGGTACTGTACCATGAAGCCGTTGACTACTTCCGGGAAAGGAAGCGTCAGCGTGGCTGGGAAACATCCTTTGAAACGCTGCCGCTTTCGGACCACGGTGACAGGGACGGTGGCTCAAAATGTGTCACTACTGGTTCGATATGTGTCCCTAAAAACATCATGATATTAAAAAGTCTGAAAGTTCAAGAAAAGAGCTTTCAGGCTTTTTTTGTGTTTTTACTAGAATGCAGTCAAGTTGTTGGGAACAAGAGTTCGAATAAATATTGACATATTGATGAAAATGCGGTATAACAGATAAAGAACAAATGTTCAGAACGATTAATGCGAAAAGAAGTTATGTCAAAAAAGACAAAAAATGTTATTATGGGACAAGCGTACAAATGAGAAAGGAGGTGTAGAGCATGATTAATGTACACAGCGAAGAGTACATATTGGGGCAAAATATAAGAAATTGTAGAATGAAAAAGAAATGGACACAAAAGCAGTTAGCGATTGCCGTGGATGTTGATCGTGCTGACATCTCAAGGTATGAAAATGGAACAAAAGGTGCAATGAACTTTAAAAAGTTAAAAAATTTTGCAGAAGCACTTGATGTAACAATAGATGATTTGCTTGATAAGGAAAATTTAAAAAGAGGAGCTTCAATACAAAAGAAATATGATCAATTAAATCCTGTACATCAAAATATAATAAACGAAACAATCGATGCATATTTGTGTAAAGAAAATAAAGGTACGATAATAAGTTGAAATGCCATTTAGCCCTTAAAGCTGAATGGCATTTTTTATTTGACAAAAAAGTGTGGTAAATTCGCCACATAGATGTGGCATATATGCCGCCAAAAGAACGCGTATATTTTGTTATGATAAGATCAGTTCAAAAAACAAAATTATTTTTTAGCCTGATTCTAGAGAAGGCGAAGGATACCATAGCAAAGCCTACAGAATAATGATTGATCAATTGATTCTGTAGGAATGTGTATGGGATTACTGAGTCTGCCTCTGGAATTTTTTTGCCATTCGCTAAAATTGGGCAGATACCATGTCTCTTATGTACATAGTTTATTTTAATGCGCTGTTGGTATTCTTCTCTTTCTGAATTAAGGGGAAAGGAAAAAATGGAGAATATCATTGCACAAAATGAACATGTTACGCTGAGGGAGTTAAGAACGCAGATAAGTGCCACATCAGAAGGAAAACTGCCTACATTTAAGCAGCTTATGGAAATGAAATCTGCTGTAGTGGCTCAAAAGGTTGTGAATACAGCATTGTTGACAGTCTATCAGAATGGATATGCAGTCTATGAAGCAGATGGTGCGCGAACCGTTATGGCAGTGGATCGCTGCAAAGAATATACATATGACTTTGACAATGGGACTCGAATTACTATTCAACAGGAACTACTGGAGAACGAAGAGTGGAGTATTAGACTTTTAATGGAAGGCGAAATGCGACTTGAACATAATCACAATAAAACTTTTGATAAATTCGAATGCGTATCGTTGGAGTGTGACGGTTCAGATTGGTCTGCGGCAGCAAGTGTGGATTTTTTGCAGGAGGATAATGAGATGGTATTAGCAGAAATAGAACTTTGCATGTTGTATGAGGCTATGGACAAGCTGACAAAACGTCAAATGGAAGCCATCCGACTTTATTTTTATAAGGGAATGAGCCAACAGGCAATTGCACAAAAATTGGGGATTGGTCGGAGATCAGTTGGAAACTGTATTGAAGGAGCTTTGAAAAAAATTAAAAAAATTTTTCAAAAAAGTACCTCCCAAGCTGCTTAAGACGGTGTGCTTTATGAGAGAACAAATTTCTCAAATAAATGAAGGAGGTACAAACCTATGAATGCGGTAAGTAGACTTACAGCAAAAGAATTAAATCTGGCAGCGAGAACTGTGTTTGCGGAAGCAGCTACAGAAGGATTGAACGGCCAGATGGTAGTGGCGCAGACGATGTACGATCAGCTGCACCACAACATTATCGGAGCAGATGGTTCAGGCTTTGGAAAAACACTCGAAGAGGTTATTAAAAATGCCTACACCACACCAACCGATCAGGATATCCGGGGAAGCAGCTGTTTAGAGGCGGTGATTCGTGTATTTCTTGAAGGACAGAGGATTTTTACAGATCATTACGTGTATTTCTTTATGTCTGACAGAGGAAGCAGCTACTGGAGAAATTACTGGGATACCCACTACGTAAACATGGGAAAGCTCAAAAATCATACCTTTTGGGGAGTGGCAATTCCAGATGATGAGAAAACACAGCCGTTTGCCCGCTATGTGGCATCAGTGGATGATCCAGACGGATGGACATTTGTGTATGAAGAAGCCGGAAGTGACAAGGAACTTTTAGAAAGCTATCCTCGTCTGAATAATGGAAATCTTGTGGAAGTGCTTGGCACACAAAAGGGAAGTGATGGAGCAGTCTGGAACATGATTTCCATTGCAGGAGCATATGCCGGATATGTCAGAGCGGATCACCTAAGGAGAAAGTAGGTGCGTCATGCTTGAGACATTGATTTTATGCATGGCACTGGATTATCTGACGGGGATGATGGCGGCAGGCATCTTTCACAAGAGCAAAAAATCTGCACATGAAGGTCTGGAAAGCAGGAGCGGTTGGAAGGGACTTTGCAGAAAAGGAATCTCATTACTGATTGTGCTGGTGGCCTACCGTCTTGATTTGATTGCTGGAACTGATTTTATCTGTAATGCAGTGATGGCAGCGTATCTGGTGAATGAGCTGTTATCCATTACAGAAAATCTCGGTTTAATGGGAGTGCCGGTGCCAAAGGTTTTAACTAGTGCGATTGATCTTCTCAGACAGAAGAGTGAAGCACAGGAAACAAACAAGATGCAGAGAGCCAAAGGGGAATTGGTCGAAGCAGGGGAAAAAGAACAGAAACATCAAGAAAGAGAATATCAAAAAAGAGAGGAAAAAGAATTATGAATGGAGTAAATGAAACAAACAAAACAAATACGTCTAATGAGCTGTTTACAGCTGATAAAATCGAAGCTGTAAAGCAGGAAGGACGAAGTCTGGTGCGTGAATGCATCAAGGAAAGAAGCCGTTTTTCTCGTGTATTTGAGACAAAGAATGGAGAAAAAGCAGCAGTTATATATCCGAAGGCAGTACATTTCAAAAAGGATGATGCATGGGAAGCAATCGACAATACACTTGTACTTTCTAAAGATCAGCTGGCATATGAGAATGCACAGGGCAGAATGAAGGTAAGAATTGCGAGAATGCCGAAGCAAACTGATCATAAGAAAAAAATGATGCTGTTTAATCTGGAAGAGCATCAGAATGCGAACAGTGCTCTGCAGGATCAGACAGAAGAGAAGTCTGGAATCATCGAGCTTGCCAGTGTTGAGAAAGATGGATTTACGATTTCCTGGGGACTGAAAACACAGAAAGAAAAAATGCAGGAAGAAAAGCCTGCTATGCTTTCACAGATGAATGAGCCAGAAGTGGCAGCAGTTCCAGTCGAATTTAAACTAAATTCGATTCACCCACAGACAGCAGAAGAAAAACTTCTGAAGCTTTCCAAGCTGTCATCCGCAGGATATTTTAGAGAGATTCTTCCGGGGATGGATATTCGTTACCGCCTGGAATCTGAGGTGGTAAAGGAAGAGATTATTCTGAAAAAGAAAGAGGCTGCAACAGAAACAATCACATTTGTGATGAAACATCCGGGACTTTCAATGCATGTGCTTGCAGATGGCAGTGTGGCTTTATGCAGGATGTTCGCACAGGAAGCAAAAGACACCGCTGAAATTTCAGATGAAAATGCTGTATTCTTTTTGGATGCACCAATTTTATTCGATAAAAATGGAGAAATCTTAAAAGCTGCTTATCAGATTGAAAAAGGACAGGGAATTTCTGAAATTACAATTAAAATGGATGCGTCATGGCTCATGGATGAAGGCAGAGCTTATCCTGTTACGGTTGATCCGACAGTTCGCATTGAGAAGAAACAGACAACCATTGACGATGCTTTTGTGCGTTCGAAAGATCCAAGCAGTAGCTATGGCTATAACTTCAGTGAGCTGGAGGTTGGAAAGAACCGACCGTATGAGATATGCCGTACTTTCTTAAAGTTTAATACACTTCCGCCACTTGAAAAGGGAGCTGTTATTACAGATGCAAGATTAAATCTGTATCAGTATCGATTTTCAGCAGACAATGGACAGGGCTTTCGTGTCAGTGCTCATGAGGTGACAGGTTCATGGGAGCAGCGTACTCTAACATGGAATAATCAGCCAAAATTCAAGCCGGAGGCATTGGACTATCTGACACTGGAAAATACCAATGGCATGGCTGTGCCGAAGACATTTGATGTGACAAAGCTGATTCGTGGCTGGTACAACAATCCGTCTAGTAATCATGGAATCGCATTAAAAGCAGTCAATGAGAATGTATATGCAACAGCGACATTGGTCTCCTCTGATATGCCGGTCAATAAGTATGGCTTGACAGCTGACTGTTATCCGATTGGAATTGTCTATTACCGAAGTACAAAGGGTCTTGAGGATTATTATAGTTATCACGAGCAGGAGTTAGGACGTACCGGAAGTGGTTATGTAAACCGATATAATGGAAATCTTGTATTTATTCATGAAGATGAAGGCACAAGTGGTATTCTGATGCCGGTCAGTGTCAGTCATGTGTACAATCTTTCTGGTTGTGATACAAAGAGTCGTTTTGGAAAGGGATTTCGTCTGAGTCTGATGCAGGAATTGAAGGCATCTGGAAACAGTGATTATCCATATGTCTTAACGGATACCGATGGAACAAATCATTACTTCTACAAGGATACCTCCGATTCCAATAAGCTCAAGGATGAGGACGGACTGGGTCTTGTAATTACACAGACTTCAAGCAGCGAATACGATTCGTACCGAATCATGAAGGATAAGGATGAGGTACAGTATGTGTTTGGTCAGGATGGTTATCTGCGTCAGATTAAGGATACGTATGGAAATGCAATGAAGTGTCAGTATGGACCAAACAGTGCCGGAAATTATATTCAGTATGCAGAAGATCCGACAGGTGCGAGAGTTGTATTTAATTACAACAGCGATCTGACAAAGCTTGTCAGCATTACGGCAAATAAGAGAAATACTTCCTTTGCGTATGATGCCGCCGGTCATCTGACTAACATTACCTACCCAGATGGAAAGACAAGTCGTTTTGGTTATGATGGCGATAAGCTGATCTGGGCAGAAGGATCGGATAAGAGACGTATTGTATATGGATACCGAACCGATTGCGGTGTGGAACGTATTGCAAAGATTGGGGAAGGATATACGGATGCAGCAGGAAGTTTCCATACAGGAACAGAGATTGAAGTTACTTATCCGGAGCTTGGAACCACTGTTTTCACAGAGCCGGGTCTGGATGGAAAACTATCATCAACAGCAGACAATCATGTGTATACATGGAAATTTAATCGATTTGGTTCTCCTGCTGAGATCTCAGACAATGCCGGTCATGTCAGCACTTTCAGTCATTATGATGATGGTGCCAGACGTCATAAGCTGAGACAGTCGTCATTGACAGGAAAACTTGTAACCAATCTGCTAAAGAATACAGGATTTGATGCGATGGGTGAGTTTGAAGACGTCTGGGGCAATGCATCCGGTCTGACAGAAGCGTCTGCATGGGGCGTTGAACGTGTTACGGACAAGGGATACTTTGCCGATACCTCCATTCGAGTCACAAAGACACAGAAAAACAGCTTTGCCGCTGTGATTCAGGAGGTCTGGTTAGAAGCAGGAACTTATACACTTTCTGCCTATACTTTTGTAAAGGATGTCGCAGCGGTTTCAAATAATGCACAGGCAGGAGCAGGACTGGCAGTTCGTTTTGCAGATCAGTCGATGGCATATGGACTGGAATTTCTGACAGGAAATGCGGACACCGATATTGACGGCGGATGGAAGCGAGTAAGCCAGACCTTCACTGTAAGCAGCGCACAGGTTGTCACAATCTATGGTGGAATTTTTAACACAACAGGTACAGCATGGTTTGACTGTTTCCAGCTGGAGACAGGAGATCGTATGAGTGATTTTAACATGGTGAATAATGGCCGCTTTGCAAGAAACAGCACTAACGGTGTAAATGACTGGAACCATGTAAATCTGGTCGCATCCGATACAACAGTAACGGACAGTGAGAGAGGAAGTTGTCTTAGAATCACAGGAGAGCCTGACAAAGAAAAGCGCGTGCTTCAGGGAATCTATGCGAAAGGCGGCGAAGGTGACGTATTCCGTTTCGGTTGTTTTGCCAAGGCAGAAGCCATTCCGGGAAAGACGTTTCGTATTGCAGCAGCAGTCATCTATGCCGACGGAACCCATAAGTGGGAAAATGTGGATTTTGATCCATATCGAAGCGGCTGGCAGTATGTTTCCGGTGTTGTATCAACGGATGATGAGGACTCTGTAACCAACAAGCAGTATACTGCGGTTCATCTTTACATCATGTATGACAATCAGATGAATCCGGGCTATTTTACAGATGTTCAGTTCATGAAGGATGACAGCTGGAGCTATACCTATGATAATAAGGGCAATCTGAATACGGCCAAAAGAACAAAGGAAAACAACTCATTCCAGCATAACAGTAAGGATCAGATCAGCCGTATGTCAGCGATGGATGGCAGTTCCTATGATATTTATTATAATGCGCAGAGAATGCCGCTGTATGCAAAGAGTGCCGAGGGTCAGAGAAGCTATTTCTGGTACAACAAAAATGGACAGCCGACAACTATGTCCATTGAGGCAGATAAAAATTCAGCCGCAGTTACAGTGGGAAGAGTGTACTATATCCGCCAGCAGCGTTCCGGAAAATATCTGGATACAAAGGACGGAGATGTTACGGGATCCAATGTGCAGCAGTACCAGTTTAACGGATCGGATGATCAGAAATGGAAGGTTGAAAATGCAGGAGACGGTTACATAAAGCTGATCTCACAATCGGGAGGAAAGTCAAAAGCCGTTGATGTATTCAATACGCTGGATGCAGACAAAACCAATATTCAGTTGTATCCGGATCTGGGTCATGAAGCACAGAAGTTTCAGCTAAAGGCCGTAGCAGGCGGTGGCTATCAGTTACTTGCCAAGTGCAGCAACAATAAAAGATGCATTATGGTATCAGCCGGAACAAGTGCAAATGATGTGTTTGCCGACAAGGCAAATGTGGAGCTTGGAACGGCTGCCGTAGATGAGGAACCAAGAAGTATCTGGTATTTTGAACCTGCCGATGAAGGTGCTGTCAGTGCAAAGCCAACAAATGGAATGCTCTGCCGTATTAGGGCTCGTCATTCCGGTCAGTATGTGCGTGCAGTAAATGACACAATGAGAGTGGGAGACGGTTTGCAGCAGACCTATAGTTCCTTTAGCCAGGCTGAGGAGTTTCTTTTGACAAAGGCTGAAAACACAAACGGAACGGATTGGTATTTTATCAGAAGTGTGTCAGATCCGGAAAAATATCTTGATGTATGTAGTAAGGGGTCTGATGGATATGACCGCCCGACTCTTCAGGCAAAAAGTGGAGCTGACAGTCAGAAGTTCTGTTTTAAGGAACTTCGAACCGGCTATGTAATTGAAAACAAGCTGGGCTATCAGTTTGATGTAAAATTGGGCGATTATGCCGATCAGGCAGCTGTCATTGCAACGGGAACCCCGTCTAGTGTGGCATTTTCTGATATTCAGGACAATAAGGTTTTTGTATTAGAAACAGTAGCTAAGCGGATTCGAACCGGTATGAGCTATACAGCTGATGGTCGAAATGTGGCGAGTGTAACCGATGCCAGAAAGAAAACGGTTTCCTATACCTATGACAGTGAGAATCGTCTTCTGACAAAGATGACCGATGCCAACAATCATAGTACACAGTATCATTACGAGGCATCAACCGATCGCTTAACAGGCGTAAGTGCAACTGCATCCGGGCAGACAAGGGATGTTTCCTATACATATGATGAGGGAGACCGAATTAAGAGTATCAAGCATGGTGGAACCACTTATGTATTTGATTATGATGGTTTCGGAAATCAGACAATGGTAAAGGCGGGCGACAAGACTCTTGAAAGTTACGGCTATGCACCAAACAATGGTCCACTCATAACAGTTGCCTATGGAAATGGCGATACGCAGGAAATCCTGTATGACAAAGAGGAGCGCATCCGAGCCAGACGATGGAATGGAGAAAGTACAGATGCCGTGCGTTATGAGTATGATGATTACGGTACACTGGAAAAGGAAACCGATCTGGTAAATGGACGAATTGACAAAGATCAGTATGACATGACTGGAAGACTCGTACAGAGCACTACTCTGGAGAAGAATACCGGGGCAGCAGGTGAGCCGACCGTGGCAAACACTCATACAGTGCAGTCACTTGAGATTGGTTATGACAATTATAATCGCGTAAATCGACTGGTGCAGAGCTTGGAGGGATCAAAGACAAAGACCGGACTGGTGTACGGTGATGCATCAAAGGCGCAGCGACCAGGATTATCCTATGGACTTACTGTCGATGGAAAACAAAGACAAAGTTTAGCTTATGATGCGATGGCACGATGCACAAAGGAAACTGTGACACTTCCGGGTGGACAGACACGAGAAAACCGCTTTACTTATGGAACCCTTCGTCATCTGACCGATACGGACAGCCTTCTTTCTGCGATGTCAAATGGAACCGAGAGTTGGAGCTACGAGTATGACAATGTGGGAAATATCACAAAGCTTACATCCGGTACGAAGGTCATCACATATCAGTATGATGAGTTAAATCAGCTGATTCGTGAAAACAATGGTGTACTTGGAACAACAGTGCTTTATACCTATGATGCAGGCGGCAACATGACTTCCCGAAAGACATACGCATATACAGAAGGAACACCACAGACTCTTCAGAAAAACGAGAATCTTTCATACCGAACTGATGGCTGGAAGGATCAGCTGGTATCCTGGAATGGCTACCGCTATGTCTATGATGCAGGTGGAAATCCGACCTTATTACGAGGCGTTCCATTAACCTGGGGAGAAGGACGACGCTTAAAGCGAGTAAGTCTCTCATGGGGAACCGTGGATTTTGCTTATGACAGCGATGGAAAGCGTGTAAGAAAGACAAGCGGAGGGAATATCACAACGTATTATTACAACGGAAATGTGCTGAGTGGTCTGGTAAGAAAAGCATCCAAGGATGCAGGAACTACAGGAACGGGTACTACGGTACAGTTTGTATATGATACGCAGGGAAAGCCATTTATGTTGCGAATGAATGGAAAGACGGATTACTTCTATCTGTATAATGGACTCGGAGATGTTACTGGTCTAGTTGACAGCAGCAATCAGGTAGTGGTAAGATACCAGTACAACAGCTGGGGTAAGGTAACGTCCACACAGGATACAAGTGGCGTGTCCCTTGCAACGCTGAACCCATTCCGCTACCGAAAGTATGTCTACGATCCAGAGACAGGACTGTATTGTCTGGGAAGCAGATATTATGATCCGGAAGTCGGAAGATTTGTGAATGCGGATGACACGGATGTGATCTTTGCGAAGCCACAGGAATTAGGAAGTAAAAATCTGTACGCATACTGCGATAATAATCCAGTAGCAAGAGAAGACTATGCAGGAGAGTTTCCAATTCCATGTATTGTCGGCGCTGTTGTTGGAGCAGTAGTCAGCGGATTTTCTTATGTACTTTCGAGTGGAGGTGAAATTGATGGTGTTGAACTGGCAAAGTCATGCCTGGTAGGTGCAGTTTCAGGAGCGTTAGCGCCGCTGGGAGGGAATTTTTTAAAGGCAGCTGCGGTAATTAATGGAGTGAATACAGCAATTAATACAGAGGGAGATATTGTGACTCGTTTTATTTGTGGAGTATTTGAAGCAGGAGCTACATATGTTTCAGGTTTTACTGCTAATAATTGGACTGGAGAAAGAGTTGCTTTGGAAACAACCGCAGCGCAGATAATTGGAAATGCGGGAGTTGGTTATACTGTTGGTCAGACAGCAGAGCTTGCGGCGGTAGGACTTTCTGCGGCAGTAAGTTCTAAGTCATCAACTACAACTTCCAAAAATGTAAATCCAATAAAACCTAAAATTAGAACCACCTCAACGTCATCTGTTAAGAATGTGACAGTAGTATCAGGAAGAAAGAAGGTTACTAGCAAGATAAAAAAGTCAGTATCCCGGAATAAGAAGTTTCAGAGAGTATGTATGGCATAAATTGAATTAGAATCTAATGTTCAGGCAGGAGATTACTCCTGTCTGAATGGCGTGAAAGGAGAGGTATGAAAAAAAGATGTATTTGGAATTGGGATAAAAAGAAAAAAATAGAATGTTTGGATGAAAAGAGAAAACGGTCAAGATTTTTCGTTGTATTATCATTTTGGGGAGGAATTGTCATTGAAATAGGGATTCCGATTATAATATTGATTGTGTTGCTTCTTGATGCAATAATAAACAAACATATGCCATTTCAAAATGCAATGTTCAGTACAGGAATTCAATTTATAGTTTTGTTGCCATTTATGAGTTTTTGGGAATATATTGTTTACACACAAATATATAATGATATGATTTCTAATGGTGTTTATTATTTAAATGAAAGAGGAATTCAACTTGAATATTATCCTAACATTTGTAAAGAAATGTGTTGGGAGGAAATTGAGTTTATTGAAAGAAGAACAATACTGAATGATGTGAGAGAAGGAAGGCAGGCTAGTGAATGTGAAATTTTTTTTATTTGTAAAAAGGGGTGTACAGAAAAAGAAAAGAAGGTGAAAACAAGAGGAGAACATTTTTTTGTAAATCATAGAAAAAAGATTATATATATAGGATATTCAAAGGAACGTGAGGAGGAATTTCGTCAATATTGGGATAAAGAAATTCGAGATCAAAGAAAATGGACCAGAGGGATGAATCTTTTTTGAACCTCGGAGAATAAGAATTAGAAGCTTTTGAGTGCGTGACCGGGGTGCGGACAATTTTTGGACCTAATGTCGAAAGATGTTAGGAGGAAGAAATGAACAAGTATAGCACCGAAGAAAAACAACAGGCAATCGACTTGTATTTCAAAAATGGTTGCAATATGACCACGGTGACAGGGACGGTGGCTCACAAAGTGTCACTACTGGCTCAATATGAGCCGACCCCCAAGAGTTAGACCAAGAATCTAACACTTGGGAGGTTGGCTTTTATGATTAAATATAGTTTTGAACAAAAGAAGGCACTCGTTACTG
>QWCH01005344.1_pt1 | contig 11294 bp, 9 predicted proteins | sample 1972671 | NCBI WGS metagenome assembly QWCH01 (sample SAMN09866713, study PRJNA288562) | Human gut metagenome isolate term3_stool, whole genome shotgun sequencing... | isolation source: gut | host: Homo sapiens | place: USA: California | reverse complement strand
CCGCCGTAGATAAACAGCGGGTTGTAGGCGCTGGCGGGATTCTGCGCGACAGCGCGGCAGGCGGCCTGGGCAAACTTGTTGGAGCTGCCGACGATGAAGGTGGCGAAGGTGTACTCATACTCGCCGCCCTGGCTGTTCATGTCGATCTCCTCCTGACTGTAGGAAGGCAGCACCGCAGAGGGCGCGGAGGTCTGCACCGAGGCGGGGGAGAGCTCCTTCTTCTCCGGATTGGAGGAGGTTTCGCACAGGATCTCCACCTTGACCGGGAAGCCCACCACCGCCTCAAAGGCTTTGGTGAGCAGGCCGAGGTATTTTTCCTCCACAATCTTCTTCATAAATTCAGCCTTGATGTACAAAACGGCGGTGTTGCCGTCAAAGCTGACCGGTTCCAGGCTTTTGATCCAAACCTGGTAAGCGATTTCAGACAGCTCTTTGGAGTCGATCACATATTGCCGCGTGTACTCCTTGACCATCTCAAACAATTCCTTAAATGATTCCATAGCTCGTTCCCTTCTTTGTTCTATGCCAAAGCACATATCTTGCCAAAGATCCTTGCCTGCAAACTCCCTAAACCAGGCAAAAAGAGATAGCAAAGCCCCCGCTCTATCAGCGCAGCAAGCAGGGGATGAATAAATATGCACTTTTGTTTCACAATTTTAAAAGCAGATCAAACGGGTTGTCCAACAGCAAATCCACCACCTTTCAAGATACAGGAAAACCGGTTTAAAAACGGCGGCAGGAATGGTGGAAAAGAGATGGAAAAATAACTTTCAACGATTTTTACACCACTTATTTTAACACAGGACCGGCTCGGTTTTCAAGAGCTTTCCACCGTTTTTAACAGGTAATCCTACACAGATTCCGGCGGCAGTTTTTGTCCTTTTTTGTAAGGGGGCCGGAAAGGGGGAGGAAAAAGGTGCTATGAGTGACGTTTTAGAACGCGGGAAGGAAGAAAAAAGCCGGTCCTCTCTTGACTTTTGGCGAGATTTTGTCTATAATTCTATTCTGTAAGGTTTCGTCTTGAAGGGAGGGTGAAAGAGAATGTTCAGAACCTATCAGCCAAAGAAGCTTCAGAGAAAGAAAGAGCACGGCTTCAGAAAGAGAATGGCCACCAAAAACGGCCGCAAAGTTCTTGCGCGCAGAAGAGCAAAAGGCAGAAAACAGCTGACCTACTAATTCCTGTTCGGCAGCCTGTTGCTGACCGCCAACATATCCAGCGCATCCTTTTTGAGGGAATGCCGGGAGGAAACAGGGAATAGGCTCCTGTTTATTCTGCCTTCCATGTTTCATTCCAGAATAAGCAGGCCACTTATCCCGATAAGTGGTCTTTCTTTTTATCTATCGCACTATCGTAGGATGGAGGACAAGCCTTGAACAAAAAGACGACCTTAAAGCTGAATAAGGAATTCAGGCGCCTTTACTTTAAAGGAAGCAGCGCAGTCCATCCGCTGATCGTCACCTATGCCTGCAAAAACCGCCTGGGCCGCAACCGGATCGGAATCACCGCCACCAAAAAGATCGGCAAGGCGGTATGCCGCAACCGCTGCAAAAGAATTATCCGCGCGGCGTTTCATCAGGTGGAACCGCAGATTGGGCAGGGTTGGGATTTTGTCTTTGTGGCAAGGGCAAAGACCGCACAGGCAAAGTCCAGCGAACTTGTACCGGTGCTGAAAAAACAGATTATGAGCCTTACAAAGCCCGATAAAGAAAAGAAAGGATCTGCGGCAAAAAAGAAAAAGGATCCAACCGTCTCGTAAAAGGAAAAAGCGGTGTTTGCCGCCGGCGTGTGCGGCAGCTATATAAAAAAGAAAACAAGCAGACTCTTTAAAAAACGGGCCGCCTGCTGGGCAGGGGTTCGTCAATGGGGAGTGGAGGGAAGGGGTTTTGATGCAAGATGAAATATTTGATGCTTTTGCTGATCCGCTTTTATCAAAAGTTTATTTCTCCCCTTTTTTTGCCCTGCTGCCGCTTTTACCCCACCTGTTCGGCTTATGCCTTTACAGCAATCGAACGGTTTGGAGCAATTAAGGGAGGATATCTTGCGCTGCGGCGCATCTTAAAATGTCATCCTTTTCATCCTGGGGGCTACGACCCGGTCCCCGAAAAAAAGCCCGGAAAAAAGGAGAGGGACAGACACTACCACAGCCTTTAAAAGGCGGGCACAATGCCTATACCAGAAATGTCCCGCCGGGCACAGGCGCCCGCGCCCCATCTGTGAGGGGGCAGAGGTGCAGAATGGAGGTTTTCGATGAATATTCTTGGTTATCCGCTAGGGCTGATCATGCGCCTGCTGTACAATATCCTGCACAGCTACGGCTGGTCGCTGATCCTGTTTACGCTGCTGGTCAGATTGGTTTTGGTGCCGCTGTCCATCAAGCAGCAGAAATCTTCTGCCAAGATGGCTGCCATCCAGCCGCAGATGCAGGAGATCCAGAAGATGTACGCCAAAAACCAGACAAAGATGAACGAGGAGCTGCAGAAGCTCTACCAGCGTGAAAAATATAATCCGGCCGGCGGCTGCCTGCCGATGCTGATCACCTTGCTGGTCCTCTTTGGTCTGATCGACGTTATCTACAACCCCATGCAGCACATCCTCGGCATCAGCGCCGATGTCATCACACAGGCCACCGAGATTATGAAGGGGCTGGGAGTCGCCTTCAGCCAGTACTCCCCGCAGACGGCCATCATCTCCTCGGTTCAGGCAAACCCCGAGGCCTATGCGGCGCTGGGCACCGATTTTATCACCACCCTGCAGTCGTTTGATCTGAACTTCTTCGGCATCAACCTGGGCGAGACCCCGTCTTTGTCGCTGAGCCCGCTGATCCTGATCCCGATTCTGTCCGGTGTCACCGCCTTTATCCCGTCCTGGCTGTCGATGAAAAACAATCCGGCCATGCTGGAGGGCCCGGGTGCGGGCAGCATGAAGGTCATGCTGCTGGTATCGCCGCTGATGTCGTTGTACATCGCATTCCAGGTCCCGGCCGGTGTCGGTATGTACTGGATTTTCTCCAACGTCTTCATGATGATCCAGACCATGGTGCTCAACAAGTTCTATAATCCCAAGGAAATGGCCGAAAAGGCAAAGCAGGAGGCCGAGCAGCGCCGCGAACAGGAACGTCTGGAGCGCATCGAGGCCAAAAAGAAAGCGCGCGCAGGCGACGCGGAAGCAAAGGAACGCGCCAAAAAGCAGAAGGAAATTAACCGTCAGAAGCTGGCCGAGGCCAGAAAACGGGATGCGGAAAAGTATGGCGATGTCTATACCGAAGTGACCGACGACGATTTGGAATAACGGGAGCGATTTTTCACTGATTATCAGAGGAGGTATCAGTTTGAAAGAGATTATTGCAACGGGAAAAACAGTTGACCTGGCCATCGAAGAAGCCTGCCAGCAGCTGGGCGTACCAAGAGAAAAAGCGGAATTTGAAATCATTGACCTGCCCAAAAAAGGCCTGTTCGGCTTAAAGACCTACCCGGCAAAGGTGCGCGTCTTTGTCAAAGAGGACAAGGCAGAGATGGCGGTGGAGTATATCTCCTCCATCCTCCGGGCGATGGGCGCGCAGTCCTTCAGCGCTACCCCAAGCCTGGAAGGGGAGAACCTGCACATCACCCTGCAGGGCGACGATCTCGGCTTTGTCATCGGCCGCCGCGGCGAGACCATCGACGCCATCCAGTACCTGACCAGCCTTGCCGTCAACCGCCTGGATGGGGACTACATGCGCATCACCATCGACAGTGGCAACTTCCGCGAGAAGCGTGAAAAGACACTCGAGTCGCTGGCCAAGCGCCTGGCGCGCAACGTGGTCCGCAGCGGCCGCAGCGTCACCCTGGAGCCGATGAACCCGTATGAAAGAAGAATTATCCACGCCACCGTCTCCACCATTGAGGGGGCAACCTCCTCCTCCATCGGCGAGGAGCCGAACCGCCGCGTGGTGATCAGCTCGACCAATCCGGTCAAGAAAAACAACAACTATAAGGGCAAGAAAAAGCCGTACAACAACAAAGGCGGCCGCCGCTCCGGTTCCCGCCGTCCGCAGGGCGAGGGAAAGGGCCAGGGCCAAAACCAGGAAAACCGCGAGGGCGGCGAGAAGAAGCCTTACGTTTTCCGCCAGAACTCCAACCGTGAGGAAGGCGAAAACCGCAGACGCCAGCCGAGAAAGGACTCCTATAAGGGAGAGCGCCGGCAGGAGGAAAAGGCAGCTTCCAACGACAACATCCGCAGCGAGGTTCCGCGCAGCACGCCGCCGAGCGAGGCGCAGGACAAGCCGCTCTACGCAAAGATTGATCTGGACTAAAATAAAACTTTTTCCAATGGGCGAAAGCATCCGCTTTCGCCCATTTTTTTGTAAAATCAAGGAAAAGGAAAGATGAATTTTACATTAATAAATTTAAACGATAGAGCATGAACGAGAAAACGGGAGCATTTTCAAGATCACCCGGCGGTGGACAAGGGGAGAAACGGGCTGGCTGCAAAATCCATCCGAATTTGCAGGAAGAGCCGGTTTGCTTTTGCCGCCGCCGGCAGGCTATAATAGAGGTACCCGGGAAAACAGAAAATCGATGAGCTGCAGCTTTGTTTTTATTTTTTTAAGGTGAGTGAAATCATGGAAACCGATAGGTTATATCGGGTAACAAAGCAAGATGAAACCAAACTGATCACGCTTTTGACCGAGTGCTTTATGGGCGACCCGCTCTATCAGGGGCTGATCCCCGACCAGCACAGAAGGGAAAAGCTGCTGCCGGAGCTGTTCCGCTGCGACCTGGATGAGATGCTGGACGACTGCGAGATCTACGCCGTCAATGAAAATCTGGATGGCATCATCGTTGTCTCGGACGAGACCGAGCCGTACAACCCCTTCCAGTATTTTGCCGAGCAGCTGTACAGCACCCTCAAGACCAACGCCTTTTTGATTAAGGACGACCCGTCGCTGGAAACCTTCTTCAACTTCCTGCGCGGCAGGGACTACCTCAACAGCGGCTGGACCGACGAGCTGGACGAAAACCGCCTGCACATCATCTACCTGGCGGTGCGCCCCTCCTGTCAGGGCAGGGGATACGCCAAACAGCTGATGAGCGCGGTGCTCGACTGCGCCGACCGCAAGGGTCTGCTGGTCAGCCTGGAAACCCACAACCCCAAAAACGTGGGCCTCTACCGCCATTTTGGCTTCTCGCTGTTCGAGACAATCGACCACTACCCCGACCTGGTGCAGTACTGCATGGTGCGCCAGAGCAAGGTTCGCCTGCTGCCAAAGGCGGCCTGAAAAGCAATATCCTAAAACCCCTTCGGAGGGGCGCGCAGATGCGCGCCCCTCTTTTTGCGTTCCGCGCCGCTGCGGGCTTTTCAGAAGCGGGATTTTTTGCTATAATATAAATATCTATGCGATTGTACACAGAGGGGAAAGGGGAGGCTTTAGCATGAACGCATTTTCGGAGGATACCATCGCCGCCATCTCGACGCCGGTCGCGGCGGGCGGAATCGGGATGGTGCGCATCTCCGGCCCGCAGGCGCTGGAGGTGGCGGACCGGGTTTTCCGGTCGGTTTCCGGCAAACAGGTACAGCAGACCGAAGGCTACCGCGGCCTGTACGGCCGGGTGCACGACGGGCAGGGCGAGATCGACGAGGCGGTGGTCTTTGTCTACCGCGCGCCCAAAAGCTATACCGGGGAAAATGTGGCGGAAATCTGCTGCCACGGCGGCGTGTACCTGGTGCAGCGCACACTGCGCGCCTGCATCGCTGCGGGAGCGCGCCCGGCGCAGGCCGGAGAGTTTACCCGCCGGGCCTTTTTAAACGGCAAGATGAGCCTGACCCAGGCCGAAGCGGTGATGGACCTGATCGCCTCCCAGGGGCAGCAGAGCGCTCAGGCGGCGTTGCAGGCCAAGGACGGCGCCGTCTTTTCCAAAATCCATCAGGTCATCGACCGGATGCTCTCCATCTCCTCGGCGCTGGCGGCCTGGGTCGATTACCCGGACGAGGATATCGACGAGGTCTCGGACGACAACCTGCGCGCCGGGGTGGAGGAGATCTGCCGCCGGCTGCACGACATCCTGCGCGGCTATGACAACGGCAAAATCCTGCGGGAAGGGGTCAGCACCGTCATTGTCGGGCGGCCAAACGTCGGCAAATCGACGCTGATGAACCTGCTTTCCGGACAGGAAAAGAGCATCGTTACCCAGATTCCCGGCACCACCCGCGACATCGTGGAGGACACCATCCGCCTGGGTGACATCGTGCTCAACCTGGCGGACACCGCCGGATTGCGCGATACCGACGACCCGGTGGAGAAGGTGGGCGTCGAGCTTGCCAAAAAGCGCCTGGATACTAGTTATTTGGTGCTGGCGGTATTCGATTCCTCGGAGGAGCTGTCCGCGGAGGACATGGAACTGATCGAGAAGATCAAGGACCGCCCGGTGGTGGCGGTCATCAATAAGAGCGACCTCTCCCGCAAAATAGACGTAGAAAAGATTCGACAGAAGATCCCGCACATCGCCGAGCTTTCGGCCAGTGCAGGGGAGGGTGTCGCCGAGCTGGAGGCTCAGGTGCGCGCGCTGCTGCACCTCTCCGACCTGGATTCGTCGGCAAGCGTCATCGCCAACGAGCGCCAGCGCGCCTGCGTCGAGCAGGCCAGCCGCACGATGGATCAGGCGCTGGAGGCCCTGCAGGCCGGGCAGACGCTGGACGCCATCAACGTCTGCATCGATTCGGCCATCGACAGCCTGCTCGAGCTGACCGGCGAGCGCGCCTCCGACGCAGTCATCGACCAGGTTTTTGCACGGTTTTGCGTCGGCAAGTAAGAAAATCAAAATCTGCCGTGCCGCGCGTCCGAAAAGAGAAAAAATTTTTCCTGTTGGTGGGTGGAGAAGGGCAGAAGGCCCGGTTTACGCACCTCCAAAGCGCGGCAAATCGGTCTGCAACCGGCGCTGAAACGAGCCCCGTATGCAGCGCCGCAGGCGCGGAATGGCAAGGGGCGATTGTTTTGCTCGGCGGGGCATCCAAGGGGCAGCCAGCCCCTTGGCGCGCCTTTGGTGACTTTCTCCGCGAAGGGAAAGTCACCCGGGGTGGAGGGGCGGAGCGCCCTCCCTGTGGATGCTGGAGCCGGGCGGCTTTCGCAAATCCGGGATGGGATATCGTAACGAGAGAATCAAAAGGAGTACTTTATGGAATACACAATGGGAAGCTATCAGGTGGCTGTCATCGGCGCGGGGCACGCCGGCATCGAGGCGGCGCTGGCGGCGGCGCGGCTGGGCGCCAAAACCGCCATCTTCACCATGTCGCTCGACGCCATCGGCAATATGCCCTGCAACCCCTCGATCGGCGGCACCGCCAAGGGCCACCTGGTGCGGGAGATCGACGCGCTGGGCGGCGAGATGGGCAAGGCGGCGGACGCCACCTTCCTGCAGAGCCGGATGCTCAACCGGGGCAAGGGCCCGGCGGTGCACAGCCTGCGCGTCCAGTCGGACCGCGAGGCCTACCACCATGAGATGAAGCGCCGGCTGGAAAAGCAGAAGGGCCTGGACATCATCCAGGCGGAGATCTGCGACATCCGTCTGGACGAAAGCGGCGCGGTTAAAGAAATTGTCACCAAGCTCGGCGCGGTGTATGCGGTGCAGACGGCCATCATCTGCTCCGGCACCTTTCTGCACGGCCGCATCTATGTGGGCGATGTCTCCTACGAGAGCGGCCCGGACGGCCTGCACGCCGCGGTGGGTTTAAGCGAGGCACTGGAACGGTTGGGCGTTCATCTGCGCCGCTTTAAGACCGGCACCCCGGCCCGGGTGCGCCGCGACAGCATCGACTACGACAAGCTGGAGGTGCAGGAGGGGGACGAGAAGATCATCCCCTTCTCCTTCGAGACCCTGTGCGAGGGCCTGCGCAACCAGGTGGTCTGCCACATCGCCTACACCAACGATAAGACCCACGAGATTATCCGCCAGAATATCCACCGCTCGCCGCTCTACGGCGGGATGATTGAGGGCGTCGGCCCGCGCTATTGCCCGAGCATCGAGGACAAGGTGATGCGCTTCCCCGATAAGCCCCGCCACCAGTCCTTTGTCGAGCCGATGGGTCTAGACACCGAGGAGATGTACCTGCAGGGGCTTTCCTCCTCGCTGCCGGAGGACGTGCAGCTCGCGCTCTACCGCTCGATTGTCGGCTTTGAGCGGGTGCAGATCATGCGCAACGCCTACGCCATCGAGTACGACTGCGTTGACCCGCTCGACCTGAAAGCCTCGCTCGAATTTATCAAGGTGCCGGGCCTGTACGGCGCCGGACAGTTTAACGGAACCTCCGGCTATGAGGAAGCGGCGGCCCAGGGCCTGATTGCCGGCATCAACGCCGCGCGCAGGGTGCAGGGCAAGGAACCGCTCATCCTCGACCGCGCCTCCAGCTATATCGGCACCCTGATTGACGACCTGGTCACCAAGGGCTGCTCCGACCCCTACCGCATGATGACCAGCCGCTCGGAATACCGCCTGCTGCTGCGCCAGGACAACGCCGACCAGCGACTGACCCCCATCGGCCACGAGCTGGGCCTGATCGGGGAGGAACGCTGGCAGCGATACCTGCACAAGCAGGAGCAGATCGAGACGGAGCGCAGGCGCATCGAGAAGCTGACCTTCGGCCCGTCGCCGGAGCTCAACCGGATGCTGGAGGAGCACGGCACCGCGCCGCTGGAAACCGGCGCGCACGCCGCCGACCTCATCCGCCGCCCGCAGATCGGCTACCAGGACCTCGCGCCCTTCGACCCGGAGCGCCCGGAACTGCCGGACGAGGTGACCGAACAGGTGGAGATCCAGATCAAGTACGAGGGTTATATTCAAAAACAGCTCATACAGGTCGAACAGATGCGCAAACTGGAAAACCGCCTTCTCCCGGAAGGCATTCGATACGATGAGATTCGTGGCCTGCGCCTCGAAGCGATCGAAAAGCTCCAAAGGGTTCGTCCGCACAACATCGGCCAGGCCTCCCGCATCTCGGGGGTCAGCCCGGCGGATATTTCGGTGCTTTTGATCTATCTGGAGAGCAAAAAACAGGCAGAATAACCGTTTCATGTGAAACATTTTGTCGCGGCGGAACGAACAGCCGCGGGAAAGGATAGAAAAATGATCGATCAACAACTGCTTTTGGATGGCTGCTCAGCCTTTGGCATCACCATGCCGCAGGGCGCGGCCGAAAAGCTGGATCGCTATGCGCAGCTTTTGGTGGAATGGAATCAGAAGATGAACCTCACCGCCATCACCGAGCCGCGCGAGATTGTGTATAAACATTTTGTGGACAGCCTGCTGCTGTTAAAGGCAATCGAGCTGCCGCAGGGCGCCAGCCTGATCGACGTCGGCACCGGCGCGGGATTTCCGTCCATGCCGCTCAAGATTGCCCGCGAGGACCTCAAGGTCACTCTGCTGGACAGCCTGCAGAAGCGCCTGACCTTTTTGCAGGAGGTCAACGTCCAACTGGGGCTGGACTGCGCCTTCATCCACGCGCGCGCCGAGGACGGCGGCAAGGACAAAAAGCTGCGCGAGCAGTTTGACTTTGCCAGCGCCCGCGCGGTGGCTCACCTGCGGGAACTGGCGGAATACTGCCTGCCCTACGTCAAGGTGGGGGGCTACTTTATTTCGCTCAAAGGCCCGGAGGTGGAACAGGAGATCAGGGAGGCAAAGAACGCCGTCGCGACGATGGGCGGCAGGGTCGAGCAGGTTCTGCATTTTTCGCTGCCGGACGACAGCGGAAGAAGCATCGTGCTGATCAAAAAAATATCGCACACTCCGACTTCCTTCCCCAGAACCGCCGCCAAAATGGCAAAAAAACCGATTCTCTAAATCGGTTTGCCGGACTTGAAGTCGAAATAAGTCGAACGATTTTTCTGGAAAAACGGAATACTCTGTGCTATGATAGAGGCATGGACGCGGGACGGCAATCCGCTCCCGGTGTCCATGCCTTTTCTATTCCTATTTTCCTTTCTTTTGCTCGGCAGGTACGGTCTCCCTAAGCCGTCCCTGCGAACATTTCTGCTCCCATCATTATCTCAATCACCTGCGCCCCAGCCGGCGACCAGCCGGCTGGGCGGGGCGCTTGAGAAACAAAAGAAGGAGGAGATCAAAGCCCCATGAAAGCACTGTTGGCAAAACAGAAGATGATCAATAAGGTTGTCCTGATTCCCGAACATAGAATAAAGCCCAACCCCTATCAGCCAAGACGGGTGTTTGACCAGGAAAAGATTGAGCAGCTGGCTGCCAGCATCGCCCAGTACGGCCTGCTGCAGCCCATCACCGTGCTGCCTCTGGAGGACGGCAGCTACCAGCTGGTGGCGGGGGAGAGGAGGCTGCTGGCCTGCCGCAGGCTGCGCATGCAGGAGGTGCCCGCCATCCTGACCACCATGGATGAGGAGCGGAGCAGCGCGCTGGCGCTGGTGGAAAATATCCAGCGCTGCGATTTAAACTTCTTTGAAGAGGCGGCGGCCATTCAAAAGCTGATGAAGATGGGCGGCTATACCCAGCAGGCTGTGGCCAAAAAGCTGGGGCCGGTGCGGGAGGCGATCCTCGCGGCAAACCTCACCGAACGCCACGCCCGCGCTTTGCTTAACCTCAATGAGCAGGGGGACGAGCCGCTCCTGCAGGCGATCAAGGCGATTCAGGAGCGGGAGATGAACGTCGCGCAGGCCGAAAAGTACATCGCCCAGCTGGAGGGCAAACAGGACAAGCCCAAGGAAAAACGGCTGTTTATCGTCAAGGATCTGCGCATCTTTTTAAACAGCATCGATAAGGCGCTGGAGACGATGAAGCTGTCCGGCATCCGAGCCAAAACCCAGATGCAGGAGGAGAATGACGAGGTGGTCTACACCATCCGTATCCCAAAGGAGAGCGCCTACGCAAAGAGTAAACACTGATTTCCCCAAATCCCATAAAGCATCCCAAACAAGAGGGGGCCAGCTGAAAAGCTGGCCCCCTCTTGCGGGCTGAGCCCGCACTTCCTTTCTTTTTAAGGAAAAAAGAAAGGAAGCAAAGAAAAACTGATTCGCGGCAGGCTGAGCCTGCACCCAATTCGCGTATTGGTTTGGTGCGAAACCCTACTCGTTACCTCGCGGCACCAAGTTTGTGCAAGCGAAGTTTCGCTTCCTTTTCAAAAGGAAGCGGGTGTCCAGCGGGCAGCGCCTGCTGGTCGAGCTCTGCAGAGCTCGAAACATCTTTATCGTCAAGCGCCTTTGCGGGTGAATTTTGCAATCCGAGTTTCGGATTGCAAAAGAGGGGGCTTTTGTAATAGAAAAGCCCCCTAGACAAGCAGCCGATTTGCACATCCCAGCCCA
>QWCH01004990.1_pt1 | contig 11340 bp, 7 predicted proteins | sample 1972671 | NCBI WGS metagenome assembly QWCH01 (sample SAMN09866713, study PRJNA288562) | Human gut metagenome isolate term3_stool, whole genome shotgun sequencing... | isolation source: gut | host: Homo sapiens | place: USA: California | reverse complement strand
AGACGCGCATTTATATTAAGTAATCTTCGATTTTTCGTAGATTAAGCTTTTTAGTTAAAGTGAATGGGAAAGGGAGGCCGTGAGGTTTCCCTTTCTGTTAATATGTGATTCCGTATCGGGTGCGGGAACAGGGTGACAGGCTTCAGTCAGCAATCCTTCCGGCAATTCTCCTGTATCCCTCCTCGTTCGGGTGCAACCCGTCGCCGATAAACAAGCTTTCGTTTATTTTGCCGTCTTGTTGCAGCAGGGCTGTTCCCGGGTTGGCAAATTCGAAGCCTTCCGTTTCCACCATTTCTTTGATATCGATGTTGATGTTTTTCACCCACTGCTCCTGATTGCGGCGGGGAAGGATTCCGATGACTTTGATGGAGGCGTTCGGCTGACGTTGGCGGATGGCGGAGAGCAGGAAGCGGAGGCCTTCGACGATCTCATTGTCGCTGTTCAGTCCACAGTTGTTCGTGCCGATCATCAGGACTACTTTGCCGGCGTCATAGCCGTCCAATTCGCCGTGGTACACGCGCCAAAGCACATTCTCTATCCGGTCCCAGCCGTAGCCCAGGTTTTGGAAGCCGGCGGGGCGCATCACCTTCTCCCATGTTTCCCGTCCGTTCTTGTTCCGGTGTTCCGGCTCGCCTCCCCAATAATGGGTGATCGAGTTACCTATGATGACGGCTTTGGGCGAATGGTTGCGTACTTGCTCCAGGATAGCGCGGTGGCGGGCGTGCCATTCGTACATATGCGGTTCGCGGCGTTGGGTGACGGGGATGGTTGTTGCGAAGGGACCGAGAGGGATATGCAGGATTTTGCGTATCTTCTTTTCTACAACCGTAGCCTGCTGCTGTGCGCCCAAGTCGGACGGATGCACGCTGTCTACCCAGCCGTCGGCAGGAATGTTCAGCTCTTCGCGGGTGAGGTAGAAGACGCCCGGAATCCCTTCGGTCTGTATCTGCTCGTAGGCTTTACGGGAAGCCCGGTTCACTTTCATAAGCCGTTTGTATTCGGCAGAGTCAGTCTGCATATTGCTGTATCCGGCATGTTCGATCAGCAGGATGGGAGCCGAATGCTTCTCCCGGATCTGCTTGACGGCGGCGATGGCAAGGGCTGTCACCTCTTCTTCCTCCTGGTTGGGCAGGTTAGGCATGCAGTCCAGAATGTACAGACGCGCGTCCGTCTCATTGATAAGTTGCAACACCTCTTTTGCCAGCCTGCCGTTGCCGGAGAATCCCAGGTTTATCAGCGGGTAGTCGAGTGAGCGTTGCAGGATCGTGCTCCACGCCATCGCCGGACGGGAGGCGCAAGCTCCCTGCGCAATGGAAGTCCCGTAGAGGACAATCGGCTTTTCGGGAGAAAGCGGGATAAATTCCAGATTACTGTCTTCGGGCGTACCGATCTCCAGCCATTTCACCCCGTTGTACAGCGGGAGATAGAGCCGGTATTCAAACCCTTGTTTATGATAGCGGTCTTTACCTATATTATTATATGTATAGGTAATCGTATCTTGAAACGAATAGCCGCCGAAACAGAAGTGCCATTTTCCGTCGCTGTCGATGCTGTAGAGGTCGACGCCGGAAACGCCGGTCGAGGGCATATGCGGCATGTTCAGGCTGCCTGTTACGGTATAGCGGACTTTAATCTGCGGCGCATCGCTGTAGAAATGGATGGCAAGTCCGGCCGAATGGCGCGACAGGTTCCAGACTGGTTCGCTCACCACGCCATTGGCACGTTCCGGCAAGCGGGTGTAAGTGTTTCCGATTTCTTTTGTGAATCCCTGGTTTTGGATAACCGGAAAACCGGCTTCCATCGGATTATGCCATTTCCATTGGGCGGCAGCCGGAAGGAAAAGAAGGCTGCAAAACAGTAAACAAATAAGCTTTTTCATACCGATAGTCCCTTTTATAGCTGTATTATGATACAATATCAACAAAGATAAGACAATTTTGCAAAAGCTTTTCCTGTTTATTCCCGTATATTTGCCGTCAGTTAATTAAATTTGAAAACCATGAAACTAAAAGCTCTTATTATGCTCTTCCTGATGGGGAGCGTATCGTTGATGGCTCAGAAAAGCTATCAGTTGCAATCGCCGGACAAAAAACTGCAAGTAGTCGTTACTGTGGGTGATGATATCCGATTTTCCCTGACACATGACGGGACAGAGGTTTTGGCGGCTTCGCCAATTTCCATGACACTGCAGGATGGCTCCGTCTTGGGTGTCAATTCGAAAGTATCGAAGGTCTTGAAGGCGGCAGTGGATAAAACTATTCCTTCTCCTTTCTATAAAAAGACGGAAATAGAGGATACGTATAATGAGATGACATTCGCGTTCCGTGGTAATTACGGCCTTGTTTTTCGTCTGTATAATGATGGAATGGCTTATCGCTTTACCACAAAGATGAAAAATGATATCATCGTGGTGAACGAAGAAGCCGGCTATAATTTCTCTTCCGACCATAAGACGTTCGCTCCTTATGTGAACAGCCAAAAGGCGACTTTTGAGGAACAGTTCATGAACTCTTTCGAGCAGCCTTATGTACATGAGCCGATCACGAAACTGGATAGCAAACGGTTGATGATTCTTCCGCTTCTGGTCGAACTGGACGGCGGTAAGAAACTCTGCATCACGGAAGCCGACCTGGAAGATTATCCGGGTATGTTCCTGAATAACTCGACCGATAAACCGGCCTTGAAGCCTGTTTTTGCCCCTTATCCTAAGGTGAAGAAACAGGGCGGCCATAACAACCTCCAGATGTTGGTCGAAGAACGTGAAGGCTACATCGCCAAGACGAAGGGGACGCGTGCTTTCCCGTGGCGTGTGTTTGTCGTGTCGGAAGATGATAAGCAATTGGCCGATTGCGATATGGTCTATCGTTTGGCTTCTCCCTGTCGCGTGCAGGATTTCTCCTGGATCAAACCGGGTAAGGTTGCCTGGGATTGGTGGAATGACTGGAATATTTACGGGGTGGATTTCCGCGCAGGCATCAATAACGAGACTTATAAATATTATATCGATTTTGCCTCCGAACATGGCATCGAATATGTAATCCTGGATGAAGGCTGGTCTGTCAACCTGGCTGCCGACCTGATGCAGGTGATTCCGGAAATCAATATTCCGGAGCTGGTCAACTATGGCAAATCCAAGAATGTCGGTATTATCCTTTGGGCCGGTTATCATGCTTTCGACCGCGATATGGAGAAAGTTGTGAAACATTATTCGGATATGGGTGTGAAAGGTTTCAAAGTCGACTTTATGGACCGTGACGACCAGGAGATCATCGACTTCCTTTACCGGGGCGCTGAAACTTGTGCCCGATATAAGATGATGGTGGATTATCATGGCATATGCAAACCGACAGGCCTGCAACGCACGTATCCGAACGTAATCAATTACGAAGGCGTGCATGGTCTGGAAAATATGAAATGGGCGGCTAATACATATGATATGCCGTTGTACGACGTGACGATCCCGTTTGTCCGTATGGTGGCCGGCCCGATGGATTATACGCAGGGTGCCATGCGCAATGCGATTCGTAAAAACTACGCCCCGATCAATACCGAGCCGATGAGCCAGGGTACGCGTTGCCATCAATTGGCCACTTATGTGATCTTTGAATCTCCGCTGAATATGCTGTGCGATAATCCTTCCAACTACAGACGCGAGGCCGAATGTACGGAATTTATCGCCGATATCCCGACCGTATGGGACAAGACGGTTGCATTGGACGGTAAGATAGGAGAGTATGTTGCCATTGCTCGCCATCATGGCGATAACTGGTATGTCGGTGCATTGACAAACTGGGATGCCCGCGAAGTGGAGCTTGACCTCTCTTTCCTGGGCGACGGCAACTATAAAATGGAATTGTTCCGCGACGGTATCAATGCCGATCGTGCCGCCCGTGACTATAAGAAGGAAATCATCCCGGTTCCCGCCGACCGCAAAGTGAAAGTCAAGATGGCCCCGGGTGGCGGCTGGGCTGCGAAGATTTACAGATAGGAATTGTTGCATAATTGTGTAACTTTTCATATATTTGCCGTATGAAACGCAAGATTACCACCTACGGAGGATACTTTGAAAGGTTTTTAGCGACCCTCTCAAGTAAAGAGGTGATCAAGTTGAACTATATCATCTCGTTACTTGAAACAGAAGAACGAATGCCGGTCAAGTTCATAAAATTCATCCGTGACGGTCTGTATGAGCTTCGTATGGAATATAACGGCAATATTTACCGTGTCTTCTTTATTTTCGATGATGGCCAGATTGTGGTTCTATTTAATGGGTTTCAGAAGAAAACACAGAAAACACCATCAGGTGAAGTAGAGAAGGCACTAAAAATAAAGGAGGCATATTATGGAGACAAACAATCACAAAATAGTTGATTATAGCGCAGTTCTGAATGTACAATACGGCGCACCGGGTACACCGGAAAGAGCAAAGTTTGATGAGGAGGCTTACGCTTTCTATACAAGTCAAATATTACTTGATGCACGTAAGAATGCCCGTTTAACACAAGAAGAACTCGCTAAGAGGATCGGGGCCAACAAATCCTATATCTCCCGGATTGAAAAAGGACTTACTGTTCCGAGTGTAGCCACCTTTTACAGGATCGTTAATGCTTTGGGGTTGACAGTTGAGTTAACTCCAGCCATATAGGATAGAGTGTACCGCAAGGTGAAAGTCAAGATGGCTCGGGTGGCGGCTGGGCTGCGAAGATTTACAGATAGGAGTAATAAAAAAAGCTTGTAGTCTAATGATTACAAGCTTTTTTTTTGAGGTTCCTGGCGGATTCGAACCGCCGTACACGGTTTTGCAGACCGCTGACTAAGCCACTCATCCAAGGAACCAAAATAAAACGGTAAAGTTACCAAGAGGTTCCTGGCGGATTCGAACCGCCGTGGACGGTTTTGCAGACCGCTGACTAAGCCACTCATCCAAGGAACCAATATGTTTTCAAAAGAACCATTCCGGTTTTGCGAGTGCAAAGAAATAGAATATATTTGGAATATGCAAATCTTTTCTTCCCTTTTTGTTTTCCTGGAGGCTTGGAGAACTAAGGAAAAAGAAGTTACTTTGCCTTCTGTTAGCATAAACAATAAGATAATGACATATATTGAAACAGAAATCCCCGGCGTGTGGATCATTGAACCGAAAGTGTTTAAGGATGCGCGTGGCTATTTTATGGAAGCCTGGAAAAAGGCGGAGTTTGAAGAACATATCGGTAAAGTGGAATTTGTGCAGGATAACGAATCCTGTTCCTCGAAAGGCGTATTGAGAGGCTTGCATTACCAGCTGGCGCCCTATTCACAGGCCAAGCTGGTGCGTGTGATTAAAGGATGCGTGCTGGATGTGGCTGTCGATTTGCGTAAAGGTTCTCCTACGTTCGGGAAATATGTGGCTGTCGAATTGTCAGGCGAAAACAAACGCCAGTTCTTTGTTCCGCAGGGGTTCGCCCATGGTTTCCATGTGTTGAGCGAGGAAGCGGTCTTCACTTATAAAGTCGATAATCCTTATATGCCGACGCATGAACGCGGTTTGCGTTTTGACGATCCTGCGGTTGCGGTGGAATGGAGGATTACGGACCCTTCCATCCTTAATTTATCGGATAAGGACCGGAACGCTCCTTTATTGGGGGAAGCGGAGATTAATTTTGAATTATGAATTTATAATTACACATACAGATATGAAGACTTACCTGGTTACCGGAGCGGCCGGTTTTATCGGCGCCAATTTCGTTAAGTATATGTTGGCAAAGTATCCTGAAATAAAGATCGTAGTCCTGGACCTGCTGACCTATGCCGGCAATCTCGGAACGATTGCCGGAGATATCGACGGAGATCGTTGCGAGTTTGTGAAAGGGGATATCTGCGACCGTGCCCTGACGGACGAGTTGTTTGCGAAATATCAGTTCGACTATGTCGTTAACTTTGCAGCCGAAAGCCACGTTGACCGCAGCATCGAGAATCCGCAGCTTTTCCTGGTTACGAATATATTGGGTACGCAGAACCTGCTCGATTCCGCCCGCAAGGCTTGGGTGACAGGTAAGGCGGAGACCGGCTATCCCCAGTGGCGCGAAGGAGTCCGTTTCCATCAGGTATCGACGGATGAAGTGTATGGCAGCCTGGGCGCCGAGGGTTATTTCCATGAAACGACCCCGCTGGACCCGCGCAGCCCGTACAGTGCATCCAAAACGAGTGCCGACTTGTTTGTGCAGGCGTATTCCGAAACGTATAAAATGCCGGTCAGCATCACCCGTTGTTCCAATAACTACGGTCCGTATCATTTCCCGGAAAAGCTGATTCCGCTGATTATCAAAAATATCCTTGAAGGCAAGTCACTCCCGGTTTACGGTGACGGTACGAATGTGCGCGACTGGCTGTATGTCGAAGACCATTGCAAGGCTATCGACATGGTGATCCATAAGGGACGGGCAGGAGAGGTCTACAATGTTGGCGGTCATAACGAAAAGCAGAATATCGAAATCGTGAAATTGACAATCAGCACGATCCGCAACCTGATGACCGAACAACCGGAATACCGCCAAATCCTGAAGAAAAAGGAAATTGGCGCCGACGGACAGATTTCTATCGACTGGATTAACGAAAGCCTGATAACCTTTGTCAAAGACCGCCTCGGGCATGACCAGCGGTACGCGATCGATCCGACGAAGATCACAAACGAATTAGGCTGGACGCCCGAAACTTCTTTTGAGGTCGGAATCGTCAAGACCATCCGCTGGTATCTGGATAACCAGAAATGGGTGGAAGATATTACCGGCGGTGACTATATGAAGTATTACGAAGAAATGTACGGGAACAGGTAATCACCTAATTCCCTTCTTGGAAGGAGGCCGGGGATTCTTGAATTTCCCCTGCCTCCTTTTTTGTTTCCGTTCTTGCCATTGCCAGATTCTTCCCTAACTCCGGTGCCGCTTCTTCGATCTGTTTGCGGATGGCGTCGCGGATATCTTTCCGGATATTCTTGCGTGTGCTGTCGAGTTCCGCCTGTTTGGCCGGTTTGAAGATGTCTTTGTATTTACACTTCGTGATCTTGTATTTGAAGTCGTCCAGATTGCCGGTAATGTCGATTCCTAACTTGAAGGGAACAGGCGATTTCAGTACGGACACATGGTAATTGAACGTCATGTCCAGATTATGCGTCCCCCCGACAGCCACCCGGTAACGGTCCATCTCTACCAGGAAAGGAAAGACTTCGATCTTATTATCCTTAATCGCAAGATCAACCGCAATGCTGTCGATCACGTTCCGTTTCTTGTTCTTAAACATCAGCGTTTTGGATATTTCGGCAAAAGTTTCGCCATCCAGCAATACCATATTATTCCCGTGCAGATAGCAGGATGAATTGATCGACGGCATGACGAGCGACATAGTCGAGTCTATCTTGCAGGTAGCCGTGACCTCGCAGCCCAGCACGCCTTCAAACGAACGGAGCATCGGGACCAGTGTGTCGATGGACGGGAAGAGCGCGATCAGCCTTTCTACCTGTACGTTTTCCATATTGAGGTCGAATCCGGCAGTCGCTTCCTCTTCGTTCCTTGCCGTGTAGACCATCGTCAGGTTTCCGTGTCCCATATTGGACTCCATATTGAGCTTGCTCAAATTTATACTCTGGTCGCGCAGGACAATTTCTCCTGTCACGTTTTCCAGTTCCAGATCTTTGAAATCGATTCGTTTTGCATCGGTATGGAGCGCCATGTCGAGGAAAGCAGGAAGGACGAACAGCTGTCCGGTAGTGTCGATCTCTGCTTGCGAGATGCTGTCCTGCATTGTTGTTGCGTCGAGTCCCGCTATGCTTTCGTCACTGAGGATCGCCAGGTCTGAATTACCTGCGGCATATTGCATACCGCTGTTGATCGCCTGCATTAACTGGTTGCAGTCGATATAATCCGAACTCAGTTTAAAGTCTCCTTTTAGTTTGCCGCCCCGGAGCATTGCCCGCCGGATCTGGCTGACCTCTCCGTTGAGGGTAAGATCGCTCTTTCCTAAGTGCAAGCGGGCATCCGTCAATGTGATGTCGTTGGTGTTAAACTTCATCGTCGTCTGCTCCATCCACATGGGAAGAGGGAACAGGCGGCTGAAACCGCGCATTTGTTTAAACGAGATACTGCCTCGTGCCTCCCATTTGCGGAGAAGCTGGTCGCTGATATCCGTGCTGTCGTTTGCCGTTTTTCTATCGGTTGAGTCTCTCCTTCTTACTGTCTGTTGTCCGCGCTGCCTGCCGGTCGGAACACGCTGTTGCCGGTTTGCCATTTGCTGGCGCCGTGCGTCCCGGTAGGGGAGCGCTTCGATTGTAAACCTGCTCTCTGTCAGCGCAAGGCCTGTACGAAGCGGGACACTGATATATTTCAGTGTGTCGACCGAGATAACAGCTGCTGCCGTCGGTATTTGTTTGTCGGAAGCCGACGATTTGATGCCGCCCTTCAGCTCGGTACGCCCTGCCACCATCCAGACGGAATCGGGCATACGTGTCCGGAGGTGCTCGAACGCCAAGCGTCCCGTCATCGGTATGACTGCGGTCGTGTCGATCACAGGCGATGTCTGTGCCAGCATTTCCAGTTTGCTGATATTCGTACTGATTTCATCCTTGTATTTGATGTTCAAGCTGTCGATGCCCATCGTCATTCGCATCAGCTCCTGTGCTTCCAGGTAGCGGCTTTTCTGGTGTGTCGTATCGATTGCCAGATAAGCGTCAGAGATGAAAATATCCATGCCGAGCGGCTGGCTGAATGCTTTCAGTCTGTCGATACTCAGTTTGCCGGAACCGTGTATTTTCCCGAAACGGCTCTCCAGGAGGTCGTCTACGGTGAATGTGGCCGAGAAGTCGGCATCCATAATTCCTTCCACCAGCAAAGTGTCCGGGTTCAAAAATTCCTGTCCCATTTTGGTGAAATCCACCTGTCCTTTCATCTTGGCATTGACGGCCGGATTGCGGAACAGGTTGGTCACATTCGCCCGTATGTCCAGCGCGGTATTAAGCCCTTTCATGTTAAGCTGTTCGAGCGAGATGAAAGAAGAATCCGGATAAGGCCCGTTCAAGTGGATATCCAGATCCATCGCCAACGTGTCTATACCCTGTTTCACGCCTTTAACATGATAAGAACCGTTTTCTATCTTGCAACAAAGGTTTATGTTCGGTATGATACTGTCAGCTAAGAAACCGTGAATGTTCCCTTCCAGAATAACCGAGCCTTCCGCCAATATCTTGTCGCGGTCCTGGAAATAAGCATCAGGAATGAATTTCAGCAGGTCGTTCATGTCAGATATCTTCAGTCCCATATCCATGTCGATGCGTGTACGCCGGTCTTCCGGGTAGTTGCGGATAGCCCCGTCCGCCGTAAAAGGCAGGTTGTTCACCATCAGCTCGGCGTCTTTCAGCATGATCGAATTGTAATGGTCGGCAAGCACCAGGCGGCTTTTGAGCCGGAGTGCCAGGTCATTCTTTAATGTATAAGCCGGATTGCTGAACAATATGGAAGAACAGCCCGTTTCAAAATCCAACGTATTGGCCCCTCCGGCAAGCGAACCGTCGAGACGCATGAAGAAACCGTTTACCTCGGCGAAGAGGTCTGCCTGACGGTCGTCGTACGTGAAATGCCCTCCGCGTATGCGTACCCGCTGCAGGTCGATGGGTGGGAGCGGCTTTTTATCTGCATCCGTTTCCGCCGAATCGGCTTCACTCTGGTAGACATCCCAGTTTGCCCGTCCGTCTTTATTGACGAAACCGTAGAAACGCGGGTGGTCGAGCGAGAAATTCTTGATGGTGATCTTGCCTCCGAACAGATAGTCGAGCGGTTGCAGGGAGACAGTCGCACGGTTGAACGACAGCAACGAGTCGGAAGAGACCGCCAACTCTTCCTCATGGGCGGTCGAGTCTTCGGCGGCATGCGAAATCAGGTGCCCGTTAGTCAGTTTTATCCCCAGATAGGGATATGTCTCGAAAAAAGTCAGTTCCACCCGTTCGCAATCCAGATGCGCATCGAGAAACTTGTTGGTTTGCTCGACAACCAGCGGTGTCAGCTTCTCTGGCGGCAGCACGCCCCAGTTCAATATGCTGAATCCGATAGCCGGAAGTATGAATATCAGTGTAACTGCAATTATGGCGATAATTGTCAGTATTTTCTTTTTTCTTTTCATTGTTGTCTCTCGTGTAAGTAAAAAAATAAATCCTTGTACAAAAGTAGGAAAAAAGTAGATTCTTCATCTGTTTTTTTATGCGATAAACCATTCTAATCTGAAGGTCTGTACTTAAGAACGCTCTTCTAACTTTCGATTTTTAACTCTCAACTTTCAACTTCCCTGGGGACCTTATTGTATAAAACGTATTTTTCAGGTTTAGAAGAGACCTGAAAGCGAATAAATGTTAATCCGCTTTTTTGACCTCAAAAAGGCATTTTTTTCTCTTTTTTGAGCGTTTTCCGCCATTACGACCGTCCTCTTTGCCACTGCGACCGTGCTAATGTGTAGTGCACTCGGCACCTCGCGAAGATTAGGACGGTCGTAATGGCGATTAGGACGGTCATAATTGGAAAGAGGACCGTCTAAAGGGCAAAAAAGTACCTGAATTTCCTTGGGATATTTGGAACGCCGTCCGTTTTATTTTGCTACAGGCGATTCTCCGGGAGTTAAGGTTTATCACTTTGTCGGTGTTTCCGGTTTCCGGTAATCAATTTGCACGTTTTTTGAAATGGGCTGCGCACCTCATTTTATCTATTGTCAGTAGAACAGGCTAAAACAGTGAAAAAAGTCAGTTCAAAATCGATCAAGATTTCAGGTGAAATAGAAAAATGCCGGGAAAAGGGGGTTATTGTAATATTTTCGAGAATCAAACATTTAAACTGTTGAGGTGTAAAAAACATCCTTGTGAGTGCGCTGCTGTAAAAACAATTTGTACTTTTGTATAGATCATCATTCGGCAAAAACAAAAGCATTATGAGCAACAAGATTTACCCCATCGGCATACAGAACTTTGAGAAGATTCGCAAAGACGGCTATTTCTATATAGATAAAACAGCGTTGATCTATCAGCTCGTGAAAACCGGGAGTTACTATTTTCTGAGCCGTCCGCGTCGTTTCGGTAAAAGCTTGATGCTTTCTACTCTTGAAGCCTATTTTCAGGGAAAGAAGGAGCTGTTTGAAGGACTGGCAATGGAGAAGCTGGAAAAAGATTGGATAAAACATCCTATCTTGCATCTGGACCTGAATATCGGCAAGTATGATGCTCCCGACAGCCTCGACAAAATACTGAACGAAGCGCTGCTGGGTTGGGAAGCTCTTTATGGTTCCAGAGAAGGAGAATCAACTCTTGCCCTGCGTTTCAAAGGGGTTGTAGAC
>QWCH01004975.1_pt1 | contig 11384 bp, 14 predicted proteins | sample 1972671 | NCBI WGS metagenome assembly QWCH01 (sample SAMN09866713, study PRJNA288562) | Human gut metagenome isolate term3_stool, whole genome shotgun sequencing... | isolation source: gut | host: Homo sapiens | place: USA: California | reverse complement strand
AAATTGCGTATGTTTGCTCCATATAGATACGGGATGTGGTTTGGTTGGGCATGGAGAGGTAGCCATATAAATAAGCTTCCGAGCGAGGTGACGGTTTATGGGAGCAATGATCAAGTATCGTGGACGAAACTGGGGTATTTCTTTCAACCCTATTTGCAGCTCGGGTGGGGGGAGAAAGCCAGAACGAGTATCATGGATTACAATTTGTTGCAGGCTGCAGAACCCGTGTATGTCGATATTAATTGTATCGCTTCGGAACAAGGATACCGGTACGTGAAATTTATGGTAAATAAGACTTTTTATGACGAAAAGTCAACCCAATCGGCGTATTGTGATAATCCTGACGGTTATGTCGCTTTAAGTGAATTGGAAGTTTACGTGAAAAAAGAGTAGTTATGATGAAGAGAATATATTTTGCATGGATGCTTGGCATCCTGTTTTTAGCCTTCGGGTGTGAGGATCTGGAAGATACTTATAGTGATTATGCCGGCGACGGGATGATTCGTTACGTGGGAAAATGCACGGACGTAACGGTAAAGTTAGGATGGGAGCGCTTAATTGTGGAATGGAAAAACAATTTGGACCCGGCTATCGAGAATATCCGGCTCACGTGTCAAGTCGGGAAAAATATGGTTGCGGATACTTTGTTGGAAGCGTCTGCCACCTTGTGCGAGATCAAAAATCTGGAAAACGAGAATTACGAGATAAACGTGTATGCGGTGGATGGAAACGGCAATATGTCTTTGAGTGAAACTAGGTACGGGCGTCCTGTTACGAGCAAGCACGAATCTGTCGAGAGTTTTACCATGGGGGTGACGAAATATTTTTTCATGGGTAACAATATTGCCATGTTTTTTGATAATAACTCGAATAATATATTGAATATTCAATTACAGTATTACGATACGGAAGGTAAACTCCAAACGGAAGATTCGCTTCAGAAAAAATTTGGGATGAAATACATGTTGTTGGAAAATGTTGATGTATCCCGGGAAGTGGTTATAAATCGGAAAGGACGGGTTGGAAATTGCGTGGATGATATCATTTTTGCGCCTTATTCTTTGAAAAAGGACGATTGGACGTTTTCTGCGAGTTTCCGTAGTTTTCTTAAAATGCGTTATGGGGTGGAAGATATCACGAATGAGTTCGTGGAAGACAGGAAAGTACTGGAATTCGATTACGATATCATGAGTTTCGAGGATATACTTTACTTCCCGAATCTGGAAAGAATCGTGTTGGGAGGAAATCGTTATATCGAACCGCAATTGTTGCAGCTTCCGGCGGATTATCACGTGAACATGACAAGTGAACTTTATGAAATGGAGAAAAGCGTATTTGCCCTGCAAATGGCTCAAAAATTACGCGGGCTAAAGATTGAACGTTATAATCAGCATTATTTTTCGGATGATATGTTATCTGAAATTGAACTGGATGTGGAAAAAATGGGAAATCCCGTGTTGCGGGAACCCGTTTACCTCGATGCCAAGAATTGGACTATCACTTGTTCCGAGCCTTACGATTCTAAGCCGGAAAATCTTTTGGACAATAACTACATGACGGCTTGGAAGACTTCTCCGCATAGTAAATTTACTACTTATGAACTCTTGATAGACATGAATAGCGTTCAAGTCATGAACGGGATGAAAATAGCTCAAGCTCTTGATCTGCAGGCGATGAATTCGTCCCCCAACAGGATCGAGATTCAAGTTTCAGAAGATAATATCACGTGGGAATATTTGACCTATCAATTGGTGAACTCGATAGGAAATTCCCTCGGGGAGATAACGCTTTTCCACTTGGATAAACCGAAGCAAATCCGTTATATCAAATTGGGCGTGAGTGACGTGCAGGGGGAATACACGGCAAGTATCGCGCTTGGTGACGTGGCTGTATTTTAAATAATAATTAATCGTGTTGGAAAGTGAATAGGTATCGTCGTCGGAACGACGATACCCGTTTGCTTGTATTGTCTAAAATTTTTAAATGTAGCTGGAAATGAAATCCATATTATTATTTTTCACGTTGGTATTATACAGTGTCGTAACCCTTCATGCGCAGGAGGGATTCCGGATCGCGGGGAAAACAGAAGCCCCGGATGGGAAAATTTATTTAGTCACGCCGGCTCTCGGTGGGGCGGATACATTGGGGGTTGCCGATATGGTGGGTGGAGTTTTTTTATTGACCGGTAAGGTGGCAACTCCTTGTGTCGCTTTCGTGACAACAGCCGATGGGAAAGGACGTTTCCCGATCATGCTCGAGAACACGGATTTCAAGGTGACGATGGGAAAAATCGGACTTTTGATTGAAGGCGGTAAGGATCAGCAGTTGTATAACGAGTACCAAGAAATGAACGTGAATTCCGCACGTGAAATAGCGAAAATGGAATCCGAGTACAAGGTGGCGATGGGTATCCAGAATCAAATGAAAATGAAGGCTCTTCAAGAGCAGATGAAAAAATATATGCGGGAAAACCAAGAAAAGGTGTTCGCGTGGATGAAGGAGCACGGGAATAGCTATGTTGTTGCTTTTATCATGGCTTCGGTAGCCCAGAAATTAAATTACGATGGATTGAAGTTGCTTTACGATTACTTGGGACCCGATGCACGAGCCAGTTTCTACGGGCAAGTCTTGGAAGCCAAAATGCAGATGCAAAAGAAAGTAGCCGTGGGGGAAATCGCTCCCAATTTTACCGTGGTTACTCCGGAAGGTAAGACAGTGTCACTTTACGACATCAAGGGGAAGGTAAAATTGATTGATTTTTGGGCATCGTGGTGCAAACCCTGCCGGGCTGAAAACAAAAACGTGACGGCGATTTACAAGAAGTACCATAAAAAGGGCTTGGAAATTTTCGGCGTTTCCATGGATAAAGACGCCGCTGCATGGAAACAAGCGATCGCCGACGACGGGTTGGTGTGGTATCACGGTTCCGACTTGAAAGGCATGAAACAATCCCCCGTGGCACAACTATACGGCGTAACCGCCATCCCACACACGCTCCTCCTCGACGAAAACAACCGCATCGTGGCTAAAAACCTCCGGGGCAACGCCCTTCAGGCAAAAATCGCAGAGATGTTGAAAAAGTAGTAAATTATGAAAAGGTGGTTATTAATATTAATCCTTTATCAATTATGCATGTGTATTGCTTGTTCGGAAGATGAAAAAGAATTTTTCGAAAGGCAGGATATTTCATTATTGTCTCGTTCTTTTTTAGATAGTATACAAGTACCGTGTTTTGTTAATGATGAATTTGCGGGCGCAATGAATGAAGCATTAAAGATAATAGGTGATTCTATTTTGATTGATTTTTGTTGTAATTCGAGTTATTTGTTTTTTGAAAATGTTAAAGGTGAAGAATCAAAATATCCAGTATCAGCAGAGATTTATAAATTTAGTAGTGGGAAATATCAAATATTGATAATTATTAATAGTGACGCATTGAGTACTTATACATATAGAGGACAGCTTCTTGTTGCTTTACATGAATTATATCATATATATTTGGCAATAACGATGGGAGAAACTGATAATGAATGGGGACATTATTGGATGGTTTATGGTGGAGTATATACAAGGTGGCTTGAACGAGCTTTTAATTGTGGAAGTGATGCAAAATACCTTGCTTATATAGGAACATCAGTATATCAAACTTCTGATGTGAAAAATAAGGTTCATAAAATGTGGGATAAATATAATTTGAAATAACATATGATGGCAAAGACGATATTATTTTTATTATTCTATGGATTAGTAGCAGTGTCAACCTGTCAGGCCGCAAATGATTGTGTGCATTCTCTTGATACTCTTACTCACGGAGGCGTGCAACCTGAAAAAGATGATATTTTTATCATCTTCACTTCGATTTCTGACACAACCCGCAAAGAGGGCGTGTTGAGAAGTGAACTTTGGGATTCTTCGTATATGGATTCACCGAGTATTCACTTCTACCTTCTTGCAGATACTTTCCTGAATGAAGTCAGTTTTACAAACGTGGACTTTAACTTGGATTCGATAAGTAAAATCAGACCAGTGGATATTGCTAGTGATAAAAGGGCAAAATGCATGATGCCTAAAACTTTTTTATCTAAAATTAAGCCGATAGATTTTGATAAACGCAAGGGCATGAAGACAAGGGAAGAGGCACTTGAATTCGAGAAAAGTACACGAGGTAAAACGGTGTGGGTTATCGATAGAAACGACATGACGAGGGATAGTATAAAGTTGATGAAAGTGGATGTACTTGTTCAACCCCTTTTTTAATTTAAATGGTATTAAAAAGAATAGTTATGAAGAAATCACTTTTGATACTGGAAGTTCTTGCTGGCATCCTCCTCTTGTATTCATGCGGGGGGATGAAGAATGGTTTCACGCGGGAAGAATACCGGGATGTGTTGAAAGAGAGAATCAGTAATAGGAATTATCAATTAATCGTGAGCCGGGAATTTCGGGGTATATCGAGCGATGAATTCTTCGGTGGATACGGTTTCCCGCTTCACGTGAAAGGAGATACGTTATATTCCGATGTCGAGTTGGAAGCGAAGCTGGCAAGAGAACAAGCCCACGTGGCTTTCAAGGGTAAGATATTGAATTACGAGCAGAAAGAATTGCCCCGGGGGCAGATAGAGGTTGCTTTTTCCATAGAGATACTCGATAGTGCACGAAACGAGTTCACGGCTGAGCGGAAAGTGGAGTTCCCGAAATCTTATCGTATCGTGTTCGGTCCTTGGGATGCCGTGAATGTTTATATTGACGGTCGACAATATCAAGGTAAATGGAAAAAATAGACTGAAATGTAGATGTTTAAATTAAAAAGAGTATTGAATGAAAATCGTGTTATTGTTTTTAGGAATTTTTTTCGCGAGCTACTCCGTGGGGTTCTCGCAAGAAGGGTATAAAATCGAGGGGAACATTCCCGGTTTGCCGGACGGCGGCATCGTGTTGGTTGTTCCCACGGTGAAAGGGATTGTTACGTTGGGCAAAACCGAGGTGAAGAACGGCATTTTCGTGTTCGAGGGGCAAGTGGAACAGGGCTGTGTCGCTTTGATTAAAACGGCGGACGGGAAAGAAACCATTCCCGTGATGCTCGAGAACACGGGAATAAAAATGAGATTAAGTGAGGCAGGGCTTGTTATCGAGGGTGGCGAAGCGCAACAATTGTATAATCAATACCTCGCTTTGACGCAAGATATTGCCCGGGGACAAAGCCAGATTCAGACTCAATTTGAATTGGCAATGAAAATGCGGAGCCAAGTGCAAATGGATGCCGTGCAAAAGCAGAGCGACACTTACGCCCGGGAAGCTCGTCAACGGGAGATCGAATGGTTGGAAACGAACGGCAACCATTACGTGGCAGCGTATATTTTGGCGTCGCTCATGGATCAATTGGATTACGAGGATTTGAAGGCTCGTTTCAACCTCTTGGGCTTTAACGGCAAATCCAGTTTCTATGGTCAATTAGTTGCCGCTCGTGTCATGCAGCAGCGAAGCGTAGCCGTGGGTGAGCTCGCTCCGGATTTCACCGTACCTACTTCCCGGGGAGATACCATTCGTCTTCACGAGTTGAAAGGCAAGGTGAAATTGTTGTGTTTCTGGGAATCAAGTAATAGTATTTGCCGTCAATGGAACGTGGAATTGTTGAAACTTTACAACAAATACCGGTTGAAAGGTTTGGAAATCCTAAGCGTATCCTTGGACGAGAGCGCGCAAGTGTGGAAAGTGGCTATCACCGAGGACGGGATGACATGGAAAAACGCTTCCGATCTGAAAGGTCCCGTTAATTCCGACATCGTCCGCCAGTATTTCGTGAAAAACATTCCTCATACCTTGTTGTTGGACGCTGAAAATCGGATCGTTGCCAAGGATTTGAATGCTGATGAATTGAAGAAGAATATCTCGGAAATGTTGAAAAAGAGCAAGGAAAAGTAATCGTGTTTTTATAATTGGTGCGTGTTAGGGGAAGTCGAGAAAAATGGCTCCCCTCTTTTTATTTATTGTTTACGCCCGTCGGTGAATTTTTCATGAGGCATAGATTTAATTGTCAATGAAAACAGATTTATCGGGTGTAAGTGCACCTTTGAGGGTGTCACCGCTGGTGGCAGATGGCTTGTTTATTCGTCAGGACGAGTATTACAAGAAGTATTTTTATGTCGAAATCCTTTGGATAGAGGCATCGGGTAATTATTGTTATTTTCATTTTAAAGATAAATCCTGGATTACCGTGGCGTGCCGTTTGGGTAGCGTGGAGTGGCAACTACCGGATGCCTATCTTGTCCGTGTACACCGTGGTTTTATCCTGAACCTGCGTTATGTCGACACGTGGGCGGGCAACTCCTTGCGAGTCGGGGAGAAATGGTTCCCGATGGGGGACTATTACCGGAAAAGCGTGTTGGCTTGTTTTAATATACTGGATACTTCCCGGGAGAACCCGAAAACGGGGAACGGGGAGTAATCGTGTAATTTAATATTCACCGGTCTCGTGGATAAATTTATCGACGGGCTCCGGTGAATGTTTAGTACAAGAGTACACTCTTGGAGAGCTGATATTAGGTTCAAACTTTAGATGATTATTCTTCTAAATTACAGAAATATTATATTGATAATTTTGAATATAGAAATATTTATTATTGTATTTCCGGTCAGTTTGAAGAAAAAAAAGTATTTTTGTACTGACAAAATGGTTGTAATATACAACCAAAATTTCAGAACCATCATAAGGACTGTTATTATGGTAATAGATAGAAACGAATACATGGAGCAGTTATTGGCAAAACGTTGGAACGGTAAGGTAAAGATTGTGACTGGTATAAGACGTTCAGGCAAGTCGTTCCTGCTCTCAACTCTTTTTAAGAAGCGATTGATTGAGGAAGGAGTTCGAAAAGAAGATTTCGTGGAGGTGGCTCTTGACAGAAAATCGGATATCAAGTATCGTAACCCGAACCTCCTGTACGACTATATCATAGAGTGTACAAGAGATATGAACAGGAAGTTCTATGTATTAATTGACGAGATACAGTTGTCGTATAAGGTTAAAAATGAAGATGCTGATGAATCATTAGTACCCGAAGAGGACAGAGAGATGCTTTACACCACGTTCTACGACATCTTGAATGATCTGATGGCACGTCCGAATCTAGATGTGTATGTGACTGGCTCAAACTCTAAGATGCTGTCGCGGGATATCGTGACTAATTTTCGTGACCGCGGTTCTGAAATAAAAGTTTATCCGCTATCATTTGCAGAATACTTGTCTGTGGCTCGGATGGAGAAAGCTGATGCACTGGAGGAGTATCTGATGTACGGCGGTATGCCTTTGGCGGTTCTTGAGTCGGATGAAAAGGAAAAACGTAAATATTTGAAAGGCCTCTTCTCGAATGTCTATATCAAGGACATTGTGGAACGCTACAACCTAAAGGATGACAATACATTGAGTGCTTTGATTGATGCACTCTCATCGTCAGTAGGCTCACTGACGAATCCGAACAAACTGGCCAATACAGCAGGTTCTTTGATGGGAAAGCTGCCTTCGCACAATACTATTAAAAACTATTTGGACTATGTGGAGGATGCTTTTCTTTTCCAGAGCGCAAAACGATGGGATGTGAAAGGACGTAAGTATTTCGACACGATTCAGAAGTATTACGCCATGGATTTAGGATTGAGAAATGCTAGGTTGAATTTCCGTCAGCAAGAGCGTTCGCACCTGATGGAGAATATGATTTACAATGACTTGATTCGCAGAGGTTATTCAGTGGATGTGGGCATTGTAGAGTTGACACGTGTAATAGACGGCAAGCGTAAGTTGTCGCAATATGAGATTGACTTTGTGGTTAACGTGGGCAATGACAAGGTGTATATTCAGTCGGCATTGAATGTGGACACTCCTGAGAAGAAAGCACAAGAGACTTTCTCTCTGAGAAACACTGGCGACTTTTTTCGCAAGATTGTTGTGCTGGACGGTAGCCGTAAACTTTGGTCGGATGAAGATGGTGTATTGTATGTGGGCGTGATCCCATTCTTATTGGAGGATGTTGTGGCGGAGGTGATCAATACGAATTAACGCTTGACGAACACTTCGAGTCCTCCCAAGGACATATATTCAATTTTTTTTTCTGATATGTTTGAATCGTTATTCATTTTGTGTTAACAAAAATTATATGGCAAATATAATCATATTTTGCTATATATAAAATATTTTGTTATTAAGATTACGATTGTTGATTTGGTTTACCGAAACTTTTGCTGGCGGTATTATATTTTGTTTCAATGTAATGGAAGATTTTTTTCTAAGAGAGAGAGCTGTGAAGCGGTTAAAACTGTTTTTACGGGGAAAATGAATCTCGTGTTTTAGGCGTCTGTGTCAGGTTACAGGGGGTTTATACAGTTATTTGGCTGTCTGTGTCATTTCGTTGGTGGGGGGACGTGGGGGAAATATCTTTGTATCGTTGATTTAAAAATAAAAGATGATGAGAATTTTAAAGAACGCGGTACAAGAGGTCGGAGATACCTGAGGAATTCCCCGGGAAGACGGGGAGTAATCCCGGGGAAGACAGGGAACAAAGTCCTTTTAAACTCCTTTCAAAGTCCTTTTAAAGACCTTCGGGAAGGTTTTTGAAAGGAGAGTGATAGGAAAGAGAAACGAACGAGAGTGTTTATTAGTTATTGTTTTCAATTTAATCAGTATGGCTAAAACAGATAAGTTGATATCGGGAAAAGTCGGGAACACGGTTTTTTATCGGGTAGGAGCGGATACCCGGGTGCGGAGTACCCCGGCGGAATACTCGGACGCGAAGACGCCGGAACAGATGGATTGCCGTTCTCAGTTTATGGTGGCGATTTGTTTTTATCGGCACATGGTGGTGACACCCTTGCGGGAAGTGTGGCGTGTGGCGACAGGGGGAATGTCCGCGAGCGGTTACAATTTTTTCATGAGGCTGAACATGAAGGTTTTTAAACCGGACGGGAAGATTGCCGATTTTTCACGTTTGCAGTTGGCGGTGGGGATGTTGCAGAAGGTGAATAATCTTCGGGGTGAGGTGGATGACCGGGACGTTGTAACCTTGACGTGGGAGGAAAATGCCGGGTTGGCTCCGGCAAGGATGGGTGATGAGTTAATGGTGGTCGTGTTATACGGCGATCGCTCGTTTACTCCCGTGTTTGAAGAAGTGCGTGCGACGAGGGGTGAGAGAAAGGCGATGATCCAATTGAACCGGAAGCGAGGCATGGCGGCACATTTGTATTGCTTTTTCCGGGCGAAAGAGGGAAAGGCGTATTCGTCGAGTCAATACTTACGATTTTAGATTTTAAATTTTAGATTGAGTGATTTTAATTTTCAGTTTTCAACTTTCAATTTTCAATTAAAATGAAGAACATGGTTAACAAAATCGAAAAAGGGGAAGAGATAACCCTGTTGTTGCGGCAACTAAAAGAGTATCAACAGGAAGTAAGGTTGGCAATAGAAACGGCGGCGAACGTGTCGCACAGGTTGATGACTGCGGCGGAGGTTTGCAAGGCAATGAATATCTCCGCCCACACCTTGCGCCGTTACGAGAAGCTGTTCGCTATTCCCGTGCGGAGAGTAGGGAACAAGAAGTTTTACTTCGAGGCAGAGATCAAAAATAGTATCGTCACGGGATTGAGGTGGTGGAAGGAGTAAAGAACGTGGTCTGTGCGGTTGGCGAGGTGATCGACCGCCTGACTCTCCCGGCGAGGGAGAAACGGCAACTGGAATCGGATTTGTTACAGGTACTCGCGGAATGGGAACGGGCACGGGTAGAGGCGCAATCGGCGGTGTTGGTGGAGGAAGCGAAGGGAAGTTGGTTGCAGCGATCGTGGCGACCGTTGGTGATGTTGGTATTTGCGGTGATCGTGTTGGTCGGAACGTTCACGAACCTGCCGATTCTTGACGATACTTCCCGCTTTTGGGACTTGCTGGAAATCGGTTTGGGCGGTTACGTGGTGGGACGAGGCGGAGAAAAAATTCTGCAAGTCTTCACGCGAAAACGGAAGTGATTCAGTGATTTAATTTTCAATTATTGTGATTTATGAGTTCATTTTCAATTTTCAATTCTCAATTTTCAATTGTCAACCATCGGTTGATGGGCGATCGGGTACGCCATTTGGTTTGCGCGAAGAATACCCGGAAGCTGGTGGGACCGGACATGATTGTCTTGCACTATACCGCCGCGTGGGGAGCCGAGGCTGCCGCGATTTACCTGACAAGACCTGACGTGGGGGCTTCCGCTCATCTGGTAATCGGGCGGGATGGGGAGATCATTCAACTTGTACCGTTTGACATGGAAGCGTGGCACGCTGGGCGTAGCTGGTACGCGGGGCGGTCGGGATTGAATCGTTATTCCATCGGGATCGAACTGGATAACTTGGGGAAACTTCGTTTGTCGGGGGGAATGTTCGTTGCCGAGTGCGGGCGGATTGTTCCGGCGGAAGACGTCTTCGCGTACGAATCGGAAGGGAAGTTGACTTACTGGCATCGCTACACGAGGATGCAGGTGCAAACTTTGGCGAAAATTTGTAGCGTGCTGGAGGAGTACTACCCGATCAAAGATGTCGTGGGCCATTCCGCAGTCACGAACCGGAAAATCGATCCGGGGCCGGCGTTGGAGGAAGCGTTTAAAAATTTATGATTTATGATTTCATGATTTTTGATTCATGGATTTAAGTGTTTACATTTTCAATTTTCAATTATTATGGCAGAATTTAATTCTTATTTGTTAGGTAAAGCGAGAAAGTCAGTAGGTAACATCACGTTGTGTTACACGAGGAGTAAGAACATCGCTAAAGCGAAAGTATTCACGAGGAAGGATAACCCGACACCGGAGATACTGGCACAGCGGGCGAGGATGAAAGTGTTGGTACAGTTGTCCCGGAGTCTTTTACCGGTGATACGGAAAGGCTTCGTGGGGATCGGGAAGGGGTCGACGTCAAATGCTTTCGTGGCGGCGAACATGAAGGCGGTGACGGTGAACGAGAAGAACGAGGCAACCGTTAATTTTGAACAATTGTTGGTGGCTGCTGGGATTATCAATCCGCCGAAGGTGACTGTGACGTACAGCGAGGAAAACCAAAAATTCATTTTCGAGCAAGAGGGGCAGGAAGAAGAGGACGGGTTTGCGTTGGCTGACGACCAAGTGTACGGCGTGTTGTACGAAACGGAACGGGAACGGGCAAGGCTGGTAGCGTTGAGAGCCCGGGGTGAAAGTGGCAGTACCAGTTACGCGCTCCCGGACGAGTGGGATAACACGAAAGTGAAGGTGTATTGCTTCGCCACGTTGAAGAACGGGAAAAGATCGTCGGACAGCTTATTGATTCAGTGATTTCCGATTTATGAGTGAGTGATTCCAGCCGCACGGGGCTACGCTTTTGATTTGCGA
>QWCH01005152.1_pt1 | contig 11398 bp, 8 predicted proteins | sample 1972671 | NCBI WGS metagenome assembly QWCH01 (sample SAMN09866713, study PRJNA288562) | Human gut metagenome isolate term3_stool, whole genome shotgun sequencing... | isolation source: gut | host: Homo sapiens | place: USA: California | reverse complement strand
GATGTGCCGCTGGGCCTTGTTCACGTCCAGCACCTCCTTGACCTGCAAGTACAGCGCCCGGTTAAAAAGGGGCAGCCGTTCTGAAATGTCCTTGTGGACGGTTGTACATAAATCGAACGGTTCGGTGGTGTGGCACTGCAAGCCCTCCACCTGTTCCGGCATCTCTATCACCGTTTTTTCGTCCAATCCCAAATCGCCGAACAGTCGAAGGTAGATATCCACATTGCCGTCCTTGTCCACCAAGATTTTTTGGACAATACGCTTTAGCTGGGCGTTGGTCATGGAGCGGACATCGGTGATTTTTTCGATGCTGGAAAAGGTATCCTGGATCAGCTCCGCCAGTTGGTCGCCCTTGTCGATGTTCAGTTCCACCATGTGGAGTTCGTTTTCCAGACGCTCGATCTCCTTCCGCATCCCACCGATCTTGGCATTCAGTTCGTCCCGGGAGATGAGATCATCGGCATACATATCCATATACTTCTGCCGGGTGCGTTCCAGCTTGGACAGCTTGTCTTTCAGTTCCTTGCCGTAGGCGGCATTCTCGCTTTTCGCCTTGTAGGTGCGGTTGAATTCTCCCACCACATAGTGGATAATATTTTTCTTGGCTTTTAGGACTCTGGCAAAGTACTCCTCCAGTACGGCGATCAGCTCGTCCTCGTCCACCGTTACGGCGTTGGGGCAGCTGTCCGCGCCCCGGCCGTTGTGGCCGGAGCAGACCCAGCGCACATAGGTGTTCTTGTAGGTGCGGGAGACCCGGCGGAAGGACCAACCGCATTCCTTACACTTGATGAGGGTGGAGAACAGGTACTTGTTGCTCTGGCGCTCCTTGTCAAGCTTGAAGGACTTGGAGCGTGCGGCCAGAATCTCCTGTGCCTTGTCATACAGCTCCGGCTCGATGACCCGGAGGTCCGGCCGATCCGTGACCATCCACTCCTCGGGGCGCTTGTCCACCCGGGCGCCGGTAAGGAAGTCCCCAATTTCCTGCTTGCCGTTGATGATTTTGCCAGTGTATAACTCATTGCTCAGGATAGTTGAAACGGCGTTGGCGCTCCACTGGCAGTTCCGCTTGGTTCTGAGCCCCTGCTCGTTGAGCATATTTGCGATTTTGGCTGTGCCGTAGCCCTCCTCCGTATACCACTGATAAATTTGGCGGATGACGGCTACCTCGGCCACGTTGATTTTCAGATTGAAATAGTCGCCCTTGGTCTTGTCGTAGCCGTAGACGATGTTGGGGACGCGCCCTTTCTCCGCATTCAGTTTCTTACTGAACTTGACACGCTTGGAGGTGTTGGCGCTCTCCTCCTGCGCCAGTGCGCCGAAAATGGTCAGCACGAACTCACTGTTGCCCATGGAAGTCATGTTGGCCGTTAGAAATTGCGTTTCTATGCCGTAGGATTTGAGGGTACGGACGCTCTGGAGCAGATCCACCGTATTGCGCGCCAATCGGGAGATATCCTTCACACAGAGCATCTCGAACATCCCATGCTCGGCATCCCGCATCATGCGCTGAAATTCTTTGCGGCTTTTGGTGCGGGTGCCGGTAATGCCCTCGTCGGCATAGATGCGGATCAGGGTGTGGCCGGTCCGTTTGGCGTATTCTTCGAAAAATTCTTTTTGCGTGGCCAGACTGTTGAGCTGGTCCTCCTTATCCGTACTGACACGGCAATAGGCTGCGATTCTCATACCGCACCTCCCCAATAAAATAATATCGTTCTTCTATATCTATATATATCATATCCACCTGTCCCCCGGCCGTCAAGGAAAGAACGGTCGGGGGACAGGGTTGATTTTTCTGCGGACTGCTTTACGCTGCCTGTTCCACCAGAATATCGTTGACCGTCACCTGCAACAGCTTGCTGATGGCATACAGGTGGTCGATACTGGGGAGATTTCGGCCGGACTGCCAGTTGTATATGGCCTGCGGATACTCCATGCCCAAATAAGTCTGGAGGTCTGCCACGCGGTAGCCTTTTTCACGCCTCAGGCGGCGGAGATTCTGACCGGTGGCCTTGAGGTCGATCACTGGGTAGTCCGGGTAAGGTTCCATATGATGCATAGCCCGGCCTCCTTACGCGATACGCCGCGCGTAGAGCCGCATATTGGTTTTGGCGACTAACTTACTGCGCCGGGGAGGAAGCGTTCGCTGCATTGCCACATGGACTGCGCTGCGGTTGCCTACCAGAATGACCTGCTTTTTCGCGCGGGAAATGGCTGTATACAGCAGATTACGTGAAAGCATCTTGCTCTGCGCCATACTGGCTGGCATGATGATCGTATCATATTGGCTGCCCTGTGACTTGTGGACGGTCATCGCATAGGCCAGCTTCAGATGCACAGGAGGTTTAGATGTATCGAATATGGTCATGTGGGTATCAAGGAGCAGTGCGGCACACTGTTTCAGTTCATTGATCCAAAGAATGCCTGTTTCGCCGTTGTAGATACCCCGCTCGTAGTCGTTCTGTGTCACGAGTACGCGATCCATATGGTGAAGATTTTCCCATACAGGCGTTTCCTGCGTGAGCGGATTGACCTGATCCTGAATTTTTTTGTTCAGTGCATCGACGGAACAGTCGCTGGAATAATTGGTCGGAGATAGCACCTGCACGCTCTCTCCCATACGGTATCGGCGTGCAGCCGCTTCACAAATGATACGGGCGATATCCTCATCGTTAGCATCGACCATACGGAAACTGTCATCCCACTGGAGCTGGTCGCTGCTCGTCAGACGTGGAAATTCCAGAACATTATGACGGAGTGCGGAAGCATCCGCATTCTGACGGTACTGCTGTTCCAAGTCAACATGGGGAATACCAAGCGCCAACAAATCTGGGATCACGTTGCCCGTGCCGACAGAAAGAAGCTGATTGGGGTCACCCAGAAGAACGATGTGACTGCTGACAGGGGCCCGATGCAGGATGCCTGCCAGCATCTCCAGTGTCATCATGGAAGCTTCATCAATGATGATGAGTTCGGTCTTCGCCCACGAGATATTGTCGAGGAAATCATCATCCGGAGTTTTGCCCAATGCACTGTGTACCGTGCGGGCCGGAATTTCGGTCCGTTCCCGCAGGTTCTGCGCCGCTTTCCCGGTGGGGGCTGCCACAACCGTACACCCGTCGCGTGCATGACTGGAAACAAGCGTGCGGATCAAGGTCGTTTTTCCGCTGCCCGCACCGCCCAAAATCAAAGAGATCGGATTTGACAGTGCCAGCATGATTGCCTCCTTCTGGCGGTCGTTGAGTTCGATCTCTCCACATTTTAGGGAACTCGGGATGGGACGGGCCGAATGCATGATGAGTTTCGGGATGATAGCCGCAAGATCCTGTGCCGCCGCTTCTTCGTAGTTCCATGTGCGCTGGTCGTAAATGTGATACCCCTCCTGGTGCAGGTATTCCGCTCGAATCAGAGCGGCCTTGTCCTGCGCGAAGCGGGCGGCGCTGAGATTTTTCCGGTCATGTTGACAGCGCTGGAACAAGAAGTCCGAACCGCAATAGGCATCTCCGTTCATCGTGATATTTTCCAGTGTCTCCAGGATGTACTTTCCCTGACGGTAGATCTGCCGTTTTTCCTCATGCGTCATACACTCGCCCCCTTCATGCGGCGAGGTTGATGCACAGCTCGATGCCGAGATGCTTGGCCAGACCGTGCTGGATCGCAAGGCGGTCATACCAACCGTTGACCTGCCCCATCCGGCGGATAAGACAAATCCGGTCCAGCGCCATGACCTGCTCGCACTGCGCGATGCTGGTGCTGGTAAGACCGTAGCCGTGCAGGCACACATGGGTGGCCTGCGTCACCATGCGGCGCTTCGTCGTGAGCGGGACCACGGTGAGGATGGGGCTGGCCGCATTGGTATCATCGTTACTGACGATGACCACAGGACGAGTTCCGTGCTTGACATGGCCGGGGATGATAGGCAGGTCTGCCATCCAGATATCCATGTATCTAACGGACGGGACGATGGGAGTGTTGGTAGAGTTCGCAGTGTTTTTCATGTTCTTTGCTTCCTTCCAATTTGAAATTTGGAAACAAAAAACGACGGCGTACAGGTAGAAATCCTATACGCCGTCGAAAAACTCTTGCCTAGCAGGGGGAAAAAGGGTATAATACTCCCTGCGGCGCGGGTCATCCCGTGGTATAGGTGGTAGTGTCACCTGTGTCGGCGGTGGGGAGTTGGCGCTCCCTGCCGCTGCCGTGTTATTTTGTTTTCCATAGTTGTATTATACCACATCCGAAAATGGGCGTGCAACCCGCATCGGGCCCTTTTGAGAAAGTTTTTTAATCCCTCAGCCGCAATTTTCATGATTCGAAATCGGCTGGGAAGCAGAGACATCGCACAGAAATGGTGCGGTGTCTTTTCTTTTAATCTCCGCGTTACAGTATGACTTTAATGTGTTCCGTGCTGCCTGGCAATATACTGATAGCTGAAGCATCAGATAAACAGGGAGGTACTTTTATGGGAATTTTTTCGCACTATGTTGGCAATATGGATATTCCGGAGGCGGACCGTCCTGAGTATGCGCGTCAGGCTTTGGAGTTGCTTCGGGCGGGTGGAATGATGTCTGTAGACCATATCCATCTGTATGGCAAGTCGATCCATCTCCTCTTTCCACCAGAGCTGAATGACGAAGGTAAGTCGTATGGCTATTACAATTATCTAGATGAGGAAAGCTGGGAAACATGGGGGCTGGATGCCGCAGAAGGAGGATTTTACAGTAACAAAATCGGTGCAAAATGTTTCTTTTTCACAATCATTGCGGTCAATATTCTGTCTGCTCTGTGGTCAAAGTCCTACGGTGCGGTGACGGTAGACGACAATTTGGTGACGGAGAGCCCCTATATCGCATGGATCAACGGCGTGCTGGGAACGACTTATACCAACTGGCGTGCCACCCAGACTTGGACCTTGAAACAGGTGCTGCACCGCGAAAATTTTTGTGACTACGATCATAGAGACTGGACTGAACGGATGGGGCATCTCCCAAAGGAATGCATTGACATAGGGCAAACTGAGGCCTATTTTGCGGCCTGTCATCTAGAACGGTATCTCCAGCAATTAGGAGTCACGCAGGAAACGATCAGGACATTGATAGCATCAGATTCTATCAATGTCCCGATCACATATGCGTCCTTGTGGACTAAGCTGGAAGGATATCACCGGCATGGCGGAACGCTGGAGGAGGCAAAAAAGTATCTCTCCATGTCGGCGGAGGAGCGCCGCGCTGCGATTGCGGAAGATACGAATGCCGGCCTTCTTATTGCATTTTGTTTGACTTCTCCGGCTGTTTCTGTTGCCATGACTGCAAGAGAATTCGCCGTTGACTTCTGGTCGATTTGGGATGAGATCGGCGAAAAAGTCCCGGATATGTGCCCCTTTACATGGTCGGACCCAGAGCCTTGCCCTCCGCTGGAGCCTGTCTATACCCATCAATTTTTGGAGCTTGATCCGGACGATTTGGCCTATTACTGGACGCCGGATGCTCCGTTTTCCTTCTCGGATGAGATGAATTCATGGATGGAATCCTTGCGAACGGAACTGGAAACTATCAGTGAAACGCTCCCGGCACAGGAATTTCTGCGCGTTCTGGTAACGAATATCGCCAGCGCCGAAACGATATTTTTTCGGGATTCTTTCTATGAATTCATTCACAGACAAGAGGAAACCAAGGTGCAGCAAGCTGTGATTTTATTGGGCCGGATGGGACAGCGAGAGGATGAAAACATCCGAAAATATGTTGCGATTTTGGGCAATCCGATCCTGCGGGAACGGGTGCTTGGGTTCTGAACAGCACATGATAATTGTGATTAGATTCCTTGGCAACAAGTCAAGCGGTATGGCATTCTACAAAAAACGGAAACTTGAACCCGGAAGATGGTTACATCCGGGTCCGGAAAAGAAGTTTAGTAGTTATTCGCAGCGAGGATAGCCGGGAGCAATGGAATGCCTACAGCTTTCTTTTTGAGTTTTAGAAATACACCCCAGATGAGTGCGATGGCCATGGTTGCCGTCATCCCATAAACAAACCCGATTGGCCCATAGAATGCAAGAATACCGATAAACACGATAGCGTCCGCCCCACCGAATGCGGTGAGGGCTCCCGCTTGTGGCTCATCCCCTTCCCTGCTTGCTGATTCCTTTGCTCTATAGAGGACCAGCATCATTCCAAGGAATATGAACAGCGCGATGACAGGGATAGGTTCCAATTTATCCGGCACAAGGATAGTTGCAAAGATAAGCACCAGTGTTCCGCCAAGTTCCGCGAGCATGCAGCCATTATCGATGTCCTTTCCGTTGGCTTCTGCAAATTGCTCTGCTTGCATTTCCAAGGCTGCAGTTTCTTCGTCCATCGCCGATTCGTCTGCATATGCTCTCTTCATCAGGAAGGCATTGACCTTATCCCATAGGGGGACGCGGATGCCGATAAGAACAGCTGTAAGAAGTAAGACACAGATGCACGCAGTCACCCAGCGTTCGTGGAGGAATGCAGCGTAGCAGCCAAAGACAGCATATGGGACTGTGATAGTATCCGAAACTTCGGCCCCGTGATTATCACTCCAGGCAGCGATAGCCAGTAGGATGAGCATTACCCCTGCGGTAATAACATCGTAACTGAGGTATGTGGTAAAAATACGAGTTCCTTCTTTCTTTCGAGGTGGTTCAGAACTGAGCGCAGATTTTTGAAAAGCTGAGCCAATATTTGAATGTCCAAGTTGGACATTCAGTATTTGCTGAACTGTTGTCAAGATACGAGCTCATCTTTTCTTTCGAAGTTGTTCAGAACTGAGCATAGGTTCCGAACAAGCGAGTAAAGTGCGTGCTACATTTCTTATCCGCGCGTATTATACCACAAAAGGAACAGTCGTTGCAATACACCCGGGCCAATTACATGGTTCTGTTTCTTCCTTCTTCCTTCCTATTTTGTTTTCGAGCATGTTCAGAACCGAGTAAACTCTAATTCGCCATGAACAAGAAATCTTCCCATCTTCTGCAAATGGAAGACAGCAAAAAAACGGGGCATGGCATTAACCATGTCCCGAAGCGAGAATCGTTTTGTTGTCCTGTGTGGTCGAACCCATGCATATCGGATAGTCGATTCCCTAAGTAAAAAGCATGTGTCAGCAAGCTTTCCTGGCATGTTAGAAGATAAGGTGTGTGCTAATTAGATATCAGCACACACCTTATCTTTCATTTTTTATATCTGCCTTATCGTGCGCTCTCTGCGGACTCGATTAGTGCCTTAGTTATTTGCGTATCTACTGAGTTATTAAGGGAATGATTGTAGCCGTAGAGTTTCTCGTGTTCAGCCATAGACATATACTGCGGATAGCCGTATTCCGCTGCGGTAGCATCTACGATAATCCACTCTCCATCTGCATATGCCATATTCCACGCATGCTCGCCGTTTGCAACCGTACCAGCCACTGTAAATACGGGAATACCAGCGACTCCAATGATTGCTCTTGTAGCAATAGCAAAATCATCACACACACCTGTTGTACCACCATCTGTCCATGTGAAACCACCACTATTTATGCCATAACTAAATCTCTTAGTGATTAGGTCGACACAAATTTTGATTTTTTCTTTGTCGCTCATGCTATCGTTGAATTTACTTGTTGCTTCTGCAACTGCGGCCACAGTTTTGTCATTGATTTTGTATGCATTAAGAACTTCGCAATTGTTTGCCGTTTTTGCCGAGAACTTCGAGCCATAAGCATTGATAGACAAAATCGCTGAAGACACGGCAACTTCCTTTTCATCAATTGCATCGATACTTTCATTTTCTGCATATACTGCGTAGTTGAAATTTGGATTGACTTGCCTGCTTGTGCTACTTTTAGCAATTTCTTCCGCATGGATAAGAGTATTAACTGCAGCATTGAAGGCGTCCTTGTCTGTAGCATTCTTCACAGCATCGCTCTGCTCTGACCAATAGTCATCAACGGGCTTGTGAGTTGCATAGGAAAGCGTTACAGGCTGAGAGCTTGTTGTGCCAACAACGCTGCTCTCACCATCTCCGCCAGGAGCACTCGGAGTCGGCGTCGGGGTAGGCTCAGTTGTTTCCGGCTTCGTTGTCGTGCCGTTGCCCCCCGCGTTGAGGAATGCATCCTTCATGCGTCCATAGACTACAGCAGCCTGCGCTCTGTTCATATAGGAAGAACCAGCAAATGTCCCCTTTGAATCAACACCTGAAATGAGTCCCATAGCAAAGACGGAGGCAACACTAATTTGATAAGAATTCGGGATACTCTTAAAGTCCGCAATCTTGTCAAATGTTGCTTCTGTTTCAGCAAGTCCAGGGCGTCCAGAAAATTCTTTTGCATCCATGATGTTCGTCATGATGGCTGCCATGTCGTAGCGAGTGATAGGAGCATCCATCTTGCCCTGCACGAAAGTCAACAGATGCTTGTCTTCTGCTACCTTCTGTGCCGCAGCGTACCACTTCGCGTTAGAACCGACAACTTTCTTTGCCGCTTCGAGTTCATCGTTAAAGAACGCTCTGGTCATGATGGTAACGAACTGGGCCTCCGTCAATGTTCCGCTGGGAGAAAACACACCCGTGTAGTTCGCTGCGTTGCCTGCAGTGCCGGCAATAACGCCATCGGAATATGCCCGTTCGATTTGGGTGTAAGCCCAGTGGGATGTGGGGACATCCGTGAAATGCGGCTGCGTAGTGGGAGCCGCAGCCAAGGCTGGGACGGAAAGGGATAAAAGCAAAGTCAGCGACAAGATCAATGATACAACGGTTTTTTTCATGACCGATCCCTCCATAAATTTCAGTTAATATTATTATATCATAATCGTGTCGACAATGGGTGTCTTTCTTGCAAATTTTAGCACGATTTTCTGATTGGAGGCATATTTTTCTGCGAATAAAAAAGGCCGGGATGACGCTAATCCGCGTCATCCCGGCTGTTTTGCGTGGGGTCTCCGGGAGGTGTTGCCTCCCGGAGACGAAATTCAATTTTCTGGCGATTGACCTCGACCAACACCTTGGCTATGTACTCGGCGGTGACCTCCGCCGGGTTGGGATCGTGTATCCGATAGTTGAGTTTGCGTTTGCCAGCCACGGCGGAGCCACCCCCTTTCTGCTACAGCCTATGCGGTCATCTGGATGCTATGCGGATATTCGCTCGACTGTTTTTTGCCTAGCTGGTTAGTGTCTTAGTAACAATAGAGGTAATGCCGCAAGACCACATCAATCCTGGCATGTCCCAGTGCACCGGAAACCGCCGCTAACAGGTCGGTGTCATGTCCCTGCGTCACGGGCTTGCGCTTAGCATCCTTGCCCCGCAAGTGGGCATAAGCCGCTAGGGCGAACGCCCCACCAAATGAGGGGAGTCCCTCTGCGCGCTCTTGCTCCAGTTGATGGAGTAACGCTCCGGCGTACTCGGCGCGTATGTGGTGGTTGTCGATGTGGACATCATAGCGTTCAAAAATAGGCGCATCTTGCCCGTGTTCCATCATTGCTTGATCCACGATCCGGGTCACATCGACACGGCAAGCTGTCAACACGGGTGCAATCCGGTGACGTCCACCCTTTTCCACCACATGGATTCCGATCACTACGCCATCGCTGTCCCGCACACAATCCACAGGCCTAATGACCAACATAGACTGCCGGCGGATGCCTGTGGCACTGGCCACCAGCATTTGATCGGCGTAGTCGGAAAAATCGCGATTGTCATGCTCGCGGGGGATGCGACTCCGCACAATGTCCCCCTTACGGCGGCTGGGGAGGCCCAGCGCCGCCGGAGACAATTGCCAGTCCATCGCCTTGTTGAGCGCCGCGGCGGCGGTGGCGATGCTCCACGCGCTCTGCCCCTGTGCGTGCATGGCGCAAAGATAGTCCGCGCCCATCTGCTCTGTCAGGTCGTTGATCCGTTTAGCACCGCACTTTGCCGCATACCCGGCAAAGCCAGATACGGCCCTGATGTAGGTGGCCATGGTGCCTCGCGAGTAGATACCTTCCGCCTTGGCGGGGTTCCAACCCCGGAGGTCTCCGTGCGTGGCGAGCCACGCCTCCCGCGCGGTTTGCTTGGCCGCGTGCTTGGATTGGCCCATTCGCGATTGGGTCAACAGGTTGTGAGTCAGAGCTTTTTCAATCCTTCTCTGAGCGCCACTTTTGTCTTGTTTGGACATAATTTCGTCCCCCTTTTTGAAATTTCATGCCCTGGGTCCCCGGGGCATGGAAAATAACCGGCCGCCCCTGCGGGCCGTCCGTTTATTTTCCATGACTCGGAGGATAAGTACCTAGCTAACTAAGGAAAAGATGACTGTTAAGATGACGCCACTTGGTTGCCGCAGCTTGCGTTCCTGCGTCCGGCCTGTCCCCTGTATTAGGGGTACACGATCCACGATGCGGCCGGTGGCATCGTGGTTGGGTGGCCCACCCCGTGATCGTAGTGTGGGGCGGATGGGTTGATGTGTTCTGGAGATGCACTGGATTATTGCGCTGGGGTAGATTGCGCTTTCTCTGCTTAAAGCTCTGGAATCTATATAAAAAAGGGGCAGGAGACCTGTTAACGACCTCCTGCCCCTGAATTTTTGGGGTATAAAAAAACCACCTAGCATCCCTATAAGGGAATATTAGGTGGTTAGATAATGTTATAGACACGAGACCCCCAAGGGGGCCGGAAGAGACGACTCTGATTCAGCGACCAGAGAAATGAGAGACTTTACGATTATTACTATAGGCTGTTCGTTCCGCTTTGTCAAGCACTTTTTGCGAGAAAGTTTGGATTTTTATATATTTTAATCGAAATATCATGTTAACGAGCTTATATTGTTCCAATGATGGAACAATCGAAATCGTGTCTACCGTGTTGTTCAGTCAAACCGTTCATTTAATAGATAACGATATGGACCGTGGATTTGGCTCCGCCCGCTCCTCCATATTTCCCTTCAAAGCACAACACTCCCCGCCTTTTGTTGCTTTATCCTATGCGGTCCAAAACAGGCTTATGCAAGGGGAAAATTGGTCGCTCCCCATGAAAAAATATTGGAGAATCAAAAAAACCGTGATAGAATAACCATAACGATTTTATTGCAAAAGGAGTGTTGGCCATGAATGAAGCATTAAAGATTCTGAAAGAGCGCCGCAGCATCCGTGAGTTCCGCCCGGAGCCGCTGAAAAAGGAGGATCTGGACGCCATTGTGGAGGCTGGCCTTTACGCGCCCTCTGCCAAGAATCTCCAGAGCACCAAGCTGGTGGTGGTGCGTGACGCCGCCGTGCTTGCCAGACTGGAACGGCTGAACAGCCGGATTTTAGGCACACCGGAGGGGACACCCTTTTACGGTGCGCCGGAGGCCATTGTGGTGCTGTCCGACAGCGAGTATCCCAACTGGCTTCAGGACGGCTCTCTGGTAATGGGCAACCTGATGAACGCTGCTGCC
>QWCH01004968.1_pt1 | contig 11403 bp, 8 predicted proteins | sample 1972671 | NCBI WGS metagenome assembly QWCH01 (sample SAMN09866713, study PRJNA288562) | Human gut metagenome isolate term3_stool, whole genome shotgun sequencing... | isolation source: gut | host: Homo sapiens | place: USA: California | reverse complement strand
GATTTCAATTGGACACAAATTTCGGGTTCTTTAGGTGATGATATATTTCGGTTTGACCCTATAGAGCCGGGTAAAGTGGCTAATTTGCTTGATTTACTTCAACTTACTTGGTTTGATTTCTATGATCAAGAATTTCTAGCCAAAACCATGCCTATACGAATATTTTTGGCTGAAACCGTACAGTTGCAGGTTAGTGAATTTGACTGGGGTACATGGGATTATATATTAAGTTGGAAAGATATATATGCTCGTTACTTGGATAATCAGATAGCTATTAGTAACGTGGATAAAAATATAACCGAGATGTCTGCGGAAGAAAAAAGAGAGTATAAATCTAATTTGCAGAGTGTATTTCTGGAATATCTTGTAACTTCTGCAATTATTGTTGCTCCGGATGAATTTATTGCGATTAGCGACTACTTAAATAATGTAAGTGATACCGAGGAGGCCCGGAATGCTGGATTCGTTTTAAATCCAACGATGGATTATGAATGGAGTGTTGACGGCAATATGACAGAATCGAATGATTTGAATGCTTATCTCGCTTCTCTTGTTTTTCGGACAACTGAAGAGTGGAAGGAAGATATACAATATCCTTTGGTCAAGCAAAAGTATGATATACTGGTAAATTGGTTGAAAACGGGATATGGCATAGACATCGTTAAAATCGGAAATGCTATTTATGAATAAATTGTTGTATGTAATAAAATTACGTGTATGAAAAGATGGATTGTACTGTTTGCTGCAGTCATGTTTGTAACTTCTTTTACGAACATAATTTCTGCAGCTGATAGAAAAAAAGACAAGAAAAAGGAGATTAAAGAGTCTTCAGCAGTGAAGGAAACGGCTTATGATAAGTTAATGAAAAAATCTGATCGTGAGACAGCGGTAGGAGATTTTATGACTTTACACAAAATAAGGGGTAAGCTTTATGTTGAAATACCTCTGAAATATTGTGGACGAGATTTGTTGATTGCCTCTACTACGGCAGAATCTAGTAATTCAAGATTAGCCACTGTGGGGTATAAAATCAATGATCCGATGCATGTCAAATTTGTCAAAATGGACAGTTCTATGATATTGCAGTCCGTGAATTCTAGGGTTGAAAGTGATGCTGAATTGAAATTGGCATTACAACGAAACTATATGAATTCATTCAATAAAAAGTATGCTATTGAGGCTTATAATAATGATTCTACGTCTGTTGTCATTGACATGACAGAAATGTTTATTGGTGATGAACCTGCTTTAAAGCCTGTAGAAGAGAGATATAGTATTTTGACGGTGAATTCAAATTTAAGACCCAATTTTGCATCGTTGGGGAAGATTAAAGCTTTTGAGGATAATGTTACGATCGAATCCTATATGACTTATGACTACACGTTGTCCTTTTTTGGAACTGAAGTGCAGAAGAATGAAATAACAACGAAAGTGAATAGAACCATTCTTTTATTGCCCGAGGAACAAATGAAACCGCGTATTGCGGATACTCGGGTAGGAATTTTCCTCACCACGAAACAGGATATTACGATGGAAAAAGATGGTATCTATTATTATACGTTGGCTAATCGTTGGCGTCTCGAGCCGAAAGATATGGAAGCTTGGGAGCGTGGAGAGTTGGTGGAACCGGTGAAACCTATCGTGTGGTATATTGATGATGCTTTTCCTGAATCATGGAAAGCTCCTTTGAAACAATCCGTGTTGATTTGGAACAAGGCGTTTGAAAAAATAGGATTCAAAAACGTAATGAAAGCTTTGGACTTCCCCAAGGATGACCCGAATTTTGATCCGGATAATTTAAAGTATTCCTGTATTCGTTATGTACCTATTGCTGTGGAAAATGCTATGGGACCTTCTTGGGTTGATCCTCGTACGGGAGAAATTATTAATGCAACAGTACTTGTTTATAATGATGTAATTAAATTGATTAATAGCTGGCGTTTTATCCAAACCTCACAGATTGATCCAAGAGTACGTGCAAAAAAAATGCCGCAGGAGATTATTGATGAATCTTTGACCTATGTTTTTGCTCACGAGATTGGACATACTTTGGGACTGATGCATAATATGGCTGCATCCAGCGCTATCCCCGTAGATTCTTTGCGTTCTGCAACTTTTACTCAGAAATATGGAACCACTCCTTCTATTATGGACTATGCCCGTTTTAATTATGTTGCTCAACCTGAGGATAAAGGAGTTCGCTTATCTCCTCCTGATATGGGGGTGTATGATGATTACGCTATAAAATGGTTGTACTCTCCGATCCCGGGGAATAAGTCTGTAAAAGAAGAGGCTAAGATATTAGAAAGTTGGGTAGATGAGAAGGCTGGAGATCCTATGTATCGTTACGGAAAACAGCAAGTTTTTTCCCGTTACGATCCGAGTGCTCTTGAGGAAGATCTTGGAGACGATGCATGTAAGGCCGGAGATTATGGGATCAAGAATTTGCAATATATTTTGGGGCATTTTGATGAATGGATAAAAGACGATGAAGCGATGACTCGTCGTGAAGAGCTCTATATTGAGCTTTGTACTCAATACACTCGTTATTTATTAAATGCTTTGGCAAATGTGGGAGGTATTTATTTGACGGAAGTAAAGGATGGAACTCCGGGGGAACGTTGGCAATCTGTGCCCCGAGAGATTCAGCAAAAATCTTTATTGTGGGTGATCAAGCAGATTCGTAATAGCGATTGGTTAGATCAACATGAATTGACCCGTCGACTTCCTTTAGCATTAAGTAAATCTATCATTTTAAAAGGTATTATTGGAAAAAAACTTTTGGAATTGAATAATGGAGTACTCCTTTCTTCACACGTTAGTATGCAACCTTATGCACTAAAAGATTATTATGATGATTTATATACCGGGATTTGGGAACCTACTATTCAAGGTCGTCATTTGACAGACGGAGATAAATTGTTACAGAGAATGTTGGTACAAAATGCTGTAAATTCTGTAGGTAAGATTGTTGGAAATAAGAGTAGTAAGTCTCTTCAAAACCAGATATTGGCTTATGCTCCCTCCGTGGACGAGTTGGCTCTTTATGGTTTGGACCCTATGGGATATGTTGAGGAATTTTTACCTGCACTGCGTGCTTTAGAAGAAGAACGAGGACAAGGGTATGTTGCTTCGTGGTTATCGAAACATAAACAGTTTGGAGATAAGGGAGATTATGGCTGGCAATCAGAAGTTAAAACAGACCAGATAGACGAATCAGGAGCCTATTATGTAGATATGTTGGAGAAAATCGAACGTTTGATAAAAAGTAAAATGACTTCGGTCAATGCTGCGGACCGGGTGCATTATCGCTCTATTTTATTAATAATTGATTCTTTGAAAAAATGATAATATAGAATGAAAAAGGACTGATTCCATCATGGAATCAGCCCTTTTGGGTTACCTGTCTTTATTTAATTTCAATGGTTCTCTCTGCTTTTTTAATCTCTTCCAGAGATAGTTTCGGCAAGTCGATGGTTAGAACTCCGTGTTCAACCCCGGCAGCGATTTTCTCTTTATCCACGTCATCTGGTAAGATCATGGTTTGTTGGAATTTCGAGTATGAGAACTCCCGGCGTAAGTAGCGATGTTCTTTTTGCTCCTCTTTACTCTCGCTCTTTTTCTCCATGGAGATCACTAGATTGTTATCCTCGTCTATGCGAACGTTGAAATCTTCTTTTGTCATACCCGGAGCTGCAACTTCAACTTTATAATCTTTTTCGGATTCGATCACGTTAATCGCGGGTGCGGTTGCGTTTGCTCTTGTCATCCACTCGTTATCAAAGAAATCATTAAAGATACTTGGTAACCAATTTTGAGTTCTTCTTACAGGCATCATAATTTTAGTCTCCTATCTTTAAATTCAACATTATCATTTAATTGGATTCAAGTTCTTTGTGAACCTGCATTCGATTATAGTTAATGCAAAGCACGTGCCAATGGATTTTGAGGACTTTTTGTCACTGATATTATGTCAAATTTTCAGTGTTTCTGTCAATTAATGACGAGAAAAAAGCAAGATTAAATATTCAAATTTCTAATAATAATTGTAGCTTTATACCTTATTTTAGCAAGAGGATAGAGTAACTTAATGACAAATAAACATCGTATGAAGAAAAACTACAATTGGGCTAAGGCAACGCTTGTTATGGGTTGTATGCTTGGTTTGGGGTGGCTGGCTACCCCGGTAATGGCACGGGATATGGACGTGCGGTTAATGGATGAAGATACGACAATTATGGTAGTTGCCGAGGTACAACCGGAATTTAACGGGAATTTGAATCAATGGATCGGGGAAAATGTACAGTATCCGGAAGAGGCATATGCCAATCAAATTGACGGGCGGGTATTTGTTACTTTCGTGATCGAGAAAGACGGAGCGGTGACACATGCTCGTGTGGTTCGATCTGCCCATCCTCTTTTGGACGCAGAGGCATTAAGGGTGATTGCAGGTATGCCGAAATGGAAACCGGCCATGTCAGGTGGGAAAGCCGTACGTTTCGAGAAAACTTTACCGATTACGTTTAAATATACCCCGCAGGAAACGGTATTGACTTTTGAAGAGTATTTGAAAAACTTGGAGGAAGAACGAGTGATGTTGGAGAAAGGTGAAAAGATGAGTATGGAGGATATGGCTCGGCGGGTGAATGCTTTTAAAGAGCAATTGGGTGATGATGCCACCTTGCGTAAAATGTTGCTGGAAAAGAGTCAGTCGATCAAGGGACAAATTGATAGTACAGTGAAAGCTCAAACGAAAGTGTTGAAGTTGAAAAAGAATGACGTGAAGGAATTGACGAAGATTTACGAGGATGAGATTGATGCGAAGATTAAGTTAATCGAAAGTCTGGGTACTGATCAGTTTATCAGTTATTTCGTGGAATCGGAACTTGAAATGAGAAAGATAGAGATGGATAAAATGTTGAAAATAAAAGATCTCTTGAAGGATCGTTTCAAATTGTATTTTGAGAATTACATATTGCAACAATAATATTTTAGATTAAAAGATGTAAAAGCCGAGATTCTTTTTATCTCGGCTTTTTTGTTGCCACATTGTCAGTTTCGGTCGTAACTATGCATCAGCTTAGAACGTATATCACGGGTTGGTACATAGTTTGTATTAACTATTACAAAATGTATAAATCATAACAGTATGGCCTATATAGATTACTATAAAATTTTAGGAGTTGAAGAAAGTGCTTCACAGGATGATATCAAGAAGGCTTTTAAGAAATTGGCCAGAAAGTATCACCCGGACTTGAATCCGGACGATCCGAATGCCAAGCAACGTTTTCAGGAGATTAATGAGGCGAACGAAGTATTGGGTGATCCGGAGAAACGGAAAAAGTATGACCAGTACGGCGAGAACTGGAAACATGCGGACGAGTTTGAAGCTCAGAAACAACGTTACCAGCAGCAAGGTGGTGGCGGATTTGGTGACGGAGGCGGGGCTTACTGGTCCTCGGGAGGCGGATTCTCCGGTATGGGAGGAGACGGTGAATTTTCGGATTTCTTCGAATCCTTGTTCGGTTCTCGGAGAGGTGGTGGGCGAACTGCCGGATTCCGGGGACAGGATTATAATGCGGAGTTGCATCTTTCATTCCAGGATGCGGCTAAGACTCACAAGCAAGTGTTGACCGTGAACGGGAAGAATATCCGTATTACCGTCCCGGCAGGTGTTGCCGACGGGCAGACGATCAAGCTGAAAGGTCAGGGAGGTCCCGGGGTGAACGGCGGGCCTGCCGGAGATTTATATATCACGTTTGTCATTGCCGAAGACCCGGTATTCAAGCGTTTGGGTAATGATTTGTACGTGACGGCTCCTTTGAACCTGTACACGGCGGTTCTTGGAGGAGAACAAGTAGTCGAGACGATGAATGGGAAAGTGAAGTTGAAAGTGAAACCGGGAACGCAGAACGGGGCAAAGGTAAGGTTGAAGGGCAAAGGTTTTCCCGTTTACAAGGAAGAGGGAAAGTTCGGTGACCTGATCGTGACTTACTCGGTAGAGATTCCGACGACGCTGACGGAAAAGCAAAAAGAGTTGTTCCGGGAATTACAGAATCTTAATTAGGGAGAAGAGTTATGGAAACAGATTTGATTATAGTCAGAGAATACTGTCAGAAAAGTCACGTGGACCCCTCGTTTATCGTGTCTTTGGAAGAGGACGGGTTGATTGATATCCGGGTGGTTGACGGAGAACGCTATTTGCTTGAATCGCAATTACAGGATTTGGAGCGTTTTATCCGTTGGCACGAGGATTTGTCCGTGAATATCGAGGGTATCGGTGTCATCCACGAGTTGATGGGACGTTTACACGAAATGCAGCATGAACTGGATCAGTTACGCCGAGAGGTTCGGGTGTTCCGCTCGAATCATTTCGGGTATTGGGAAGAATAGGAGCTAAAGAGTGTTCGTATATACATACTTCACACCCTCTAGCCCTTTACTGGTGTGCTTCTTCGCTTACTCTACTGCTACTCTTCTGCTACTCTATTGCTCTTCTACTGTAAATACAGTTAAAAAGCTAGTGAATAATAGATTAATAGTTACTTTTATTGTAAAGTAGTACAGAAGAGATACTTTGGTAAGTACGGTGCGTTACTATTACCTTCCTCTTCGTCTTATCCAGATAAAGATGGCAAAGAATATGAGGATAAGGGAGAGGCCCCCGATGAGTCCGAATTTCGTGACTTTCATGCCTGATTCTCCGACATATACCTTATTGTCGGGTGGTGTCGGGCGGCGGATGTCAATGGGTACTTCTTCATTCGACATCCAGAAGAAAGTTCCGAGAACAAAGGAATAGTTGGCGGCCCGGATTCCTTTCCTTCTCATCTCGACTTCCGAGTTACTGAGACAATCGGCATCTCCCATGATAATAATACGTTGTTCTTTATGGTTGATGTCTCTTCGTAGCGCGAGGACTGTGGTGAATATCTCTTCCCTTTCGCCTTTGACCGGATTCATGCGCACCGTGTCGTCGATGAAATTCGTGGTCTCGATCTCGTTCCAGCAACCGGTGGTGTCTGTTTTGAAGAGGGGAATAACCTCGAATCCTTTATCCGTCACGTAATTTAAGCCCGTGCATCCGGGAGTGGTGAACGGAATAGTCTTGTTTTCGCATGTCTTCCAAGAGATACGAGAGTTCTCCGGCCTCTTTGGTAACGGAAGAAACGATTAAATCCGGGGAGAAATTTTCTGATGGTTTTACCAGGCAACCTGGCATGAACTGTACTCCCAGTTGTTCTATTAATGGATTCATCAATGCTTGACGTTTAGGTTCTCCCGCAATGATCAGGTTACCTCCTTGGGCGATGTAGGTGTTCAACGTGTTCATCTCTTTCGGTGTGAACGGTGATCTGACATCAGCAATGACTAAGATGGTGATGTTAGACGGTATTTCATGTTGTAGGTCTACTTCCGCGATGTCAAAGCCTTGATTAATTAAAGCGTACCGGAAAGGTTTGTCTTGGGAGAAGTGTTTGTAATCCCGATCTCCCTCCCGCGTGCAACTTCGTTCACCGTGTCCTTTGACAAAACCAACGATGGGTAACTCCATGACCAGGCGTTTGAATGCCGCGGATATTTCTGATTCCTTGGGAAACGGGTTCATGAAATCATCATATATGCGTAAGAATGTTTTTTCCCCGTTTTCTCGCTCTAATAAACGTACAAAGCGGTTATTCTCGCTACTCAAGTCGATTAGGGTACGAATTTCTTCCGGAGTTTTTATTTTGTTGGTATCCAGGTCGATTGTTTTGGCGATTCTTTTCATCTGTTCACGCATCGTCATTCCCGGATAACGGAGTGAAAGCGATCGACTGGTTACCGTATCGTAATAGTAGACGTATTTCATGTCGATTTCCGGTTTGAAACGTCGATACATTTTAAAACGATTCATGTCGCTTTTGACCGAGCTCGGAAGCCCGTAGTACATATACCCGTCCAGGATATTCACGTAGGTCGTTATGGTGAGACCTCCTTCCATTTTTTTGATAATATCCTGACTATTCATGGTTAGGGTTCTTTGTTTCGTGCGAGTGGTATCGTAAAAACTCATGAATCTGGGGCGGGAACTGAAATAACCGAGCACGATGGCGATGAGGAATACCCCGATGTATCTTCCCCAGGCAATGGTCCAACTGGTTTTCTGGCGGATCACTTGTAGACGGAGGATCGTGAGCGTGAGGAAAAGGGCGATAACGATCAGGAAGTAAAGTATATCTTCGCTACATATCAACCCGTTAACGAATTCATCGGCTCTGCCGTTGATGGATAACCAGTAGGTGATATCTCTTACGAACTCGATGTCTTGCCACATGCCGCGGACTAGGCTGAGTGCCGCTAAAATAGCGAGTGTACCCATTGCAGAGACAACCTGATAGGAGGTTAAGCTCGACATGAAAAGCCCGATAGAGGCGTAAGCGCAAATCAGTAAATAAAGTCCTAGTAGCCCGGAAAGAGCAACCGTGAAATCGAATGCTTTGATCGTGCAGGCGGAATAGAGCACGTAAATGGCCAGTATCCCGATAAGTACCAGGCCATAAACGAGCATGGCAAAATATTTCCCCAGTACGATCTCTTTATTGGTAACAGGTGAAGAGTATAATAGCTTGATGGAGCCGCTACTTAATTCCCGGCTCATCAATCCCATGGTGAGTAGGGGTATATAGAGGTAGAGATATTGTTGGATGTGGGTGAATAACCCGTAATCTCCCCCGAACGTGAATAGGGTGAGGTTTCCTACCTCGTATTCCAGGGCCTGGCTTCTTACCGACATGCCGAAAGTTCCCGTGAATAAAATACTGGCTTGAAAGGTGAATACAATGAGGATTAGCCACGCTACCGGCGAATAGAATAAAGTCTGTAATTCTGTTTTCGCTATTTTGAATATCATGTTCATATCTTGGTGATTTACGTTATTTTTTAGATAATTCGGCGAACACGGAGTCCATGGAACTCTTTTCCAGGTTGATCTCGTTCAGGCGCCAGCCTTTGGCAACGCTTGTTTCGACGATGCGTTCGGCAATTTCGGGCGTGTCGTTGAATCTCAGTCGGTAGCGGGAGCCTCCCAACTCTTCTACTCCCGTGATTCCGGGGATAAGGCGTAATTCCTCTGTTCCGGGGTTTGCCAGGAGAGAGAGAAGCAGGGAATTCGGTTCTATGTAATTGTCAAATTCATCGACGGAACCCGAAAAGACGAGACTTCCTTGTTCTATCATGTAGATATGATCGCAGGTCGCTTGCACTTCTGTCAGGATGTGGGTGGATAGAATCACGGTACGTTCTTGTGCAATCTCTTTGATCAAATGCCTGATTTCCACGATTTGATTCGGATCCAAGCCATTGGTCGGTTCATCGAACACGACGAAATCAGGATTATGGATAATGGCTTGGGCTATTCCCAGGCGTTGCTGGTATCCTCCCGATAGATTACGGATCAGGCGTTTTTTGAAATGCGAGATTCCGCAACGGACGGTTACCTCGTCAACAGCCTTGTTGACATCGTTTTTAGGTACGTAGCGTAAGTTTGCACAATGTACCAGATATTCTTCCACGGTTAAGTCCGGGTGGAGAGGGGGAATCTGGGGCAGGAAACCGATGTGGCGTTTCGCTTGAACCGGATCTTTTCTCATGTCGATTCCTTTGATTGAAACACTTCCCTCCGTTTGCTTGAGAACACCGCAGATGATGTTCATCGTGGTGGATTTACCGGCCCCGTTGGAACCGAGTAAGCCGTAAATACCGTTTTTGTTGATTTCAAAATTGATATCCCGGATCGCCCACTGTACACTGTAGCGATGGGATAGGTTTTCGATTTTTAGGATAGATTCGTTCATACCATGTGATTTTAAACATACAATACTTTTTCCCGACTGATTTTACCGTTTATGGTTATGGATATCCCGGAGTTTTAGTTCAAGTTTTTTGTACATTTGGGGATCGTCATTACCCAGTTCTTTCTGGCTGGCAATCGCTTTTTCCAGGATAAGTTTGGCTTCTTTGAAATTCCCGATTCGTGCCAGTACATCAGCCGCCGGAACGGCTACGCGATCATTAAAACGATTCATGTTGAAAGCGTAGTTGATCCATTGGGTGCATAACTCTTTTGTCTTTTTGTCCGAAGGCGAGAGTTTCCAGAAATAATGCGTCCAGTTGATGATATTGTGGGCCGTCACGTTACCCGCATCGAGAAGAAATGAGGCAACGAATTTCATTTGTCCTTTTAAACTTCCCGCTTCTTTTATCATTTTCAGCGTGCCATTCTGATCCTCTTTGATCAACGAATCGACGTGATTTTCACGGATAAGTTTATCCATGTAAGTCGTTAAAGCATCCCTGAATCCTTCTTCATTGGTCCTGTTTTTAGTCCAATAGCATAATTTGATATATTCCGGGGTGGCGAAGAATATCCCTCGGCCTCGTTTTATGTTTAGATCCCCGTCCAGTAATCTTCCCGTGTAATGATTGAATTTCTCTTTTAATTCCAGTAATTCGTTGAACCATTCGAGATCTCCTTCCGCGATACTTTTCTCCAAAAAGGTCGTGATGTCATATTGCACGGGAAAAACGATATTAAAAGAATATCTTCCCACGAATTCCTTGTCGTTAAACTTTTCCCCGTGACTGAACTTCACGATTTCTTCCACGAGGCGAGTCATAAGTTCTTTATCATACAGGGAAATCTCGTCGATTAGCTTGTTGTCCACGTCGATTAGCTCCTTCGTGGGGAGGGCTTTTAAGTAAAGATTCAAGGCCACGGGTTTGTTCTTCTCGTTGGCCGAAGTGTAGTAATCATAAAGTAACTTCTTGCTGGCCGTTCCGTTTTTGATAGCGGCCATCATGTTGTCTATTCCCCCGTGGCGGGCATACATCGAGATCATGTTGGCTTCCGAAATAAAGCCGTCGGCATCCCGGGCTCCGACTATTTTATGGATCACTTTCCCGTTTCCGTCGATGAAAAAGAATGTCGGGTAACCCGTCACGGGATAGGTCTTCACGAACTCTTTGCCGGCAGGGCTTTCGGCGTCTATTTTGAAATTGATGAAAAGGGGATTATAGAAATCTCCCAGTTTTTCCTGAGGGAATACGGTTTCCGACACGTGTTTACAGGGACCGCACCATTTGGTGTAAACGTCCACGAAGATCGTTTTGTTTTCTGTCTTGGCTTTTGTCAGGATTTCCTCCCACGTGCCCGATTCGAATTTTACACCTTGTGCATGGCTTACCATGCAAGTGATAAATACACATACAAATGATAATACGATTTTCTTCATAATCTGTTTTTATAATGGAATGTTAAGAACTGGAGGTGTGTCAAAATGCACACCTTCTTTTTTTATGCACAAAACCCCGACTTTCACAAGCAGGGGCTTTGTTATTACCTAAAGATATTGTATCTTTAAG
>QWCH01004964.1_pt1 | contig 11408 bp, 8 predicted proteins | sample 1972671 | NCBI WGS metagenome assembly QWCH01 (sample SAMN09866713, study PRJNA288562) | Human gut metagenome isolate term3_stool, whole genome shotgun sequencing... | isolation source: gut | host: Homo sapiens | place: USA: California | reverse complement strand
CCAATAGAATAAACCGACATCATCATTTTTTTTCATAGATTTGTAATTACATTATTATTTATTTAATCCTCACGGGTTAAAGACTGAACGGGAGCCGCAATCTCTCGTTCTTTTTTACCCGTATCAGTTCTCCTTATTTATATCCAAACTTGCCGTCACCACGTTCCCTTTCACGCTAAAACGCACATCCGAAGTCATCTCAAGAAATTTTAACATCTCTTGCAACGGCTGATGTTTATTCACCACACCCGAGAAACGACGTGATTTAATATTCTCATTCATGTAAAACATTTTGAAATCATACCATCGTTCCAATCGTTCGACCAACTCTTCGAAAGTATATGCCTTGAAATAAAATTTTCCATCCCGCCACGAAGTGTAAAGTTCCGGGCTAACCCGCTTCAACACCCCCACACCCGTTCTCTCGTCAATCTCATATTGTTCGTTTGGTTTCATCAAGACCTTTTCCTGCCCCCGGACAATCATCACTGCCCCCTCGACCAATGTCGTCTGCCATGACTTGTTACCCGGATAAGCACTCACGTTAAAACTTGTACCCAACACCCGAACATCTCCCGATTCCGTATACACGTGAAAAGGCTTGTCTTTATCTTTTTTCACCTCGAAATAGGCCTCTCCCTTCAAATACACCTCCCGGCATTCCCGAGCAAAAGTTTCCGGGAACCTTAAAGAAGATTCGGAATTAATCCACACGACCGTCCCATCAGGCAATTCCATAGAATACTCTCCCCCCTTAGGGACAACCAAAGTATTAAACTTCATACTATCGCCGACGGCAGCACCGACAGTTCGATAATATACCTTCCCGTTTGCCGTGTCATTCACGATCTCAATCCCGTTATTTTCTTGCTTATGAAGAACCTGATGTACATCCAGCACCAAACGTTCCCCCGTTGCCAACTGTAACTCCGCCTGCAATTTTCCCGGCTCTATCCTGCCGGATTGTGCCATCTCGCTCTTCTTTTTTTCATCCCCCGGACGCACAAAATAATAAGTTAAAGAAAAAATAACGACCAACATTGCCGCGTATTTCGAGAGCCGCACTAATCGCAAACGCAGGGAGCGCGGGCGTACCTTTCGCCATCCTTGTTCCACGTCAAAACTCCAGTGTTCCAAGCCACGTATCGCTTGCCTGACCTCGAATTGCTCCCGCAACATTCTCCCCGTTTCCCCATTATCACCACTCACCTCAATATTATCTTCTCCATCTCCCCGCCACAAGGAAATAAGCTGTTCCCATTTATGAATAAAAAAATCGTTCATAACTCTATCTTGTTTCACATACGACAACCATCATTCAAAAAAAGGTGAGTCAAAAACGAACTTTTTTCAGAAAAAAAACAAAAACTTATTTATCAATTGATTTGTAAAGCGATAAAAAGCAACAAAGGAGAACTTTCTCCACCCACACGAGCACGAATATCCCGGTAAGCCTTCATAATATGCGACTTTACGGTATTAACCGATATACCTAATTCTTCCGCGATCTCTTTGTACTTTTTCCCGTCAAGACAACTCATCGTGAAGACAACCCGACACTGAGAGGGTAAAGTTTGCAAAACCTCCTTGATTTGCTCGATACGTTGTACCTCTTCCTCCGAATAATCGGAACATTGCAAGTTTTCAATAAACTCCGTCAACAATGCCCCGTGTTTCCGCTCCACTATTTTATGCTTCAACACGTTCAACGCACGGAAACGCACGGATGTAAAAAGATAAGATTTCACCGATTCCTGAACTTCCATTTTCGCTCTACTCTTCCAAATATGCATGAAAAGATCCTGTACCACATCCTCCGCTTCAGCTTGTTCTCCTAGAATCATAACAGCATAGTCACACAAGGGAATATAAAACATCCGAAACATTTGTTCAAATGCCCGTTGATCACCACTCTTAATCGCGGCAAAAACTTTCTCTATTACGCCAATCTCGCCATTCATACGGACAAATATAAAGGTTTTTCCAGACAGAATCGCATTAATATATAAAAATACTCCCACATTTGGTGCAGACCTATCGAAAGTCCATTGTATCACGATGGATGCCCCCTACTATAATCCAAGCCCATTCGGTGCTGAGTCACAGCAAAAACGCCCACCAGTGTTCATGCTACGTTCATGCTGTGTTTATGCTATGTTCATGCTATGTAGATAGTCAAGACAAACCATAGCGAAGCCCTAGAGGAGCATCAAAGAAAAGCGGTTATACCTAAAACAAAAAAAAAGAGGCTTGAAAACCAAGCCTCTCTTCTGTACCATATCGATATATTAATATCTTCTGTTTGAATTATAACCTCCGCGATTACCGCCACCTCTGTTATAACCTCCGCGGTTACCACCGTTTGATCTTTCTTCTCTCGGTTTAGCCACATTAACGTTAATCACTTTACCGTCATATTCAGCACCGTTCAATTCGTCAATCGCTTTCTGTCCGAGAGTATCGTCAGCCAATTCAACGAAACCGAAGCCTCTTGATCTTCCTGACTCTCTGTCCATAATAACTTTAGCAGATACAATCTCTCCGTATTCTGCAAACAATGTGCTTAAATCAGCGTCATCAACGCCATAGCTTAAATTTGAAATGTAAATGTTCATCAAGTACAATTTTAATAATTAATTAATAGTGATTGAGGTGTGCATTGAATAAAAGTCTACTTAACGATACAAATACATGTTAGGAAAGTGATTTAAAACAAAGGAATCAACTCAATTCGGAACAAAGGTATCTCTATTATTCGGATATGCAAGCTTTTTCATGTATTTATTTTAAAATAATTCTATCCTACCCCTGAATTTTTGATAATAAACACACATTTACTATTTTCGTGAAAAATTTAATCAAAACCATATCATGAGAAAAATATTCATCATCACGCTTTTATTATCGGGTGGAATATCATCATTCTGCCTCGCGCAAGAGAAGTATACCCCATCGAAAGAAAACTTGGAAAACAGACAATGGTTCCGGGACGCTAAATTCGGTATGTTCATCCATTGGGGAATATACAGCATGCTGGCGGACGGGGAATGGGTGCTTACCAACAAAAACCTGAATGAAGAAGAATACCAAAAACTGGCGGACGGCTTCTACCCTTCCAAATTCAACGCCGACGAATGGGTACGCGCAGCCAAAGACGCCGGGATGAAATACATCTGTTTCACCTCCCGCCACCACGACGGCTTTTCCATGTTCGACACCAAACAATCGGACTACAACGTGGTGAAAGCAACCCCGTTCAAACGCGACGTCATCAAGGAGCTCGCTGAAGCCTGCCAAAAGCACGGGCTGAAACTATTCCTGTATTACTCGCATATCGACTGGCACCGTCCCGACTACTACCCGTGGGGACGTACCGGGCGCAACACGGGGCGCACGCCTTCCGGGACATGGGAAGACTACCTGAAATTCATGGATGCCCAACTCACCGAACTGCTCACGAACTACGGTTCTATCGGGGGTATCTGGTTCGACGGCTGGTGGGACAAACCGGACGCCGACTGGCAACTGGAAAGACAATACGATTTAGTCCACCGCCTGCAACCGGGGTGCCTCATCGGTAACAATCACCACAAAACACCCTTCGAGGGCGAAGACTTCCAGATGTTCGAGCGTGACCTTCCCGGGCAAAACAAGGCAGGTTACTCCGCCGATGCCGAAATCAGCACCCTCCCGTTGGAAAGCTGCGAAACCATGAACAACACGTGGGGATACAACATCAATGACCGGAACTTCAAATCGACCAAACAGCTTATTCACACGCTGGTCGGTGCCTCCGGCAACAACGCCAACCTTCTCCTGAACGTGGGACCCCGCCCCGGCGGAGATTTTCCCGAAGGTTCGGTCACGCATTTGAAAGAAATCGGGGAATGGATGAAAACTTACGGCGAAACACTCTACGGCACCCGGGCAGGTATCGTCCCCCATCAACCGTGGGGAGTAACCACGCAAAAAGATAATAAATTGTATGTTCACATCCTTAATCTGGACAAAACTGAACTCCTACTTCCCATCACGGGTAAAAAAGTCAAAAGCATTGCACGTTTCAAAGATAAAACCCCGGTAAAATACAAGAAAACGAAAGAAGGCATCTTGCTCCAACTGGAAGAAATCCCCGCGGACATAGACCACGTGATAGAGATTGTTTGGCGATAAAACCGACGAAGTGTATCTTTTCTCACCCTTTTTTCGTAACTTAGCAGCCGAATAACTAAAAAAACAGGACTTATGTTTTCACAAGACGAATTCAAGAAATATGCCATGAAGCATAAAGGAATCAGTAGCCTGAATCTACATCGTATCGAATCAGCTACTGCCAGCTATATATCCCCGACGATCATCGAGGAGCGCCAATTGAACGTGGCAAGCATGGACGTTTTTTCAAGATTAATGATGGACCGTATTATATTCCTCGGGGTACCGATTGACGACACCGTGGCAAATATCGTTATGGCGCAATTGTTATTTTTGGAATCAGCCGATCCAACCAAAGACGTGCAGATCTATTTCAACACCCCGGGCGGTAGCGTGTACGACGGACTCGGAATCTATGACACGATGCAATACATCAAATGTGACGTGGCAACCATCTGTACCGGTATGGCCGCATCCATGGGTGCCGTGCTGATGACGGCAGGCACCAAAGGAAAACGTTCCGCGCTGCAACACTCCCGCATCATGATACACCAACCGATGGGCGGTGCCCAAGGTCAGGCATCCGATATCGAGATCACGGCACGGGAAATCATGAAATTGAAAAAAGAACTTTACCAAATCATCGCCGATCATTCCGGTAACCCGCTGAAAAAAGTAGAAAAAGATTCAGACCGCGACTACTGGATGACTGCCGCAGAAGCGAAAGAATACGGAATGATTGACACTGTTTTAACTCGGAATCATAAATAATGCAAGATAAATGTTCGTTTTGCGGAAGATCACGTGACGAAGTGGATCTTCTGATTGCCGGGATGGACGGTTTCATTTGCGAGATGTGTGCCCAACAGGCGTACGACATCGTGCAAGAGGAACAGAGAGGCCATTCCACCCCTTTAGACATGGATCATATCGAGGTCAAGAAACCGATAGAGATTAAACAATTCATGGATCAATACGTGATCGGTCAGGACGAGGCGAAAAAACACCTTGCCGTGGCTGTTTACAACCATTATAAACGATTGACACAAAAGCCCGGTAACGACGACGTGGAGATCGAGAAGTCCAACATCATCATGGTCGGTCGCACGGGAACGGGGAAAACCTTGCTGGCACGCACGATTGCCAAAATGCTGCACGTGCCTTTCACTATCGTGGACGCCACCGTGCTGACGGAAGCGGGATACGTGGGCGAGGACATCGAATCCGTCCTGACACGCTTATTGCAAGCAGCCGACTACGACGTGGACGCAGCAGAAAAAGGTATCGTCTTTATTGACGAGATCGACAAGATCGCCCGCAAAGGCGACAACCCGTCCATCACCCGTGATGTCAGCGGCGAAGGCGTGCAACAAGGTTTGTTGAAACTACTGGAAGGTTCTATCGTGAACGTACCCCCGCAAGGCGGACGCAAACACCCTGACCAGAAGATGATCCCGGTAAACACCAAGAATATCCTCTTCATCTGTGGCGGAGCATTCGACGGTGTCGAGAAAAAGATTGCCCAACGTATGAACACCCAAGTGGTAGGATTCACGGCAAGCAAAGAAACTTTCCTTCTCGACCGTGACAACATGTTGCAATACATCGCCCCCCAAGACTTGAAGTCTTTCGGGTTGATTCCCGAGATCATCGGGCGTCTTCCGGTATTGACTTACTTGGAACCACTGGATCGCCAAGCCCTGCGGAACATCCTCACGGAACCCAAAAACGCGATCATCCGCCAATACATCAAACTATTCGAACTCGACAATATCACGTTAAATTTCAACGAGGATGTCTTCGAATACATTGTTGACAAGGCTATTGAATTTAAACTGGGAGCCCGCGGACTACGTTCCATTTGCGAAGCCATCATGACCGACTTGATGTTCGAGATTCCCTCGCAACACTGCGACTCCATCACGGTCACCAAAGAATACGCCGAGAGCAAACTCGACAAATTTACTGCCCAGAAATTACGGGCGTGATTTTACCCCAAAAAAACGAGATTCGGAATGAATCTCGTTTTTTACTTACAAACGCTTAGCCTGCATATCCATCTTGTCTTTCAACACGAAATCCATATAATAAACGTAAGCGTGTTCCAGATTCGGTTCTATTGACTTCACGTCTGCATATTCTGCAACTTCTTCTGCCACAATTTGGATTCTCAGTCCCCCGTCTTCGGGAACCGTCATGATCACGGGATATTTCCCTTTTATCGCTTCATACTCGTCTTGCATGACGAACAGTTCCCAAACTTTCCCTCTCGCCTGTCCGAGCATCTCCCCCGGGGTACCCATGAACTTTAATTGCCCGTGATTTAACAAAGCAACATTCTTGCAACTACTGGAAATATCCCCCACGATATGTGTCGATAATATAATCGTCGCATCTTTATCACTTATATCCGACAGAATATTCCGGAAACGGATACGCTCTTCCGGGTCGAGTCCGGTTGTAGGTTCATCGACAATGATAATCTTGGGATTCCCGATAATCGCTTGCGCTATGCCTAGCCGACGTTTCATACCCCCGGACAAGCGATTTGCCCAACGGTCACGTTCCTCGTAAAGTCCCACTTTCCTCAACATTTCGTCAACAAGCTCCCCCCGTTTCTTTTTTTCAATACCGGCAAGTCCCGCGCTATAATCTAAAAACTCCCAAGCCCGAAACTTTTGAAAAGTACGAAAATCCTGTGGCAAATACCCCAGCATAGAACGAATCGCTTTCCTGTCTTTCGATAAATCATAATCATCAAAAAATATCGTGCCGGAAGTCGGATTCTGCAATAACGTCATTATGCGCATCAAAGTCGTTTTACCCGCCCCGTTCGGTCCCAGCAAACCAAACATACCGGATTCTATTTCTAAATTCAAATCACGTAAAGCCTCTTTACCACCGGCATATATTTTCCCAAGATGTTCAATTCTTATTTTCATAGTTATATAGTATTAGTATTATTTTACTTTAACCCACTTCACGGCATCCGCCACGATAGATTGATTGGGATCCGCTCCCTGTCCGGACAAGTTAATCTTTGCCATACCTGCATTAAATTGATATACCCCCATCGAAACCCATCCATTCGCCTCTTCCAACGGTAATAATTCTATCGTTTCCTCCCCTTCGGCATGAGCAAACCGATACGTTTGCACCCGGGGAGCCGTTAGCCATCCACTTTTTACAAGACCGGCATCCACACTATTATCATTATAAACAAACAATTCATACTTCCCGGACTCGGGTAAATTCACTTCCCACTCAACCGCAGAAACACCATCCCCCGATCTTTTCGTTAAATAACTTTTCACCGGTTCCCCGTACGAGTCACCCATAGCCGCCTCACGCCAACGAGTACCCTTGTAACTAGATTCACTCTTAGCATACACTTTATCAAGGACACGCCTATCCTCGACAACACGGCACCCCGGATCTGTATTATCCACGATATACACTCCCGCTTCCGGAGCAAAAACAATCGTATCCGCGTCAAAAATTCCTTCAATCGGCTCACTTATCCTACTTCCTTGAGGAAAATCTTCAAAAGAAAATAACGAAGGATTGTTCATCGCGAAGTTCGTACTTATCCTAACCCCTTCACTCACCCCGAATTCATTATAATATTTAATCTCTTTGCAAGCATTTGCCGGAACAATATAATCCCGTGATTTTCCCCTGTAACTACTTATCGAAACTATTCCATCCAGTTCCCCCTTATTCCATACTTTAACACTAAACACATGCCCCTCTTCACCTTTCGATGTTTCCACCGCATCTAACCGCACATCTCTAAAATAAAAAGCGGGTAAACCTCTCTCGCAATACAATTGCCGGGTCAACTCAAGAAAATCAATGCCAAATCGTTGTTTCACCTCCTCGCAATACTCCTCGTAACTAAAGCATTGAAAGGCGTGATTTTCTATAAAATCGGTATTAAAACTTTCAAATTCCTCGTAAGGAACAGAACACAAAAGAGTCTTAAAAAAATTATAACCTTTAAGATGTATCGCAAGATTCAATTTTATATCCCGACTTGACTCCCGTAATATTTCTTCAAGACTATAATCATTGAAACACCTGACTGCAAAGTTATCAGCAAAATTATCAAATTTCTCTCCCAATCCCTTCTGCATTTCGTGGAACAAAAGATCAATTCCCGCGAACTCGGTAGAAAGTACACTATAATGGTCTTTTTGTAACAAAGAAGAAATGTCATTTACATTTTTCACGAAATCCCTTGGAGCACGTTTCACGAATCGCCCAAAAAACATATTGCCGGACGGAACATCCACCATTACATTATTATCCAAGAAAAGCCTATACATCCTCCAAAACTCCTCGGAGGGGTTAAAACCCTCTCTCTCGTCATGCATGGGTTTAAATGGCAACCGGAATAAAGGCTCCCTTTCCGGACGGTACACGATTCCCGAATGTACATATTCGCTATTACTCTTCCAATCCCTACTATACGCGCAAAAATGAATAGGAGTTTCAACAAGATTCAATTTATCATATACATACGCTTTATTCTTTTCAAACATAAATACTAAACTCCACTGTTCAAAAAGTGTTGCCATGTCTAACTCCTTAAAAAGAAGATACTCGTGTCCCGGCAACAGAAAAACTTCATAGAACACATCTCCATTCTGAATCCCCTTTCGCACATAATCACCGATACAAAGAGTCAACCCGGACACCCCGAATTTACCGGTAAAACAAATATTATCACCTTCCCTGCTCTCTTCTCCCGGGGCTACCGGTACTCGTTTATCCTCTCCACTCACGGTCAACTTGAAACGAGTAAATTCCCGCTCCGTGAAGTAAGGTGCATTCACGTTCACCGTGGGTTTACTCGTCGGGTACCATAAACATTCCGGGGTCAACAACGTGTAATCCGGGCGGAGATAATAATAATCACGTCCCATGTTATACATGTAGTAACCACGTGAACGTGCCGCAAGAGAATCGATATTCACCACCTCCGCATAACAGACGGCTGGAGAGATACCACCCCGGTAATCCACCCCGATTTCTTTCGTTTCTCCCGGCTGCATCGACATCGCGAGAACAATCACTTGCCTCTCCCGCCGATAAGATAAATTCTCTTTACCCGAAGCGAGTTTCAACACCTCCAGCCCCGGATTCAAGTACAACACGACAGAGTCTATTTTCCGCTCGTACGGGTTATACACTTTCAATTTACTGGAGGCAAGGTAAGCATATCCCTCTTGTTTGAAATTTATATCATGCTCCAAGACATTAACCTTGGGTAAATTCTGGTATTTCACGAATACATCCCGAACAACCTCACGTTCTTTATCCCTTTGAACATATTTACCCACATAAAAGCCCGAAACAACGAACCCCACCACAAGTAATAATATTCCGAACTTCCCGGTAGCGAAATTAGCCTTGGCACTATTGGATATTCGACAGATAAAAGTTATTCCCAGAATAATTAACCCGCATCCCCAAGCGAGAAACGAGAACCGCTGCAACAGAAAACTACTCGAATCGGCAAATCCCGTGACATCCGAGAAAGCATTGGGCATCCCCAAGGCTAAAATATCGAAAGCACCGTAAAGCACTCCTTTACCGAAAAATACGCCAAAATAAAGAAAAGCAAGCAACAGGACACAAGCCAGTGCAAAATTACGCGCTATTCCTTTCACGCATATCGTGAATCCCGTGATAAAAAATAAAATCGGACAAGTTATGGTTAAAAAGTAAAATACATAAGGAGAAAAAACAAAAGGAGAATCACTTGCCAATAAATGAATAGACAAGGCGATGATCCCCAACAAAATATCCAGACACAAAATAACAAGTATAAAACCCAACGTTTTCCCGAGCAATAACTCCATGTTAGAAAACGGTCGTGCCGAAACAGATGAATTAGCATCCACGTATTTGTCTTCCCGCAGAAAATTACCCGCCCAGAAAATAGCGATAATGATTTGCAGGATATTTACCAGATAAGCATTGGCAAAAGGAATCGCGGAAGGCAAGGATATCGCTATCCATTCCGGTTCTTTGATACTACTTTGCGTGATAACGTGAAGAAAGGCCACAATCAATACACTCAATACCGTGACAACCTTGAAACTCCATTCCCTCGTGATGGCCTTCGCCTCGTAACGAGCGATTAAGCCAATAGTTCGATAGTTCATAGTTAAAATTTTTAGTAACACATTTTAAAAACGCACGCCTCCCATAAAATCGTTCTTGAAAAATAGATTGCAGTCTATTATCATCATTTAAAGTCAGCATTCATCCCTTACAAACGTATACATTAATTACATCAATTACAAGTAAATTGTTATTTTTATTAATTTTGATTATTTCATCGCCATTCACAGACACACCTCTATGCGGCTTAATACCCAAGACCCACTATAATAATACCGAAGTCCTAGGGTAATCATACCCTTCCTCCGTTCTTGCTCCGGTTATCCTGTGGAGATCCTATAATCTCACATATAGAAAGCACGCACTAAAAGCACATAAACACCGTCACCGGGGAATGATTTCCATAGGACTTCCCTAGTTCTTCTTTAGGTCTTCACTAGAAACAGGTTCCGCCAGATCACGGATAACTACCGAAGCACAAAAACACCCGAACACGGGCGGCATGTAAGAAATCGTTCCCACGTTCGATTTCTTATTCTCACTCTCGCTCAACACAATAGCTTCCGGAGCAACTTCCTCGGGCGAGAACACGACCTTCACCCCCTTGTAGACACCCAGTTTATGAAGCCTTTTGCGAAGCATACGGGCAAGATTACAATTATAAGATTTGGAAATATCGGCAATACATACCTGTGTCGGGTCCATTTTTCCCCCGGCACCCATGGAACTCACGATACGATATCCCTTTTGCAGACTATGGTAAATCAGGAAAATCTTGGGAGCTAACGTGTCTATCGCATCTACCACGTAATCATACTTCGCCATCTCCAATATCTCGATCATTCGCTCGTCTTTGATAAAATCATTGATCACGTGAAGCCGGATATCCGGATTGATATCCCGGAATCGGGCAGCCATGATTTCCGCTTTCGCCTTCCCGATATTACTGTCCAATGCCGGCAACTGCCGATTTTTATTCGTCACGTCTACACGATCACCGTCAATAATCGTCAACTCGCCTATCCCTGCCCGACACAATTGCTCGGCAGCATACGCCCCTACACCACCCAACCCAGCAACCAACACGTGTGCGTTTTTCAACTGTCCCAACCGCTCCTGCCCCA
>QWCH01005494.1_pt1 | contig 11421 bp, 7 predicted proteins | sample 1972671 | NCBI WGS metagenome assembly QWCH01 (sample SAMN09866713, study PRJNA288562) | Human gut metagenome isolate term3_stool, whole genome shotgun sequencing... | isolation source: gut | host: Homo sapiens | place: USA: California | reverse complement strand
TTCTGGTAGGTTCTTGATGTTGTCTGTTAAATCAACTGTCTTCCCCCATGGAACTACTTCTTTTTCTGCTTCTACTGTCGGTACTGGTGTTATTGTTCCCATATCTCTTACATACTTGCCAGGGTTGTGTATTGTTATCTTAACACTATATTCATATTCTGGAACTGTTTTTGTACTTAAAGTTGTTTCTTTAATGTGTTTAAAAAAACTTAGTTTTTCATTTTTTTTGTTTAATCCACTATAATGTTCAATAAATGGGCTAATGTCGTCTATGTTGTTTTTTAAGCCCTTTAATCTAATCCCTACATCTTTTAGTTCGAAAGGGTTTTGCTCTGGATTAAAAGATATAAGTTGACCTGAAAATGCATAATAACCTATTGATTTTACTGAGTTGCCTAATGTTAATTCTGTCAGTTGGTTTTCTGCAAATGCACTACTTCCTATAGCTGTTACTGAGTCGGGAATGGTTACGCTTTTTAGTTGGTTGTTTTGAAATGCACCACTTACTATTGTTTTTACTGAGTTGCCTAATGTTAATTCTGTCAGTTGGTTTTCTGCAAATGCATGTCCCTCTATCATTGTTACTGAATTGGGGATAGTTACATTTGTTAGTTGGTTGTTTTTAAATGCACCTTCACCTATTCTTGTTACTGAGTTGCCTAATGTTAATTCTGTTAGTTGGTTTTCTGCAAATGCACTATCCCATATTCTTGTTACTGAGTTGGGGATGGTTACATTTGTTAGTTGGTTGTTTTTAAATGCATCATTCCAAATTGTTGTTACTGAATTAGGGATAGTTGCACTTGTTAGTTGGTTGTTTTTAAATGCACTATTTCTTATTTCTGTTACTGAGTCTGGGATGGTTACGCTTGTTAGTTGGTTGTATGCAAATGCACCACCTGCTATTGTTGTTACTGAGTCTGGGATGGTTATACTTGTTAGTTGGTTGTATGCAAATGCAAATTGTCCTATTGTTTTTACTGAGTCGGGGATAGTTACGCTTGTTAGTTGATTGTCTCTAAATGCATTATTTCCTATTTCTGTTACTGAGTCGGGGATAGTTACATTTGTTAGTTGGTTTTTTTTAAATGCATATTCCCCTATTGTTGTTACCCCATCGGGTATAACAAGTTTCTTGTTTGTCTTTACCTTTTCTTTTTTAAATGGAATACTAGTTCCCATTATTGCCACTGATGCCGTTAAGGCTAGTGTTCTTCTTAGTTTGTTCTTATTTTTACTCATTATATTTAGTTGAATAGATTGTCTATCTATTCTTCCCCCTTTCTTATTTAAAAAAATAGTTTATGAACTGTCACTTGGAATATACCTTAATATTTAAAATTTTTGAGATTTTTAGAAAATTAATTCAAATCCAATCTCTAAAAGCTTTCATAGATTTTTTAGACCTTTCTTTAAAAGATTCTTTAAGTTCTAAATTAGGTGCCTTTATATATGGATTGTTTTCTGTATATAAAATTGTCTTCCTATTTAAAGTATCTTCCTTAACTTTTTTTAATTTTTTATTAAAATCCTTCAATATCTAAATCACCTGTTAGTTCTTCGTCTGTATATTCCATGTCTCCAACTATGTTCTTGCTTTCTTCCATGTCTGTCTTAATAGCTTCCTCTTGTTTTTCTTTAGACAACTCTTCTTTATTTAATTCTTCTTCAATTTCTTTTGTAATAGACTCTGTAAACTCTTTAATCTCTTCTGGATCAACTTGTCCGTCTCTAAAGTCAGCCATGGCTTTTTGACTGTCTCTTAAATATTCGTCTTGTTCCTTTTGAGACTCTTTCATTTTTATTAAAACTTGTCTGTCAACTAGAGAAAGTTCTCCGTTTCTTTTTTCCAAAGATTTTTCAGCATCAGTTTTAGATTCGTATTCTTCCAAAAACTCATCTCTTTGTTGCAAGATTTCGCTAGGAGATATGTTTTCTGAAAGTTTGGGTCTTTTCCTGTACTGTTGCATGATATAGTCTCTAAGTTCTATGTTTGTCTTTGCTGGGCTACCAATCTTAGGGGGTGTATAATATAGATTTTCGTTCGCATCTTCTAAATACTTGTAATTAGGGTGTTCTTCTAATATGAACTTTGGTCCTTTATAAGGATCATAACCTCTAATTAAAACAATTAAATCGTCATCGCTCATTTTAGAAAGCTCGTCACTCATCATCAGATCCCTCTGAATTAAAGAATTAGATTCAGAGTATGACCCCTCTCTAGAATAAGTCCTGTTCCCAATAGAAAGGTCAATAGTTGTTTTGCCAATTTTCCCAGACATTTCTTTTGTGGTATCAGTAGATTGTCCTCCTAGAAATATCCATGTATCACAGTTATCCAAAATGATATCTGCGGCCTTGTCGTAAGCATTTTTTACTTGTGCCAAAGATTGAAATATTGGCACTACTGAAATGTTTCTTGAACGTACTACGGAAATAATGGATTCAAAATTTGGTATTTTACCAATATTGGCAAACTCATCTAGTAACATCCTTAGTGGTACAGGTAGCCTTCCACCCTTCTTTCTGGCTTCTTCAAAAAGAACGTCAAAAAGTTGTTGGTAAAGCATAGCTACTAAGAAGTTAAAAGATGAATCCGTATCAGAAATAATTACATAAAGAATCATTTTTGAATCTGGGTTCGCAAACTCCCTAAGGTTGATTTCATCTTTTGTTGTAAGTTCTTGAACTTCTTTTATAAAGAATTTAGATAATTTTGTTACGGCTGAAATATTAATAGATTGAAGAGTTTTTTCTCCTGCTAGTTTGTAAGATTTATATAATTTTACACAAGGATCTTGACTCCCTTCTTTATTTTCTATTTCATTAAAAACTTCATCCAGCTCAGCCTTGTTGTTTTGGTCTGGGTTAGCCATTAATAGAAGCTCGGCTACCTTGGTTAGATTTTGTTCTGATGGATCCTTTATATGAACCTTTACATAATAGAAAATGGCAGAAAGTAATAGTGAGGTTGCGTTATCCCAGAACTCGTCTTTAGGGGCTGACTTTCCACCTTCATTGTTCCCTGCGTTCTTCATGATATTTGTAACAAGCTTTTCTATTTCTGATTGTATTTTATCTGGTTGGTTGCTTGGTAGATATTCAAAAAAGTTATACTTATCAGAGTTTTCCATATCTATTAGGTTTAAAACCCTAATCCTGTAGCCTTCTTTTTCAAAAAAATAGCCTGTTTCGTGTAATAAATCTCCCTTAGGGTCTGTTACTACATAATTTGAATGAGCTTGTAATAGGTTTGGTTTTACCTCGAATCTTGTCTTACCTGTACCAGAACCCCCAAAGATTAATAAATTATTATTTCTTCTAGTCCTTCTGTCATTAAGGCTCATCCCTATTTCTTTTCCAAAAATCATGTTATTTTTATAAGTTACTTTATCTGACTCAATTAAGCTTGCTAGTGTTTCAGCATCTATCCATTTAGCAGAACCATGTTCCTTACCAATAAGATAATTCCTTCTTTTGAAAATATAATATCCGTACCATATTAGAGGGAACACACCTATTCCAAAGCCGAAGGCCAGTGGCATGCCTGAAAAATATAACTTCATGTTGCTTGGCAAAAGAGCAAGAAATGGGTTTTTATATAGACTCGTTCCTCTTAAAGCCCTATCTCCTGAAAATATATGACCTATAAGTGAGTTAACAGAAATAAAGGCTATAATTGATAGAATTACAGATAATAAAAGAAGACCCTTTAAAGGGATTTTTTTCCAAATTTTTTTAGCAATTTCTTTTTGCTTGGATTCTTCTTTTTTCTCCTCTTTAGCCTCTTCTGTTACTATATTAAATTTAGTTTTTAAATCACCTGCTGTGATTTTTCCCTTTTTGTAGTCCAAGACACCTTTGATCTCTTCTTTTAATTGAGTTAATAAAACATAATTTACAGGTTCGTCTCTAAAAAAAGCGATCCTTCCTGCATTAATTAAAAAGTTATTTAAGTTTTCCAAAATTTCAAAATGTTTGCTTTCTTGGATAAAAACATCATATTTATAGCCAAGCTTATTTTTGCCAATAGCTTCTATAAATTCAGAAAGATTTTCTGCATAGTTTCTATAAGCTAGTTTTAGGGTGTTTTTATCAGCTTTTTCTTTTTGTTCTAATTTTATAAGCTGATTTTTTATAGAATATTCCCTGTTTTTTAACAAAATGTCGTCAAGTATTTCTGTGGATAATTCTAAAAGCCTTTCTTTTTTCTCGTAGGACAAGTCTATGTTTTCATAAATAGAATGAAGACTTTCATCTTTTTTAAAAAAACTTAATCCTGAAAAATATTTTTGATACCTATTTATAAAGGCGTTGTTGACGGGAGTAGTGTAATGATCGTAATCTTCTTTATTTAGCCTATCCCTTAGAAGTTCCAATTCTCTGATAAGGACCTCTTTATCAGGTTTACAGTTTACAAAAAAGTTTCGCCATTTTTCAAGCTTTTCTTTTATTTGCTTTAATGTCTTTAAGTTATTGTCATAGGCTTCTCTTTCTTTTATAGAAATTTTATCCTTATCTTTTTTTGCTTTTTCTCTAAAAGATTTAACAGCATCTTGGGATTCTTTAGCCACCTTATTAAAATGTTTTTTGTCTTGTATAATTTTTTCATAAACTAGATTCATCCTTTTAGAAATTAGGGTTAGAAACTTGTAGTCCTTTTTAACTTCAAATTCAATGTCAATGTATGCTTTTTCTTTTTTGTTAAGGTTACTTGTTTCTCTAGCAAAAAACACTTCATTCGTATAGTCAAAAAGTTTTAGAAAAATATCAAGGTTCTTTAAATTAATATCAAGGTCTTCCTTGCTGACATCTAGGAGATTAATTTTACTTTTCTTGTTTTCTGTCATAGCTCTAATTCCTCTCCTATCTCATCAAGATCAATATCGACTTCTTTCATTTTTTCTTTTCTTTCTCTTTGTCTTTCAATTTCTCTTTGTGTTATAAGAGTAAGCTCTGTATCTTTTAAAGACTTTTTTATAGCTTCGCCTGTTAAAATAATTAGAGTTCTTGGTGAAATGTCGTTAAGTATGTCAAAACCCTTGTCGTGAATATCTACGTTATAGTTTAAATCCTCCAAACCTTGTCTAAGGTAATAGTTTATATTGCTATAATAGATTTCTTCTTGATTGTTTAAGTTGGTTTTTAAATCGCTTTTCCTTATCTCTTCTTCTATGTCTTCTACATAGATTGGCAACTTATCTTTTAACTTGTGGTATACATGTGCGTAAACTTGTGATACATAACAACTGGTCTGCACTAATATTCCTGAAGTTATGTGATATAAGGGATATTTAAGTTCGCCACTGGAAGATGACTTAAAAAGACCTGTCATAAATTTCCTCCTTTTCCTGGTTTTTCTTCACCTAGAACATACCTTAATTTAGAAAAAATTTAAGAATGACTTATATTTTTGTTTCTAAATTTTATCGTGTATTTTGGCCCTATAAAGCTAAAATAATATTCCTTATTTCAAGCCTTTTATTTGTGTAATCTGTATACCTAGAGAAAAGGATTTTTGTTTAATTTCAAAATCTCAAAAATAAATAAAAAAAGAAGTAGCAAAAAGCTACTCCTTATAATTATCTAAAACTGTATTGAAGATTTCCTTAAATACTTTTACTACGTCTCCCTTGCTTTCCTTAAAGTTTATGGCTTGGTTGTCAAAACCCATCCATATACCTATGGTAAATTTATCGTTATATCCAATATACCAAAGATCTCTAATGTCGTTAGTTGTTCCTGTCTTTCCCCTTAATCCATCTATTCCATAGGCATACCTAGAGAAATTTCTTCTTGTAGCAGTTTTTAACATTTGATCCATGCCTTCTACTACATCTTCATTTACCACTTTTCCCTTTACGTTATTTGATTCAAAAAAAGTAGTCGGCTTCTCAAAATATCCTTTTTGTGGAAAGACTGTATAGGAGCTAATAATATCTCTTGGGCTAAAGCCATGAGTAAGACCACCTAATGCAAGGGCAGAATAATTTTCATCGTTAATACTCTTATTCTCTTCCCTACTTATAAAGCTGTCTCCTTCATAGATTAAACCTAATTTTTCTAAGTATGAAGTTATTGTATCTATGCCTAATTCTTCTGCCAATTTAACTGTTGTTATATTTACGGATTCAGCTAAAGATTCTTCTATAGTCATCTTTCCTCTATAACCCCTGTACCAGTTTCTTGGTGAATATCCGTCTTTTGTTGTATAAGCTTCATCTACTACATAATCTTTAGGTCTTTTCCCCTTGTCTAAGCTTGGCAAATAAACAGATATAGGCTTAATTACTGAACCTACCTGTCTTGGTATTTCACTTCTATCTACAAATTTTTCATTAGCTTTTCTACCATTTATTGTAGCAATTATCTTGTTGGTCTTATTGTCTATTACAATACCTGCGATTTGGGGTTGTGTTTGACCTTCTTTGTCATATACTAATTCTTCAGAGTTAAAATGTAGATAGCCATCATCGTCTATATTTAAGTTTTCTCGTATCTTACTCCCTTCTTTTATATATATTGCTCCATCTTTTTTATAGTATTCTCCCTCTTTAAAATATAGAGGCTCAAACCTATGGAGCTTAAATCCATTGTCTGTGGAATAATAATCTCTTATCTTTATTCCATTATCTAAAACTTGTATTTTATCGTTATTAACTAACTTGATTTCGTTATATGCTGTTTCTTCATATTCACTAGGATATAGAAAGACCCTACCATCTTTAAATAAATCAGACTTCTTTATATTAGTTACATTCCCTTTTAAATCTAATATATTCTTGTTTTTTGAAAAGTTAATGTCTGCTATTTCTCTTATATTCTTATATGAAAAATATTTTTTAATTATTTCATCAAGCGACCCATTAAGTTTTTCTTGTAAGTCTTTATCTATTGTTGAGGTAAAAGTAAGATTGTTGTTTTTTAAATATCCCAAAGCTTCGTTGTATGAAAGCTTTTTATCCTTCATTACACTTTTTATTATGTCTTCTTTTACAACAATTAAATCTTTATTTATCTCATCATTCTTTTCTTGATATTTTAAAGACTTTTTTATGTCAAAGTTTACAAGTTTCTCATATTCTTCAAGGTCTATTACTTTGTTATCTAACAAGGATCTATATATAACTTTAAGCTTATCTTCCACCTTATTGTTATACACGCATTTATATAATTTATTATTTATTTCAATGTTATCTTGTATTAAATAATCTTCTGTATAGGTGTTTTTTCTAAGTAATTTAAAGGGTTTATATTTTGATGGGGCGTTTAGTGTTCCTACAAGTAAACTTAATTCAGCTTTATTTAAGTCCTTTAAATCCTTCCCAAAATAAAATTTAGCACCATTAGAAAATCCATAGACATCGTGTCCTAGCCATACTTTGTTTATATACAGTTCTAAAATCTCATCTTTTGTTAACTCTTTATTTAATTTAATTGCAAGATAGGCTTCTTTAATTTTTCTAGTCAAACTTTTTTCATTGGTTAAATACAGGTTTTTAATGAGTTGCTGGTCTATTGTTGATCCACCTCTTACAATCTTCATGCTTTTTATATTCTGAAGAATTGAGGCTAGAATACTTTTAATATTTATTCCACCATGTTCGTAAAAGCTTCTGTCTTCTGTATTTAATAGTATTTTTACTAAATCTTCTGGTATATCCTTCCTTTCTACATAATCCCTATTGGGATAAAAGTAATATTCCATTTCTCCCTTAGTGTTTACTATTCTTGACCCTTCAGATTTTTTATTTTGAAACTCTTCTTTGAAATCTATTTTGGGTGTTTTATATATGGTGTAAGATAAAAACATTGTCAAGAAAATAATCAAGAATATAAAAAGATATTTTAAGGCTTTTTTCAAGAAAACATCAGTCCTCCATTACGCATTTCCAAAAATACTGGATTTTTCTTTATATTTAAATCACTTAAATTTGAAATTAGTTCTGCTGTTATTGTTATTTTTCTTCTGTCGTATATATACTTGGTCTCACCTATTTTTAGTATTCTTATGTTTTTTAGGTCTGCTTCTCCATACCTTTCCTTTACTAATTTTAGATCTTCTCCCCTTATGTTGTCTTCTAAAATATATTCTAAATTTTTATTTTCCAAATTATTTCTCCTTTAGTATCTTTTTTCTTCAGGTATTTTTGCGACTTTTGCATCACACTCACAACAATAATAATAAACGCTTTTGAGCCTATATTCTGCATTATCATAGGCATCAGCATTATAGTCAGTAAGTTCTCCATCGGCATCTACACATAATTCAGTAACTCCAAAAAATTTTTCCCTGATATAAAAATAATCTTCGTTTCCACACTTTTTACATTTTAGTTTCATAATTTTTTTATCCTTTAACTCATTCCACCTCAAAAAGTTTTTCAAATTCTTCAATATTATCTTCGTTATAAACTTCATCACCTATATAAAAACTCCACCCATAGTCTTTTATAAGTCGCAAGCAAACTTCTTGCTCCGATAATTCCTCACCATTATCTAAACTCTTGGCTCTAATTGCTCTTATGCTTGTAAATTTTTCTACCTCTAAGTCGTATTGATACAAATAAGGGCCCCCATAATTTGCCATTTGTTTAGCTTTACCTCTTGACTCTGCCCAAACAAGTGAGCTATAAGATTCTGGGTTTTCTTCTGAACTTAATATCCACGCTTTCATTTCTTCCTCCTTATTTAAAACAAAGAAACTTGATTTTTTTCTAAAAACATCTCTGCTTCAGATTTTTCTTCTTTAAGTTTTTTAGTTTCTTTCTTTTCTCTCTTTACCTTTGGTTTATATTCTTCCTTAATTCTTTCATCTAATGAGGTGTTTCTTTCTTCAGTATAGGTATTATCTACCATGAATTTTAGTAGACTTGCTTGCCTGTCACCTATTAGAGTCACTTTTTTCTTTCCTCTAGTTATTGCCGTATATAACAGGTTCCTTGTTAAAAAGCTGTTATTATATGCTCCACCATATCCAACTACGGGTATTAAAACATGCTCAAATTCTGAACCTTGGGCTTTATGGGTTGTTATTGCATAGGCAAGTTCAAGTTCTTTAAAATCTTCCTTATAATATTCCTTTACATCATCTGAGTTTTCAAAGTCTATAAGAAGACACTCGTCATCAAGATTAATGTCTACAACTTCTCCAAAGGTTCCGTTAAATACTTCGTTGTCATAGTTATTTCTAATTTGCATAACCTTATCTCCCACCCTATATACTACGTTGTTGTGGGTAATTTCTTTTTTATCTGGTTCACTTGGATTAATTGTATTTTGAATTTCCTTATTTAAATTCGTTGAACCTAGTGCATGCTTTTTATAGAAAGTTATTATCTGAGTGCCTTTATCCCTTGAAACTACTCTTTTTATAAAATTAACTATCTCTTTTTCCCTGTTAGCTTGGTTTTTATAGTAATAGTACATAAAGACATTTTCTTTAAAGTTTTTAGGAAATATCCCTTTATTTATGTCGTTAGCATTTTGGACTATCTCTTCTCCATCAGCCTGTCTAAAGTTTTCTGTTAAATATTGTGTATTTATTCTTCCAGATTTTATTAAGTCTCTTAAAACATTACCTGGTCCTACTGAAGGTAATTGGTTTATATCTCCTATTAAAATAACTTTTGTGTTGTTATGAAGGGCTTCAATAAGGTGGCTCATGAGATTTAAATCAATCATTGAAAACTCGTCTACTATAAGGACTTCTGCTGGTAAAGGGTTATATTCGTTAAATTCAAATTCTAGCTTACTTTCTTCGCCCTTCCATTGACATTTTAGAAGTCTGTGAATTGTTCCATAGGTTATGCTTTTAACTATTTCTGCTTCTCGTTCTGTTACTGACTCTATTTTCTGTGTAGCTTTACCAGTAGGTGATCCAACATAGATATCATAGTTCTTATATAACTTTAAGATGTTTCTAGTTACTGTTGTCTTACCTGTTCCTGCTCCACCTGTAATTATTGTTATGTTGTTATCTATTGTGGACCTAACAGCCTCCTTTTGTTTATCTGATAATATCTCATCTTTGCTAAAAGCCAAATCCCAATACTTTGTAAGTTTTTTCTCATTACCTAAGCCCCTATTAGACATAATTTCACTGATTTTCTTGGCAATAGAAATCTCTCTTGTGTATATAAACTTTAAGTAGTATCTTACTTCGTCTTCTACTCTTATTCTTTCTATTCCGTATAGTTCAGAGTTTTCTATCATATATTGTCTAATCTTCAATGAGTTTATTCTTAATAGCTTGCTTGATCTTTCTATAAAAGTATTTTCTGTTAAATAACAGTTTCCCCTCATAAACAAGTCAACTAATAGGACATTGGAAAGTCCTGCCTGTATTCTTTTATCGTCTTCAAGTTTAAAGCCTAGATTAGCCCCTGCTATATCTGCATTTTCAAAGGTAAATCCATTTATTTTACTAACAAATGCATAGGGGTTTTCTATAAACTCTTCGTAACATTCATCTAAATCTAAATAATTTTTTGTATTGTTTTCTTTAAAATATTCTATTATTGTTTTCGCCTTCTTTGGTCCTATTCCTATTTGTGCAAATTTTAATAAAAAGTATTGTATAGCCTTGTTTTCTTTATCTTTTAACAAGGCTTCTTTAAATTTTTCTAAAGACCTTTTGCCAATTCCTTTTATTTTTATAAGCTTTTCAGGGTTTTCTTTGAAAGATTTAAGTTCTTCCTTGTATTCTTTATATAATTTTTCTCTAACTTTTTTATTAAATACGTTAAAAGCAGGATCTAAAAATAGGTCTATATCTAAGTCAATGTATCTGTAATCTTTTGCAATTAGCTGGTGGTTTTTATATTTATTAGACCAAACTACTTCTGCCGTTAGCTCCACCCTTCTATTTAGTTTAGGTGGGCTATTTGCCATTAAAAACACGTTATCAAATACGCAGACTTTAGTTTTCTTTGCTTCTTCAGGAAGCCCTTCTTCCTCTTCTATGTCAAAAAGATATATCTTAAAGTCTTCTTTATTGTATATTTGTTTAAAAAACTTTATTTTAACTTTTACTTCCAAATTTTCGCCACCTTTCTTCTTGCTTTTGAATGTATTATTTTATTTATCGTCATCTTTTAAATAATAAGTAACTTAAAAATTAAAAAAATATGTGAAAAATGAAAAATAGTTTTATTGGTCTGGATTGGCAAAAGATATAGGTAGAAGGTGGCTTTTGTTGGTTAGAATTGCTTTTTGTTACATTTGGATTGTGTAACTTGTATACTAATAATTGGGCTTTGCTTGTATGGTTTTTAAATCTGTTAATTTTTTTATGTAATAAAAAAGAAGAAGTAGGTTTACTCTACTTCCTCTTCTAAAGTATTTATCTATTTAAGGAGATACTTACTTGTTTGTTGTGTCTGTTCCACTCTATTTGTTGGTTTATTCCGTCTTCTGTAT
>QWCH01004958.1_pt1 | contig 11426 bp, 10 predicted proteins | sample 1972671 | NCBI WGS metagenome assembly QWCH01 (sample SAMN09866713, study PRJNA288562) | Human gut metagenome isolate term3_stool, whole genome shotgun sequencing... | isolation source: gut | host: Homo sapiens | place: USA: California | reverse complement strand
TTCCTATAACGGGTTTGTCCTTTACGAAAAATTGTCTCAATCTAATCTCCTCGCTGCCACCGCCGACCAATCGCCGTCGGTTTTATCGTCGAGAAGTTCAAAGCCTTCTCGTTCAAGAGCATCGATGACATCCTGAAGCTTTTCTTTTAAAATCCCCGATGCGATGTAAATGCCGCCGATCTTTACGTGTTCCTTTACATCGTGGAGCATGCCGATAATCACCTCGGCAAAAATATTGCTTACTACCACATCGGCAGACTCCATCACCACGCTGAAAAGATCCCCTTTACGCAAATCGATACGATCGAGCATCTTGTTTTTTTCGGCATTTTCCTCCGTGGCGATCATACACTGAGGATCCAAGTCCACTGCGATAACCTTCTTTGCGCCGCTTTTGACGGCGACGAGGGAGAGAATACCGCTGCCGCAACCGATGTCGATCACGCTGTCTCCGGGACGAATGTAGTCCCTTAAATAACGGGAACAGAGGAAGCTTGTGGCATGATTGCCGCTTCCAAAAGCCATGCCCGGATCTAAAATAATAATCTCTTCTCCGTCTTTTGCATCGTAATCTTCCCAGGAAGGCACGATGGTCAGACCCTCGTCAATGGAAATGGGATGGAAGTAAGATTTCCAATCATTGGCCCAATCTTGATCGGGCACATCCCCTTCTTCCACTTCAAAGCCTTTTTCCATTGCACCTTTTTTTACAGCGAGCCTTTTTTCCTCTTGAGAAGCATCGAAATAAGCTTTCAACTCGAAACGATCCGCATCAATTTCCAGCACATCGTCGTCGACGGCATCCCAAATAAAACCGCCTTCTTTTAAATTGTCGATGGCATCCCCTGAAATGACTTCGTAACTGTCGACGCCCTGTTCCTGTAGAAAAAGTTCCCCTTCTTCTTGGCGACGGTGATCGCCTTTAATCGTAAGCATTTTGTATTGCATTAGTCAAAAAAGTCCTTTAATTTTTGTAGAAATCCTTTTTCCTGCTCGGTCTTGGTTTCGCCCTTTTGATTGCGAAGTTCTTCTAAAAGTTCCCGCTCTTTGTCGGAAACATTCGTCGGTACGAGAATCTTAACGGTAAAGAGTAAGTCTCCCGCTCCTTTTCGTCTAAGGAAGGGAACACCTTCTCCTTTAATGGTAAAGGTCCCGCCGCTTTGGGTTCCGGCGGGAATGTCGTAGTCGATAATTTCTTTAAGCGTGGGCACCTTAATCGTGCCGCCTAAAACGGCATCTTCGTAGCGAATAGGAATGTCTACGTGAAGATCATTGCCTTCCCGGCTAAACACGTTGTCCTCTTCGATGTGAAGATAAATATAGACCGTGCCCGGTTGACCGCCGTTTTCTCCGGCATGTCCCTCTCCGGACATAGTGATCACACTTCGGCCATCTACCCCTGCGGGAATACGAATGTGAAGTTTGCGATTCACTGTTTCCCGTCCGCTGCCGTGGCAATGCTTACAGGGCTTTTCGATGACAGTACCCGTACCGCCGCAATCGCTACATGGCACGACGCGCATAAAACGTCCAAAGGCGGAAGAAGTAGCTTGGCGCACCTGGCCGCTGCCGCCGCAGGTTTTACACGTATGCACGCTCTCTTCGTCTTCCGCGCCGCTGCCGTGGCAACGGGAACATTCTTCCGTGCGGCGAATTTGAATATCTTTTTCCGTGCCGAAAACCGCTTCTTTAAACGTAAGATTTAAATCGTAGCGAATATGGGCGCCGTCCCGGGGAGCCTTTGCCGTGTTGCCGCCGGAGAAGTTGGCGCCGAAACCTCCGCCGAACATATCGAAGATGTCGCCGAAAATATCACCGAATCCGCCGAAGTCGCCACCGCCGGATGCGCCGAAATCATTTTTAAGCCCATCTTCCCCGTAGGTATCGTAGGTTCTTTTTTTTGTTTCGTCGGAAAGCACTTCGTAGGCGAAGTTCACCTCTTTAAATTTCGTTTCCGCCTCTTCGTCGCCGGGATGCAGATCGGGGTGATACTGCTTGGCTTTTTTACGATATGCTTTTTTTATTTCGGAAGATGTAGCCGTACGCTCGATCTCCAAAACCTCGTATAAGTCTCTCATAAACACCATCACTTTCTAGTCGCTCAAATAGTGTTATCATACCTTAAAATCGGCCGCTAGGGAAGATATAAACTAAAAAAGGGCACTCTCGTGCCCCTTATTAGCTTGTCGGTTTTATTTATCGTCTTCATCGACTACTTCGTAATCGGCATCGACAACGTCGTCATCTTGAGCGGCTCCCGCTTCTGCGCCGCCTGCTTGTGCTTGTGCTTGTGCTTGTTTGTATAATTCTTCCGAAACCGATTGGAAAGCATTTTGAAGTGCTTCGGTCTTGGATTTAATGGCGTCGAGATCGTCGGTATCTTTTACGCTCTTCAAATCTTCGATGGCGTCTTCAACTTTTTTCTTGTCATCGTCGGAAATCTTGCCGTCTACATCTTTTAACGCACTTTCAGAAGCGTAGATTACAGAGTCTGCGTTGTTTTTGATTTCGATGGCTTCTTTTTTCTTCTTATCTTCTTCCGCATGTGCTTCCGCTTCGCGAACCTTTTGATCGATTTCATCTTCGGTCAAGTTGGAAGAAGAAGTAATGGTAATGTGTTGTTCTTTACCCGTACCCATATCCTTAGCCGATACATTGACGATGCCGTTGGCGTCGATATCGAAGGTTACTTCGATTTGAGGTACGCCGCGGCGAGCCGGTGCAATGCCGTCTAATTGGAAACGACCGAGGGTAACGTTGTCGCTTGCCATTTGACGTTCACCTTGTAAGACGTGGATGTCGACGCTGGTTTGATTGTCGGCTGCCGTCGTAAAGGTTTGGCTCTTCTTTGTGGGGATAGTGGTATTACGTTCAATTAAGCGCGTAGTGACACCGCCCATGGTTTCAATACCCAAGGAGAGGGGTGTAACGTCTAAGAGTAACAAGTCCTTAACATCGCCGCTTAAAACCCCTGCTTGAATAGCTGCACCTAAAGCGACACATTCGTCCGGATTAATGTCTTTTTGGGGATCTTTGCCGACGATGGATTTAACCAATTCTTGTACGGCCGGTACACGGGTAGAACCGCCGACGAGGAGAACTTTGTCGATGTCCGATGCGGAAAGATCGGCGTCTTTTAACGCTTCTCTTACCGGTTCTTCCGTCTTTTTAACGAGGTCGGCCGTTAATTCGTCGAATTTCGCACGGGTAAGATCCATATTTAAGTGTAAAGGACCGCTGGCGTTGGCCGTAATAAAGGGAAGGTTAATGTTGGTGCTCATGGTCGAGGAAAGTTCTTTCTTCGCCTTTTCTGCAGCTTCTTTTAAACGTTGTAAGCTCATACGGTCGGCCTTTAAGTCGACGCCGTTTTCTTTCTTGAAGTTTTCGGCGATCCAGTCGATGACGCGTTCGTCGAAGTCGTCGCCGCCTAATTTATTGTTACCGCGAGTAGCTTGTACTTCAAATACGCCGTCGGACAGTTCCAAAATGGAAACGTCGAATGTACCGCCGCCTAAGTCGTAAATCATAACGGTGGTGGAGTCTTTGTCCTTATCTTCGCCGTATGCGAGGGCTGCTGCCGTCGGTTCGTTGACGATACGTTTAACATCTAAACCTGCAATACGTCCTGCGTCTTTTGTCGCTTGACGTTGCGCGTCGGTAAAGTAAGCGGGCACGGTAATAACCGCTTCGGTAATGGTTTCACCTAAATAGCTTTCCGCATCGGATTTCAATTTTTGAAGAATCATTGCGGAAATTTCTTGAGGGGAATAATCCTTGCCGTCGATAGTTACTTTGTAATCGGTACCCATGTGACGTTTAATGGATGCGATGGTTCTTTCCGGGTTGGTGATGGCTTGACGTTTTGCCGTTTCACCGACGAGGCGTTCCCCGTCTTTAGTAAAGGCGACGATGGACGGCGTCGTCCGGTTACCTTCAATATTCGGGATAATAGTGGATTGTCCACCTTCCATAACGGCTACTGCCGAGTTTGTTGTACCTAAGTCAATACCAATAATTTTAGCCATAATAAATCCTCCTGATTTAAACTTTATTTTTTCTTTAATCTATATTAATTACTTTGAGACTTTGACCATACTGGGTCGGATCACGCGATCGCCGAGTCGATAGCCTTTTTGTAATACATCGGTGACGGTGTTCTCGTCGACCCCATCCTTTTCTTCCATTACCACCGCGTGGTGTAAATTGGGATCGAAAGGTTGGTTTAAAGCGTCGATTTCCACGATGTCGTTTTTAGCAAGTTCACTGCGGAATTGATCGGCGATCATTTCCATGCCCTTGTAAAACTTTTCGTCTTGAACATCGTCTACCATAAGGGCCCGTTCGAAATTGTCGAGGACGGGAAGAATATCCAGGGCTAATTTTTCCATGCCCATGGCGTGCATTCTCGCTTTTTCCTCCGTGCTCCTTCTGCGGAAATTACTGTAATCCGCTTGCAGGCGAAGGTAACGATCTTCCAGTTCCTTGTACTTCTTTTCGTCTTCGCTTTCTACGACCGCTTCTTCATTGGCTGCTGCCTCCGTGGTCGCCTCTTCATCTATTGTCGTATGTTCTTGTTCATCGATCGTTTCACGATCATTATTTTCTACTACCACTTCTCACCTCAACGTTCCTTCCCAAGGCGCCGGCTCAAGGCGTCTGTAAACGCCACCAGCGCATTTGCCGATTTCCTATAATCCATGCGTACCGGTGCAATCAACGCAACCTTGCCCACATTTGAAGGGCTTAAAGGATATACTCTTCCGAGTAAGCTGTTGCCCTGCATTACATCGGCGTCGTTTTCGCTGCCGATTTTAAACTCTACATCGGAACCTGTGGAAAGTTCATTAAATAGGCGAAGGAGGTTTTCCTTCTCCTCGATGTAGCACAAGAGGGACTGCACTCTGGAAACATCGTTAAATTCTTCGTATCGGAAAAGATTTCCCACACTACTGATCGCCACTTCCATATCGTCCACATTGCCAGCAATTTGAGAAAGCAAGTTTGTAATATGGAGCACAAAAGATTCGTAGCGAACCAATTGGCCGGATAAAACGAATTTGACACCGTCGATATTATCGAAGGATGTTCCCACAAATGCTTTTGAAAGCACGCCGGAAATATACTCCAAGTCTTCTTTATCTACGGAAAATTCCATGGGAATCATTCGTTTGACCACGACACCACGGTCGCCGACGACCAGCAACATGACGAAGTAATCCGAAACCGGAATTAAATCGAGATACTTAATCTTTCGATCGCCGCCTTTGGGCATCATCATCAACGCCAAACTGTCGGTTTCATGGGCCAACGCCTCCACAGCGCGACGATAAAATTCGTCGGTACCGAGCAAATGCTCGGGCATGGCGTCGATGAAACGCTCGACGAGGGAATCTTCACGGTTGATCTCGGGAATTAATTCGTCTACATAAAATCTATAAGCAGTTTCCGAAGGAATCCGCCCGGCGGAAGTATGCGGCTTCATTAAAAAGCCGAGAGCTTCCAGATCGCTCATTTCGTTTCGAATGGTCGCCGATGAAACGGCAAGACCGGATTCTTTTAACAGTGTGCGACTGCCGATGGGAACAGGCGATGCGATGTAAGACTCGATGATGCGATTGAGAATATCTAATTTTCTCTTGTCCAACATCTTGTCGCGCCTCCCTTCTCTTTTTAGCACTCGTTTTATTCGAGTGCCAATTGCTTATGGTTTAAGTATACACGGGGTATTAGCACTTGTCAAGCTAGAATGCTAAAATTTAAAAAATCGCCGATATTTTTTATTCGACGATTTTCAAAAACAGTTCGTTTATAAAATTGTGCGTTTATTCTCCATTCAATTGGAAAAAATCTACCTCTACCTGATTGGAAAGATCCCTTCCCTTTTCCGTCAGCAGAATATGGTCGCCGCAGATTTTTAAAAGTCCTTTTTCCACATTGCGCGTAACGGCATCTCCGTAGCGTTCCTTGAAGAGCATGCCGGAGGGAAGTTTTTTATTGAGATCGATCCCCTCATTTAATCGAATGTTGAGCATCATTAACTCGTTGTCTCCATCGAGAGGTGTCAATTCTTCCGAGTAACCGATCGGTTTTTCTCCGCGTTTTATAGCAGCGGAATATTCCTTGAAGTCCGCTACATTGGTGTAGCGCGTATTTTGAAGATAACCTCCTGCCCCGGGGCCCAAGCCGATGTAGTGCCCTAACTTCCAATAATGGAGATTGTGGCGACATTGAAAGCCCGGTTTCGAAAAATTGGAAATTTCGTATTGTCTGTAACCCATGGCGGCGAGCATCTTCTCGTAGCGGTGCACGTGGCGGCGATCTTCCCCGTCGTCTTCCGGCAGGCGGCCGTAGCGTTTAAAAAAGGGAGTGCCCTCTTCCAAAATCAAACTGTACACGCTGACGTGTTCCGGATTTAATTCCTCGATGAGGGAAATACTCTTTTCAATATCCTCCTCCGATTCCGTGGGTACGGAGGAAATAAAATCCAGATTAATATTTTTCGCGCCCCCTTCTCGCAAATGGCGAAAGGCTTTTCTCCCCTCTTCCACAGTGTGAATCCGCCCCATAATATTTAAAAGACGATCACTTCCGCTTTGAATGCCCATGCTGAAACGATTGACGCCGGCGCCGACAAGTTTTCCAATATCCAGGCGAGGTACGCTTTCGGGATTACATTCGACGGTAATCTCGCCCCCTTCTTCCACATAGGGCGCAATGTGGTTTAAAATTGCGAGCAATCTTTCCGTGCCGAGCATGGAAGGGGTGCCGCCGCCGAAAAAGACCGAACTTGCCTTTCCTTCCCCAAGTTCCTTTTTATAAAACGCCCATTCCTCCAACAAAGCTTTTACATACTCATCCATTGTGCTTTCTTTTTTCGGCGGAAAGGAATAGAAATCGCAGTAACCGCATTTTTTCTCGCAAAAGGGCACGTGAATGTAAATCGAAAGAGATCGGTTCATCTTTCCTCCAAAAAAACGGACCCTTTCGGATCCGCTCTCTTAATCTTCGTCGTATTTCAACACGGCGAGGAATGCCTCTTGAGGCACTTCGACACTGCCGATATTGCGCATACGTTTTTTACCTTCTTTTTGCTTTTCGAGGAGCTTCCGCTTTCTCGAAATATCGCCGCCGTAACATTTCGCCAATACATCTTTTCGAAGGGCACGGATCGTTTCCCGAGCGATGATCTTCGAGCCGATAGCCGCCTGAATGGGCACGGCAAATTGGTGGCGAGGGATAACGTCGGTAAGCCGTTCGCAGATCTTTCTGCCCCTCTCGTACGCCTTTTCCCGGTGGACGATAAGGGAGAAAGCGTCGACTAATTCCCCGTTAATCAACACATCCATTTTCACGAGATCGCCCTGTTCGTAGCCGATAAGCTCGTAATCGTAGGAAGCGTATCCTCTGGTTTTGGATTTCAACGCGTCGAAGAAATCGTAAATAACTTCATTTAAGGGAAGTTCGTAGACGATATTGACCCGCGTTTCTTCCAGATAATCCATATTGATAAAGCGGCCTCTCCGTTCCTGGCAAAGCTCCATGACCGTTCCCACGTAATCCGTCGGCGTCATAATTTCCGCCTTGACGAAAGGCTCTTCCATGTAGTCGATCGTGGTAGGATCGGGGAGATTGGTCGGGTTTTGGATTTCCAGCATCTCCCCGTCCACCGTGTGCACGCGATAAATTACCGAGGGCGCCGTGGTAATAATATCCAAATCGAATTCCCGTTCCAAACGCTCCTGAATAATTTCCATGTGGAGAAGACCTAAGAAGCCGCAACGGAAACCGAAACCGAGGGCCACCGACGTTTCCGCGTCGAAAACCAAGGCCGCGTCGTTGACCTGAAGCTTTTCCAGGGCGTCGCGAACGTCGGTATAGGATTCCCCTTCCGCCGGATAAATACCGGAGTATACCATGGGCACGACTTTTTTATAGCCGGGAAGAGGTTCCGCCGGCGGATTTTTGGGATCGTAAATGGTGTCGCCGACGCGAGCCTCTTTTACATTTTTAATGCTCGCCGTAATATAGCCTACATCTCCGGCGCTCAATTGGGGCAAGGGAATGGAGCCGTTGGCATTGACGCCCACTTCCACCACTTCAAATTCTTTGCCCGTCGCCCACATTTTAATAATGTCGCCGGCTTTTACCTTTCCGTCGACGATGCGCACATAACACACCACGCCGCGGTAACTGTCGTAAATGGAGTCGAAGATCAGAGCCTTTAACGGGCCGTTTTCATCGCCGTCGGGCGCCGGTACCTCTTCGATAATAGCGTCTAACACATCGTCGATGCCGATGCCGTTTTTCGCGCTGATTAAAGGTGCGCTTTCCGCATCCAGCCCGATAATGTCTTCGATTTCTTTTTTTACTTCATCGACGCGGGAGGAGGGAAGATCGATCTTATTGAGGATAGGCACCAGTTCCAAATCCTGATCCAATGCCAAGTACACATTGGCTAGAGTTTGCGCCTCCACCCCTTGGGTTGAATCCACGACGAGCAGCGCACCCTCACAAGCCGCCAGGGAGCGGGACACTTCGTAATTAAAGTCCACGTGACCCGGCGTGTCGATGAGATTTAAAATATACTCTTCCCCGTTTCGCTCGTGAACCAGGCGAACGGCCTTTAACTTAATGGTAATACCCCGCTCTTTTTCGAGGGCCATGGAATCGAGAACTTGCGCATTCATTTCCCGTTCCGTCAACATGCCCGTCTTTTCGATGAGACGATCGGCCAGGGTACTTTTGCCGTGGTCGATATGGGCAATAATTGAGAAATTGCGAATGTTCTGTTGACGATTGCTCATTCTTCCTCCTTAATCATTTTGTCCGTGAAAAACTGTAAATTTCGAGAAAGGATAATAACGAAGGGCCGCGCGGGAACGAATATGTTTCTTTTCTACGGGCCCGAAATAGCGACTGTCGATGGACATGCCCTCGTTGCGATTATCTCCCATGACGAAAAATTCATCAGGCCCTAAGGTCCATTCATCACCTTGATAAGTACCTGTTTCGACGCCGGGATGAATATAATCTTCCTCAATGCGCACGCCGTTGACGTAAACCTCTCCCGATCGAATGGCGACCTGATCCCCCGGCGTTCCGATGACGCGCTTCACATACTCCTTACCGGATCCGTCCGGCGCATCGATAATGACAATATCGCCCCGTTCGGGATCTGAAAAATAATTAGGAAAGACCAAACAAATCATGCGTTCGTTTTGATGGAGGGTCGGCTCCATACTTTGACCGATGACCATCGTGGTGTTAAAAACAAAGTGGCGAATCAAAACGGCGAGTACCACGGCGGTAACGACTAATTTTATAACTTCAATCGCCAAGTTCGGCGACTTTTCTTTTGATTTCAAAATTTTTCCCCTTTCTTCGCTTAGCAACTTATTTTACCACAAAAGGGAGTTTCTCACACGCCTCTCGAGAATTCTTGCAAAATCTACAGGTCTGTGATAGAATTCTACAAGTTAAGGTATCCCAAGGGATAAAATCATAATCGGAGGTGAACCATGGCAAATATTAAATCCGCGATTAAACGTATCGGCACGACCAAAAAAGAAACGTTGCGCAACAAATCCGTCAAAACAAATGTTAAGACCACGATCCGCAAATTCGAAACCGCGCTTGATAAAGGCAATCTTGATGAAGCGAGAGAACTTCTCCAAGTCGTCGACAAAACTTTAAAGAATGCTGCGTCGAAGAACGTAATTCACAAAAATGCTGCTTCACGCCGATTAAGCCGTTTAACCAAGAAACTCAATAAAGTTAAATAAATAAAAAAACTGAAAACGCAGGTTTTCAGTTTTTTTATTGCTCTCCTATCATTTGAAGCACTAAAGTTTCCAGCACTTCCCTATCGCTCGCCCCCGTCGATTTCATGGCAAGCTCAGCTTCTAAAAGCAGTTCGTAATGATGCTCGAGGGTTTCCTCGTTATAAAGACCGCTTTGAGCGGCTATTTTTTTGCCCTCATAAGGCTTAACGCCCATAAACTTAAAAATATCCCCGTCCATGGAATGGGTCTTTTTCATGGTTTTATAAAATAAAAGATTTCGCGTCTGTCTGCCGATCATATAGAGAATCCTCGGCGCCGGCTCTTCCTTGGCGTCGAATTCTTTTAAAAGCCGAATCACATCCCGCGCCCGCTTCTTCGCAATAGCGTCGAGTAAATCGAAGATCGTTTCCGTTTGAAAGGGATCCAGGAACGTATCCACCGCTTCCACAGTGACCTCGTCACCTGAAATACTGGCGATTTGATCCAGCGTCGTTAAAAGAGATTCCAAATCCCCTTCGTAACGGCGATCACCGTAGCCCGAAAGGCGAATAAAATGCTCCAATACGTCGGGCTTAATGCGGCGGTTGATTTTTCCCAAATACGACGCCAAATAAGAGCGTAACGCCCTGCCCGACAACCGTTCCATTTCCATGACCCGCCCCATTTTTTGAAAGCGCGTGTAGAGCTTTTGATTCTTCTTAATGGCCGTATCCGTTTCCATTAAAAGAAGAATCGTGGAATCGGGAATAGAAAAGACCTCTTTCAAAAAAACGTCGAGCTTTTCGTCGCCGCTTAAAAGCCCCGCGTCTTTTACGACCACCATCCGCTTTTCGGACATAAAGGGCAGCGTGTTGGCCTTCGCTAAAATTTCCCCCACATCCTCCGATGCCACATCGTAATTTAAAGCCCGCATCTCGGGGGCAATATACTGTTGTTCTATTTGGCGCCGCTTCTGCTCCATACCGTATTTTTCCGGCCCATGGAGTAAATAGGCGCCGCCGAAATCCATTGGTTCCATATCGTCTTTCTCTCTCTTAAATTAATCGTAATGATCCACGCTGACGCACCTAAGAATATCACGTTCCAAATAAAAAAGATAGCGTCGCCGCGACTTTCCGACGCCTCGTCGTAAACGGACACCTGTATTTTACCCCGGCGAAAAGCCAAGGATATGGCGCCGTCTTTCGTTTGCAAATAGGGAATGTGGTGTTCTTTTAAGCGATCCAGCACTTCTTTGTGCGGATGACCGTAGCTGTTTCTCGCGCCGGCGGAAATAAGGGCGAGCTTGGGGTGGACAGCCTCCAGTAATTCCTCGGAGCTCGACGTTTTCGAGCCGTGATGCGCCAATTTTAAAACCGTGGACTTCGGATCCAATCCCGTCAATATTTTTTCTTCCGCCGCCGGGAGATCCCCTAAAAATAAAGCGTGGGCACCCTTGGACGAAAGTTCCATCACCATGGAAAGGCTGTTGCCCTCTTTCCCCAGTGACGGATACACTTTGATCGTGCCGCCTTTCATGGGAAATATCCCCTCGATGGAATGAATCTTTCCCACTTCCTCCTCAATTTTTTTACCCATAGCTTTATCTTCTTTACCCGTAGCTACGGGCCCGTAGATCCTATTTATTTTCATGTCCTTTGCTAT
>QWCH01004948.1_pt1 | contig 11471 bp, 8 predicted proteins | sample 1972671 | NCBI WGS metagenome assembly QWCH01 (sample SAMN09866713, study PRJNA288562) | Human gut metagenome isolate term3_stool, whole genome shotgun sequencing... | isolation source: gut | host: Homo sapiens | place: USA: California | reverse complement strand
AACTTTTAGAAAATCAGCATGCGCATTTGATATACAGAACAACTTGTTAAACTCCGGAATAAATCGAGTCTTATCCCATTCCAAACATTGAACAACCGCTTTACAAATAGTATCGATAATTCCTGCCTTGGGATTATGCTCGGAAAAGCTCACCAATACTTTACGTAAAAATCTCATAACAGTATATCCATTACAATCATGAGCAGATCCAGCACCGTACTTATCCGCAAAATAAATCAATGAAAAGATATCATCTTTAGATAATACATCATTTCTGTCCACCGAATAAAATTGTTCACTAACATGCTTTGCAATATCATACTGTGCTAATGCCGGTTTATAACCTCTTTGTGATTCACCATTATGAGTTAGATTCAATATTTCTTTATAACATTTTTCAACTAACGATTCCTCAATCCTACCAAACAGGCACAAGTTAGCCTTAATCAAAGAAATTATTCTTAAATCTTCGTATTTATAATCTCTATCTATTTTTATAATATCACTTAAATGGTTGCCAATATATTCTATCCCAGCTTCGCATTTATATGAGTTTAACAGTCCATATGTGCAAATCTCTATAATTATTTCTATAGATGCAGACATTCCTAAAAGAATATTCAACAATTCGTCAAATGATTCTTTTTCAAGATTCTTTTCTTCTGTAATCTGATGAATATATGCATACAATGAATCTGGATTATACCATTTAAAAGTGAATGTTTGCCTGATATCTTCTTTTGATGTAATACTTACACTGGCATCTAACCATCCATCTACAAAATAAACATAATCGTTAGAATTTCCAGTAAGAGCATCCATATAATCTGCACCATAGCATCGAAATATATATCCTGCCTTAACAAGCGTTTCTTTGTTTAGTTCCCCGCTTAACAATGCCTCTATATTATATCCACTGAGGTATTCATCGAAAAGTTTATGTCCTCGTTCAAATCCAGCCTTAGCAGCAAAATCAATATCTAAAATGATTTGCTCTATATCATTTTTAACATTCAAACAATATTTTTCCGCTTTAGTCTTTTTGTTGATACTTTGTGCTTCAAAATAATCCGATTCTTTTGCATAATACTGTATGCAATTTGCATACTGTGCCAAACAAAGAGACACTGCACTTGAATGTATGCATACTTCTTCAAGATTATCCATTGGCAATTGGTGCGCTAGTATAAACTGCTGAAGTATCCTATCAAACGATATCCCATATAATGCTGAATCCATTACATATTCAACATCAATCAGTTTCAACACCTCATCAGTGGCCTTACAAGATACTAGTAAATTAAAAGAGATATCATATCGATATTTCCATAATTCTCTATCCTGTTTAATTCGATTAATTATTGATTCGGTAATTCCTTTTATATTTGAATTGTGAATAATTGCATTCTGTAAAAAAAGCCTTACATCATTATGAAAAGCGAAGTATCTATCGCCTTCACATACAATAATTGGATATAAGCCATTTAAAACAAACGCCGCCTCGTCGTGTTCAACTCCACACATTTGAGCCACATCATAAGCGTTAATACGTTTACTTGAAAACGCCATAATTGCCTCAATTTTGTATAGCAAAAGGCTTTTTTCCTGCGAACTAATAATCCATTCGTAATATTTATCAATTTGTTTATTTAAAAACCTACTATTTAGTTCCTTCTCTATTGCCTCGAAGGAAAGTGGCAATACCATTTTCTTCAATTCCAGAATTGCAAATATTATATTAAGAACATTGTTCCCAATAACTGAAATAACGGTTTTCGCCAAGTTTTCCATATCGACTGTATTCTCTGCTACACCGCTTTGCTCTAATAATATAACAACATCATCTGTATCCAAAGCCGGCATGCTGTAATATGTAATACCTTTATTATCTTTCATCCAAGACGGATAACCATCATTTATAGGCTGTCCGACCAAGACAAAATAAAAATCATCCCCGATTTCCTCTGGTCTTGGCAATTGGGATAAAAATGAATTTCGTGCATCTTTTGATCTTGCAGCATGATCTAATCCATCTATAAAAAAGTAGCAAGGCCTTCCTTTACATTTTGCATATTCCGGTAGGAAATGTATTACCGTTTCCCGCATTTCAGAAACAGACATAAATTGGTATATAAGTGGAAACTTTACAACAGATAATAAATTATTCTCTTCAAATTTTTTCTTAAGCTGTACGAGAATACTTCTCCACAAAATATTACCCAAATAAAAGCCTTCATCATCACTATATGAACCATCTACTTTATTTACTGGGAGATATGTGTAAAATCTAAAATCAACTATAGACTCATTCATCTGTGATAAATAACTTATAAAATTTGTTTTTCCACAGCCCGGTAATCCTTCTAAGAATATGATATGATTACTATTCTTTTTAATGTCATCTATAAAGGTCTCCCCAAACCGTTGTCGAGAAGGAAGTATCGGTTTTTCTGGACATAGTTCATATGAAGGAACATCCGGCTCGGTATAGCATAATGCTCCATATACATTTTCTCTTGTTATTTCCTGCTTCTCTCTTCTTGATGTTGCCCATATATTCAATTTAGAAAGAAGACTATTTAAGCAAAAATCTATCGCATCACTATTATCTGTTCCTAGTATTTCGCCAATCTTCACACGTATTTTTTCTTCCACATCAGCAAGACACGACTCTTTTCTAAAAGAGAAAATTTTAGTGAAACACGCCGCCTCATTAGAATCTAAATTTATCTCCAAATTTTCTCTGTACCATTCGATAGCCTTCTGCTCATTAGGCTTTGCCGAAGTATAATTATAATTATCTTGTAAGCATGGAAACACCTTGGAAATAAAGTCATCCATTGAACACTTTCCATCTGTTTCCTGCGGACCCCATTTTTTATTTGTTACAATTTGAATACCTTTAAAATTATAATTATCTTTATTATTCTTCCATTCTAAAGCCAACTCATTCAGTAAAGGCTTTTTCCCAGAAGCTAAAAAAGAATATGTGAAATTAGTATCTTCATCTGTATGTTTTACTTGAATATTTAAAATGCTTTTATCACTATAATTTACTACGACATCATCTAATGCCTGAAAATCAGTTGATTGAAGTATTACTGATTCAATTGATGTATCTTGTAGCATATTCAAGCATTCTAGTATTCCAATTTCCCATTCAAACCAATAAGGTGTACCTATTCCCGAATTATACATGTTCTCCCTCTATTCTTTTCAAAACGTAATTACATAATTGATAACAATACGTCTCAACTTCTTCTGTAGACATATTTATATGGTATCCATTCACAAGCGAATCAAATAAATAGTTTATCTCTTCGTAATAATCCTTATTATAAAATTCAACTCCAAATAATTTATTCAAGCCTCGTACCATTTGAGATAATTCTTTATAATTTACTGGAAGGACATAATCGATTTTGTCATCAATAATCTTCTTCATCAGCCTCTCATTTCCTATTATTTTTGAGGCTATATTTATAAAATCTCCACAAGTTTCAAAAACATTCCAATCACACATGAACTGCCAACGAAAAAAGAAAGGACTCCATACCTCTGCTGGTTCGATCTTTATATTATATGGCACCAATTCCTTCTTTAATTCATCCTCTATGCAATTATAAGTTCCTTCCAATATGGCTATATCATTTTTTCTCACATCAATCGGATAATAAACGCCCTTATCATCGCATATTATGTAACCAATTATTCTGTAATATTTTTCAATGACATTTATAGCATCTCTTGTAAAAAAAACAGATCCTACAACTAAATCATCATTATAATTTGAGGTGTCTAATTCCCTAAAACAATGCTTAAAATCATCAAAAACTAATATTGAATCCATATAAATTACCTTCTTTGTTGTACTTATTTATAATAAATTGCCCAGTCTGTTATAGGCTGGACATAAGTAAGTTTTTATGATAACTAAAAAACAGCTTTCAACCGATACTTCTTTGATATCTAATTAAAAGAAATTGTGTTATATCAACTTGTCACAACCATTTTTCACAATCACTTTGATTCTATTTCATACTTCTTAAAAAGTTCGGGACATTCCTTTTTATATCTCTCAGTTGGTGATAAACCACCTTCATCCGGCAACAATCCTTCTCCACTGCTAACAGAATGGGGCAAATACTTGCATTTAAAATATACTGTCGGATATGTGTAAATAATACTCATATTTCCAAACAGTTCTTTCATTAGGTAAATTTCAATAATATAAAGTGAAGCCAATGCTAATACTGCATTTTCAAATGTTGCATTTTTTATAGATTCCTTTTCGTCATGCTTTATCGAATTATATGCAAACCACCAGTCCAAGCCTTCTACTTTTACATTCTTTCCATTATCAATACGTGTCGTCTTCCAATCATGTAAAGGTGTATTAATCCAAAAAGGTGTACTTACTTCAAAATCAATAATTTTAGGGAATACTCCTAGTATTGTTTCGCTTATATCTCCTATCCTCTTGGTTTTTACTCCCTTAGCACTACATAAGGCCTTACTCATTATTTCAAATTCAGAGGCTGCTAAAACAATTATTTGTTTAAAAATATCAGAGTATACTTTTCCATGTACAAGTTCTCTTATTCCATCATGTTCTTGCAAACCATGGTCTATATAATGCTTTGTATCATCCAATCGTTCAGCAAGGGAACAAAAATAATTCCAATGCTGTATAAGTTCAATTTGCTCCATACATTCTTTTCTGCTTTCTAGTTTTGAAAGCATTCCCCCATTCTCTATGATTTCTAATTCTTGTTATATCCAAATTGTCGAGTCATTAAGAGCTCTTTCCACCAGGATTCCCTCTCTAATATCGCATCATCATCTGTTGTACTTTTATATATTTCCAAGATGCTATATCTGAAATTCTTCTGGATATATTCAAAATCCAAACTCTTCAACTCAATATTTCCACCATTTCCATTGGCTATGTAATCCTTCCATCTTCCCCAAATCATATTTTCACCTGTTGCAGAGCCAACATATTTCTTTCCATTTGAAGAATCCGTAATATAACATGTTTATTTCATCTCAATATTTTTCACGCAGGAATGTAAACTGCTCATCATTCTTTATTACTTCCAATAGCCCTTTATGACAGTTATCCATTATTATCAGTTACCACTCGTACCGTTTCCTAGGAAAACCTAATCCATGTATTCCTATTTCTTCACAAATTGAAGATAATATCTTTAATATTTCTTCCCTTGTTGAATCAAACCATATTGCCAAATCTCTGTCATAGAAACAATACATCACATCATCTTCTCCATATAATGAATATGCTCCAGTGTCTTTTGCAATTTTTAATCGTTTTCTTAGTGCAACCAACATATCACAAATTGTATTAAGCTTCTCCCGCCACTCTATATTTACAACAGACGATTTTCCGTCTGCTTTTTTTAAGATACTTCCGTCTCTGGTTCTAAGAACTCCCGTATTTAAAGCGATAATAGTATCCTCAATAGCCTTATCAAAATCTTCCATTCTTCCTTCTTGATATATTCTATCCTGAAATGCTGGACGATCAAAACATTGCACAAAGAACTTTATAAGTTCTTTATCTTCATGTTGCTCCTCTGCTGTTGCTTCTTCCAAATCAAGAACTGCCATTTGCTCTGAAATTTCCTTCCATTTTTTCAATTTAGCAATCGTATATCTATTCACATCTGAATCTATTAATTTTGAACACGACTGGCATAACCATATTCCATTTTCTGCTGATGCTCTCTCTTGAGACGTTATGTTCTCATCATACCTTGGTCCGCCTTTAGAAGCTGCTGTAATATGAGATGCAACTCCAATATTTATGATATTCTCTTTTCCTGTTCCTGTTCCTGCTCCACGAGTTGCTTTTCTACAATTAGGATTACTGCATTTCCATCCAACTCTATTAGCTAACAAATCCTTTGTTCTTTGTGAAAAATCATCTCTCATATAATTTTACCTCCACCTTACACTTTATCATCTTTAAATTTTCTATAATCAACGAAAAGCTCCCGAAAGAGCTTTCCATTACCTCTCTGTATATTTTTATTAAAATTGCACAAGAAAGCTTGGATTTATCAGCTTTCCGGATACTCTTTAAATTAATTAGCTGATCAAAATACAGCTTTATGGATAGTGAATAAGGTATCTTTTTGTACCATTCATAGAAAAATTGGTATAAAAAGAAGACATCTTGATATTTTTATGGTTGCCTTCTTTGTTTACCCATTTTCTCTACAGCAACAAACCTCTCATGTCTGACAGGATCATCCATCTGCTATGATTGGAGTCCTAAATTCCTTCGTTCTGTCTATCCATAGCTGGGCTGCCACTTATGCTTAAGTACAGGATCTTTGTCCTATGGTCTGTATCTCCTGTGGCTAAACTGGCTATACTTTTTTCAACGATACAGTTACATCCCTGGCCACAGCACCAATCTCCTTGGCGGACGCTTTCCTGTTTTCAGGTTTATTTCTTTCTTGTTAGGCTGCCTGTGGCAGTTGGGTTGGACGATGAATATCCTCTATCATTTTTGATCCATTGTAGACAACACCCTTCGTCATGATTGCAAAGAATACCCGGATCAGCTTACATCCAACGGCTATCATTGCCTGTCGGCCTTTCAGTGGATTCTTTATCCGTTTTCTGTAATAATCATAGATCGATCTGAATTCTTTATTGCTCTGTATCAATGGTAATACTACCTGATATATGATTTTTCGCAGTTTCTTCCGACCACGCTTGCTGATCGTTGTACGACCTTTGTGTTTTCCAGAGCTGTTCTCTACCAGTTCAAATCCAGCATACTTCTGGATCTGTTTCGGGTTTTTAAAGCGACTGATATCCCCGACTTCTGATATGAAACCAGCTACAGTTACTAATCCGACACCATCAACTGACAGCATCTTTTCTGCATTTGGTATCTGCATGATCAGTTCTTCCATCACAGATGTAACCATTTCCAGTTGTTGCTTCTTTACCTTATAATCTTCCAGCAACATCTGAATCTCCATGACTGCACCCTGACCTCCTGATTTTCCAACACTATCATGCACAGCATCTACCAGGGTCTTTGCCCTATTAAAACTGGCGCCTTTGCCACGCACTTTATGTTCTCTCCATATCTTTATAATGTTATCTACACCCAGTGCTGTCACCATAGTCGGTAATGGTACTTCCTCAAGGATCATCATTCCTGTTGTTGTATCAAATTTCTTGTATACAGTAAGATATTCTGGAAAATATATCTTCAGCCATCTCTGTATCCTGTTGGATGCTGCATTCAGCTCCTTCATGATGCGATCTCGGCTGGATGTCACTTCTCTGATCTCTGCATAGATTCCTTCCGGCACATATGGAAAACTGTACCTTCCATCGATTACAAGCTTTGCAATCGTCTTTGGATCTTTCAGATCTGTTTTCTTTGGGCTGTTGTCATCCAGTTCCTTTGCTTTCTTAACAGATGCAGGATTCACGAATGCCAGTTTCATCCCATGATCTTTTACAAACTGATAAAAGGTATACCAGTAATGACCTGTAGGTTCACATCCTATCATTGCTTCATTTTTTCCATGCTTTATGCATATTTGTGTAACCCAGTCATAAAAGCTGTTGAACCCATTGATATCAGTTGAAAATCTGAATACTTTTCTTGTCAGCTCTCTTCCCCGGTAATCGAATGCTCTGACATAGTGTTCAGAACTTCCGATATCAACTCCGAGTACTAAAGTTGATTCTGTGACTTGTTCAATCTTTTGATTCTGTGTATAATTCATTATAAGGATCTCCGATAATTAAGATGTTTTTCATCCGCCAAGATGATATCTTAATTATACTGTGAGGTTCTTCTTTCGTCTATTGACATTATTTATGAATTACAGGAATGCTTAAATCTGTTCAGGCTTATGATATTTGACCAAATAATGCAAACAGAATCATTAATATTATAATGATAATAATTCCTTCCAAAAAATATTTCTGCTTCCTTTCTTCGTACTCCACTTTAATATTGTTAATTCTTTTATCATCATCAAATATTATTTTCAAGTCTTTTGCATCTAAAAGATCACTATACTGTTCTTTCATATAATCATAGGCCTCTATATCTTTAATCATTTTATAATCAGCCTCTTTCATACATACATTTAAATAAATAATAGATCCAATCAATACAAGTTCCAATAATATTACTACATCTTTGGTAAATATATTATCTAATGGTGCATCTGATAATATATTGGCTAATACTACTGTGAACAAAAATGAAAATATTGCAAAAAAAATCTTTTTAATTCCATTAATAATATTCAAAATTAAATCCGTTATTTTATCAGTTAATTCAATTAAATATTCATTTAATTTATTTTTTAACTCTATATATTTATCTACATTATTCTTTAAATACAAATTATAATTCGATTGAATTGATGCAAATACCTTATGATCTATCTCTAGAATTTCTGTTTGATTCCAGTATAATTCTAAAATTGTTCTTGCTATACTAATTTTATCTACAAAATTATGATCTACAAAAATCCATTCATATATCTTATAAATTTCATTACTTGTATTCTCAATTTGATTAATAGAAATATTCAAATCATTAATTTTTTGTTCTCTAACTTGAATATTAAGTACTCCATTTTTTAAATTCGCTGTATTAGCCATACATATTAATGACAATACATTTTTTATTTTTTCAAAAATTTCCTTTAATGGAAAATTTATAAATTCTGTGGTTTCACAAAAATCTTCTGGTAATAACATTATTTCATTAAAATTATAAAAATAATTTACTGTTTTTATCTCTTCAAATTTCTTTATTCTTTTATTCTTGAAAATGATATTATCCGAATTTATATTTATAAAAGCTATAGAACTTGTCATATAAATTATATTTTGATCCAATACTTGAAAAACTAAAAATTCTGATTCTTTTAAAAGACGAGTAAATATTTTCATAATATCTTCTAACTTTTGTTTCAAAACATAATCACAAAAGCTATCAAAACAATATATACTAACTCTATTATTCAATATTTCTTTTTCTATATGCAATGATATTTTTATATTATCTCCATCCTCAACTGAATATTCAAAATTTTTATACTGTTCACTATCAAAGATTCCATAATTATTTATAAAAAAAACATCTTCATTTTCATTTTCAAAACTAATTTTTATATGATCTCTTTCAGGAAAATCTTTTATTATATTTTGTATTTTTCTTAATTCCGGAATTTCTTTATATTTGCATTTTAAAACAGCATCTACAATTAAATCCTTTTCATATATAGTGTAGGGAGCATTGAATATATCCATTAATTGCCTCAGTGTTTTCAATATTCTCCCCTCCTCTAACTATTGTTTCCTATAAAAATCATTGAATGTTTCATCATCATCTGTTTGTATTCTTATGTATCTACTACCTCTTTCATCGTAACCTGCTACAATTGTTCTATCAAAATCATTAATATGACCTTGAATTCTCATCTCTATTCCAGCATTTACTTTATAAACTTTTCTTATCCTGGTTCGAATTTGACTTGGAACAGAATTAAATTGCCTGTCAAATTTCTTTTGATCAGGTAATAACTTTAAGGAGCTTATTAAATCTTTCAGTTCATGCTCATCTAAATTAACAGCCTCATAATCTTCTAATATATGATCTATCATACTATCGTAATCAATAGATTCTGGCTTTCTTAAATATCCTACAAAATTATTTCTAATAATAGAATAATCTATTCCCGACTTATATTTTATTTTTTTCGTTAATGTCTTATCAATAGATTGAAATGCTTTTTTTGTATTTTCCTCATCTGTTGTCAATGCATCTAATTCTAAAAAAGAATCTGCCCAATACTTTGCACCTGTATCCACATATATCTTTATTTCAGATATAACTATATTATTTTCATCAATTGTTCTGTATTTAAAAGAACATGTTTTCCATATTTTCTTTTGATCTGCTGAAAATCCTTCATGTGCAGAAAAATCGGCTTGATCAAAATATCTATTATGTTCTACTTTAGCTATTAAATATTCGAAATCTGTATTATCCTGAATAATAATTTGTAAAAGACTTCCTTTTTTCACATTACTTAAATGTTTTACTCTATCCTGAATCTTTATTTCTTCTTCTAATAATTTTTCAGCAATTTTCTGTGCATACTCTTGCAAGTTATCAATGTTATTATTTATAAAAGTATCTTGAATAGCATTATTTACACAATCAACTACCAAAGAAGAATTAGACTTAATTTTGTATTCCCTATTAGTTTCATTATTTTCTACAAACTCAAAAAAATCTTTAATATAATCTTCGAAATCATCCGGTATAGATTTCTTTTCTACATCTTTTGATTCACGTTTTATATTATAAATAGATTTAAATTTAATATTCACTTTTTTCCTCCACAAGTATCATATTTTCATTCACCTATATCATTTTATTTGTATAATTATATCCTTATTTATAATATAAATCAAGAATTATCGAACAAATGTTTTCTGGAGGTTTTACATATCAAAAAGCTCAAACAATACAACCATTCTCATATTCTCCAAATATGATTTCTTAATGTCTACGGGACCTTAAGGATTACCATAGCAACACCCTAAGATAAAGCGCTTACATTGTAATTATTTTTTATACATTGATATTTTATCATATCTCAATCACTATAACAACGAAAAAGCCATTGCACACCATCTACTCTATTAATTGGATGATGATTTACAATGACCTTCTTCTTTACATTAAATGATTATTTTGTTTAGAATTTTTGGAACAATTTGTTCTTATTTGTACAATTTATTTTATAAACTGATTTCTTAACATCCCTGGGACTTAATATTTATTATAAGTTTTTTCCAATATTTTCAAGTTCTTTTATAGAATCCTTGTTTTTTGCAAGTTCATCACTGGCTGTTGCATAATATGATTTTTGGAAAATCATATCCCATGAAAGATATTTCGCCATGCAGTCGAACTGTTTGTCAATTAACTCATACTGGATACTGTCCACCGGGGATCCTCCCACAACGATTGTTCCAACTTTTTTATTTTTCAGCTGCAAACCGCGGCAGTAGCACTTATCAATGATAAGTTTCAACTGCGCAGACATTCCCCACCAATATACCGGAGTAGCAAAAAGAATCACATCTGCAGCAGTAATTTTATCAATCGTGGGATTTGTATCATCCTGATCAATACATCCTTTATAACATTGACAGGCCCCACATCCCTTACAAGGTGCTATATGAAGTCTGTCTGGTTGGATGATTTCAATCTCATTCTTTTCTGATGCCCCTTTTATAAATGCGTCAATCGCCGTCAGCGTGTTTCCCCTTCTGGCACTTCCGTTAATAATCACAATTTTCATGTATGTTTCCTCCAGCTTCTGATTTCATGAAATCATTATACCTTTTTTCGCTTATCCTGTCATCACATTTCATCAGAT
>QWCH01004946.1_pt1 | contig 11475 bp, 8 predicted proteins | sample 1972671 | NCBI WGS metagenome assembly QWCH01 (sample SAMN09866713, study PRJNA288562) | Human gut metagenome isolate term3_stool, whole genome shotgun sequencing... | isolation source: gut | host: Homo sapiens | place: USA: California | reverse complement strand
AAAAACCGTATTCTACGGTGAAAAAGCATCGGTACAGTCCCTCTTTACATCATCCACAGGAAGCAGCGCAAATAACAATACTTCTTCCGGTGATGATACCCAGATGACCTACACAAAAGATGAGTTGAAAAAAGCCATCAGCGAAAAAGAAAGCCAGATCCGTAATCTGAAGCTGGATCAGAAGGAAGAGGAACTCAAAGTCAAAAATACGCAGAAATCCCTGGATTCCCAGACCGTAAAAGCGACGATCAGCGGTGTGGTAAAGAAGGTTGGAAATGCAGAAAACCCGTCCAACGACGGAAGCGCCTTTATCCAGGTCAGTGGAAACGAAGGTCTGTACGTGCGCGGCTACTTAAGCGAGACGTATCTCGATCAGGTAAAAGTCGGCGATGAACTTAACGTGACTTCCTGGTCTTCGGGTGCTTTTGCAGCGGCAACCGTAACCGAGATTTCTCCGTACCCGACAACAAGCTACATGTCGTACAGCGAGACACCAGCCTCCTTCTATCCGTTCACAGCCGTTATCCCGGAAGGCGGAGAAGGTTTTGAAAACGGTGACTGGATCGAGATTGCAATCACTGTCGGAAACGATGTAGAAAACGGCAACGGCCTGTACGTCAGCAAAGAATTCATCCGCGAGGAAAACGGACAGAAATTCGTTTATATCCGGGATGAAAATGATAAATTAAAGAAACAGAATGTGGTAACCGGAAAACTTCTGTGGGGCAGTTATTACGAAGTGAAGAGCGGTCTTTCCGAAGAGGATTACATTGCATTTCCGTACGGCAAAACCGTGGTGGAAGGCGCAGACACGAAGGAATCCAGTTCATCGGATTATTACAACAGTTAAGGAGGCGCATTATGTTAGAAAATGTAAGACTTTCCTTTCAGGGAATCTGGTCACACAAAATGCGTTCCTTCCTGACGATGCTGGGTATTATCATCGGAATTGCATCGATCATCTCAATTGTCTCCACGATCAAGGGAACGAATGAGCAGATCAAACAGAACCTGATCGGAGCCGGAAACAACAACGTGACCGTCAGCTTAAAGCAGGGCGACGGCGATTACTGGATGGACAACGGACTGCCAAGCGGCGTGTCGAAACTGTCCGATGATCAGAAAAAGCGGATCCGCGAGCAGGATCAGGTGGAAAATGCATCGTTTTACACCGAAAGAACGTATGTGAGCGGCATCGCAAAAGGAAACACAACACTGGACAGTGCGAAGGCGCTTGGCGTGGATGAAAATTATCTGTCGACGTGCGGATATCAGATTTATCAGGGACGCGGCTTTGTGGAGAGCGATTTCTCGAAGACCCACAAAGTTGTCCTCCTCGACGATACCGCAGTGCTGACACTCTTCCCGGATGAGTCGCCGGTCGGCAAAACGATCGAGATCATGGGAGAGCCGTTCACGGTGATCGGCGTGATCAAAAAAGCCGATTCGTTCCAGCCGGTCATCAATTCCAGAGATGACTACTATACGTACAATCAGGAATCTTATCCGCTGGTGCTGATGCCGGATGTCTGCTGGCCGATCGTATTCCAGTATGATGAACCGGAAAATGCCGTTGTGATGGCAAAAACGACCGAGGATATGAGCACGGTGGGAAAGACAACAGCGGATATCATGAACGAATCCGTGACCAATACAACTGATTCTCTTTCCTATCAGGCAGAGGATCTGCTGGAGAAAGCAAAGAGTCTGCAGGAGTTAGGCCAGAGCACGAACCAGCAGCTGATCTGGATCGCGAGCATTTCGCTTCTGGTCGGCGGTATCGGTGTTATGAATATTATGCTGGTATCTGTAACGGAACGTACAAGCGAGATCGGCCTGAAAAAGGCGATCGGAGCAAGAAAACGCAGAATTCTGTTCCAGTTCCTGACCGAGGCGGCGGTGCTCACCAGCATCGGCGGACTGCTCGGCGTGCTGGGCGGCATTATCATGGCACAGGTGATTTCGAGGGTATCGCAGACGCCTGTGGCGATCAGTATTCCGGCAATCATTTTCTCCGTGGTCTTCTCCATGGTGATCGGTATCGTATTCGGACTGCTGCCGTCGGTAAAAGCAGCGAACCTGAATCCGATCGATGCGCTGCGAAGAGAATAGAACAAAAAAGAGTTGAAAAATCCGTGCGGGTACAGCGTAGGTGCTGGATCCGTGCGGATTTTTTGTGCGGCGTGTGCGGATGAAACTTAAGATCTTTACTTTTTGCGGAAAGTCGGTTATACTGGAAAATAAGCGCAATTTGCGGCGCAGCAAAGAGGCATTCGAGTTTCGGATTCGGTATGTTTATGAAAATATAAGAAAGATTCAAAGACATTTCACATTCGTTTATGGTATAATCAAACAAGAGTATGACCAACGAAAAGGAGTATACGCGAATGAATATTTTGTTTTTTATCACACCGAAAAGTGAAACGGCTTATCTGTATGACGACTGCTCACTTCGGCAGGCCATCGAGAAGATCGAATATCATAAATACACGGCGGTTCCGGTACTGAACAAAAAGGGCTGCTACGTGGGAACACTGACGGAAGGAGATCTGCTCCGCATCATAAAAGAACGGTATCTGCTGAATTACCATGAAGCAGAGGATATCCCGCTCTGGCAGGTTCCGAAACGGTGGAATTATGAGTCCGTCAACATCAACAGCAACATCGAGGACCTGATCGAGATGTCCATGCGGCAGAATTTCGTTCCAGTTGTGGATGACGAGGGAATCTTCATCGGCATCATCCGAAGAAGAGATATCATCCAGTACTGTTATCAGAAAAGCGGCATTAAAGAAGAGGAAGAAGCCCGGCGCAGCGCGCGGAAACAAAACGCAGAACAGATGATTCTGCAGTAAAGAAGAAAATGAGGGAAACATTATGAAAAAACTGATCGATCTTATCCAGGAAGAGCTGGTAAAAGCCTTTACCGCTGCGGAGATGGACCCGTCCTATGCAAGGGTTTCCGTTTCCAACCGCCCGGATCTGTGCGAATACCAGTGCAACGGCGCAATGGCAGCTGCAAAAGCATACCACAAAGCACCGATCCAGCTGGCTGAAGCAGTTGTAGAAAAAGTGACCGATCACAGCGTGATCGGTGAAATTGAAGCCGTAAAACCGGGATTCATCAACCTGAAAATCAACCCGGAATTTCTGGCAGATTATCTTTCCAAAATGCAGAACGATGAAGATCTTTCTGTAGAAAAAGCAAAAAATCCGAAAACCATCATCGTAGATTACGGCGGAGCAAACGTGGCAAAACCGCTTCACGTCGGCCATCTCCGTTCCGCGATCATCGGCGAGAGCATCAAGCGTATGGGACGCTTCATGGGGCACAACATGATCGGTGACGTTCATCTTGGAGACTGGGGTCTGCAGATGGGACTGATCATCACCGAGCTGCAGGAGCGCCATCCGGAGCTTGTTTATTTTGATGAGTCCTTTACGGGAGAGTACCCGGAGGAAGCACCGTTTACGATCAGCGAGCTCGAGGAGATTTATCCTTGCGCAAGCGGCAAATCGAAAGAGGACGAGGACTATAAGAAACGTGCACTCGAGGCAACGAGAGAGCTGCAGCAGGGCAGAAGAGGATATCGTGCGATCTGGAAACACATTATGAACGTTTCTGTTGCCGATCTGAAAAAGAACTATGGAAACCTCGACGTTCATTTCGATCTGTGGATGGGTGAGTCCGATGCACAGGAGTACATTCCGGACATGGTAGATTACCTGAAAGACAATGGTTATGCACATTATGACCAGGGCGCACTCGTTGTTGATGTCAAAGAAGAGACAGACACAAAAGAGATCCCGCCGTGCATGATCTTAAAATCCGATGGAGCAGCTCTGTATGATACGACAGACCTGGCAACCATCATCCAGCGTATGAAACTGTACAAGCCGGACGAGATCTGCTATCTGGCAGACAAACGTCAGGAGCTTCACTTCGTACAGTGTTTCCGCTGTGCAAGAAAAGCAAAACTGGTGAATGATGATACCGCTCTTTCCTTTATCGGCTTTGGCACCATGAACGGAAAAGACGGAAAACCGTTCAAGACCCGTGAGGGCGGCGTTATGCGTCTGGAGCGTCTGATCGGCGAGATCAACGATGAGATGTATCAGAAGATCGTGGAGAACCGCAGCGTAAAAGATACGGATGCAAGAGGAACGGCACAGATTGTCGGACTGTCTGCTATTAAATACGGTGACCTGTCCAACCAGGCATCGAAAGATTATGTATTCGATGTTGAGAGATTTACTTCCTTCGAGGGAAACACCGGTCCGTACATCCTGTACACGATCGTTCGTACAAAATCCATCCTCGGAAAATATAAAGAAGAGGGAAATGAACTGAAGAAAGGCGCACTTCTGGCACCGAAGAGCGACAGCGAGAAAGCTCTGATGCTTTCCGTATCCCGTTTCAACGGCGTTGTGGAGAACGCATTCGAGGAGAAAGCACCGCATAAGATCTGTGCTTATATCTACGAGCTTGCAAACGAGTTCAACCACTTCTACCACGAGACCAAGATCTTAAGTGAGCAGGATGAGGCAAGAAAAGCATCTTACCTGGCACTGCTGGATCTTGTCCGCGAGGTACTTGAGACCTGCATCGACCTGCTGGGATTCTCGGCACCGGAACGGATGTAAGATTCGTCAAGAGGGAAAAAATAGATAAAAAACAGGCGATTTTTTTGGCAGCCGTCGGCTTCTGTAGTTCTTGCAGAAACGGCGGCTGTTGTGTTATACTTACATCACGATTTTTCATCCGCTTGGACATTCGTCCTGAAAAATCGATTCTATATTACTCTATCGAAGAGCCATTCGGCTCAATTTATATCCATGTACAAAAACAGAATATCGGACTGACAAACACTTTGACGTAAAAAGAGGAGGCGGGATCATTGGAAAAGTAGAACTTCCGGGAGGGAAGTATCGCCTGCTGTCAGTGCTCGGAAGAGGGGCAACGTCTGTCGTTTATCTTGCAGAGAAAACTGGATCCGGAAAGCGGTATGCAGTCAAGGTAAGTATATGTGACAGGGAAAAACTGCGCCGGGAAGCGTTTCTTTTACAGAAGTTTTCATATCCCGGGATTCCCTGTGCGGTGGAACTTCTGGAAAGTGGGACAAAAAGCTTTCTGGTGATGGAAGCTGTAAACGGAAAATCTATCGGACAGCGTATGCGTAAGGGAGAACGGTTTTCCAGCCGGGAAATTCTGAAAACGGGAATTGCCCTGAGCGGGATTCTTTGTTATCTCCATGCACAGAACCCGCCGGTTTTCTACCGGGATCTGAAGCCGGACAACGTGATGATAACAGAGCGTGGTGAAATATACCTTGTGGATTTCGGTGCAGCCGGAACAGAAGAAACGGGTGTGGAAGTCCGTTATGGAACCCGCGGTTATGCAGCGCCGGAGCAGTATGACGGGAAGTGTGACGCCCGTTCCGATCTTTATGCACTCGGCGCACTGCTTGCGGCAATGGCGAAGCATGCGAAAAAGCGGCAGAAAAGAGGACTCTGGCGGGTGATGGAAAAGTGTATGCAGAAAAAGCCGGAGGAGCGGTATGCGTCTGCCGGAGAAGTCAAAAGGCACTGCGGCGGCTGGAAAGAAAGCGAAAAGGCAGGAAGACTCTGCGGATCTTTGCAGTTTTTGCTTTTCTGACAGGAGGAGCGGCTGCGGTTGCCAGCAGGATGCCATGGGGGCAGTTTCCGGCGGCAGACGAATGGGAGGAGCAGGGAGATCTCTGGTTCTGCGGAAATCCGGTGGAAGAAGGCAGTCTGCCGAACTACCAGAAAGCGCGGGAAGCGTTCTTAAAGGCAGACCATCTCAGTCAGGCGGGGCGTGTGGAGCAGGAACTTGTGGAATACTGTCTGGCGGATGATGCGGCAAGGGAAAAAATGCAGATGGAGCCATTGCTGGCTGAATTTTATGATGACACGCAGCAGGAGCCGGAAAAAGAAAAACGCTGCCGCAGATATCTTGCTGTTGCAGGAATGTATTTCAGTTTTTCCGAAGAACTGGCGCGTGAAAATGACACAGATGCCATGCGGAAAGGAATCGAAGTGCTGGAAAAGGCCGCAGGCGAGAATATGGAGGGGCAGTGGGAGGCGGTTATCTGGCAGAGACTGGCGGATGCGTGCTATCTTGGCGGAAAATCCGGGGATGGGGAAAGAGAACAGGACTGGTGCCAGGAGAGCTTTCTCTATTACGAACGGCTTCTGTGCAGCAGACAGGATGGAAACCGGCGGAAAAATCTGCTCAGGGCCGCAGAGCTGGCACTTCAGTTCGACATGCAGGAAAAAGCAGAACAGTACCTCAACGAGGCCGCAGAAATTCCGGGAATGGAGGAGGATATTTTTTATCAGCAGATCAGAAAAAGATGGGAGGAAGCAGGATGAGAAAAAAGACCATATGCGCAATGATGACAGGATTCCTGGCAGTCCAGGGAATCGAAGTCCACGCGGAGACACAGCAGACGACAGGCGAGGCCGCAAGTGCGGTGGAAAGCGTGGAATTAGAAGCTGAAATCATCGAGAACAGTGATGTGACAGATGCAGACGGGAAAGCCGGACCGGAGGAACTGCTGCCGGACGAAAAGTCAGAAGAAGAACCGCCTATAGAAGAGAAACCAGAGCAGGAACCAGAGCCGCCGGAAGAGAAAACAGATCCGGCAGAGATCGGAAAGAAAGAGACAGAAGGAGAAGAAAAAATGCTTCCCCCGACGGTAATTCCGGATCCGGAGAAAGAACCAGCGGAAAGGTGGGAAGAAGAGGAGGAAGAAATTTCGGAAGATTCAGAATCGGGGAAGCCAGAAGAATTACCGGAGGCAGGAGATATGGGTTCCGGGGAATCGGAATCAGAGGAAGGATGTGAAGAAACAGATACAAAAGAATCAGAGACAGAAGAGTCAGATTCGGAGAGAACGGATTTTGGAGAAATGGACACAGAAAAACCAGATTATGAAGATACAGGTTCAGAAAAATCCGGAACGGAAAATTTGATGCCAGAAGATCCGGAACCGGAAAAGCCTGATATGGAAGAAACGAAGCAGGAATCTCCGTCAACCGAAAAAGAGTCAGAAAATCAAACCTCGGAAACAAAAGCACCAGAAAAAGAGGAGCCTACCGTAATGCCAGATGCCGGAAAGTCAAACACAGAAAAGCAGGAACAAACGGGGCCCGGGCAATCGTCTCCGGAGAAAGAAGAACTCAAAACAGACGAACAGCTGCCCGTTGCTGCAGCCACGCCCGAGGAGGTGACCCAAGATCCAGATGATATTCCGCTACAAACAGAAGAAAGCAGTCCTCCGCCTGCCGAAACTCCATCTAAGAGTGCCGGGGAGGAGCCATCTCAAATACGGCCGCAGATCATCGCCGATTTCGTATTATCACAGATAGCAGACGAAGATTTCGAAGCGCCGAACCCCCTGATTATCCGCCCGGCCGACACCAGCGTCGAAATAGATCCCGGTTATACCCCGGAAATTCTGCTCGAGGGAGCCGCCGACACGGCTGAAATTCTTTCCTGCATGGTAAATGGCTCCGAAGCCGAATACGAATGGAAAGAAAACAAAATCTGTCTGAAAGCCGAGAGCCTTTCCGAAGGCTACAACCGCATCACTGTAAAAGTGCGTGGCGCAGACGGCATTGTACGAACCATGAAACCGTGGGAAGTCAACGTGAAACCAAAAACTTCCACACTTGTCAGCCAAAGAACCAGCCAGAAACCAAAAGGAACCCGCCTCTGGCAGTCCCTGAGGCGCCTCTGGAACCTGATTCGTGCCATTGCCGAAATTCAGAATCAGACCACCCGCTATCTGCGTGCACTCTGCAGAAAATAGCCTGATCCGGTTTTGTTTGTATTTCTAATTTCGATATGCTAGAATAAAAGACATGTCATACGATAAAAAAGTAAAAGAGGAAATAAGAGTATGTCAGATATGATATTATTTGATCTGGACGGAACCCTGACCGATTCCGGTCCTGGAATTACAAGATGCGTACAGTATGCGCTGGCATCCTTTGGCATCGAAGAGCCGGATCTGGAAAAACTGAACTGTTACGTGGGGCCGCCGCTTCTGGAATCTTTCATGAATTTTGCAGGCCTTGGCTGCGAAGAAGCACAGCAGGCCATCACAAAATACCGGGAGCGGTACGAGGCAGAGGGCATTTTTGAAAATGAAGTATACGAGGGAATCCCGGAGGTTCTGGCGTATCTGAAAGAGAAGGGAAAAATTCTGGCGGTAGCATCGTCCAAACCGGAAAAATACGTGGAGCAGATCCTGGAGCATTTCGAAATCAGAAAGTATTTTACCGTAGTAACCGGTTCAGAAATGAACGAAACCAGAACCGACAAAGGAGAAGTCATCGCAGAGACGCTGCGCCGACTCGGAGCAGAAGACAGCCGTTCCGACGTGGTGATGGTTGGTGACAGAAGCTATGACGTAATCGGGGCAAGAGAAAACGGACTGCTCTGTGTCGGCGTATCGTATGGGTACGGCGGAAGAGAAGAACTCGAGGCAGCAGGTGCCGCAAAGGTATGTGATACACCGGAAGAACTGAAACTGCTGGCGGAGGATCCGAAAGAAGAGAAGAAAAGACGCGACCGCATCAAAAAAATGAAGCCGGAGCGTATCCCGTGGCTGACAAGAGGAGAAAGTGGAACAGGAATCTTTGCGCCGAAAGAGAAAAAAGCAGAGAATATAAAAGAAAAAAGGACAGCGAAAACAGAGCCAAAAACGGAGGAAATCGTAATTCCTATCCAGCGGAAGCTATGGCGTCTTTTAAAACCGCTTCTGACGTACGAACTGTTTCTGATCGGAGCAACCGTACTTCTGGCGCTGATCCTGATGACGTTTACGACCGGCGGTTATCTGGAAGAGCGTATGCACGCGACATCCGTTCTTGCATCAGCAATCGGCAGTCTGGCGGCGATCCCGGTTCTCTGGAAACAGTACAAAAAAGATGAAGGCATGTTCCCGAAACCGGAAAAACGGTGGAGTGCGGCAGAGGCCGCCGCCTGTATTCTGCTGGTTATGACCTTCGGCCATCTCCTGAACACTGTCATGAACGTGACCGGCTTTACCAGAATCTTTTCCGGCTATCAGAACATGGCATCAAAGATTTATGAAGGACAGAACCCGCTGCTTCTGATCCTGTCCGTCGGTGTGCTGAGCGCGGCCGCAGAGGAAATTGTTTTCCGCGGCATGATTTACCGCAGGGCAAAAGATTTCTGGGGAACCGGCTGGGGCATCGCAGCATCATGTCTGCTGTTCGGTGCATATCACGGCAATGTGACGCAGTTTGTCTATGCAGCCGTGGTAAGTGTGCTTCTGATCCTTATTTATGAGCGGTGCGGAACACTCCTTGCCCCGGTTCTTGCGCACATGGCAGAAAATATCTGGGGACTTTACCGGAGCCAGTTCGTATCCTGGATGACCCAAAAAGCGCCGGCAGGTGCATGGATGTTCATCTTTTTGGAAGCGGTAATCTGCGCCGGAACGTTCTGGTATCTGTTTTTAAAGGATAAACAGGGAAAAACACAAAAATAACAGAAAAAAAACCGCAGAATCCGCGAAAAAAATGCTTGTCATGAAAAAAACTCTGTGATACAATCTTACTGTTGCACAATAAGCACCCATGCGGTACCAAGGATGGTGCCTGTTTTTTGAAAAACAGGTTCCAAGGTGAAAAAACATGGGGAAGAATAAAACCATAAGGAGATAAAACAATGAGCGTAATTTCAATGAAACAGTTACTGGAAGCCGGTGTTCATTTCGGACATCAGACAAGAAGATGGAATCCTAAAATGGCTCCGTACATCTACACAGAGCGTAATGGTATCTACATCATCGACCTGCAGAAATCTGTAGGAATGGTAGATGACGCATACAAAGCTGTTGCAGACATCGCAGCAGACGGCGGCACAATCCTTTTCGTAGGAACCAAAAAACAGGCTCAGGACGCTATCGCTGTTGAGGCAGAGCGCTGCGGAATGTACTATGTAAACGAGAGATGGCTCGGCGGTATGCTGACCAACTTCAAAACCATCCAGAGCCGTATTGCAAGACTGAAAGCAATCGAGACCATGGAGCAGGATGGCACCTTCGAAGTTCTTCCGAAAAAAGAAGTCATTGAGTTAAAGAAAGAGCTTGCAAAACTGCAGAAAAACCTTGGCGGTATCAAAGAAATGAAGAGACTGCCGGACGCTATCTTCGTAGTAGATCCGAAAAAAGAGAGAATCTGCGTACAGGAAGCTCATACACTGGGAATTCCGCTGATCGGTATCTGCGATACCAACTGCGATCCGGAAGAGCTTGACTATGTAATTCCGGGTAATGACGACGCTATCCGTGCCGTAAAACTGATCGTTTCCAAAATGGCAGACGCAGTTATCGAGGCAAAACAGGGCGAGGCTGAGGAAGCTGCATACGAAGAAGCAGCAGAGACAGACGCTGAATAATTTACGCGAAGTAATGAACTGGGGGGAACTTGAAATTCAGGTTCCCTTCGGCGAATCTCACAATAGCAGACCGGCATGAAGATGCAGTCTGCTGAATCACGTATACGGAGGAATAAAACAATGGCTATTACAGCAGCAATGGTAAAAGAGTTAAGAGAAGTAAGCGGTGCTGGTATGATGGACTGCAAGAAAGCTCTTACAGCTACCGAAGGTGATATGGACAAAGCAATGGAGTTCCTGAGAGAAAAAGGACTTGCTACTGCTCAGAAAAAAGCTGGCAGAATCGCAGCTGAGGGTATCGTTATGCTGAACGTATCCGAGGATGGAAAGAAAGCTGTCGCTGTAGAAGTAAACGCTGAGACAGACTTCGTTGCAAAGAACGAGAAATTCCGTGGCTATGTAGCACAGGTTGCAGAGCAGGCTATGGATACAACTGCAGCAGACGTAGAAGGATTTCTGGCAGAGCCTTGGAAATTCGATACCAACGAGACCGTTGGCGAAGAGCTGGCTCATCAGATCGCTACCATCGGCGAGAACATGAACATCCGTCGTTTCCAGCAGGTAAAAGAGGAGAACGGTTTCGTTGCTTCTTATACTCATATGGGCGGTAAAATCGGTGTTCTGGTTGACGTTGAGACAGATGTTGTAAACGATGACCTCAAAGAGATGGCTAAAAACGTTGCAATGCAGATTGCAGCTCTTCGTCCGCAGTACACAAACCGCGACGAAGTAAGCGCTGATTACATCGCACATGAGAAAGAAATCCTCATGGCTCAGATTCAGAACGACCCGAAAGAGTCCCAGAAACCGGAAAAAGTTATCCAGGGAATGATCCAGGGCCGTATCAACAAAGAGCTCAAAGAGATCTGCCTGCTTGACCAGGTATACGTAAAAGCAGAAGACGGAAAACAGTCCGTAGCTCAGTACGTAGCACAGGTTGCTAAAGCAAACAACGCAACCGTAGCAGTAAAAGGCTTCGTTCGTTTCGAGACCGGTGAAGGAATCGAGAAGAAAGAAGA
>QWCH01004945.1_pt1 | contig 11476 bp, 9 predicted proteins | sample 1972671 | NCBI WGS metagenome assembly QWCH01 (sample SAMN09866713, study PRJNA288562) | Human gut metagenome isolate term3_stool, whole genome shotgun sequencing... | isolation source: gut | host: Homo sapiens | place: USA: California | reverse complement strand
AAATTTCTTTCACCGCCTCTGCGATTTCCGGGCCGATGCCGTCGCCCGGGATTAGGGTTACGGTTTTCATACGCTCTCCCTTCTATTTTTCGTGTAATTCAAGTAGCCGCCTTCCAGGAGCATGTCTCGTTCTCTTTCGCTGAACTCGCCTAGAAGTTCAATGTTTCCCGCCGGCGTGATCAAGGTAAAGTTTCCGCTTTCGAGAGATGCTTTGACGTGATCCAGTTCGAGATGATCCCATTCGCGGATCTTTTCGTAATCTGCCGGATCTTTAAACACTAAAGGAAGGATGCCGGCATTAATGAGATTGGATCTGTGAATGCGGGCAAAGCTTTTGGCGATAATCGCTTTTACGCCGAGGTAGAGGGGAAGGAGGGCGGCGTGTTCCCGGCTCGATCCCTGTCCGTAATTTTCGCCGCCGACGACGATGCCGCCGTCGTGTGTTTCGGCTCGTTCTTTAAAATCCTCCACGAGAGTGGAAAAGGCGTAGTTGGAAAGCTTGGGAACATTGGAGCGATAGGGTAAAAGCTTCGCCGTGGAAGGGCAAATGTCGTCGGTAGTGACATTATCTTTTGCCTTTAAGAGCACGTCCCCTTCAATTTTATCCGCGATGGGTTTTGCCAAGGGGAAGGGCTTAATGTTCGGTCCCATAACGGTTTCTTTCGGCCGTTCGCTTTTCGCCTTGGGATAGATTAAATAATTGGTGGCGTGTTCGTAGGATTCCGGTTCCTCGATATGATCCAGCCCTTCCAAATCGGCGGGGCTTGCGATATAGCCTTTAATCGCCGATGCGGCGCAGGTTTCGGGGCTCGCTAAATAAATTTTCGCATCTTTCGTGCCGCTTCGTCCTTTAAAGTTGCGGTTAAAGGAGCGAAGGCTCGTGGCGCCGCTCTTGGGAGCTTGACCCATGCCGATACAGGGGCCGCAGGCGCTTTCCAAAATCCGCGCGCCGGATTGAATCATCGTCGCCAATGCGCCGTTTTCCGAAAGGGCCTGTAAAATCGTGGCGCTTCCCGGAGAAATAACGAGGCTCACATCTTCGTGGACTTTTCGCCCTTTTAAAATATGGGCCACTTTCATCATGTCGGTGTAAGAAGAATTGGTGCAACTGCCGATGGCCACCTGATCCACTTTGACCTCGCCGAGCGTATCGATGGCTTCGTATTGATCGGGGAGATGGGGCTTTGCCACAGAGGGCACGACCCTTCCCAGATCCAGTTCCATGATTTCGTCGTAAATCGCATCTTCCGTGGCGCAAATCGGTTTAAAATCGTCGCCTCGTCCGTGGCGACGCATAAAAGCTTCGGTGATCTCATCGGCCGGGAAAATAGATGTAGTGGCGCCCAGTTCCGCGCCCATATTGCAAATCGTGGCACGATCGGTGACGGAAAGATTTTTCACGCCTTCCCCTGAATATTCCACGATGTAGCCCGTGCCGCCCTTTACGGTTTTTTTGCCGAGAATGGTGAGGATCACGTCCTTTGCGTTGACGCCGGGGCGGAGTTTGCCGGAAAGCTTAATATTTAAAATCTTCGGAACCTTTAAATAATAAAAACCGCTCGCCATGGCCACGGCTACGTCCAAACCGCCGGCGCCGATGGCGAGGGATCCGATGCCTCCAGCCGTCGGCGTGTGGGAGTCGCTTCCCACCAGCGTTTTTCCCGGGCGGGCAAATTGTTCCAAATGGACTTGGTGGCAAATGCCGCCACCGGGTTTTGAAAATACGAGACCATATTTTTCAGCTGCGGATTGAATAAATTGATGATCATCCGGATTTTCAAAGCCCGTTTGCAACATATTGTGATCGATATAGGCGACGGAAAGCTCCGTGCGAATATCGTCGATCGCCATTGCCTCTAATTGAAGATAGACCATGGTGCCTGTGGAATCTTGCGTCAAGGTTTGATCGATTTTAATTTTAATCTCTTCCCCTTGGCGAAGCTCCCCTTCCAGTAAATGCTCTTTTAATAATTGATAAGCAATGGATGTCATACTACCTCCTATATGTAAATCGAAGTTTTGAAAACGACAATACCGTTTTTAAATTCATATAATCGTTTCTGGTTCCAGTATACACTTTAAGATGGTAAATTCATAGAGGATAAAATGATGTAGATTGTATATTTTCGAAAATAAAAAAGTTCCTATTTTAAAGGAACTTCAATAGGCTGCTTGTTTTTAAAATAGGTCAGATGTTGAAAGCCGAAAGCTTTTAAATGTTCCCGCGCTTCGGAAAAACCGCGGCCGATGTGGGCGGGGAAGTGGGCGTCCGATGAAAGGCAGATCCGCTCGCCGCCGAGATCTCTGTAAAGTTTTAAAATGTCATCTTTCGGATTGCCGTAGGGAAGGCCGCGGAAAAATCCGCCGGTGTTATATTCCACGACGATGTTTTTTTGAATGACGCTTTCCAAAACGGCAGCGACGATGTCGCGATAACGAACAAATTTCGGGATCATGGATTTATCCGTAAGGTAGCGGTCGACGTAATCCATGTGGCCCAACACGTGAAAGCCTTTGGTGGATTCGACGGCGTTGAACATTTCCTCATAATAATGAAGATAGTAATCTAAAAAGTCCCCCGTCATACGGCGAATGGTGGACGCGACGTCTTGATTATCTAATGTATGCATGGAGCCGATAAAAAAATCGAAACGATCGTCGGCCATGGCAGGTTCGATGACGCGATTCATGGAGGGATTGAGACCCATTTCGCAGCCGATTAAAATGTCAATTTTGTCTTTATACCGTTCCTTTAAACCATTTAGTTCCTTTATATAGGCGTCGAAATCGAAGACATAATCCAACGCGTTGTCGACGCGGTCCACGTGATCGGTAAAAGCCAAGACCTGAATGTTGCGGTCGATCGCCGCCAGAATGTTATCCTCGGGATCCGATTTGGAATCGGGAGAGTAGCGGCAATGGGTGTGAGAATCTATGAGCATAAGGATCTCCTTTTTTAAAAAACGTAACTTTATTCTATAAATCGTTACCCAAGTTGCATAAATTCAACACGGTAGGGTACAATTAACAATAGGAATCACTAAACAGGAGGTTAATTATGATTTTTGATTTATTTGGAATGCGTGAAAGAGAACAATATTGGCGCGAAGAACGTGCACGTAAATTTGCTTTAGGTGCAGCACTTGGTGCAGTAGCCGGTATTTTATTTGCTCCCCAAAGCGGTAAAAAAACCCGCGAAGACATTGTAGAACGCTCGAGAGATTACGCTGAAAATGCAAAAGATTTCGCCCTCGATACAGCGGACGAATTAAGCATTCGCGCTTATGAAGCGCAACAAGCCGTTCAAGACACTTACGACGATTTAAAACTTCGTGCCGCTATTAAAGCTGACGAAGTACGCGACGACGCCGAAATTGCAAAGGCAAAAGCGAAAGCCATCGGCCAAATCGTACGCCAAGAAGGCGCTTATGTAAAATCGGAAGTAAAGGAAACAGCAGGCGCCATCGGCGATGCTGCAAAAGAAGTCGGCGACGAAGTAAAGGTTCAAGCAGACGAAGCGAAAGACCAAGTTAAAAAAAGTGCCGATAAAATCGCAAAAGCCGCCGAAGAAGCCGGCAAAAAAAGCGAAAAAGTTGTAAAGGAAGACAAAGACAACAAATAGAAACGGGAGGTCACCATGGATACGACAATTACTTTAAATGACCTCTTACGTCTACTGCTTTATGTTGCAGGTATCGGCGCACTCGTCTACTTGGCGATGGCGCTGAAAAATGTAGCGGCTATCTTAAAAGTAGTGAAGAGCAAATTGGAAACACACGAAGCCGTCATCGACGACACTTTCCAAAAGCTTCCCACTATTACAGATAATGCCACTATTATCTCCACCAATGCATCCCGCATTACCACCGACGCCACCGAAATGGTGGAAGTGGTGAAACCGGAGGTTGAAAAAATCGCCTCGACCGTCGGCGAAGTAACCGGCACGGTAGATTCCGTGGCGCGCAAATTGGATCAAACCTCTTTGAAGCTTCAAAACACGGCCAATGTAGTGTCGGATTCCATTACCGACACGGCGAAGACTATTTCCTTTAACGCCAACAATGTAGTGGATTACTTCTACATTATGCGCGAAGTATTGGAATCTATTCGCGACGTCATGAAGACGCGCTAATCGAAAGTAAAAGAGAAACGGTTCGCCGTTTCTTTTTTTGTGGAAAAAATCAAACGCTTTCCAAAAACAGCCGTAAAAATCATCGAGAGGAAAGTTTTTATATTTTCCCGATTTCACATTTTAAAGAAAAGGCCATGGACAAAAAACGGGCTAAATGGCGACAATATTTTTTTCGCGGGAAAAGAATTCATGACTTGCCGGCAATTTTTTCAAGTTATTTTCCGCCGAAAATTTTATGAAAATAACGGGAAAGAACTTTTGTGGAATCGTTCGCCATGGCGTATAATAGAAGTGAATAGAGGTGTGGTATGAAGCGTATTAAAATCATCGCCAATCCGTCCAGCGGCAGAGAAGAGGCGATGGAAGTCATAAAAAAACTAATCGTCCCCTTTGCGGCCAAAGGCGCGACGGTGATCTTGGAATTTACGCAGAAAAGCGGCGACGCCAAACGCTTTGCCATGGAAGATGACGGGGAAGACTGTATTATTTCCATGGGCGGCGACGGCACGGTCAACGAAGTGGTCAGCGGGTTGTATGCCGCCAAACGCAACGTGCCCCTCGCCATTTACCCGGCGGGAACGGTAAACGATTTTGCCGAATCCTTAGGCATTCCGAAAGATCCCTACGATTTTTACGCCATGGTCTTTTACGGCAAAAGGCGCAGCGTGGATATCGGCCTCTGCGGCGATCGCGCCTTTATCAATGTATGCGCCGCCGGTCTTTTTACGGAAATCGGCTACAATGTGGCGGGAGAAGCCAAGTCCACCATGGGCAGGCTCGCCTATTACGCCGAAGGGCTACGGGCTTTTCGCGTAACCGATCTTTCCAAAGACAGCTTTAAACTGACGGTGGAAACCGACGAGGAAACCTTTGAAACACAGGCACTCATCGCCATGGTTTCCAACTCATCCAGCGTCGGCGGCTTTTCAAAAATCAGCCCCACAGCCGATGTGGAAGACGGAGAACTGGAATTAATCGTCATCGAAAAAATGAGCCTTTCGAAATTACTGGAGCTTTTTACCTCCATCGGTCTCGGAAAACATATCGATCACGATCATTTTATCTATCGAAAAGTTAAGCGCGTATCACTCAATGCGGACAAGGAAATGCACATCGATATCGACGGCGAAAAAGGCCCCCTTTTACCGAAAACCATTCAAGTGGTACCCGGCGCCATTCAAATCATTACGAAATAGGAGGAATTATGGCATCGACAATTAAAGACGTAGCGAAGATGGCGGATGTTTCCATTTCCACTGTCTCCCGAGTTATTAACGACTCAAAACCGGTTAGCCCCGAAGCGAGACGCCGCGTGCTCCACGCTATCGGCGTATTGGATTACAAGCCCAACGAAGTGGCGAGAAGTTTGGTAACGAAGAAAAGTAATATTATCGGCGTCATCGTATCCGACGTAGGGAATCAATATGTATCCCAAGTTCTTCGAGGCGTTGAAGAAATCGGCAGAATGTATAATTACGATATTTTACTTTCCTCTTCCTACGGCGATCCCGAAGTGGAACTGAAATTCGCCAATCTCTTCAGCCAAAAACAAGTGGAAGGGATCATTATAATTTCGGAAATTTTAAACCAAAAGCTGCTTTATAAATTAGACGAATTTAAAATTCCCTGCGTCGTCATCAATCGCTTCTATAATATCGACGAAGCGCCGACAGTTACCACTAACAACAAAGCGGCAAGCTTTAATATGACCGATTACCTCATTAATCTAGGCCATACCTCCATCGGCTACGTGGCGTTGAGAAAAGACATGGATCGCACCAACGAAAAATACAAGATTCGCGGTTATCGCGACGCCATGCGAGCCGCCGGGCTCAAGCCGTCGATTTTATATTGCGAAGGTTTGACGGAAAAAGATGCCGTCGAGGTTTTTGAAGAACACGAAGACGATTTACTTAGCGGAAAATATTCCGTTCTCTTCTGCAGCCAGGATTTAATGGCCATTCACTTAATGAACGTTATGCGGGATAAGGGCGTGCGTATTCCCGAGGACATTTCCTTTGCGGGCTTCGGCGGCACCACCCTTTCTGAAATTTACCGCCCGAAACTGACCACGGTCAAAGAGCCTTATTACGACATCGGCGCCGTGGCCATTCGGAAACTTTTCAAAATTTTAGATGAGAAAAACGCCGATCGCGACGACGAAATGATTCTCCTTCCCGTGGAAATCATTAAGCGTCAAAGTGTCGTCGACCTAACGAAAAAAAGCGGAGAATCAGACGATTGAAGCCTCTTTTCATATTCGTTATAATTTAATAAGAAAGAAATTTATTGATTCATTCATTGATTATAAAGGAGTCAGTCCATTGAAAAAACTCATCATGAGTTTATCGGCATGCCTATTGCTTACAGGTTGCGGAGCCTCTGTAAGTTATAGTGCGGAAGAGCCGGTTGAAGATGAAACGAACACATTACCCGTAGAAGAACGGGCGGAGGGGCGGCGTTTGCTGGAAGACGGCACCTACGCCTCGGAAGGCCGCGGCATGCAAGGTGCGATTCGCGTGGAAATGCGCGTGCGCGACGGCTACATCGACAGCGTGCACGTCGTAGACCATTCGGAAAATGTCGGCGTCGTGGAAGATGCCTTCGAAACATTGGAAGACCGCGTGATAAAAAAACAATCCGCCGACGTGGACACGGTATCCGGCGCCACGGAAGCCAGCTACGGATTTTTAGAAGCGGCGAAAAACTGCATTCGCCAAGCGGAATGAAAGGAGCCCCATGAAATTATCCCATTATTACTTGCCGACCCTTCGTGAAGAGCCGGCAGAAGCCGTTACCCGTGCGCACGGCTTAATGGCCAGAAGCGCCATGGCGCGCATGACAGGCGTCGGCGTTTACAGCCTACTTCCCTATGGCGTGGAAATGGTGGAAAAATTAAAAGGGGACATTACCCGCGCCCTCTTTGAAGACGGGTTAAGAGTATCCACTTCCCGCTTAAAACCCAGGGCCATGTGGGAAGCCAGCGGCCGCTGGGAAAACTACGGCTTGGGAATGTATAAAGTGGCGGATCGCTACAACCGTCAAGCCGCCCTCGCCCCGGAATCGGAAGAAGCCTTCTTAAATCTCGTAAGCGGCGAACTTAAAAGCTACAAACAACTGCCCCTTTTCCTTTACGAATCGGAAAAAGAATTTCGCGATGTGGAAAAACCGAAGGCAGGCTTTGGCGACGCCCGGGAGAGCGAAGTCATCGACGGCTATCGCTTCCATACATCCGTAGAAGGAAGCGAGGACTTTTACCGCGACAAAATCGAAAAGGCGAAAGCCCTCTTCGATCGTTGGCAACTATCCTATAAAACCGTGGAAACCGACGACGCCTATATTTTCTACGGCACGGGCGAAGGCTACCCCGTAGAATTGGCGTGGTGCGGCGAGAAAGCCTATTATAAAGATCTGGCGCCCGTTCGCTACACATTGCCCGGAGGGGAAGAGCCTCTGGAAATAGAAGATGTGCACACGCCCGATGCGGCCACCATTAAAGATTTAAGCGATATGATCGGCGTCGAGCCTGCCCGCTGTGCCAAAGCGGTGGATCTCAATGTAGACGGCGATGCGATTTTCATCTTCGTTCCCGGCGATCGAGATTTAAACCTGAAAAAACTCGCCGCCTATTTAAAAGTAAGAGAAGAATCCATCGACATGCTCGATGAAGAAACCATCGGCGAAATGGGATCTTTCCCCGGCTTTACGGGCCCCATCGGCCTGAGCGAAAAAGCGCGCATTATTGTAGACCGTTCCGTCACCAAAATCGACAACATGGTCGTCGGCGCCAATCGCGTAGATTACCACAGAAAAAACGTAAACTACGGCAGAGATTTCGAAGCGGAAATCGCAGACGATCTCCTCTCCGTAGAAGAAGGAGACGAAACGCCGGAGGGCGAAGCTTACACCTTCGGCACGGGCTTTGAACTACTTCGCGTAAAAAAACCGAGCGATGGATTTGCAAAAGCCATGAACGTTCAATTCATAAACGAAGAAGGCAAGGAAATGCCCTTCGTTACTACCGGCGTCGCCGCTCGCGTGACGAGCATGATGGCGGCAGTTTTAGAAGCCCATCACGACGATAAAGGGTTGAACTTCCCCGTAGGCCTCGCACCTTACGATGTGGCGATTACCGTCGTCAATATAAAAAAAGAAGATCAAATGGAAGGCGGCCTCGACCTGTACCGCGCCCTGAAAGAAAAAGGGATCTCCGTCTTGCTGGACGACCGAGGCGAACGGGCAGGCGTCAAATTTAACGACCGGGATTTGCTGGGCATCCCCCTACAAATTACGGCGGGGAAAGACATTGCAGAAGGACTTTACGAATGTAAACGCCGCGGAGGAGACGTTGAAAAACTTCCTCGTGACGGTGTGCTGGATTTTGTCCTAAAGGCACTTTCATAAACTAAAAACCTCGCGCGACGAGGTTTTTCTTTTTATGAATGTTATAAAATCGTAACGTGAGGAAAGAAAAAAAGCCTTATAATAGACGAAAAGGAGGTATGGTATGAGAAAAAGAGTATTACTATGGGCGATGCTCTGTCTTTTTCTAAGCGTGACCACCGGGGTCTATGCGGTTGAAGATGTACAGACGACACTGTCCCTTCCCAAAACCTATCAGCAAAAAGGGGGAGACAGCTACCCGATGAGCCTCGCTATTACACTGCCTACTGATTACAAACAAAACCTGAAGACATTCTCACTGTCCTTTCTCGTGGATAAATCGGTACGTGTCGATGATTTTAAATTGGACGGCCCCTTAAGCGACAACGACTACCGACTTTCCGCATCGAAAAGCGACGGGCCGAAACAAGAGATTATTACCCTCGTCATTCCCGATGCGAAAAACGTAAGGGGAAGAGAACTGAATCTGATCCTCAACGGAAAATTTAAAAAAGGCGTTAAAAACATAAACGAAGTCAAAATGTCGTACGCTTACAGCGTGGTGGATACGAAGGGAAAAGCCAAGAGCATCCAACGAGATGTGGTAAGCGAAAAAGGGCAACCGAAACCCTCCGGGCTCTTTACCGTAGACACCATCGAGCCCATGGACAACACCCTTACGGGAAAAGCGCCGGCGAAAACCCGCGTGCGCGTCTTTAACGGGCGCACCCTTATCGGAAGTGGCGTGGCGAAAAGCAATGGCACCTTCGCCATCGTCGTCAACCCTCAGGCGGAAGGATCGGAACTCAGTTTTGAATTTGCGTTGGGCAAGCAAAACGAAACCGTTAAGGTGAAAGTAAAGAGTGCGGAAAAAATCCGGACAGGATCAAATCCGAACCGCAAAAAAATGCAGGATTACTTGGACATGGTGAAATCCGTTCCCCTGAAAAACGGAACCCACGTAGACCATCTCCAAATAAACGCCGCCGTCGCCACGGCGGAATTTGCCTTGGCAAAAGAAGAAAGCTACCCGGGCGAAATGGCGAGCGTGCAAAAAGCACTGGAAGAAGCGCTAAAAGTGGCTCGCCCCGGATATATGACAGGCTATCCCGACAAAACCTTTAAGCCGAAAAATGCCATGAGCCGCGCGGAAGTATCCGCCGTCTTTACACGCGTTTTAACTCGAGGGGAAAAAGTCGGCGCCTTCAGTTCCTTTAAAGACATCGACGACAGCAAATGGTACGCATCCTCCGTAGGCTATATGGAGAAAAAAGGTTTAATCAACGGCTATCAAGACGGCATCTTTAAACCGCAAAAAACCATTACCCGCGCGGAATTTGCCCGCATTTTGGCAGGGTATGCCAGTCTCCAACCCATGCAAGGGGGAAGCCCTTACAAAGACGTAAAAAGCGATCACTGGGCGAGCGGTTACATCGCCGCTGTGGAAAGCGCCGGTTTAATGAGCGGACGAGGCGACGGACGCTTTGCGCCTTCTGCGAACATTACCCGCCAGGAAGTATGCGCCGCCCTCAACAAAGCCCTGGGCCGGGAAGCCAACAAAAACTTCCTCGATACCTATGCCGTCAATTCCTTTAAAGACGTGAAGAAAGATATGTGGAGCTATTACCAAATACTGGAAGCCACAGGACAACCTCAATAAGAAGAAAAGCCCGATGCGTCGGGCTTTTAGTTAGGGATTTTATTCTTTAATATTAAATCGGCATGAAGGTATTAAATTTTATGCCGATTTTCAAATGTCAATTTTCCCTATAAAGTTGCATAAATCAAGACGGTTTGTATCTTTAACTTTGCATCTGGAGCTTTTTCTGATTGAACTGCAAAAATCGTCTCTATAAAAATTCTTATTATTCCTGGTTCAATTTCTTTAATACCCATGCACTTCCTAACAAGCTTAACGAATGAGTCCACATTAAGTTCTTCTGGCTGCGATTTTGTAAAAGTTTCTCTAGTTTAGTTGATTTCTGTTGATGGTCATATTCTCCCTTCGCTAGCCCAAATAAAAGCAATGTTTCGATTAAAAAAGAAGGCGGAAATAGATTCGTCTTAAGAAATATGGAGAGATTAAGTTATAGAATGTGTGACAGAAAAATTACACGAAGTGCAATGTGATCAGGGGTGCAGTATGGGATTTTCATATGATAAATTATGTAAAGAATAATGAATGAAAAGATGAATAAACTGGACTTACAAAAAGTCATAAGTGCAACTCCTCACACCATAGCTAAAATGGGACGAGATTAAAGAAGAAAGGTTAGAAGACTATGGAAAATAAAGTGAAGAAATTTTCTAAAATTATATTAAGGCTTTTTATTTTGCTACTGACAATCGCCATCTTCACTGGTGGGATTATGCTTGCCCTGTCACTCATTTTTTACGGAAAAACCTATTTTAACAGCGACTATAAAAATGCAAACCTAGTGATGTTAATGGGAACTACAGGTCAACTATTGGCGGCCATCTTGTTTGTAAAATTTATTTTGAAAAAGAAAAGTGACTACATCTTTTTTAAGAGAGAAAGCCTTGCCAAAACCATTAGCATTGGACTTTTCCTCGGATTCCTGCAAATTTCAATTTATGTCTTATTAGACTTGGGAAGGGGAGCCCTTGGATACAGTGGAAGTAACTATGGCAATTTCAATTTGATTTTTCTTGCCTACTTTATAGCATTTTTTATCCAGTCAACATCAGAAGAAGTCTTGGTAAGAGGAATCCTAACGAGAGTTCTACGTGATAGATTTGGAAGAAATGTTGCAATTCTACTTCCTTCGGTTTTTTTTGGACTTTTGCACCTGGGTAATGAGGGAGTTACGATTTTGTCCACTCTTAACACAATCCTAGTGGGCATATTCTTTGCAAAATTACTATTTTACAAAGAAAATATTGTGTTGACCTCTGGAGTTCACGCAGGTTGGAATTTCTCCATGGCAATGATTTATGGTT
>QWCH01004941.1_pt1 | contig 11486 bp, 8 predicted proteins | sample 1972671 | NCBI WGS metagenome assembly QWCH01 (sample SAMN09866713, study PRJNA288562) | Human gut metagenome isolate term3_stool, whole genome shotgun sequencing... | isolation source: gut | host: Homo sapiens | place: USA: California | reverse complement strand
AATTCCACGAACATATTCCGCACTTCTGTCGGCAACATTGGCATAACTTGATAACCACACCGCCATTCTACTACGGTATTTATACATCATTGTAATCATTCCGACAAAAATAATTGGTAGTGGCACAAATATTGATAATCCTATGCGCCAATCTAGATAAAACAAAATCACTGTGCAGAGTATCGGATGCAAAAGCCTGCTCGGTAGCTCCGGCATAATATGGGCTACCCAGTCTTCCATATCTGCTACTCGATCCATGATAATTACCTTAATTTTACCTACAGGATTATCCACCAAATACCCCATTGGAATTACCTTTAATTTTTCAAACAAAGTCTGCCTCAGTTTTGCAAGTATGGAAAAAGAGGTTTTATGTGAAATAGTTGTGCTAAATCCTGTAAATATAAAGTACAGGAGCAGTGATCCTATTGCAAAAAAAGCATATTTCAATAGTGTTTGAAAGCCGACCGGGTTACCCCCTGCATTTTTTATAAGCCATCCTGCTGCATAAGCACTAAAGAAATAAGTAGAAAAACTAAAAAGCTCTCCAATGCACGCAAAAATAACAGAAAGTCGCATCCTACCCTTATACTCAGGCGCTACACTCATAAGCGCTTTATTTAAACCACCCATACTGATTTTAGGCTTTTTTTCGCTTTGCTCTACATCCCTTTCGATTCGCTGCATAATCTCATCAGGAACATCCAAGTTTAGACTCTCTACCTCTCTTATTAAATTTTCATTTTGCTTGCGTTTCTTGCTGTCCGAAGCTGAGCAACTCAACTCATCATTTTTTTTCTTCATTCACTCATCTCCATTTCAGTTAGCTTTTACTAACTATTAGCTTAAAAAAATTACCTTTTATTTCTTTCTAATAAACATACGCTTCCGTCAAATTCGACTTCTCAACCAAGTTCCGATAAAGCTTGGAGCGGGTCATCAGTTCCTCATGACGACCTATGCCATTCACCCGGCCGTCTTCAAAGACGACAATTTGATTCACATTTTCAATCGACTTCATCCGATGGGAGATGATGACCACGGTCTTGTTTTTCATCAATGTATTCAAACTCTTTTGAATGGCCATCTCATTTTCCACATCTAGGGAAGCGGAAATTTCGTCCAGGAGGAGGATGGGGGCATCCTTTAAGAAGGCTCGGGCGATGGATAGTCTTTGCCTTTCACCGCCTGAAAGCTTGCTGCCGTTCTCGCCGATCAAGGTTTGGTAGCCCTCGGGAAGTTTTACGATAAAGTCGTCGCAGTGGGCCTTCTTGGCCGCTTCCATGACTTCTTCATCACTGGCGTCTTTGCGGCCAATGCGGATATTTTCCATGACCGTTCCATTAAAGAGGGTCACATCCTGAAAAACCATCGAAATCTGCCGATAAAGGCAGTCCGGAGCGATGTCTTTTAGGGAATGACCGCCAATGGTAATTTCTCCCCGGTCAACATCGTAGAGGCGTGAGAGGAGACGAATCATGGTGGTTTTACCCGACCCGGAAGGTCCAACCAAGGCCGTTACTTCCCCCTGCTTGGCCGAGAAATTTACCCCATTCAAAACCGGATTTTTTCCATAAGCAAAGGAGAGGTCCTTCACTTCGATATCAAAGTTTTTCAGTTCCACTTCCCGTCCCTTTTGAACCGGTGTGTTTTGGAGTTCCTTGATACGATCTACCCGAACATCGATGTCGAAGAGTTCCGCGATGTTCATGCTGACGCCCTCCATGGCGGAGGTCAGGCGAGTGGCAGCGATCATATAGCCAATGGCATAGAGGGCCGACATCTGGCCCTTGAGCATAAAATAGGCCACCGTCAGGATCGTGCTGGCTAGAGCTAATTTGACAACGGTCATGGCCGACATGACCGGGATGCCCTGGCCCACTTCGGCTTGCATGTGCATTTTTTCGGCCGCCCGTATGGCCTGGTGAATTTCCCGTCTTTTCTCGCCCACCAGATTGTAGGAGCGAATTTCTTGCTGCATTTCGATGGCATCTTGGATAATTTCCACATTTTTTCGGCTTTGGTCATAGAACTTTTTCACAAAGCTTTTTTTGATAGCGTTTGGAAAGCAAGATGATGGTAAGGCCAACTGCCGTGGGGATAAGAATGGCCAGGCCAATCCAAAAATGACTGATTAAAATCATGATGAGCATGAGGACTAAAAAGATCCCCGCTCCGATGGCCTGGGGTACCGCATGGGAAAAAGCATGCTCCATATCCAAGACATCCTGCATCATGGTCTGGGCCAGATCGGACAAATCATGTTTGGCAAAATAGCCCAAGGGGAGTTCTTTCATGGTGTCGGCAATAGCAATACGCATGTCCCGGGATTCCGCGTAGGTCGTGTTGTAGGTAGCCCGATACTCAAAATCCAAAGTCAAATACATGAGAACCACGATTACGGCCATGGCCAAGAGATAAAAGGCCGGATGGCTTAGCTTTCCATCCGCCAAAAGGTCCTTAGCAAAGGCAAAAAAGGTCATCATAGCCGCCATGTAGGTAATGTTTACACAAAAGGAAGCGATCGATGCTCGTATCATGCCCCTCGCCCCTTTTTCAGTAAGGGCAAAAGTTTCTTGTAATTTTCTTTTCATCAGGCTACCCTCCAGTCATTGGCTTGGGCATAAAGGCCCTGCAGATAGGCATAACGCCCATTTTTTTCCATTAAAGCCCGGTGGCTACCCCGCTCGATAATCTTACCTTCATCCACGACCAGAATTTCATCCGCCTGGCGAATAGAAGAGAGCCGGTGGGCAATCATGATAACGGTTTTTCCCTTCATAAGATTGCTGAAGGCCTGCTGGATTTCATATTCATTTTCCGGGTCGGCTGCTGCCGAAGCTTCATCCAGAATGATGATGGGGGCATTTTTCAAGATGGCCCGGGCGATGGCGATGCGCTGGATCTCACCCCCAGACAGGTGGACGCCCTTGGAGCCGATCCGGGTCTTTTCTCGGTCAGGGAACTTGTCCAAAATATCTTCACAGCGTGCCAGCTTCATGGCTTCCATGACTTCATCCCAAGAAGCCGCCGGATTGCCGATTTTGACATTGTCGTAGATCGTGGTCTTAAAGAGTTTGGCATTTTGAAAGACCATGGCCAGCATCCGGGTTCTAGCAAATTCCGAATACTCCGACAAAGCCCTGCCACCAATGAGGATTTCCCCCTCCTGAACCGGATAGAAGCCGGCAATGAGCTTAGCCAAGGTGGACTTGCCTCCGCCGGAAGAGCCGACCAAGGCGTAGGTCTTTCCCCCATCCAGATGAAAGCTCAAGTCCTCTAAAACCTTGTCTTTTTCATAGGCAAAAGAGACATGCTTGAAGTCGATAGCACCATCCGCAGCTTGGTCAACGGAGCCGGAGGCCAGCTTGCCGGTCTGCATTTCCTGAATCAGGCTTTCGATCTTATCAATGGAGGATGAGGCCAGGTAGGAATGCATGCCCACATACATAATCTTCATGAAGGCCACGAAAATTATGTCGCAAAAGAGGACATAGAAGATGGCCTTGGTCAGGTAGAGTTCGGGATCTTCCCCCCGCGCCAAGAAAAAGAAAGCCAAGGGGATGAGCAAAAGGTAAACGGCGTTAAAAAAGGTTTGGAAGGTCACGTAGGGAACGCGGCAGGACATGCTGTAGGCCAACACCTTTTCTCCATAGCTGGCGATGGAATCATAAAAATTCTTCATGGACTTGACGTTGGCATTAAAAATCTTGACCACACCCATATTGCGAACATATTCCACAGCATGAGCTCCCATGGACTCCTGCGCCTGCATATATTCGCCCATGAAGGCGGATTCCCCCATCATCTTGCTACCAATTAAGCCACCAACAACGATGGTCAAAACCATAAAAACGCAGAGCCGCCAGTCGATCATGCCGGCCAAAACGAGGCCAAAGAGGGGAACAAAGAAGGCAGCGGCCAAATCCGGCAAGAGATGGGCCACGCTGGTGTGGGTTAAGGCTGTATTGTCATCCAGCATCTTGCGGATTTTCCCGGAGGGATACTTGTCAAAAAAGGCTGAAGGGGCCTCCAAAAGGGCATCCATACCGACTTTTTTTAAGTTTGCCTCCAGGCGGAAGGCAATCCGATGGGTGGCCATACAACCGATAAAGTAGATTACGGTGTAGGCCAGGGCACAAAGGCAAAGGATCGTGACCAAATGGCTCAGGCCCTCCAGGCCGGATGCGACCAAAATCTTTTTTAAAAATAAGTAAATCGCCTGGTACTCGGCAATGAGGGCAACAGAAGATCCGATAATAAGTAAAAAGGCCAGGATGAGAATGCCTCCCATGCCGGGCACGTAGGGTTTCATTTTTTTGTAAACGGACATAGAGAATTCCTTTCTAATTAGGCTCAAATAAGCCTTCAAAAAAACGATTCGTTCGTTAGTATCAACTAACGCCGGGCGAAATTTTTTATATAATCATCCTTCCCTCCCGCATATAGTCCAAAGCAAGCTTCATCATAGCCACAAAAAGCGGCCGATTTTTACGGAAGACTTCCCGGGCGCCTAATATTTCTGATCCCAACATGATGGTGTTCATGAAATGGAGCAGGAGGTCGGAATAGAAATATTCCATACCTTTTTGCGATTCCGTTCCAAAACTTTCTTCAAACATGGCCTGATTATCCTTCTTCAATTCCTGAAAAAGATCCCTCAGAGTCTGGTTTCTCTGGGAGGCCTGAAGATAGATAACATAAAGGCTCATGAGGTCGCTTTCATCCAAAACCTTATCCACCATCATATTGACTACACTTTCGTCGTCCCATGCCGAGGCTTGACCGACCGTCTGCTTTATGATGTTAATGCGGTAGGCGATGCCTTCAATCATAAGGTCGTGGAGAATATCGGTGGTAGAGGCATAGTAGTGGTAGAAACCGCCCTTGGAAAGGGAGGTTTCTGCGATGATATCTTCCATGGTGGTTTTTTCAAAGCCTTTTTCTAGGAAGACAGACTTCGCCGCTTCCATAATTTCCTTTTTACGCTCGCTTTTTGATTTAATCACTCGCATCATTTCCTCCATCGACGGTATCGTCTATCCTGTTATCTAATGCTAACTCTCAATTTTTCTCCTGTCAACTATCCGCCGCCCCGTCTGAATCCGAGTTTTAAAAATTCACTTGCTTATTTTTTGCAAAATATCGTTTAACAATAAAAGCCACTCCGCAAGGAGTGGCTTTAGAGATTGAAGCGGTTGGATAGGACGACTTTAAGCATTGAGCACCTCGTTATGGAATAGCTCTGTTTTTAAAGTCAGAAGTCAGTCATAGGTAAACGAGAAAAGCCTAGCGGACGTTTGATTCATCCCCGTCGCATGATGGATAAGATTCGTTCAAATAGAATTGGCGAATAGGTATCTTTTTGCACGAAATGATTCCAATCTAGGATATCTTCTGCGTTAGTCACTTCTTTCGGTAACTGCAAACGGCCGTCTTTTAGACTGATGGAAGGAGAAAATTCCAATACATCGTCTCTGTAGCGGATGGTGATTTTCGCATTCGGAGCGATATCGCTCTGATTTTGGCAGATAAAGGTAGTGCCCGTAGTGGAGATGTTGTCCAATTGACTATTCTCCACTTCTTTTAATTTACCCTCTTTCGTCGATTCCAATTCTTTGAGAGAAACGGAGGCATTCTCGTATTTCGGAATGACCAGATAGCACTCCTCACCAATGAGGTAAGGCGTATGGCTATCTTTGCTCTCTTTTATTGCTAGGAGTAGCCGCGGATCTTCAGAGTTGGTAAATACGCCCGTCCAGGCTTCCAGTTTGGCAAGGGGGGCTGTCAAACTCGACTCGTCAAAGGCGGATCCGAGATAGAGGATAAAGGCTTTGTGTTTTTCATCCTTGGGATCGATACCGAGACGTCTTGCCATGCGCAGATACGCCGGAGAGATCGGATCGGAATCAAATCGATTCGCGCGCAGTTTCAATGTTTGCGGGCTGCGTCCCATCATCATGCCGGTATAAGACGAAAAGATAAAGGTGGGGCTGCCCACTTCATCGATATAGATTTGATGCGTCTTTGTTTCGAAATGGTCCCACAGCGCATTAAGAATCAGGCCGGTGCAGTTGTTTGGATTATTGAGATACGATACATCGGTGTCTGTACTATAGTAGATGTTCGTGTTCTCCTCCTGCGCCTCCCGTAAACTGTCTTCAATTACCCCCAGAATCTCGTCCTTTTCCACGCCGAAATGCTTCATGAGCGCCGCATCATCCATGCGCTTGCCGTCCGGAAGTGAAAAGTTGAACACGGTGAACTTCGGGTACACGCCAAGCCAGGTGTTGGCTTCACTAATTTGGACACTGAGCACATTCGGATCTTGATAGACGGAAAAAGAAGAATAAATCCCGATATCGTTACCCTCTATATCCTTCTTATTCGTCTCGTATTGCTCCTTCATTTTGTTGACCATTCCGTCAATCTCAGCGTTTGCCGCTTTTGCATCCGCCGAGTCCAAAAGGATTCTTGGCACGTGGAGACCGAGCGCATCGCCTTTGGCAGAATCGATGTATTTTGTGTCGATGAAATCCTTCCAAATCTCGCGGTCCTCCACATAGGAAGACATGGATCCGATTGTTGCCCCGGCAACCGGCTTTACGTTTTCTATTCCTTTCAAAGCCGTCTTGTTGGGTTCTTTCTCCTCGTTGGGTGCGGTTTTAACGGATTCTTCCACCACAGAATTTGCTGCATCGGTATTGTCCGTTCCGCTATTCGCGGGCTTCTTTTCTTTGTTGCATCCGGAAAGCAGCACCGCCGCCAGCATAAAAAGAAATAAGCGTTTCGTATTTGTTTTCATGATATCCTCCATGGTAAGCCTTTGCACGAGCGTTGATTCCGGATGAGAAAGAGATCGGCCGGATGCGCATCCAACCGACCTCTCGTCTACTAGGACATAAACGTTGCCTTATTTTATGGTTATGCTGCGGATGATGGTCTGCACGTCGTCATCTTCCAGATTAATTTTCTGGCCCTCCACTTCCTTAAAGAGTACCACCTGCAACTGGTGTGGTTCCTTCAACAATAAAACCGTTATGGGATAGTCGAAGCTTTCCGCTGTAAAACCTTCCCATGTGTAGTCTCCAATCGTAACCGGGTCAATATCCTTCGTATTTTGATACGCTGCCCTAGGTGAAAGCATCTGCGTATCCGGATCACAATACGTGATAACCACAGCCGGGCTCTCCATTGCCTCTTTCTCGCCTTTATAAATATATGCCGAATCTGCTTTTTCCTGATTGTCTACAAATTTCCATCCTTTTGGAACCTCTACGGAAAGTAGTTTTGTTTGATAGACAGCATTCTGACTTTTCTCCGACGTCTCCACTGCCTTTTTTCCCTCTCCGCTATCTTTGTGGCAGGAGGACAAAAAGGGGAGCAAGGCGATAACAAAAAGCAAGGCTACGATGCGATATGTTTTTTTCATTGTTGTGAACCTCCTTACCAGTCATTCTCCATTTTCAGGGGCAGAAAGGGCATCACAACCCCCTTCTCTATGGTGATGGTAGCAAAATAAAAGAAGCCTGTAATCATCCAAAAGGATGATGACAGGCCTCTCTTACCTCCTTTTCCCGTTCGAGCTTTGTTCCACATACCGTCTGTAAAGCGTGGTAATATAAAATTACAAGTTAGCGATGACAAACTAAGATCTGAGGTGATGGAATATGATTATGCATGATTGGAACAGCAATAAAAAAGACGTCATTCTGATGATCCATCCGATGCTTTCGTCAGCAAATGGAATGAAAACTTACGTTGCCGACAATATCGGGAATGGATACCGCTACCTCGCGCCGGATCTTTCCGCCCATGGTGATGCAGTGAAAGACACCTACAAAAGTGCTGTAGACGAGGCAAAGCAAATTCATGCTTATCTGGTGAAAAATCAGATTCTGAAGCTTAAGCTTGGCTTTGGCGCCTCCTTGGGAGGGGTAATTCTTCTGCAGCTTCTCAAATATGACGATATTCAGTTTGAGCATGTGTTCTTTGAGGGAACGAGCTTTTACACGAACGCGAAACTTCTGGAATGGATCCTCCGATCCGTATTTCTAAAAAAACATAAAAAGGCCGTGGCCGATCCGGCGCTCAGTGTAAAAAAGATGGCCTCCCTGTTTGGAACGGAAGCCGCCCCGCTTCTGGCAAAGCATTTTATTGCCATGAGCGAGGAAAGCATAAGGAATATCGTTCACGACTGTGCCTTCGTGGAATTGCCGCCATTGTCCGATACGCTTCAGAAGAATTGTCTGTTTGCCTATGGTGATAAGGATTTCGACTACAAGAAGGCAAGGAGAATGCTCCCGAAAACATATCCTCATGCAGGAATGAAAGTGTGGGGAGGCTATGGGCATTGTGAGAGGATGACGAAGGATCCGGAAGGGTATTACCAAGCGCTGGAGGACTTTATTCGTGCATAAACACAATGCGAGGTGTGATGTTCCATGAAGAAAGAAAAACCGTCCTGCTTGCTTCGGGAATATTGCAGATGATGCTATCGGAGGATGCACCACGGAACTATTTCGAGCAATCCCGGATGGCTTTCAAGTCCGAGATCACCATCGATATCAAAGCATAAAACGCTCCTCGCCTCCGAGAAAGCAATAAAAATAGAACATAAAAAAATAGCGACTGATAGGCATTTCCGTCGCTAGTTTGCGTTGATATCTTTCATCCTATAAAAGGTTAGGCCTATTTCATGGGCATAGCGGATGATCTCTTCATGTTCCTTAAGGCTTCTGGCGTATTTTCCCTGATCCTTTATATCGTGTCCATATAAACAGATAATTTCAGAGTTTTTCTTAGCCCGGTCAAGGGCGGTCCTAATCTCTTTCATTGTATTGCCATATATAAAGTCCAGTCCCATACCAAAAATTAGCCGGTGATTTTCTCCTGTACTGTAATAGATTTTATCGCTTTGGGCCATCCTTTGTCCTTCTGAAGAATAGGTTGTCCCTCGTATAACAGAGAAAATCTGTAAAAGACTTTTATCAATTTCTGCCGACCTGCTTCCATAAGGATACGCAAATGATGTTACGTCAAATCCCTCTTCCTTCATAGCAGAAAGAGAGGGCCTTATCTCCTTATCTATATATTCTTGGATAGAAAATTTCTTGGAAAAATCCAGAGCATTTTTATGGCTATACGAATGAGAAGCAATTTCAGACCCCAAGTCTTGCAACTCATGTAGATTTTTTATTTCTTCCCTGCTTAACTCATTAAATTTACAGACACAAAAAGTTGCACATGCCCTATACTTTTTGAAAACCGGTATTAGCTTTACCCAGTCCCCTACACTCTTATCATCAAAAGTTAAAATAACTCCTGCCTTATCAGTCGATACGGGAGACGCGTCCTCCCTGTTTTCAGATGTCGAAGCAGTTGCCTGCTGATCTCGACCTAGACAACCTGTTAAGAAAAGCATGGTTAGAAAGAAAAATAGAAGGTTCCTCTTTTTCATAGCTATTTCCTTTGAATATTTTCATGTTGATGCATTGATGGGGGACCTTTTTCAATAAAGGCATTTATAGTCCCAACCTAGCTTGAACTTCTTAATTTTCTGTGTCCAGTTCTCTATCGATAATCATTCTTGCCCCATTAGTATCGCCGACCATTTCCAGAGACCGAGCCAGATATAGATAAGCTGGTTGGGTATCGCTAACGATCTAAAGTATATTCTTGGTTCAAAATAATGTCAAAATAATGCCTAAACCGTATCAATATTCAAGCGTAAAGAGATTAACATTGCCAAATCTTTAGCCTTCATAAAGTCCGCCGAAATCGGATCTTTCCGCACATGGTGATGCAGTGAAAAACACCTAAAAAAGGCCGTAGCCGATACGCTTTAGAAGAATGGACTGTTTGCCTATGGTGATAAAGATTTCGACTACAAGAAAGCAAGGAGAACGCTCCTCGCCGCCGACACACTTGCCGGTATTTCCTCGTTCATCCTGCGGTAGTTTTCCAACGTCTGTCCATACGATGCACAATAGAGTGGTTTTCCCCCATCCATAAAATTCGAACGGGAATTTATGCCCTTTTCAAAATTCGTTTGGAATATGGGCATCGCTACACCGGTTATGAAGAGTCCTGGCATGGTAAGATCAACTTCTCCGGACTTCCTATTGACACGAAAAATTTAACGGTCGAATATTATGGGACGAGTCAAGATAACTATATCGACTCTTGGCTACTTGACTATAAACTCTACTTGGAAAAGGTAGGCGATAAGACAGTCCTTAAGGTACCGAACTTGAAGCCAATAATTAGATTTCCGGGTCCGGATCCTAAAAAGAGACAAAAACCGATAAATTCGAATCAGAAGCCTGTTCTTCAGGTCAAAGATATTAAAATTGCGCCGGAAGGCAATAAGCTTTATGAAATTCATATGAAAAACAGCAAGCCGCCCACACCCGGTACGAAACGGATAGAAATACCCGTTAAAAAAATCTGGCAGGACGCCAATAACCAAGAGGGAAAACCGCCCAATTCCATTACTATCCGTTTATTAAAGAATGGTAAGGAAATGGATTCTAAGACCGTCACGGAAGATCCTGTAGCCGGGTATACGTCCGACATCAATGGCTTTAACGTAACAAACACCCATACTCCCTCCAAAAATGAAAAGTGGACCGGCTCCTTCACCGGCCTTGATGTATATAGGGAGGGAAGAAAAATTAACTATGGTATCAAGGAAGAAGGAATGAACGCTAAGTATACTGTTACGATTACAGGCGATCCTGTTTCGGGATTTAAAGTAACGAATCGCCTGGAACCAGGTGCCCCCACTCCGGGACCCCGTGCACCAAAAACCGGTGAAAAGGGCTTGTTCACTTTAACCGGACTCTTTATCCTATCGCTTGGACTTACACTGGCACTTAAAAAATCCCATAAAAAATTTATGGGTAACGGATCGAAACGGTAAGCTTGTTGAAAACAGGCTGTAACGAAATTCGCACTGCCCCCCTAAAGTTGGACCTTAAAGGCCACTTTAGGGGGTTAATTTATAGGGATTCCTACTCTTTTAGACCACTGCGCGCCGCTTCGCAGCTCTCGCACCATCAACGTTGGAGCATCGACTTGGATTGAGACTACTCTGATGATAACCCTACATCAAGAAATAGGTCTGCACGCTCGTTGCACGATGGAAGTTGGCAAAGGGAAGGATGCTTGAGAATAAACATCCAGTATGCTTTTAGAAAAGCATAAAAACCTACAAACACTTATCGGTTCATTCGTCATAAATACCTATATAGTTATAAAATTGCTCATGTAACCGCCTCATTTCATCCGGAGCCTTTATTGAATGTCGGTACATAAACTTTTCACCAAAACGGCTTCGAAAAATAATCCCAAGAATAAACCCCATAATGGAGCATGGAAGAATCTGTAAAAACTTCATTTTTATCGGAACAAGTTTAATTCCTTTTGTTTTAACATTAAAAAGATTTCTTCTGATTTGCTTAGCTGTTTTATTCATTAATACA
>QWCH01009960.1_pt1 | contig 11514 bp, 7 predicted proteins | sample 1972671 | NCBI WGS metagenome assembly QWCH01 (sample SAMN09866713, study PRJNA288562) | Human gut metagenome isolate term3_stool, whole genome shotgun sequencing... | isolation source: gut | host: Homo sapiens | place: USA: California | reverse complement strand
GTCTCGGCTTTCTCCTTGGCTACGAGCAGTTCCCGTTTCATCTGTTCCATTTCCGTGATGTCCCATTCGATGTTCAGCAGGATGGGGGAGAAGTCGTTGCTTTCAATCTTCATCTTCCGTTTGTCCAGATAGATGGGATTTCCGTTTCCGTCGCGTTCTTCCGCAATCCAGTGCATCTCTTTGCCGGTTCTGGCTATTTCGATGTCTTGCGCCCTCTTTTCCTGAGCAGTCTCCAGAGGATAAAAATCGAAGTCGTCCTTTCCCAATGCCTCTTGTATGGGGATTTCGCGGTTATACGATTCGCGGTTGCGGTAGAGGTACTTGAAGTTGTTGTTGATGTCCTTCACAACAATGCCTGCCGGGAGGTTTTCGATGATTTTGTCCAAAATCTGGTTGAACTGTTTGATTTGCTGCTCATGCCGGATGCGTGTCGATACGTCTCTTCCGAATGTCCAGATGGTTCCTTCCCCTTTGTCGCTTGTCACCCAATAAGCGTTTCCTTCAATGGCGAGTACTTCCGGACGCTTGGGCAGCGGATGGTAGACGATGTATCCGTGGTTCGTCTCTCCACGTTTGACACGGTTGGCAAACTCTTTCCAGGATGTTTCATCCCTGCCGTATGAGGGCAGGTCGTATATCTTCATCCGGGTGATGTCTTGGCCATTACCGATGCCATGCCGTTCCTTGAAGCAACGGTTGCAGAATATCAGCGTGCCGTCTTCGTGTGCCGAATAAATGTCCTCGGTGGAGTTGTTGATGGCATGTGTCAGCAGATTGATGTCGTTGCGCCGTTTCTGTATGTCGGTAATGTTCTGTATGTATCCTTCTATAGTGACATTCCCGTCTTTCTGCCGTTCGCGGGCAAACGCTTTGAGGCGGATATAGAAAATGTTTCCTTTGAGGAAGATGCGGTAGTCCACGCTGTTTTCCATCTTGCCTTTCAGATTCTCTTTCATCCAGCCGGTAAAGCTTTTCCGGTCTTCAGGAAGGATGAGTTCCAGATAATTGTCCATATTGATGTGCTGCACCTCTTCCGAACACATGATACCCGTATGGCCTGCATAACAGAATATGCGGGTCTGGGTATCGTATTGCCAGTTTCCGATGAGGGCGGCCTTTTGTATTTCGTTGAGCTCGTGGTTTTTCTTTTCGAGTTCCAGTTTGCGCTGGCTGCGTTCTGTGATGTCGCGGTACTGGCAGAGGACCATGCCGTCGTACGGGTACATGATGCATTTAAAGTAATAGGTAGTGTGACCCAGTGTCATTTCGTAATTATGGACTGAACGTACCTTTTGCGTCAGTACCTTCTTGAACTCCGGATATACTTGGTAGTAAGTGGACGGCGGTATCAGTTGGAACAGATTCTTGCCCAGCAGCTTTTCTTCCTTCATGAACCAAAGGTTTACATTGTGCACTGCGATGTCCATGCAAATGCCGTCCCGGTTCAGAAGGAGCATGGTATCTGACGTCAGCTTCAACAGTCTCTCGGCGCTTTCAGCTTGTTTCAAAATGTTTTTCATTCTTACAGTATTAGTTTCATGCCCTTCTGGCCTTCTCCCATGCGCCGCTTGCATTGCCTGTGCGCTTGTGCAGGTAGTTGAATCCTCGTATGACGTTGACGTTCATGAAGAGGAAATAGTAGGGGATGAAAAGTATCTTGTTTTTTATATGCTTCATTGAAAGGTAGTACCCCCAACTTCCCATGAGGTAGAAAAGAGCTTGTAACAGCCAGATGATGGCATACAGTAATGGCGTGCTTGTCGTAAAGATGAGAATTGTGTTGAGGGGAAGCAATAGGAACAATAGGATAGGAGTGAGCGACCAGCGCAGCACCCGGTGGGAAATATATTGGAAACAGAATGTGCCGTAACGGAATGGGTTGAGCAGCGGACGCAGCCGCCAGATGGATTGCAAGCCCCCGGCAGCGATGCGCACCTTGCGCTTTTCTTCTTCGCGCATGTCTGCCGAGCCGCTTTCTACGGCATAGGCATTGGCACAATAGGCAATGGTGTGTCCCTGCATAACGATGCGCAGGGAGAGTATGAAGTCGTCGAGCAGCGTATCTGTCTGCATTTCCTCGAACAGCTCGCGGCGCACGGCAAACAGTTCACCCGCTGCGCCTACTGCCGAATAGAGGCGTGCGTCGAGCGCTTTGAGGGTGGATTCGTATTTCCAGTATAGCCCTTCTCCCCCCGAGGCAGCATTGTCCTTGCTTTGCACGGCGATACGTTTTTCGCCTGCCACGCATCCCACTTTAGGGTCGGTGAAGGCGTGCACTATCTCCCGCAGGGCTTCGCGGTTGAGGTGAGTATTGGCATCGGTGAACACGACAAGGGGCGTTTCTACGAAATGTATACCGCGGTTCAGGGCGGCTGTCTTGCCTTGGCGTTGGGGTTGGTGGAGGACGATGGCTTGCGGCCAGTGGGAGAGGCGTTCGTTGGTATGGTCGTTGCTGCCGTCGGTCACCCAGAGGATGCGTAGCTTGTCGGCGGGATAATCCAGCTCCAGGCAGTTGTGCATTTTTTCATCCACTACATCTTCTTCGTTGTAGGCGGCGATAAATAGCGTCAATGGGGGTAAAGCATCGTCGGCAGGCATCGGACGGGGCGCAGGCTTACGGAAACATTCTTTTATCTTGACCAGGATATATAATAGTATACCATATCCTATATAAGTATAGAACACTATGAATAAACTTATCCAGAAGAGTACTTCAAGGGCTTTCATGTATCCGCTCGTTTGCTTCCTTTTTTTGATAAAAAGAAATGTGATTGCCAAAAGTATGGATAATCTTTTACCGATGCAAGAAAAAGAAAAGAAAAATAAAATGTTTGTTTCTCAAGGTGTTCCGATGTTATAAGGAAGTGGGCTTCCTATAGAGGTGAGCTTGAATAACCTTGTGAGTGAGAGGCGATTAAAGGCTTTCAATCATCATTCTCCATAGGAAAGGGATGGGCAGGTAGGCAGGGCGTTACTCAAAACGCTTCTGTCATATTGAAGTAAAACAACATCTGGTTGTTTACCGTGTTTTTGCCTAAATCCAGGCGGACGTTCATGCGTGGCTGTACCTCAATGCGTAGACCTACACCATAGTTGGGCAGTACACCCTCTATCTTGCCGGGAGTGGGGCCCATGAAGCCGCAGCCGGTCCAGGCTACAAAACCTATGTGGTTGAGCATCCGCTTCACCCAAGTGCTGCGGTCGGTATTGAGCATCTGTCTGTACTCTGCCATGACCACATGCGAGGACTTGTCGCGATATTGCCCCATGTAGTAGCCGCGCAGGTCGAAAGGCGTTCCGGTGAGGGCATATTGCGTCAGAGGGACGTCACCGAACACGTTCTTGGTCTGTGCCGTCCACGCGAGCACCCTGCGCTTGCCCAGTGACTTGTATTGGCGGTAGTCTATCTCTAGGCGGTAGAAGGTCTGGTCGCTGCCGATGAACTTGGCGTACATCATGCCGCGGAAATCCAGATACATACCACGGTAGGCGTTGGCAGGGACGTCACGGCTGTCGTATGTCAGCAGGAAACCGAGGCCGGAGTTGAAGTTGTTATAGCCATTAGCCGTACCGCCTGCCTCTTTGTACGAGGGTTCGTCCACCAAGAACTTGCCGGGCTCCGTCAAGTGGTCGTAATTGATGTCGATTTGAGGTCCGGCAAAGATATTGCTGTTGCCCAGTCGGAAAAGGAACCAGGGGTTGATTTGCACGCCGCTGTACCGGTATTTGCTGGTACTGTCGCTTCGTACATAATCTTTATTGGTATTATAGCCGATGCCGTAAAAGTTTTCTTCCGTATTTTTATAGCTGAACTTTCCGAAGATACGGAAACGGTCGCCCTTAAAGAAGAGTTGCGGTTTGGAGAAGAGATTGATGCCACCGTTGAACATGAAGGCGATGGCCATGGGCACTACGGAGCGCAGCTGCGTGGTGTCGCTGGGGTTCATACGGAAGGTCATTAGGGCGCTTCCTCCCAGCACGGCACCGAAGTCGGGGGTGTAGCTGGGTCCGCCCAGAATATTGTAATGCAGATTCCGACGCGCTACCTTTTGCTTGCGTAGTTCTTTTTTGGTCAGTGCAGGAACGCTGTCGTTTGTGGCGGCCGCAGTCTGTTCCTGGGCATAAAAGGTGGTGGCGAACAGCACCAGTGCGATAATGCTTAGTATATATCTTTTCATGTCGTACGAAATGTGGGTGCAAAGGAAACTATTTTATCCCGAATAGTTTTCACTGTAATAGATAATAAATCTAAAGATGTCACTAAAATTATCAAAAAAGACATTACTTTTGTCTGCTTCACGAAGCAAGACATCAATAACTAAAAACACATAATCTGAATGAAGAAACGATTTTTATCTGTAATTGTTCTGAGTGCCGCACTGTTCTCTGTGCAGGCACAAGAGGGAAAAGGGGGTATCAGCCCCGAAATGCTTGGACAAATCAAGCAAAGTTATCAAGGCACGGCTGCCGACAAGGCGCTCCGCAATGCCATAGGCAATAATGACATCCGTAAACTGGCACTCAACCAGGAGAATATGCAGGGCATGGATACCCACTTCTCCATCAAGGTAGAATCCAAAGGCATCACCGACCAGAAGTCGTCTGGCCGCTGCTGGCTGTTTACGGGGCTGAATGTGATGCGTGCCAAGACTCTTGCCGAATACGGTTTCCAGTCTTTCGAGTTCTCCGAAGTCTATCCCTTCTTCTGGGACCAGTTGGAGAAGGCAAACCTCTTCTTGCAAGGCATCATCGACACCTCCAAGAGTCCCCTGACTGATAAGACCGTAGAATGGCTCTTCCAGCATCCGCTGAGCGATGGGGGTACCTTTACCGGTGTGGCCGACATTGTTTCCAAATACGGCCTTGTTCCCAAAGATGCCATGCCCGAAACAAACAGCAGTGAAAATACCTCCCGCATGGCCAACCTCATCTCTCTGAAGCTGAAAGAGTATGGTCTGCAACTGCGTGACATGGCTGCCGCCGGTGCCAAGCCCGAAGCTCTGGAGAAGGAGAAAACTACGATGCTCGGAACCATCTACCGCATGCTGGTGCTGAACCTCGGTGTACCTCCCACGGAGTTCGACTATGTCCGCCACGATGCCAAGGGTAATCCTGTGGAGACAGAGCATCACACTCCCATGTCTTTCCTTGAGAAATATGGAGACAAACAACTGCTGACCAACTACGTAATGCTGATGAACGACCCCAGTCGCGAGTATTACAAGTGCTATGAAATAGACTATGACCGCCACCGTTACGACGGCAAGAACTGGACTTATGTCAACCTGCCCGTAGAGGACATCAAAGAGATGGCCATTGCCTCCTTGAAGGACAGCACCATGATGTACTTCTCTTGCGATGTGGGCAAGTTCCTGAACTCCGAACGCGGTCTGCTCGATGTGAAAAACTATGACTACGAATCACTGATGGGCACCACCTTCGGGATGGACAAGAAGCAACGTATCCAGACTTTCTCCAGTGGCTCTTCCCACGCCATGACCTTGATGGCCGTTGACTTGAACAAAGACGGAAAGCCCGTAAAATGGATGGTAGAGAACAGTTGGGGAGCCGCTTCCGGTTATCAGGGACATCTCATCCTTAACCCCTAATCCTTGTTCTCGTGTTCGTTAACGAAAGGGATTACGGAAATTTCTCCGTAATTCCTTTCTTTTTTACTCTTTATTCACGTTCTTTTTTGCTACTTTTGCGGCAAATTAATGAAACCATTATTTTAAATAAACGCATGGCAAATGTAATTAAGTTACGTAAAGGCCTTGACATCAACCTGAAAGGCGCTGCTGCCCAGGAACTTGTGTCTGTTAAGGAACCGGGATTCTATTCGCTGGTTCCCGATGACTATACAGGCATCACTCCGAAAGTGGTGGTCAAAGAGCAGGAATATGTGATGGCCGGGGGACCCTTGTTTATCGACAAGAATCATCCTGAATTGAAATTTGTTTCGCCCGTTAGCGGCGTAGTGACAAGCGTGGAGCGTGGTGCACGCCGCAAGGTGCTGAACATCGTCGTAGAGGCTGCCACTGAGCAAGACTATGAGGAATTCGGCAAGATGGACCCGTCCAAGATGAGCGGCCAGCAAGTAAAAGAAGCTCTTTTGCAAGCAGGTATGTTCGCTTTCATCCGCCAACGTCCGTACGACGTTATCGCTGATCCGACGGTAACTCCGAAAGCTATCTTCATTTCGGCTTTCGACAGCAATCCGCTGGCTCCCGATTTTGAATTCGCGCTGAAGGGAGAAGAAGCAAACTTCCAGACGGGACTCGACGCTTTGTCAAAGATGGCAAAGACGTATCTGGGTATTAGTGTAAAACAAAAGTCTGCTGCTCTTGTGCAGGCAAAGAACGTTACCGTAACAGCTTTTGACGGACCACATCCGGCAGGCAACGTGGGTGTACAGATTAACCACATCTCTCCGGTAGTGAAGAGTGAAACGGTCTGGACCATCAGTGCCGAAGCCGTACTCTTCATCGGACGTCTGATGAATACCGGTCGTGTGGACATGACCCGTACGGTGGCTGTAACGGGTTCCGAAGTGTTGAAACCCGCTTATTGCAAGCTGAAAGTCGGCGCTCTGTTGACGAACGTTTTCAAAGGTAACGTGACTACCGACAAAGACCTCCGCTACATCAGCGGCAACGTGCTGACCGGTAAGAAAGTTTCTCCGAACGGCTTCCTCGGCTCTTTCGACAGCCAATTGACCGTTATTCCCGAAGGAGATGAAATCCATGAAATGTTGGGTTGGATTATGCCGCGTTTCAATCAGTTCAGCGTCAACCGCTCTTACTTCAGCTGGTTGATGGGCAAGAAGGAATATGTGATAGATGCCCGTATCAAGGGTGGTGAACGTCACATGATTATGTCCAACGAATACGACCGCGTATTTCCGATGGACATCTTCCCCGAATACTTGGTGAAAGCAATCATTGCAGGTGACATCGACCGTATGGAGGCTCTGGGCATCTACGAAGTAGCTCCCGAAGACTTCGCTCTCTGCGAATTCGTATGTTCTTCCAAAGTGGAAGTGCAGCGCATCGTACGTGCAGGGCTCGATATGCTTCGTGCCGAAATGGCATAATCGGGGCGTATGGCAAATCGTAAATTGTAAATCGTAAAATCGTAAATATATTAATGAAAGCGTTAAGAAATTATCTCGACAAGATAAAGCCGAACTTTGAGGAAGGCGGCAAATTCCACGCATTTCGTTCGGTGTTTGATGGCTTCGAAACATTCCTGTTCGTGCCCAATGCCACTTCGAAATCGGGAACGCATATTCACGACTCCATTGACAGCAAACGCATCATGTCGATGGTGGTCATTGCGTTAGTACCGGCGCTGCTGTTCGGTATGTATAACGTAGGTTACCAGCATTTCCACGCTACCGGTGCTGCCGGAGGCTTCTGGGAAATGTTCATCTACGGTTTTCTGGCTGTATTGCCAAAAATCATTGTATCTTATGTAGTAGGTCTCGGCATTGAGTTCGTAGTGGCTCAGTGGAAGAAGGAGGAGATTCAGGAAGGCTTCTTGGTTTCCGGTATCTTGATTCCGATGATTGTTCCGGTAGACTGCCCGTTGTGGATTCTGGCGGTGGCTACTGCATTCTCTGTAATTTTTGCTAAGGAAGTATTCGGTGGTACGGGTATGAACGTGTTCAACGTAGCTTTGATTACCCGTGCATTCTTATTCTTCGCCTATCCTACGAAGATGTCCGGTGATGCCGTTTGGGTATCGGGCGACAGTATCTTCGGTCTGGGACAGTCGGTAGATGGTCTGACGGTAGCTACTCCGTTGGGTGCAGCCGCTACCTCGGGCGCCGTTCCGGAGTTCTCCTGGGACATGGTGACCGGCCTTATTCCGGGTTCCATCGGTGAGACAAGCGTTATCGCCATCGCTCTGGGTGCCATTCTGCTGTTGTGGACGGGTATTGCAAGCTGGAAGACGATGTTCTCCGTATTCGTAGGCGGTGCCTTCATGGCATGGGTGTTCAATGCAATCGGTCCCGACACTCCGATGGCACAGATGCCTTGGTACGAACACCTCGTGCTGGGCGGTTTCTGCTTCGGTGCCGTGTTCATGGCTACCGACCCCGTTACATCGGCACGTACAGAGACTGGTAAGTACATCTTCGGATTCCTGATTGGTGCCATGGCTATCATTATCCGTGTGCTCAATCCCGGTTACCCCGAAGGTATGATGCTTGCCATCCTGCTGATGAATATCTTCGCTCCGCTGATTGACTACTGTGTGGTACAGGGTAACATCAGCCGTCGCGAAAAACGTGCAATCAAGTCTAACAATTAAATACCGGAAAAGAAATGAATACCAATAGTAATAGTTATACTATCATTTATGCTTCGGTAATGGTTGTTATCGTTGCATTCCTGCTGGCATTCGTAAGTTCTTCCTTGCGCGAGACGCAGAACAAGAATGTGGAACTTGACACGAAGAAGCAGATTCTTGCTGCACTCAACATCAAGGACGTGAAGGATGCCGAAGCTGAATATAATAAATATGTAAAGGGCGATATGCTGATGAACGTTGACGGTACTCTGACAGAGAATACCGGTGCATTTGCTACCGCTTACGAGAAGGAAGCCAAAGAAAATAACCGTCTGCACGTATTCGTGGCAGAGGTTGACGGTGAGAAGAAATATGTATTTCCCGTTTACGGTGCCGGTCTTTGGGGCGCTATCTGGGGATATGTTGCGCTGAACAGCGACAAGGATACCGTTTATGGTGTTTACTTCTCTCATGCCAGTGAGACTCCGGGTCTGGGTGCCGAAATCGCCAGCACGCATTTCCAGGGAGAGTTCTCCGGCAAGAAAACGTTGGAGAACGGCGAGGTAGTCCTCGGTGTTGTGAAGAACGGCAAGGTAGAGAAACCTGACTATCAGGTGGACGGCATTTCCGGTGGTACCATCACTTCTGTAGGTGTGGATGCCATGTTGAAGGCTTGTCTGAGCAGCTACAAGAACTTTTTAACTAATAATAATGAGGAGGAATAAGAATATGGGACAATTGTTTTCAAAGAAGAATAAAGAAGTATTCTCTACTCCGCTGGGACTGAACAACCCCGTTACCGTGCAGGTATTGGGTATCTGTTCTGCTTTGGCTGTTACTGCCAAACTGGAGCCTGCCATTGTGATGGGGCTTTCAGTGACGGTGATTACAGCATTCTCCAATGTAGTGATTTCACTGCTGCGCAAGACGATACCCAACCGTATCCGTATCATCGTTCAGCTGGTGGTTGTTGCCGCGTTGGTAACTATTGTAAGTGAGATTCTGAAAGCTTTTGCTTACGATGTAAGTGTGCAGCTTTCTGTATATGTAGGTCTGATTATTACCAACTGTATCCTGATGGGACGCTTGGAAGCATTTGCCATGCAGAACGGTCCCTGGGAATCTTTCCTTGACGGTGTGGGTAATGGTTTGGGATATGCCAAGATTCTGGTAATCGTAGCCTTCTTCCGCGAGCTTCTGGGTTCGGGAACGCTGCTCGGTTTCAACATCTTGAACTATGAACCTCTGCAGAAGTTGGGCTATGTGAACAACGGCTTGATGCTGATGCCGCCAATGGCGTTGATTCTCTGCGCTTGCATCATCTGGTATCAGCGTGCACGTCACAAAGAATTGCAGGAAAAGCAGTAATAAATAAATGAAGAATGAAAAATGAAAGAATGAAAAATGGGCTGCTCTGCTGCAGTACAAGTTCTCATTGCTTTAATTCTTTAATTCTTTAATTCTTAATTTATCGAAGAGATATGGAACATTTAATAAGTTTATTCGTCCGCTCTATCTTTGTGGACAACATGATATTCGCGTTCTTCCTCGGTATGTGTTCTTACCTTGCCGTATCGAAGAATGTGAAGACTGCCGTAGGACTGGGTATCGCCGTAACTTTCGTGTTGGTGGTTACGCTTCCGGTCAACTATTTATTGCAGACAAAGGTGCTGGCTGCCAACGCAATCATTGAAGGCGTTGACCTCAGCTTCTTGAGCTTTATTCTTTTCATTGCTGTAATCGCAGCTATCGTTCAGTTGGTGGAAATGATTGTAGAGCGTTTTAGCCCTTCGCTGTATGCTTCACTGGGTATCTTCCTGCCGCTGATTGCTGTAAACTGTGCCATCATGGGTGCTTCTCTTTTCCTGGGCATCACGTTTATCACTGTAGGTCTGATGGCAATGGCATTTATGTGTTTCTCTGGTTTGAACATCTAAAAGAAAGGAATAAAACAATGGATATGAATATGATATTAGCAAGCATTGGAGTATTCCTCGTGGTTGTCATCCTGCTTGTTGTTATCCTGCTGGTTGCCAAGAATTTCTTGGTGCCTTCGGGTAATGTAAAACTGACTATCAATGGCGACAAGGAACTGGACGTAGCTTCCGGTTCTACATTGCTGAATACGCTGTCTGTAAACGGTGTGTTCCTTTCCTCCGCTTGCGGTGGTAAAGGTTCCTGCGGACAGTGCAAATGCCAGGTAATGGAAGGTGGGGGTGAAATCTTGCCTTCTGAGACTCCGCACTTCAGCCGTAAGCAAATACAAGATCACTGGCGTCTGGGTTGCCAGGTGAAAGTGAAAGGCGATATGGCCATCAAGGTTCCCGAAAGCGTACTGGGCGTAAAAGAGTGGGAGTGCGAGGTTATCTCCAACAAGAATGTGGCTACGTTCATCAAAGAGTTCATCGTTGCATTGCCCAAAGGCGAGCACATGGATTTCGTTCCGGGTTCTTATGCGCAGATTAAGATTCCTAAATATTCGATGGATTATGATAAGGACATCGACAAGAGCCTTATCGGTGATGAGTATCTGCCTGCATGGGAGAAATTCGGTCTGCTGGGCTTGAAGTGCCGCAATGACGAAGAAACCATCCGTGCCTATTCTATGGCCAACTATCCTGCCGAAGGCGACCGCATTATGCTGACGGTACGTATCGCCACGCCTCCGTTCAAGCCGAAAGACCAGGGCCCGGGCTTCATGGATGTAATGCCGGGTATCGCTTCTTCTTATATCTTTACCCTGAAACCGGGTGATAAGGTAACCATGAGTGGCCCTTACGGAGACTTCCATCCGATATTCGACTCCAAGAAGGAGATGATGTGGGTCGGCGGTGGTGCCGGTATGGCTCCGTTGCGTGCACAGATTATGCATATGACGAAGACACTGCACACTACAGATCGCGTGATGAATTACTTCTACGGTGCACGTGCATTGAATGAAGTGTTCTATCTGGAAGACTTCCTGCAGATTGAAAAGGATTTCCCCAACTTCAAGTTCCATCTTGCACTGGACCGTCCCGATCCGGCAGCCGATGCAGCGGGCGTGAAGTACACTCCGGGCTTCGTACACAACGTAATTTACGAGACTTACTTGAAAGACCACGAAGCTCCCGAAGACATCGAATACTACATGTGTGGTCCCGGCCCGATGTCGAAGGCTGTTGAGAAGATGCTCGACGACCTCGGCGTTCCGGCTCAGAACCTGATGTTCGATAACTT
>QWCH01004932.1_pt1 | contig 11522 bp, 13 predicted proteins | sample 1972671 | NCBI WGS metagenome assembly QWCH01 (sample SAMN09866713, study PRJNA288562) | Human gut metagenome isolate term3_stool, whole genome shotgun sequencing... | isolation source: gut | host: Homo sapiens | place: USA: California | reverse complement strand
TAATGGGTGGAGAGGTAGCTTTCTATCTCCTTGTTTTTGGAAGTTTGCCTACTATGCTTCGGCTTATCTTCTGTGCGTATATTGCTATTATCTGCGCATTTCTTCATAATCGTCCTAAAATGATTTCTGAAAGTGAAGTTAAGGAGGATAATTCTGATAGCCAAGCATTCTCGGTATGCTTGCATAATGTTGCATAGACTTGCTATAAAATTCCTTGTGGGAAATCATCAAACATCTTAGTTTTTAGTGGATTAAATGGAGAAATAAAAGGATAAAAGGAAATGATACAAATACCAATAATTGATTGACTTTGTAACAAACCACATTCAAATGCGGTATTCTGCACATTTGGGTAATGAGCTATAAGTAAAGGAATAACAAAGAACGGATAAGGCGAAAATAACTACCTATTTAAACAAAAAGCAATCCACAAAAAGATGTAAGCAAAAATTAAGAGCTTATCTCTATGTTCTCAGAAATCTTAGAACAAGATAGAAGGCTTATGCCAAATGGTTGATTGTATCTTTATATTCTATTGGCAGTGAAAGAAGAAAAGTGGGCGTACCAGTGTTGATAACGACAAGGAATAAGGAAGAGGATTTCATCGTATTTCCTTTGGTTTCCCTGCTGTTCCTTAGTGCTTTGAGCATAAGGAAACTATCCCTACTTTTGCATCGTGCTGGAGCGCAAAAGGCTGCAACACAAGAAAACAGTAACAACAAACAAAACAATAGAAGTATGGGGTATTTAATAATTACAGACCAGAACTGGCAGAAACTAAGAGACGAGATATTAAGTCTTGCCGACTGCTGCCACAAGGCATTTGGAGAAAAGTGTAAGCACACAGATTGGCTGCACAATGGTGATGTGTGCAGGTTGCTTAACATCAGCAAGCGCACCTTGCAGCACTACCGTGATATGGGCGTGCTACCATTCGCACAAATCGGACACAAGTGTTATTATAAACGTGAGGATGTGGAAAGGCTGCTCCTTACAAAAACTGACAAACCTAAAAAATAAACAAGTTATGGAAACGGCAAGAGATTTGAATTTTGGCTCTGACGATATGCAGGTGGTGCTTACCGCACTGCACGATGTGGGCAAGAGAATAAGGGAAGTGGCAGAGACGCACAAGCCATTGTTTGGCGGTGAGCATTTTCTCACAGGTAAAGAGGTATGTGAACGGCTATATATCAGTCCTCGAACATTGCAAGATTATAGAGATAAGGGGATTATACCTTATACGCAATTTGCAGGGAAGATACTATACAAGGCTTCGGATTTGGAGAGGCTGTTAGAGGAAAATTATAGCGCATAACAATTTTAGCGCACCTCTATTTGTTATAAAATCTAAAAAAGTATCTATTTCATCTTCTTTTTACACTTTTGTGTAATGTATTTCTTGATATACACTTCTAATTTTGCAAAAAAATAAATTATCAGTTATGGAAGAAAGATACAGTAGAAACAGGCTCTATGTGAGAGAAAACGAACAAAGTATGATTAAGGATTATAAAATATTCCTTGGTGGTGCAGGTATAGGCAGTATTGTGGCTGAATGTGCTTTGCGATTTGGTTTTGAACATATTACCATTGTTGACGGTGATAAGGTTGAGGAAAGCAACCTGAACAGGCAAAACTATACGGAGAAAGATATTGGCAGATATAAGGCGGAGTGTTTGGCAGAGCGTTTGCAAAGTATCAATCCTGATGCGCAGATAGATTACCATACAGAGTTCCTTAACCCTGATAACATCGAAGAGATGCTGAATGGGCATAATGTAGCCATCAATGCATTGGACTTTAAGGACGATACGCCTTTTGTCTTTGATAGGATTTGCAAAGAAAGAAAAATTCCCGTACTGCACCCATACAACTTTGGTTGGGCTGGCTTTGTTACGATTGTAGACCCATTGGGGCATTCCTTATCTGAACTGACTGAAGAGTCAAATGGATTTGAATTAAAGGTGGCTGAATATGTAACCGGACATGGGGCTTTTTGGAATCAACCTAAAGAGTGGTTAGACAAAATTGTAACCCAATATAAAAAGGAAAGCGAAATGCTGCCACCTCCACAATTGTCCATAGCCTCGTGGATTACCGCAGGCTTGTGTACAACGGCAATGTACAATCTTGCTACAGGAAAACCTGTAAACTATTTTCCTAAATTCTATCTCTCTTCGCTTTTGCCGTAAGATATTATTTTCAGAAAAGTTTGTTTAAGGTAGCCCTTGAAATAGCTTCTGTTATATTCGCCACGCCCAACCTCTCAAAGGCGTGGCGTTTATATGTTTTAATAGAATCTAAAGAACGATACATTCTCTCGGCTATTTCATTCATAGTAAATCCAGCTGCTGATAATCTAAGTACCTCAAGTTCCTCTTCTTTTAGGACAACTCCCTCACACTCTTTCCATCTATGTCCTTCAAAAGAATATTTCCAATATTTGCTTAATCCACTTTTGTGGAACTCTACATATCCCGCTGTTTTATGTGAAGAAAGTGATACAACACACATACCAATCCATATCTTACCTTCATCGGTCAACAATATTGGAGTAAGTTGATGATTTATTAGTGTCCTCTTTGTTCCACTATTCAAATGAAAGTGATATGACATAGAGCATTTATACTTATCAACTATATCGAAAGTATCAAAAAACTTAAAACCACTGTTATTAAGTTCAACAAGCATTTTTTGTTCGTCCTCCGGTACATGCTCCAAGTAAAAACTGTACCCTAATTCCTTCACCTCCTTTGCCGTATGCCCACAAAGAAACAAAGGATTGTCCGACACATAAAGAAATTCCTGCCTGTAATAGTCTATCAAGTAAACACTCTGATAGGTGACACGAGCAAAAGCCTCTATGGTTTGCACCAACGTAGAGAGTATATTGGAATCATAGTCAGGTGCGTTGCGCACGGTGTTCGATGCTATAAAGAAATCTTTTATGTCTGTCATATATGCTAAACGTGCTAAGGTTCGCTGATATATTTTACTGCAAAAGTACATTTTTAATGCGGAATACCGTAAAAAGATTACACAAAAGTGTAAAAAACGAAGAGAGAAATGCCAAATTACACAAAAGTGTAATAGATGATATTTGCATAGGAGGTATTTTTGCCGTATAAATCAAGAAACAAAAAGCATTATGGAAAAACAGATTGCAACATTTAAGGACTACGATATTTTCATGGCAGACAAAACGAGTCTGTTGGAAATAGCACAGTTTGTGGTCAGGGAGAATTACTCTCATCACTTATCTTCATTTACAGAGAAAGAAGTAAATGAAGACATCAAATCAGTGTTTGAGGAAGAGGAATATTTGTATGACAACAAATCTCATATCTATATTGCAAGGGATGCCTTTGGGAATATAGTTGGCTGCATCAGGAGTTTTCATTGGGATAAACACAAGATTCTTCCTATCGAAAAAATATATGGGATAAACCCACTAAATGCTATTCATCAGGAAAGTAAATATAGTTTTTGGCATATCGGACGCTTTGCCGTTGCAAAGGATTCGGGAATATCTACATTGACATTGTTCAAGCGATTAATGGCATTGGCAGTAAAGCCGATAGTTGAGGACAAGTACAGCTATATGATTGCAGAGATTGACAGCAAACTACTGAAAGTAATGAAGGTTTTAGGATTTGGCACTCGCCAAATCGGAAAATCCATCGATTACCTGACATCAGAAACCGTCCCCGTATGTTCCAGTAAGAGAGGTATAATGGGGTTCTTTTCAAAGTATGGTGAACTTTGCAAGGCTGCATGATTACACTTTTGTGTAATATTTCAGACAACAAATTCAGAATTACACAAAAGTGTAACGATATAATTTGGAGATATAAATATATTTGCAACATCAAAAAGATAATCAAGTCGACAAGATTATAAAGCAGACCCAACTGTCAAAAGGAGCAATGCCGGAAGCTTTAAGATGGCAAAAAAATACCAAAATTATATGGAAAAATATTTTTTAGAGATTCTCCACAAAGGAGAGGTAATGAATGAAACATCCTTAGAAATGTTGAAAGGTGGCTTTGGCAGTGCAACTGATTGTCCCAGTCTTACATCGTGTGGTTGTTACAAAGGAAATGCCATTGCTTGCATTGGTAACAAAGTTAAGCCAGAGCCATTAAAACCTTCTACAGACACTACCGGTTCAACTACTATTAAACCATAATATTATAGTTGAAATTGATAAACGTAATATAGTGAACTTAATAATTTAAGTTAGTATTCCTCCAAATAACGACTCTTGTTATTAAGTTCACTTGTTTTTAACAATAATGCTTATGAAGTTATCTTTATATACTGTATTATTTGAGAGGGATAATAAATTTTATATATATAACTCTGAAACAGAGTTCCTCTCTTTATTATCAGAAGATATTTATGAAAAATTGCATAATGGGGCATTTGATGAAATTGAAAACGATTTTATAAATGTACTTAAAGAAAAAAAAATTATAGTTGATGATGAACATCTATATGATTATTACGATTCATATAAACTCAATCATCTCTCCAATATTGGTATTACAGACTCATTAAATTTAGTAATAGCTCCTACTACTGGTTGCAATTTTGCTTGTCCATATTGTTTTGAAGGCGAAAAAAAGACAAAAGTAATAACAGATGAAGTGATTGATAGCCTTATCTGCTTTATCAATGGATATACCTCTGTAAAAAAACTTGATTTAACATGGTATGGTGGTGAGCCACTTATGGCTTTTAATAAAATAAAACAAATTATACACAAGATAAATGATGAATGCAATGTTGAAATTAGTTCTCAATCAATTATTACAAATGCTTATCTTTTATCTGATAATGTAATACGAGATATGATGAATCTTGGGTTTACACAAGTTCAAATATCTTTTGACGGAGATGAAGAAAATCATGATAAAACCCGCTTCTTAAAAGGAAATAAAGGGAAGACTTTTGCAAAAATTATAGGGAATTTAGATAACCTTGTTAGCCAAACTCCAGATGATTTCAAAATAGATTTGCGTATCAATGTTAATAAGACGAACGAAAAAGATTTTGCAATCCTATATAAAAAGTTCATACATAGATATGGTGCAAAGAAAATAAATCCATATCCAGGATTTATTCGTGAAACCAGTAAGGATGGGTGTAGAATGTGCTATAAATCATTATTCAATTCTAAGCGTTATCAATTTTATAAAACAATAGAAAAAGAGGGAGTTCCTGTAGATTTTTTCCCACACATAGATTTACAAAAAGGCTGTATGGTAAATCGAAATAATTGTTTTATAATTGGTCCAAGTGGAGAAATGTATAAGTGTTGGAATGATTTCAATACACCTGAAAAGATTATAGGAAATATTCAGGATAAGAAATTAAAGAATCCATCATTAGTCAGTCACTATTTGTATGATACATCTATCTACAACACCCAGAAATGCAAGGATTGTTCTCTGTTCCCTGTGTGTGATGGGGGATGCCAATGGTTTAAACATAAAAATATCTTTGAAGGAAAACAGTATAACATATGTTCTTTCTTGAATAATCAACATATATTAGAAGAGTGTCTTTTATCTGATATTGAAAAGTATGCAGGGACTCTTCATAAAGTATTAGCAATATAAAATATAAAACCTATGTATAAGAATATTGTATTTTTAATAGTTTTTGTTGCATGTTCCACATGCTTAAAAGGTCAAAGTATTAATGGTAAAGTGATGGAGAGCGACAGTATCTCTATCCCTTGTGCCACTGTGTCACTGCTTCAAGCAAATGATTCCACCTACATTACCGGGGCTATGAGCAACGAAGACGGAACTTTCGCCTTTGAAACTGCTCCTGCCAATAAATTGGTAAGAATATCTTATGTCGGGTATAAGACCCTCATACTGCCAGCTACCGACAAAATGGTCATCACATTACAGCCTTCGGAGCAAAGCCTGAAAGAAGTTAGCGTCACGGCTGTACGCCCCACTTTCAAGATGAAACAAGGTGTGTTTGTGTCAAACATTCAAGGCACGGTATTCAGCAAGCTTGGCAAAGCCACCGATGTATTGCAGCAACTCCCCATGATGAGTTCGAGCGGCATCAGCGTGCTAGGCAGGGGTACGCCGCTCGTTTATATCAACAACAAATTGATGCACGGTTGGAGCGAATTGGAGCGTATTCCAAGTGATATGATCAAAGAAATTAAAATCGACATGAATCCGGGGGCGAAATATGGCTCTACCGTTCGTGCCGTGCTTTTCATTACCACCGTCAAGCCTGTCGGGGAAGGATTTGGCAGTACTCTGACTATGAAAGAAAGTGTGTCGAGCTGCTGGAACACGGACGGATGGCTCGACCTTAACTATCGCAGGAACAGACTCGATGTTTTCGTCAGTTCTTCGTTCAGCACTTTTAGCAATTCCCATTACAAGCGTCAGGATGTTTACGATTTCCAATATAAGGGAAGAAACATCAATGCCGCCTATGCTGGCGATGATTATAACTCATCGAAGAATGGTTTTGTAAGCGTAGGTTTTAACGACCAGCTCACCGGCAACCAATCGCTTGGAGCCACTTACACTTTCACAAGATTATTTGCCGGTAACTCCGACCAGAACTACCACAACTATGTACGGCAAGGTGATATTCATACCGAGTTTAATACAAGCTCTCACCATTTCTCACAAAGCGGCAATCATAACGTAAGTATTTATTATGAAAACAAATTCAGCGACAAGTTTGCACTCAACGTGGATGGTACTTATGCCCACAACGATGCCAATGGCAAGCAAACCATCACAGACATACAGGCTGACGGCAGGTCCACTCTTATTCCTGTCACTGAAGCCCGGTCGGATTTGGGAGCGTTGAAAACCGTCTTTACCTCTTCTGTTGGGGACGCTAAACTGGAATATGGTTTTGAAACCACCTACACGCGCTTCCGGCAAAAGTACAATATCGAGAACAGAGACTATTCGGGTGTACTGAAAACCAATGACAACGAGTCGAAACAATCAGCAGCAAATGTATTTATGAACTATAGCCGAAGTTTCGGAAAGCTGTACACGCAGTTAGGCTTAAAATATGAATTTGCCAATTATGATTACTATGCCGGCGGCAAGCTGTTTGATGAAAGCAGTCGTACTTACCATCGCATTCTGCCCTCAGTGTCTTTCTCCTACGAGCTAAACAGACTTTCACTGATGCTGAGCTATAACATATATACCAACAGTCCGAGTTACAGTCAGTTAGACGAAGGGCTGCAGTATATCAGCAACTTTCGTTACAACAAAGGCAATTCCCTGCTAAAGCCCACCTATAATCATGAGGTTTCGTTCAACGCCTCATACAGGGACATTCAGTTTATGTGCAATTATACTTATGGGAAGGATGCCATGATTACATGGTTTGACGTGATGGAGCAAATCCCGGCAGTACTGTCCCGTGATGTCAATCACTCCTATTCGGGTATGTACGCCTCTCTTTCCTATGCTCCCACGTTCTTCAAGGTATGGAAGCCTTCGTGGAATCTGTGGACCAACAAGCAATGGCTGACCTACAATGGACTAAGCTACAATCGTCCCCAATTTGGCTTGCAGTGGAAGAATCTCCTTGTACTTCCAAAAAATTGGTTTGTCGTAGTGAATGTGAATGGAACTCTCAGAGGCAATTCAGACACATACATGTCGCAATCATCAGTCAGGACAGATATGGCTGTTCAGAAGAACATGAAAAACTGGTGGATTAAGCTAAGTGCATTGAATATGTTCAATGCCAAAGAGAAGGGCTATTCTAAATATGCCGGAATCTACACTTCTCACTATGTAGATTATCGCCAGCCCACCATCAGTCTGACCATATCTTATTCTTTCAATCCTGCGGAATCAAAATACAAGGGAAAAACTGCCGGACAAGGCGAATTGAATCGCTTGTAAAGATAAATTCTCCCTATAATATGCAAGTTTATAATTGATAGAATTAAATTCTTCCAAAGTATGTATCTATTTCCTTTCTACAAGCAGTATGATTCTATGCAATGCGGAATAACATGCCTACAGATGATTTGCGAATACTACAATATAAAATATTCGGCAAATTTTCTATCGAACCTATGTTATACAACAACAGAAGGTGTGTCTATGTTGAGTATAAGGAAAGCTGCGATAGAATTGGGATATGAATGTGAATGTGGAAAAATTAATATAATTGATATTAAAAACGTTCAGAAACCTTGCATCCTCCACTGGAATCAAAACCACTTTGTGGTGTTGTATAAAGTAAAAAAAGGGAAGACTTTCTACATTGCCGACCCAGGGAAAGGATTTGTGAAATACAACCTTGAGGAGTTTAAAAAGCATTGGATTAGTACACAATCGGACGGTGAGGAAAAGGGAATTGCGATGTTCTTAGAGCCTACGCCTGCTTTTTATGAACGCAAAGCAGACGAACAAATCAAAGAGGAACGCTCGTTCAAGTTCCTCTTTGGCTATATTAAGAAATACCGCAAGTATTTCGGGCAGATTGTCTTGGGCTTGCTGGTGGGAAGCCTGCTGCAACTCATCCTGCCCTTCCTCACGCAAGCCATTGTAGACGTAGGTATCAAGAATCAAAACATTGGCTTCATTTGGTTAATACTCTTGGGGCAACTTGTCCTTACCGTGAGCCGTACAGCCATTGATTTTATCCGTCGTTGGCTCTTGCTGCATATCTCTCTGCGCATCAACATCTCTTTGGTGAGCGACTTCTTCATTAAACTCTTAAAGCTCCCCATGTCGTTCTTCGATACAAAACTAATGGGCGATCTTATGCAGCGAATGGGTGACCACAGCCGTGTGAATACGTTTCTAACACAGCAAACGCTCAGCATCGTCTTCTCGCTCTTCACCTTCGTGGTGTTCAGTATAGTACTGTTATCCTATAACTGGCTTGTCTTTGCTATTTTTATGCTCGGCAGTCTGCTTTATGGCGGTTGGCTTGCACTCTTCCTCAGGCGTAGAAAGGTACTCGACTATGAACTCTTCGAGCAACAAGCCATCAACAACAACAAGACCTACGAGTTTATCACTTCTATGCAGGAGATAAAGCTCCAAGACTGCGAACAACGCCGCCGTTGGGAGTGGGAAGACGTGCAAGCAGACCTCTTTGGAGTGCAGATGAAATCGCTGAAACTCCAGCAGACACAGGAGGCAGGCAGCATCTTCATCAATGAACTGAAAAACATCGTCATCACGGTGGTGGCAGCCACAGCCGTTATTCACGGACAACTCACCTTGGGTATGATGCTTGCCGTGCAGTACATCATCGGGCAGCTTAATTCTCCTGTTGAGCAGTTGATGAGTTTCTTCTATTCTGTTCAAGATGTAAAGATTAGTCTTGAACGTATCAACGAAATCCATCGAATGGATGATGAGAACGGGAAGCAAGGATTGGAAACAGCTGTGAAAGAAGAAAATAAGGGAATAGAACTTGACACAGTAAACTTCAAGTATGATCCCCACGCCTTAAAAACCATCATAAATGATGTAAGTCTTTCCATTCCCAAAGGCAAGGTAACAGCCATAGTTGGTGCATCGGGAAGTGGAAAGACAACACTTATTAAATTGATGTTGGGTTATTATCCCGTATTGGGCGGACAAATCAATATCGGTGGAACAGATGTAAATACGCTAAATAAGAAATGGTGGCGCAGACAGTGTGGTGTGGTAATGCAGGACGGTATTATCTTCTCCGAGTCAATAGCCCGCAACATTGCCGTGGATGATGGGGAAATTGATAAGGAGCGATTGCAGAAAGCTGCCGAGATAGCTTGCATCAATGATTATGTAATGGGGCTACCGTTAAAGTATAATACCAAGATTGGGCGTGATGGCATCGGCTTGAGTCAAGGACAGAAACAGCGTATCCTAATAGCAAGAGCCGTGTATAAGAATCCTGACTATATCTTCCTTGACGAAGCCACCAACTCGCTCGATGCCAACAACGAACGTATGATTGTAGAACATCTGGATGAGTTCTACAAAGGCAAGACGGTAGTTATCGTAGCACACCGACTAAGCACGGTGAAGAATGCCGACCAGATAGTGGTATTAGATAAAGGTAAGGTGGTAGAGATAGGCAACCACGAGGAACTCACGGCAAAGCGTGGTGTATACTATAACCTTGTAAAGAATCAGTTGGAGTTAGGAAGTTAATAGCAGAAAGGAAAATTATTATGGCAGACAATAAGATAGAACTCCGCAGCGAGAAGATAAGACATATAATTGGCGAAATTCCTTCAGGCATCGTGCGTTATGGTATCACAATTATTACTATCGTGATTTTAGGATTATTGGCAGGTGCATACTTTATCCCCTATCCAGAAACCATCAGTGCAAAGGTACAGATGACAAATACCCATCAAGGCACACTAATCATTCCTTACAGGTATGTCAATACGATAGAAAACGGAATGACAACTAACATTGAGTTTGATGGTTATGATGCAGAAACCTACGGAGTAGCTGGTGGCACAATAGTAGCCACATCACATACTCCCCACCATTTGGCAGAAGACAGTGTGTTCACGGCGCAAGTAAAGATAACGGATTGCAAGTATCAACTCATAGGCGGAATGACAGGTACAGCAACCATACTTGTCAGCAATGAAAGCGTACTACAAATGATTATCAGGCGAATAACAAACATAATATAGTTCTCTCTTAAATCACGTAAGTAGGATAAGGCGATGAAAGGAAAAGGTAAAACGTAGTTACGAAGTAGTATAAGCCAATTATATACACTACTACAAGCTAATCCTTTTTCTTTCATCGCTTTACTCCTTTTGTAGTTATGTAGTAGGATAGTATCGGTGAAAGAAAAAGGATAGATATAATTTAATGCTGCGTTTCTCCAAAAAGGAATATCGATGTTATGGTTGCGGACGGTCGCTGTAACTCATGGATGATATACTTTCTAAAGAAGTGGGCTTCTGTGCTATCCAAGTGGAAAGACAGGGCAATGATAATTGGGAGCGGGTAAAGCGGTGCATAACCTGTCAACTCCTTATCTCTGACTATTACCCTCTCACCTGCACTCCTTTCATCAGGGTGCAGGTTGGGATTGCGGATTATCTCTTGAAGTCTATTATTGAGCTTCCTCCACGTTACACCGAAGAACCTCGCAAGTTCGCCCTCCGTCATGGCAATTTCTCCATTTTCTTTGCGAACGACTTGCATATTACAGCCCCATTCATAATAACTGCGCTCTTTGCATTGATGGAATTTTACTTCTATCTGTGGTTTGTTCTTTGTATTCATGCCGTTTCCTCCATGCTTTTGTTTCTGCCTGTGTTGGCAATAGCCATTGCCCCTATGGTAATAGCTTCCGTTTCCATTGTATCGTTTTCTTTGTTCTTCTCCTGATGTTTGGCGATGAGTTTGTCCATGTCCTCGGATATCTTGCAGTCGGTTACCTGCGCATAAATCTGCGTACTTGCAATTGATGCGTGTCCCATCATCTTGGCGATGCTCTCAATGGGAATACCTGCACTTAGA
>QWCH01004925.1_pt1 | contig 11531 bp, 10 predicted proteins | sample 1972671 | NCBI WGS metagenome assembly QWCH01 (sample SAMN09866713, study PRJNA288562) | Human gut metagenome isolate term3_stool, whole genome shotgun sequencing... | isolation source: gut | host: Homo sapiens | place: USA: California | reverse complement strand
GATGCCCGAGCAATACGTGATTGACTTCGTGGAAGAGAACAAAACTCTTTTCACGGGTATAAAACCTTCATTTTTCGAAATGACGGTAGCCATGGCATTCAAGTATTTCGCCGATCAACAAGTGGACATCGCCGTGATAGAGGTCGGGTTGGGCGGACGGCTCGATTCCACGAATATCATCACGCCTCTGGCTTCCGTGATCACGAATATTTCATTCGACCACATGGCACTTCTGGGAGATACGCTGGAAAAGATCGCCCGCGAGAAAGCGGGAATCATCAAGCCAAACGTTCCGGCAATCGTCGGCACGAGGGATGCCGATACCGATTTCGTGTTTATCGGGAGAGCCAAAGAGTGCGGTACGACGCTTGAATTTGCTTCCGACAACTGGAACGCGGAGCGCACCCCGGGTAACACTTACAATCTAAAAAACAAGCAAGGCATCACGTTCGACAACCTGCATCCGGATCTGAAAGGATTGTACCAACGCAAAAACATCCCCGCGGTTTTGGAAACGGTATTGAGTCTACGGGCGCAAGGGATAAACATTTCGGATCAACATATACATGACGGTATAGCGAACACGATTCGCTACACGGGATTACTCGGACGCTGGCAGGAATTATCCCGTGCCCCTTACACGGTTTGTGACACGGGACACAATATTGACGGGTTGACGGAGATCGCGGCTCAACTGGAAACGTGCAAGTACGAACGACTCCATTTCGTCATGGGCATGGTGAACGACAAAGACGTGGATAGCGTATTGCATATCTTACCGAAAGACGCGATCTACTATTTCTGTAAAGCGTCTATCCCCCGGGCAATGGATGAGCATGTATTGGCGGAAAAAGCGGCAGCCCACCATTTACACGGTAAAACGTACCCGACCGTCGCGGAAGCATACGCGGAAGCAAAAGCCGCCGCCACTCCCGATGACATGATCTATATCGGGGGAAGTACATTCGTGGTAGCTGAAGTTATCTGACATCACCGGAAAGGCCCCTCTCGAACAAAGCGAAGAACCTCGTGCAAGCTACCGCGGACAAGAGATTTTTCGCCCCGTTCAAGAAGGACTTTTCCGGTAATCTCGAAATAGAAATTCCTAAAAATCAAACGCTACCCAAAGATTTGATACCTTGTAACTTCTCTTTGTTTATCAATACAATATCTCCATTCTTGACTTTATGCTTCTTTATCGGATAGCCTTCGGGGGTAAAAACAGCATCAACTTCAATCATTTGATTTAATTGACTTGCAGATACACCTAAACAATGGCGAATGACGGAGGATAATTTAAGTTCAAATTCAAAATCGGTTTGAATCTTGAATACTACCGATTCATCTCCCGCGTTCAGTATATCATTTATCGAAATATTATCATGCTCTATCTCGTATTCAACACTATTGTAATCAAATTTCACATTGTTTTTCCGTGCCGTTTCGAGCGAGAAAGCATATTCCCAAGCTATATCTTCATCATTGTCCGAAAACTTGGTGAACAAATCTTTTCTTATCAGTTCGGGTTTTGTACGTGACAATATCGTTAAATTATATGTACTGTCACATTCCATACACCTGTAAATCAGCCATACATCAATGTTCCTTTTTTGCGCATTCATTCTGAATTTGTTGCTGCAATAAAATTTATTACAATTACATCGGTTACATTTTCTTTCTAAAGCGGGAGTGTTTTTAATCTTTATTTCCCATGTATACTCTGTTCTCATGATCTATACCGTACCTAATATTCTTTGAAAGTCTTGTTATGATTCACGACGTCGCGCTACAACACGCGTCCCATGCCCTTCAAAAGAGCAATGCCATGAATAAAAATGAAATAGAAAACCTTTTCAAGTAGAATTACTCGAACGAAAGAATTATTAGCCCGCGGTTTACAGGGCTAAATATTAAACCAGTATAAATCTAAGAATTGTTCTCAAAATGTGGATACTTATAATTTCGAGGTAAAGATAACTATTTTATCGGGAAAGCGCATAAACCACAAGTTAAATAAACAACAAGGGACTTATCGTTGCCGACAAGCCCCTTTTCTATCACGAAAAATCAAACTATAAACTATTTTTTCTTCTTGTCTGCCTTTTCATCCAAGGCCTTAAATACCGCTATCACGTTGTTGGCATCTTTCAGAGTCAGCTTGTCGTTTTTGAGCACGAAACTCTTTGTATCTTCCAACACCTTGAAGAACGAAGCCTCGATATCCATATCCGGGCAGGCCATCTTCGTCGCCCCCATCCCGCTAAACGCCAATTCCGACTCGTTCAAATCGTAAGTCCCGAAAAAACGATTGCAACCCGCTTTCCCGGAAACCTTTTTATCGGTGGCGTCAAGAGTAAAGAATACCTCGCTCTGCGCCTCCTTGAATTTAATTTCTTTTCCGTTCAAGCTTTCCGCCACCCACTTCACTCCGGTCAGAGAAACGCTTTCCTTAGCGGATTTACACGAAATCGCCAGAACTGTTATAAAGCAACAAACTATCATACCTTTCATAACTCGATCACTATTTTGGATAATATCATATTAATCATTTTCACACTAATCTCAACAAATACTATGCCAAATAGGAATATACCAACCCGATACTCAAAGCTAAAAAAAGCATTCTATTGCAAGAATTAACCTTTGAATTACTGAATAAATTCAATAATTGATTATATATTTGCACGTATTTTTAAAACACCATTTTTATGCGTGGAAGAGAAATAATTATCTACATATCAAAAATATAATAAAACAATGTCCAAGGTGATAAAACTGAAAAAAGGCCTTGATATCAAGTTGAAAGGAGAAGCGGAAAACGTGGTAAAAAACGTGGAGAAATGCAATCTCTATGCAGTAAAACCGACAGATTTCCGGTTACTTACTCCTAAACTTGCAGTAAAGGTAGGCGACCAAGTGAAGGCGGGCGATGTATTGTTTATTAATAAATACCGACCCGAAGTCAAATTCACGGCACCCGTCAGCGGTACTATCGAAGCCGTCAACAGAGGTGAAAGAAGAAAACTACTGGAAGTTGTCGTCAAAGCGGATGATCAAATCCAATACCGGGATTTCGGGAGTGCCGACGCGAACCAACTTTCCAGAAAAGAAATCATCGAAAAGTTGCTCGACAGTGGTGTTTGGCCTATGATCAAACAACGCCCGTACGACATCATCGCTAACCCGGAAGATATGCCGAAAGCGATATTCGTATCGGGATTTGATTCCGCGCCGCTTGCACCGGATTATGACGTAACCCTCGCGGATGAGCTTCCCGCGCTTCAAGCCGGAATCGATTGCTTAAAGAAATTGTGCGAGAAAAACGTGAATCTCAATTTGAGAGAAGGGACTCCTTCCACCTCTATTTTCACGAAACTGAAAAACGTGGACGTGAATTATTTCTCCGGACCGCACCCGGCAGGTAATGTAGGGATACAAATTCACCATTTGAACCCGATCAACAAAGGGGATATCGTGTGGGTGGTAAACGCCATGGATCTTGCCATCATCGGACGGGTATTCACTACCGGTAAATTCGATGCCCGCAAAGTGATCGCCATTGCCGGTTCAGAGGTGGAGAAACCCGCTTACTACAAGACGATCATGGGAGCCCAAATTAAGTGCCTCGTGAAAGGCAATTTGAAAAATCAAGTACACCAACGTATTATATCCGGAAACGTGCTCACGGGTTATAAAACCGACGAGGACAATTATCTCGGATACTATAATAATATGGTAACGGTTATCCCGGAAGGCGATAATTATGAATTTTTGGGCTGGGCTATGCCGGGCTTCAACAAATTCTCGCTCTCCAAAACCTTCCCGTCATTCTTGTGCCCGAACAAAAAGTATTCGCTGAACGCGAACTATAACGGGGAAGAGCGGGCTTTCGTGGTTACCGGACAATACGAGAAAGTCCTTCCCATGGACATTCTGCCCGTGTACTTGCTGAAAGCAGTTTTGGCCGAAGACCTTGATAAGATGGAACAACTCGGCATGTACGAGATTGCACCGGAAGACATGGCTTTGTGTGAATTCGTTTGTACCTCCAAGACTCCCGTTCAAGAGATTCTGGAAAAAGGTATAGAGTTAATGATTAGAGAACTGAACTGATTTTAAATTGTAAATTTTAAATTGTAAATTCTAAAACGCTTACGATTCGAAAATTTAAAATCTAAAATCTAAAATTTAAAATATTAAAGATGAATTTCTTACGCAAATATTTAGACAAGCAGAAACCAAAATTCGAAAAGGGAGGCAAGCTGGAAAAGCTTCATTCTGTTTTCACCGGTTTCGAGTCTTTCCTTTTCGTGCCTAATCGCACGACAAGTTCAGGGTGTAACATCAGGGACGGTATCGATTTGAAAAGAACCATGATCATCGTGGTACTGGCACTGGTTCCCGCCTTGTTGTTCGGTATTTACAACGTGGGGTACCAACACTTCAAAGCCTTGGGAGTAGAATCCGGACTTTTCGAAATGTTCTTCTACGGGTTATGGAAAGTGTTGCCCATGATCATCGTTTCCTACGTGGTAGGACTGGCGATAGAATTTACCGCCGCGCAAATCAGAGGACACGAGATCAACGAGGGATTCCTCGTGTCGGGATTATTAATCCCGATGGTGATGCCGGTCAACGCACCCCTCTGGATGGTGGGAGTATCTACCGCCTTCGCCGTGATTATCGGTAAAGAGATTTTCGGTGGTACCGGTATGAATATCTGGAATCCCGCTTTATTAGCCCGTGCATTCTTCTTCTTCTCCTACCCTTCCATGATTTCGGGGGACAAGGTTTGGATTGCCGGAATGCCCGACGGATTCTCACAAGCTACCCCGCTGGCCGAAGCCTCTCAAGGCTTACCGGCGACCTATGACATGGCATCCATGTTCTGGGGATTGATTCCCGGTTCTATCGGTGAAACCTCCACATTCTGCATTTTACTGGGAGCAATCTTATTGATCGCGACAGGTATCGGCAGCTGGAAGATTATGCTTTCCACCTTTATCGGGGGATACTGTATGGCGTTGTTATTAAACTACACGTTACCGGAAACGAACCCGTACGCCGCAATCACCCCGATCGCGCACCTCATCATGGGTGGATTCGCGTTCGGAGCCGTGTTCATGGCAACCGACCCCGTGACTTCCGCTCAAACGGAAAAAGGAAAATGGATATACGGATTTATCCTCGGTGTGATGGCCATCCTGATTCGTACGCTGAACCCCGGTTACCCGGAAGGTATGATGCTCGCTATCCTGTTGATGAACACCTTTGCCCCGCTTATCGACTGGTTCGTGGTACAAGGAAACATCAAACGCAGACTTAAAAGAGCCAAAACCGCACAATTGTAGATTTTAAATTTTAAATTGTAAATTTCACTCTAATCTTAAAATCTAAAATCTAAAATTTAAAATTAATAGAGATGAACAAACAAGGAAATACATATACCTTTATCTATTCCATCGTTTTGGTTGTCGTGGTGGCGGCTATATTGGCCGTGGTATCTCTTTCACTAAAACCACTGCAAGATGAGAATATAGAGAACGAGAAAAGACAGAATATACTGAGCTCGGTGAATGTCAATTCAACCCCGGAAACTTCAAAAGAGTTGTTCGACAAAATTATCAAAAGACAATTCATTCTGAATTACAAGGGAGAGGCCATCGAGGGAAATGCTTTTGAAGTTGACATTCCCGTGGAAGGAAAAAAACTTCAGAAAGCCATCAAGAATAGTCCGGAACTGCAAAAAGCGTTGAAAGACGGACGCATGATTGCCGAAGTAATAAAAGACGATAAAGCATTGGCAGATATCAAATTCCCGGTATTTGTCGCTGACGTTGACGGAGCTATCAAATACATACTTCCGGTTTACGGGGCAGGACTTTGGGGTCCGGTATGGGGATATCTCTCCTTGAACGAGGACAAGAACACGGTTTACGGCGTGCTGTTCGACCACAAGGGAGAAACTCCCGGGTTAGGAGCCGAAATCACCCAACCGTTCTTTAAAGAGCAATTCAAGAGCAAGACGATCTTCGACAACTCAACCCTAAAAGCAATTACAGTGAAAAAAGGCGGAAACGCTACCGGTGCCCACGAAGTAGACGGTATTTCGGGAGGAACAATCACGTCGAAAGCCGTTGAAACGATGATTGCCGATTATCTAAAATGTTACGAACAATTCTTAAAACAAATACAGTAATGAGCGATAAAGAAACATTATTTTCAGCCAAGAACCGGGGATTATTACTCGGTCCGTTGAACAAGGATAACCCGGTACTCGTGCAAGTGTTGGGTATATGTTCTGCTCTCGCCGTGACGGCAAAACTGGAACCCGCCATCGTGATGGCTCTTTCGGTAACGGCAGTAACGGCATTCGCTAACGTGATCCTTTCGTTGCTACGGAACACCATACCGACACGTATTCGTATTATCGTGCAATTGGTGGTAGTTGCCGCTTTGGTAATTATGGTAGACCAAGTTTTAAAAGCGTTCGCTTACGAGGTTAGTAAACAACTATCCGTATTCGTCGGCTTGATCATCACGAACTGTATTATCATGGGACGTATCGAGGCTTTCGCGTTAGCAAACAAACCGTGGCCCTCTCTGCTTGACGGTATCGGCAACGGTTTGGGATACGGTCTGGTACTTGTGATCGTGGGCTTCTTCCGTGAATTACTGGGTTCCGGAACTCTGTTCGGTTTTAAAGTTATCCCCCAGATATTCTACGATTGGGGATACCAGAACAACGGGTTGATGATCCTCCCCCCGATGGCTTTGATGCTCGTAGGATTGATCATTTGGGTTCAACGCTCAAGGAACAAAGAGTTGATAGAACAGAAATAGTGAACTAAAAAGAAAAATAGAATATGGAAAATCTATTAAATATATTTGTCCGGTCTGTATTTATCGATAACATGATCTTCGCCTACTTCTTGGGTATGTGTTCATACCTTGCCGTATCGAAGACCGTGAAAACATCGTTCGGATTGGGTATTGCCGTTGTATTCGTGCTATTGATTACCGTTCCGGTAAACTACCTGCTCGATAATTTCGTGTTACAAAAAGGAGCTTTAGCGTGGTTATTGGGAGAACAAGCTGCCGCTAACATAGACTTGAGCTTCTTGAGTTTCATCATGTTTATCGCGGTCATCGCCGCTATCGTGCAATTGGTTGAAATGGTCGTGGAGAAATTCACTCCCGCGCTTTACAACCAATTGGGTATCTTCCTCCCGTTGATCGCGGTGAACTGTGCCATCATGGGTGCTTCCTTGTTCATGCAAGAGAGAGGATACGCGAATATCGGTGAAGCCACGGCATTCGGTTTAGGTTCAGGTATCGGTTGGTTGCTCGCTATCGTGGGTATCGCCGCCATACGCGAGAAACTGAAATATTCCAACATCCCCGCCCCGCTTAGAGGTATCGGTATTACCTTTATCGTGACCGGATTGATGGCTATTTCATTCATGAGTTTCTTGGGTATTAACCTGTAGTAATTTTAAATTGTAAATTTTAAATTGTAAATTTCAAGACTTACAATTTAAAATTTAAAATCAATAAATCTAAAATTAGTAAGATGATTTTATTAGCAATAAATACAACAATTGTCCTGTCGGGGATCGTGGTGTTTCTCATCGTGACACTGCTTCTCGTGGGTATGCTTTTGTTCGCGAAAGCTAAACTTACCCCCAAGGGAGAAGTGAAAGTCAGCATCAACCAAGGCGAAAAAGAATTAGTTACCGAGCCCGGCTCCACGCTTCTTGCCACACTCGGGAACAACAAGATATTCCTTCCCTCCGCTTGTGGTGGAAAAGGTTCTTGCGGTATGTGCCGTTGTCAGGTAGAATCAGGCGCGGGGTCTATACTCCCGACCGAAACAGGGTTCTTCTCGTACAAACAACAGCACGATAACTGGCGTCTGGCTTGTCAGGTAAAAGTGAAGGAAAACATCGAGATGAGCGTTCCGGAAGAAGTACTCGGTATCAAGAAATGGGAATGTGAAGTGGTTTCCAATAGAAATATTTCCACATTCTTGAAAGAATTTGTGGTAAAATTACCGGAAGGCGAAAACTTGAAATTCAAATCGGGTGGATATATACAAATTGACGTACCCGCCCTTGACGTGGATTTCAAAGACATGGATATTGACGAGAAATACAAGGCTGACTGGGAACGCATGAAGATGTTCGATCTGAAAATGCATAACCCGGAACCGACTTACCGCGCGTATTCCATGGCTAACTCTCCGGCAGAAGGTAACATTATCATGTTGAATATCCGTATCGCGACTCCCCCGTTTGATAAAGCTATCGGCGGATTTGCCAACGTGAACCCCGGTATCTGTTCTTCTTTTATCTTCACGCGTAAACCGGGAGATAAAGTAAACATTTCCGGCCCTTACGGGGAATTCTTCCTGAGAGATACCAACAACGAGATGATGTTCATCGGTGGTGGTGCCGGTATGGCTCCGATGCGTTCGCATATCTTCAACTTGTTCCACACGATGCACACGGATCGTAAAGTAAGTTTCTTCTACGGTGCCCGTGCCCTGCAAGAGGCTCCCTACGTGGATGAATTCAACAAGATTCAAGCAGAGAACCCGAACTTCCATTGGACGCTGGCTCTGGATAAACCGGACCCCGTGGCTGATGCAGCCGGAGTAGCTTACACGCCGGGATTTGTGCATCAGGTAATCTATGAAACCTACTTGAAAAACCACGAGAACCCGGAAGACATCGAGTATTATCTCTGCGGTCCCCCGATGATGATCGCGGCCGTAACCAAAATGTTGTACGATTTGGGTGTACCCGATGAAAACGTGATGTACGACAACTTCGGAGGATAAACCAAATTCCTTCAATCATAAAAAGAAAAACAGACCGAGATACAATTGAATCCGGTCTGTTTTTCTTTTCCCCTCTCCCACGCTTATCTCTCGCTCTTCTCCGTATATCATGGCGACCAAGTCCTGACTAGGTTCTGAGTAAGTCCTGACTAACTCCTGTCTATACAGGACTTGGTCAGGACTTAGTCAATAGGTAGTCAGAAGACAAGAGCCGACAAACACGGGGAAAAGAAAGAAAGATCACGTGTGCCAAAACTCCATTTCTAAAGAAACTCCTCCGTCTGCTTCGCAGCCACCTCCTCTATAAACAGAGGATGAGTTAAAATACAGTCTTAAACACAAGAAAAGCAACCTGCAATTCGCCGAAGGCGACTATAAACAATCACTAATTTCTCATTTTGTTCAAATTCACCCCGTACAGGATTATAAATAATAAAGCGAAAAAGCCGGATACGATCATTGAAGCCATAACTACCATATTCCAGCCGGAATACATAGGCAATACAAACAATTGCGCTATTTGAGCGAAAGCATACAAATAGAATCCGGTTCTTTTCAAGTTAAACATCAAAATAGCCCCGCTCAAACTCATTAAAGCGAACAAGGTCAATAATGAATAAATCGGAATCGCGTGTTTAATCGTGGTCTGCAACATTTCAATGGAAGATCCCATGAAAGAAGACATCCACGAAGGAGCTCCTTCTGTACCTGTCATTGTTGTTATCTGTTGGATCTGCGCCACTATCGCTTCGGGAGAAAACGCAACCAAACTGAATAAGTTGGATACCGTTCCCCAACCACTACCAATAAAAGTTAAAATACAAAGTACTGTCAGAAAGGTCGGTCTTACCGGTTTTTCTGTTTCAAAAGGATTTTCCATAGCAAGTCATTTTTTTATACAACAACAAACATAAATAAAATTTTGAAAATTAAAAAGCGGGAGGACGAAAAAAAGTCGGGAAATACTTTGCTTAGACGAACGAATTAGTATAATTTTGGGCAAGATTTTATAAACGTCTATATTATTAAAAATCTAAATAATGGAAAGAGATACTCAAATTTTCGACCTGATTGACAAGGAATGCCATCGCCAGAAAGAAGGACTGGAATTGATCGCTTCCGAGAACTTCGTGAGTGAACAAGTTATGCAAGCCATGGGTTCTTGCTTGACGAACAAGTATGCAGAGGGATATCCCGGAGCTCGTTACTATGGCGGTTGCCAAATCGTTGACCAAACGGAACAATTGGCTATCGACCGTGCCTGCAAATTATTCGGTGCCGAATTCGCTAACGTGCAACCGCACTCCGGGGCACAAGCTAATGCTGCCGTGTTCTTCGCTTGCATGAAACCGGGCGATACCTTCTTGGGACTTGACTTGGCTCATGGCGGACACCTTTCACACGGATCACCCGTTAATCTTTCCGGTATCAACTACCACCCGGTAGCTTACCACGTGAAAGAAGAAACCGGAATGGTAGATTACGACGAAATGGAAAAATTGGCTATCGAGCACAAACCCAAAATGATCGTATCCGGGGCATCTGCTTATTCTCGTGACTGGGATTACAAACGTATGCGTGAAATCGCTGACAAAGTAGGTGCTTTGTTAATGTGCGATATGTCACACCCTGCCGGATTGATTGCCAAAGGTTTATTGAACAACCCGATGGAATATTGCCATATCGTGACAACTACCACTCACAAAACGCTTCGCGGACCGCGCGGTGGTATGATTCTTCTCCCGAAAGACTTCCCGAATCCTTGGGGATTGAAGACTCCGAAGGGAGAAATCAAAATGATGTCACAAGTGATCAACTTTGCCGTGTTCCCGGGACAACAGGGCGGACCGCTTGAACACGTGATCGCAGCCAAAGCCGTTGCTTTCGGGGAGGCATTATCTGACAGCTATACCGAATACGCTAAACAAATGCTGGCTAACGCCAAGGCTATGGCGAAAGCATTCGTGGAAAAAGGTTATAAAGTTGTTTCCGGCGGAACTGACAATCACTCTATGTTGATTGACTTGAGAACCAAATTCCCGGAATTAACCGGTAAGAAAGCTGAAAATACGTTGGTATTGGCAGACATCACGATCAACAAGAACATGGTTCCGTTCGATACCCGTACCCCGTTCTCCACGTCAGGTTTACGCGTGGGTACCCCGGCTATCACTACCCGCGGTTTGAAAGAGGAGCATATGCCTATCGTAGTGGATATGATCGACAGAGTATTGAGTAACATCGACGATGCCGCTGTTATCGCTCAAGTGAAGAAAGAAGTAAACGCGATGATGAACGACAGACCTATGTTTGCTTGGTAATCATCGTACCCGTATAAAAACAGTCACGCGATTCTCAACGAGTCGCGTGATTGTTTTTTTTACGGATTACAATGTCCCTATACCTTCTCTAAAATCCCGATACTTCAACCGGGGTAACAACTCCTCTTTCATCCGGGAGGTATCCCCGTAATAGGATACCTGCCCTATTCTGATAAAATCAACCGTCAACGGACTTCTAACCCCGAACAGACGGGAACAAAGTTCAAAAAAGCGGGCTGCCGTGTTTATCATCCATAAAGGCATTCGCCACGGTTTTACCGTGTGCCAATGTTTCGCGGCTTCATCCAAAAACTCCTGTAAAGTCTGTACCCCATCGTCACCGATATGATATATTCCTTCAATACCCT
>QWCH01008831.1_pt1 | contig 11548 bp, 10 predicted proteins | sample 1972671 | NCBI WGS metagenome assembly QWCH01 (sample SAMN09866713, study PRJNA288562) | Human gut metagenome isolate term3_stool, whole genome shotgun sequencing... | isolation source: gut | host: Homo sapiens | place: USA: California | reverse complement strand
CAACAGAATATGCGGATGTGGCGGAACTGGCAGACGCGCTAGATTCAGGTTCTAGTTCCCTTAAAAGAGTGTGGGTTCAAATCCCTTCATCCGCACCAAGTTAAAAGCTACATTCAAAGCAATTTGGATGTAGCTTTAACTTTTTATTTTATATAGTAAGCGCCTCATGTTATAGTAGACATGGGGCGCTTTTTATGTCTATACAGATTTATACAATATATCCTGATATTATTAAAAAGGAAACACCGCTTGAATTGCAAAAACTGCGCATTGCTGCATATTGTCGCGTGAGCAAGGCTACGCCTGAACTTTTGCATAGCCTTGAAATCCAGATGCTTCATTTTAATACAATTATCACTGAAAACCCGAATTGGACACTTTACAAGGTTTACAGCGATGTTGCGTCCGGCACGCGAAAGACTGGTCGCAGCGGCTACTGCGAAATATTACGCGATGCCAAGCAGCATCGTTTTGATTATATATTCGTCAAATCACTAAGCCGTTTCGGGCGGGATACGCTTGAAGCGCTATCAACTATTAGGAGATTAAAAAGCATGAACATTGGACTTTTATCCGAAGTTGAGAAAATCGACACACTGAAGATAGATGATGCCTCACTCTCTATTTTGTTTGCTGTTGCACAGGAAGAAAGCGCCACCAAAAGTGAGAATATCAAGTTTGGCATCCACCAGCGTATGCGCGAAGGAAAAGCACTTTTAAACCACACCCGCTTTTTAGGTTATACCAAGGACGCCGAAGGCCAGCTAGTAATTGTACCCGAAGAAGCCGAAATCGTCCGCAAGATATTCTCACTGTATTTAGAAGGCAACGGTGTCCGCAAAATCAAGCGGTACTTGGAGGAGCACGGCATAAGGACGGTTACTGGAAAGGCAGAATGGAGCACATCAACAATCGACCGTATGCTAAGCAATGAGAAATATATGGGCATACTGTTGTTGCAAAAGACCTATACGCCAGATTTTTTGACTGGGAAGCAGAAAAAGAATCGCGGGGAACTGAGTATGTATATGATCGAAGATGCGCATGAGGCGATTATTGAGAAAGAGGTATTTGAGGCGGTACAGAAGAAAAAGCGGTGGAGCACCTCTTGCAAGTGAAATTAGACTTTTTCATACGTGCACGCTTTATATTTTCATTAGATATAAAAGAAACTCGTCGGCCTTTTCCAAAATGTTTTCAAAGACATCCTTTAAAGTCTTTATTCCTACATCGAATTTACGTGCGGTTTTGTTATAATTTGTTCCTTTGCGGTGTCCCGTACCTGTAGAACGCAGTTCTTGTACTTCTCGCAAAAATTTTATGTGAATCTCATAATCTTGGCAATTATGTTCTTCTAGCCAGCCCTGCAATTCATTTATACTTCCGTTCTTACATTCCCTAGTCAAAGTTTCTTTTAGTTTTGCTTCGTTTAGTGAATCGATTAAAACTTTTACCAGTGATAAAACCAGCATATCGAATTCCGGTTGGCTATTGGTCAGGGGAATTCTAATCTGTGATAGATTGTACTCATCTTGTTCTGTCAATGGAAGAAATATCGACCACCCATACTTTTTATTCCAGTAGTCAATTACTTTTGCATAATCTCTTTGAAACTTGTGGTCAATCATATTTGATTCTGATGGGAGACACATAAAATCTCTTTCAAACGTAACCCGGCTTAACTTTTCATCGCTGTCAATATTATAGCTTTTCCAATAGAGCCGCTCACTCTCTGGAAGATTTTTACCAAGGTCACCTAAATACGCTATAACACAGTCTTTATGATGGTTATCTATTTGCAATTGCCACAGCACCTGACATTGCAAGCTCCCATCTGTTATCGTATACAATTCTGGTTTCAAAATATATTTTTGAAGCACTTCCTTTTTGAAGAACACTGGTGTAAAGTAATATGGTGCATCTGCGTTAGTGCCAAAGTTGTTTGCCAGTTTACTTGGATTGCAAGTATATTCTTTTGTGTTTCCAAATTCATCTGTTCCAATTATAAAAGTTTCATATTTTTCCTTCTTTTCGTATGGCCAATAACCGCACTGATCGACTGCATTAGGATACAAGATTTTTTTACCCATCAAAACACTATATACGTGTTTGTTTCCGAAATCCATTTGGTCTCCCCAAATGGAATAATAAAGGTCTTTATCTTTAAATGTATCAAAAAACTTATCTAAGCCGTTTTCTTCTAAAGACCCCTCGATTTCTGCCCTTATGTCAAAAAATAATAGGATTGCCATTTGCTTTGCAGCAGCATATTTCTGCAAGTATTTTAACTTAACTGAAACCGTACAATTATCTTTCTGATACCGAACGGCCTCTTCTGTTTCGCCATCCATACAAAGCTCAAAATAGCTATGCTTAATTGAGTCGTAGTAAAGATTATTGAGGAGAATAAATTCCTGTGCCAATTCTACACAATCGGGAATCACGCCATAAAAGTTTCTGTAATAAAGCAGTGGCTCTATTCCGCCGGTAACGAGATTCCTTTTATATGTATAAGTACTTCCGCCACCCTCAAATCCCGGTCCATCTGACATACCATCTGTGTCCCATGAAAAGTCTCGAAATACAGATTTTACTTTTGTCTTTTTAATAAGGGCACACCAAAAGTGTGCTTCTGCCCTATTCAATATATCTTTTCCGGACACACGAACCCAAGATTCTTTACCATAGGAATCGCTTACATATTTAATGTTCTGTTCCTGCTTGTAATACGCTTCAGCGTCCTGCATAGTATCCTCCCCTTGCGATGAACTTTAATAAAAACCACGATACACATTTATACATTCAAATACTACAATATTTCTAATTACAACTTTACACCAATTGTTTGCAAGAAACAAGATTTTTTGCAAATTCATATATTAGAATAGTTGATGTTCTTTTGACCTATTCCGTTTTCACCGGGTATCTTTTTTGTCACGTCGAGACAAACGGAAGCCCCGAACTTAGGTTCGGGGCTTTTCGTTTGGTCTTGCGGTGAAGAGGATTTGAACAGGGCGACGGCGCCGCAGGCTGGCGAACTGTCCTGCGGACAGTTCGCCAGCCTGCGGGAAAATCCCTTCATCCGCACCAAAATCCTCGAACGTTAGTTCGGGGATTTTTTGCTGTATATGAATTGTGGCGCCAAGCGGCGGTGTGAAGGCACCCCCGTCCTGTAATTTCACAGCAAACTGTCCGCACCACGAATACACCTATTTCGCTCATAAAAACAAATTTTAATATTTTTTTACATCGTCCCATCGCAAAAAACAACGTGTTTCTCTGGCTGGTACAACTGTCCGTATCTTGCAATCTGCACATTTTGCGGTATAATGTGGATTGTTACGCAAAAGCGGTTTGTGCGGGCGGCTTTTGCACGCTGGGCGCACCCTGCAAGCCGTGCCCGGCACAGTATAAAAAGGGAAGAGGAATTTGTATGAACCAACTCACGAAAGCGGCCAAAGCGGTGGCTACCCGGTATAATCAGACCAGCCTGATTCTGCGCATCACCATCGGCCTAGTCGTCGGTGCGGCGCTGGCGCTGATTTGCCCCGGCGCGGTATGGATCGAGGAACTTGGAAACCTGTTTGTCGGCGCACTGAAAGGCATTGCCCCGGTGCTGGTTTTCGTCATTGTCGCCAGTGCGCTGGCGCAGGGCTCGTCCAAGCTGGACCGCCGCTTCGGCACGGTCGTTTGGCTGTATATGCTCACCACCTTTGTGGCGGCGGCGCTCAGCGTCGTGACCAGCAAGCTGTTCCCCCAGACGCTGGTGCTGGCCGAGGCTGCTACTGCGGACGTGATTCCCCAGGGCCTGGGTGACGTCATGCACACGTTGCTGGCGAACATCGTCTCCAACCCGGTGGCGTCCATCATGAACGGCAACTACATCGGCATCCTGATGTGGGCCTGCCTGTTTGGCCTGGCTATGAAGCGCCTGGGCAGCGACACCACCAAAAACTTTATGGCCAACACGGCGGACGCGGTTTCCACCATTGTGCGCTGGGTCATCAACATGGCTCCCTTCGGCATCATGGGCCTGGTGTTTACCAACGTGGCGGACAACGGCCTGTCCATCTTTACCCAGTACGGCCGCCTGCTGCTGTTGCTGGTGGGCACGATGCTGTTCATGGCGCTGGTCATCAACCCGTTCATCATCTTCATCTACCTGCACCGCAACCCCTACCCGCTGGTGTTCCGCTGCCTGCGTGAAAGCGGCCTGACTGCCTTCTTCACCCGCAGCTCTGCCGCCAACATCCCGGTCAACATGGCCTTGTGTGAGAAGCTGGGTCTGGACAAGGACATTTACTCTGTCTCCATCCCCCTGGGCGCGACCATCAACATGGACGGTGCGGCCATCACCATTACCATCATGACGCTGGCTGCGGCCAACACGCTGGGCATGGATGTTAGTGTGCCTGCCGCCGTCCTGCTGTCCGTCATGTCCGCGCTGGGCGCGTGCGGCGCTTCCGGCGTCGCGGGTGGCTCGCTGCTGCTCATCCCTATGGCATGCTCGCTGTTCGGCATCTCCAATGATATCGCTATGCAGGTCGTCGGCGTCGGTTTCATCATCGGCGTCATTCAGGACTCCGTCGAGACTGCGCTGAACTCCGCCGGTGACGTGGAGTTCGCCGCCACTGCCGAGTACCACCAGTGGCTCAAGGAGAGCAAACCTCTCCCGGCATTTATGGGTGGAAAGTAAGAGATACATTAAATAAGTACAGCCCCGGTTTTGCTGACGAAACCGGGGCTGCATTTATGTCAGAGAAAAAGAAAAGGGAAAGTCTCGCAGCGGCAGAGGATTACCGCCGCCTGCTGCCCCTACTTTAATCAACAGTAGATTTCGTTCTATGTACGTAGAGCAGTAATCAGTATAATATTTGCGGGGGGCTTGGGGGAACGCTCTGAGTGCCCCGCATCTTTTGTATCGCGGTGCGGTAAAAAGTTCGGTACGGCAAAAAGAAAAGACCCAAGAACAAACGTTCTTAGGTCTTTTTCTTTGGTGCGGATGAAGGGATTTTCCCGCAGGCTGGCGAACTGTCCGCAGGACAGTTTGCCCCGGCGCTGCGGCGCCGTCGCCCTGTTCAAATCCTCTTCACCGCAAGACCAAACGAAAAGCCCCGAACCTAAGTTCGGGGCTTTTCGTTTGGTGCGGATGAAGGGATTTGAACCCATTTAAGGGAACTAGAACCTGAATCTAGCGCGTCTGCCAGTTCCGCCACATCCGCATATTCTGTTGGCCACCGTGTTCCGGCGACGTGTATTATTATAGCCAAACACCACGTAAATGTCAAGCATTTTCGGCAAAAAAATCAAAACTTTTTTATATTTTTGTGAACAACTACAAAATTAACGTAAAATCGTCAAAACAAAACGTGCTGCCGCTTGCTTTTGCGCCATAACCTGTTATAATATTAGCAATGACTAGGGAGGTGCGACACTTATGTGGACACGTACACTTTTAAAAAATAACGCCAAGCAGGCACTCAGGGGGCGCTACTGGCGCAGCTTTTGGATCTGCCTGGCCCTCAGCATTGCAGGACTGGGAGGGGCAGGTGCCAACAGCGGCAGTGCAGCGCATCAGGCTGTCAGCACTGTTACGGACGACACGACGGCCTATGACATTGTCAACAGTATCCCCGACAGTATGCTGGGGGCAATCCTCGTCGGTATGCTCATCGGCTCTATTGCCGCGCTTTGCTGGGCACTCTTTGTCGTCTACCCGCTCAACGTGGGTCGCTGCCGCTATTTTATGGAGAGCCGCCAGTCCCTGACCCCGGCCTCCACTGTCGTCAGCACGTTCCGCCGCCCCTACGGCAACCCTATCGTGGTGCAGCTGCTCACCAATTTAAAAGTCACGCTGGGCTACATCCTGCTCATCGTGCCGGGCGTCTACTGGTCGTACTGCTATGCGCTTGTGCCTTACCTGCTGGCTGAAAACCCCTACATGACCGCCACCCGCGCCATGGAGCTGAGCAAGGAAATGATGGAAGGCGAAAAGTGGAACTACTACGTCCTGCAGCTGTCCTTCTTTGGCTGGCTACTGCTCTGCGCGTTCACCCTCGGCATTGGCGGTTTCTTCCTGGAGCCGTATATGCAGGCCACCTACGCCGAGTTTTATGCCGCCATGCGCAGCAAGGCCCTTGCCACGGGTATGTCCACCACCGATGAACTGGGCGGCTTTGTGCGCCATGATACCTTTTAAATAGAACTATGCTATACCGCCGCAGGAACGGGTCGAAAAACCGTTTCTGCGGCGCTTTTTGTTGGAAGGGGGCGCAAGGTTTCACACATCTTCAAACCATTATCGCAAAATTATCACATTTTAAAAGTATAATAGAGGCAACCAATGTAAAAAGGGAGTGTGCGCACTTTGATCGAAGTAGAGCATCTGACAAAGCGCTACGGCGGCCACACAGCGGTGGATGATATCAGTTTCACCGTCGAGGATGGCTGCATCTACGGCTTGCTCGGCCCCAACGGCGCGGGCAAGTCTACCACCATGAATATCATCACCGGCTACATTTCCGCCACCGACGGCACGGTGAAAATCGGCGGCCACGACATTGCCGATGAACCTGCCGCCGCGAAAGCCTGCATCGGCTACCTGCCGGAGCTGCCGCCGCTGTACCAGGATATGACCGTGCAGGAATATCTGCTGTTTGTGGCCGAGCTGAAAGGTACCCGCAAGAAAGCCGACCGCGCCGCCGCGGTGGAAAAGTTCGCCGCCCGCGCGGGCTTGCAGGGGATGGAGCACCGCCTCATCCGCAACCTGTCCAAGGGCTACCGCCAGCGCGTGGGCATTGCCGCCGCGCTGCTGGGCACGCCGAAAGTCATCATCCTTGACGAGCCGACCGTCGGTCTGGATCCGGCGCAGATGATCGAGATCCGCTCCCTCATCCGCGACCTGGGCAAGACCCACACGGTCATTTTGTCCAGCCATATTTTGAGCGAGGTCCAGTCCGTCTGTGACCGGGTTCTCATCATTGCCCACGGCAAGCTGGTGGCCCAGGGTACGCCGGAGGAACTGGCCGCCCAGCTGACCGCGAAGGGTACCATCACCGCCACGGCTCAGGGCAGCCGCGATACCGTTGTGTCCGCTGCATCCGCTGTGCCCGGCCTGACCGATGTAAAAGTCACCGACGAAAAGGGCGGCGAGGTCAGCTTTACCGCCGTCAGCACTGCGGGAACAGACCTGCGCGGTGCACTCAGCCTGGCGCTGGCTCAGGTGGGTTGCCCGGTGCTGAGCCTGAGCGCCGAAACCATGAGCCTGGAGGATGTGTTCCTGCAGCTGACCGAAGCCTCGGACGCGGCAGGGGAGACGCCCTCCGCACCCGAGACGCAAACCGAGGAAAAGGAGGCAAACGGCGATGACAGCAATCTTTAAGCGTGAGGTCAAAAGTTACTTTACCGGCATGATCGGCTGGGTCATAGCGGCGGTCAGTCTGTTCTTTTTGGGACTGTACTACACGAACCGCAACCTGCTCTACGAATGCCTGACGGACTGTGGCTTCGAGGTTGTGAAGCCGGAAGGAACCTTTTACATCTTCCCGAAAGCCCCGGAAGCAGACGCGGCGGCATTTTGTCAGAAAGCGCTGCAGTACGATCTGGTGCTCGTTCCGGCTGATTCCTTCGGCTGTCCCGGATATTTCCGCATGGCATATTGCATCGATACGGAGAAGGTGGAGCGTTCCCTGCCGGTGCTGCGCAAAATGATGAAAGAAATCTATGGTTGAATGAAAAGCCCTGATATCATAAAATGAGTGAAACGACAAATGAGACAGCAGGAGTTTTGCAGCAAGGAGGCGCATATCTATGATGTATCAGGCGGGACTGGTGCTGGAGGGCGGCGCGATGAAGGGCGTTTACACCGCCGGCGTGCTGGATTTTTTTCTGGATGCAGGAATCGACTTTGCCAAATGCTACGGCGTTTCGGCGGGAGCGTGCTGCCTGTGCAGTTATCTTTCCAGACAAAAAGGCAGACAGTACAGCGTTTTTACCGACTATCTTGAGGATAAAAACTATTGGGGACTTTCGAGCCTGTTAAGGACCGGCGATTATTTCAATGTCCAGATGTGTTATCACGATATCCCGGAGCGCTTAAATCCCTTCGACTACGAGACGTTTGATAAAAATCCGAGTAAAGGATACGCGGTCGTAACCAACATTGAAACCGGACTGGCCGAGTATCTTCCGATGAAGAATATGCACAGGAATATCGATGCAGTGCGCGCATCGGCATCGATGCCGCTTGTGTCAAGGCCGGTAGAGATCAACGGAAAGCTGTACTTAGACGGCGGACTTGCGGATTCTATCCCACTGCTGCATGCCGTGACGGACGGATGCCGCAAAAATATCGTTGTGATGACAAAAGAGACGGGCTATCGTCGTGTCCAGCCAAAGCATCTGGAACTGATCAAAGCCAGATATGCGAAATATCCGAAGGTATACGAGCTGATGGCAAACCGCGCAGCAGCCTATAACCAGCAGCTGGATTATCTGGAAGCGGAGGTAAAAAATGGCACTGCGTTTTTGATTCAGCCATCCCGCCCAAATGAAGTGGGACGCATCGAAAAAAACAGGAAAAAGCTGCGCGCGCTTTATGAAGAAGGATATCAGGAAGCAGCGCGCCGCAAGGAAGAGCTGATCGCTTTTCTGGAAAAATAAGGAGGCAGAAAATGTTATCATTTATTGAAATTTTAAAGGCGATTCTGTTCGGAATCGTAGAGGGCATTACCGAGTGGCTGCCCGTCAGCAGCACAGGTCATATGATTCTGTTAAATGAGTTCGTTCATATGAACGTTTCAGAGGAATTCTGGGATATGTTCCTGGTTGTCATCCAGCTGGGCGCGATTTTAGCGGTTGTGCTGCTGTTCTGGAAACAGATCTGGCCGTTTAATTTTACCGGAAGGTCCAAAACAAACGGCATTGTGAAAAAGGACATCATGAAAATGTGGTTCAAGATCATTGTTGCCTGCATTCCGGCGGCAGTAGTCGGTCTGCTGTTCGACGATATCCTTGAAAAATATCTTTACAACCCGATTACGGTTGCAGTGATGCTGATCTTGTTCGGTATCGGATTTATCCTTGTAGAAAATAGTCATAAAGGAAAACGTGCAAGAGTCCGCAGTCTGGCACAGCTTACCTATAAGGATGCGATTATCATCGGTCTGTTCCAGCTGATTGCGGCAATCTTTCCTGGAACCTCCCGTTCCGGAGCAACCATTCTAGGCGGCCTGATGATCGGCGTTTCCAGAACCGTTGCAGCGGAGTTTACGTTCTTTCTGGCGATCCCGGTTATGCTGGGGGCGAGCCTGTTAAAGGTGATCCGCTTCGGCTTTGCTTTTTCAATGGCGGAGGCAGTGATCCTGCTGGTTGGCATGGCAATTGCTTTTATTGTATCCGTGCTTGTGATTCGCTTCCTGATGGGCTACATCAAAAAACATGACTTCAAGGTGTTTGGCTGGTATCGAATCGTGCTCGGTATTCTGGTGCTGCTGTATTTCTTTGTAATTAAACAATAGAATGCACGCTCTGCGAGCATTCTATTGTCATGAACGAAAATAATAGAATGCACGCTCTGCGAACATTCTATTATCATGATTAATAGATTGCAAAAGCTGCTTTGCGGCGGGCAATTGGTAGAAACTGATCTGAATTGTGGACTGTCCGGTGCGACAGTCCCTTTTTTTGTTTCTGATAATAGAATACATGCTCGTAAGAGTCACATCTTGCCGGGAAATGTAAAAAATTTTACATGAATTTTACAAAAACGGTGGGCAGATTTTACGGACGCCTGTTACAATGAGCTGGAAATGAAGATCAGATCAAAAAGGAGAGAGTTATGCAACTGGAAGGAATTTCGGTATTGTTTTCATTTATCGGCGGCCTGGGGATGTTTCTATACGGCATGCATGTAATGGCGAATGGCCTGCAGCATTTTGCGGGCGGAAAGATGCAGCGGCTGATGAGTTTTCTGACGCAGAACAGGCTGATGGCAATCCTGGTAGGAACCCTCGTCACGGCAGTGATTCAGAGCTCTTCTGCGACGACAGTTATGGTGGTCGGCTTTGTCAATGCCGGGATGTTGAATCTGTCGCAGGCGGTCGGCGTCATTATGGGTGCAAACATCGGTACGACGATCACCGCGTGGCTGGTATCCCTGAGCGAGTTCGGCAGTTTTTTGAACCCGGAATTTTATGCGCCCCTGCTGCTGGGAATCGGCGCATTTGTCATTTTATTTGCAAAATCAGACAAAAAGAAACAGATCGGTGAAATCCTGATCGGATTTGCCGTGCTGTTTATCGGTCTTTCCTTTATGTCCGACGCGATTAAGCCCTATCGGGATTCGCCGATCTTTTCCAATGCGTTTACCATGCTCGGCAAAAATCCGCTGCTCGCGATCCTGACAGGTACAGTTGTAACGGCAATTATCCAGAGCTCTTCTGCCTCGGTCGGCATTTTGCAGACGCTGGCAATGAACGGCATCGTCAACTGGAAATCCGCAGTGTTTATTACGCTCGGACAGAATATCGGTACCTGTGTGACCGCGCTTTTATCTGGCGTCGGTTCCGGCAGAAACGGAAAACGCGCGTCTGTCATCCATCTTTCCTTTAATGTCATTGGCGCGGTACTGTTCGGCATAATCATGTATGTGCTGTTTTTGATTTTCCCGGCATGGGGCGCGTCTACGATGAGCAGCGTGGACATTTCCATTTTCCATACGGTATTCAATATCACCTGTACCGTGGTGCTGCTTCCGTTTGCAGAAAAGCTCGTCTGGGTTTCCGGCAAGCTTGTGCTCGGGACAGAGGAAACAGAGGACGAGCTGGAGGGCAGCGAAGCAAGAAAGATGGCGAAGCGCTTAGACAGCAGAGTACTTGGCAATCCGCTCTTTGCGCTGGCAACGGTAGTGCAGGAGGTTTCCGTGATGGGGCATGCGACCTGTCAGAACCTGGAGCTTGCGCTTGCAGCCGTGTCAGAAGAAAATCTTCAGAAGGCGCAGAAGGTATACGAGCGGGAAAAAGATATCAACAGTATGGAAAAAATCCTGACGGAGTTTTTGGTGGAGGTAGATAATCTTTCCTTGACAGAGGGGCAGCAGGAGCAGGTGAAAAACCTGTTTTATACGGTCAGTGACATCGAACGGGCGGGCGATCATGCGGAAAATATCGCAGAGCTGGCGGAAACGCTATCGAAAAATTCCGGCAGTTTTTCCAAAAAGGGAAAAGCGGATCTGGAACTGATTTCCGCCCAGACAATGCAGTCCTTGCAGATTGCGGTAGAATCGAGGGAAACAGGTTCTGTTAAGTCTGCAAATGCAGTCCGTGTGCTGGAGCAGAGCGTGGATCAGCTTGAGGAAGAAATGCGCGAAAAACATATCCGCAGACTTTCTAAAGGAAAATGTGACCCGGAGAGCGGTGTGATCTTCCTGGATATTATAAGCAATCTGGAACGGATTTCTGACCATGCAGTCAATGTTGCAGACTATGTAAAGGCAGAAGCTGAGGCCGGGATACCGGCGATCCGGATCTAAGGCTGACGGTATGGCGGA
>QWCH01004911.1_pt1 | contig 11570 bp, 10 predicted proteins | sample 1972671 | NCBI WGS metagenome assembly QWCH01 (sample SAMN09866713, study PRJNA288562) | Human gut metagenome isolate term3_stool, whole genome shotgun sequencing... | isolation source: gut | host: Homo sapiens | place: USA: California | reverse complement strand
CAGCATCGGCGCATCGCCATTTCGTGGCCCACTGCCGACGCTGGCCTCATGCCACGGCACTCAGCGTCGGTAGAGAGACAACCATTGGCACAGCGACGACACCACGAACCTGCGACACGGAAAAAAACAACATACCGTCGACCTACTGCCGTCTTGTGCAAAATGTCTTAAGCCGCTCGGCCAAGTCGCCAACTGAGCCTCTTCCATAGGGACCCCAATCCGTTACCCAGTGTAGATGCGGTGCAACGCCGAACTCAACTACGTTGCGCGCATGCACCTTTATGCATAGCAGGCATGGCTGGGCGTTTGGCGGGAGCGGTTTTCGGCTCCCCTCTCTGAGGGGAGCCCCTTTCCGCCTGGCAAGAGAAAACCCCGACTGTCCGTGGGAACAGTCGGGGTTGTTGAAGTTCGCTAGGCGACTAATCAGCCGAGGATGGCGAGAATGTCGCGGGCGCCGACGATGAGGTAGTCCTCACCCTCGTAGTGGACTTCGGTGCCGCCGTACTTGGAGTACAGCACCTTGTCGCCGACCTTGACATCCATCGGGATGCGCTCGCCCTTGTCGTCACGACGGCCCGGGCCAACGGCCAGGACTTCACCCTGCTGAGGCTTCTCCTTGGCATTGTCCGGAATGTACAGACCGGAAGCGGTCTGGGTCTGGGCCTCGGCCTGCTTGACGATGATCTTGTCTTCCAACGGTGTGAGCTTAATCGACACTGTGGGTCACCTCGTATCTACTTGTAGTTCGATAATGCCGCGCCAGAACGCCTCAAGAGGCTGACGATCACTTGCGTTGTCCCTTTGCGCTAGGACACATCGTAGCGCGATTATTAGCACTCTGCCAACTCGAGTGCTAACGCTGTGAGAGAAAATCGTCGAATCGCAACGCTCAGTTGCCGCGGCGGGCAAGAATGGAGTCCAGGCCTGCGCCCAACGAATCGGTGGTCGCCGCTGGCGCTTCGACGTCGGCACGCTCCTCGGATTCGTGGAATGCGGCTCGCTGGGCGGCGTTTGCAGCCTCGTCATCGGCGTCCGTATCGGCATCATCGCGCTGCTCCGGCTCAGTGTCTACAGCGTTTCCGGCGCTGACAGCCTTGGCGTCGTCCGCGGCCTTGACGGCTCGGGCCTCGTCAATCAACTTTTCCGCCACTGCGGGTTCGACAGGTTCCGCCTTGGACACCTGACGGGTCGACTTGATCTCCAAGCTTTCCGGAGCGTTGTCGGCGTTATGTTCCCCACCCAAAGTGAAGGAGATGAGATCCTGCGAGGTGGACATATCGAAGACGTCCAGTGCTCGGGCAGGGCGTACGCTGACCAGTTCCGACGTGGCATCGGCAGCGGCAGCGGCAGCGGCATCGTCGCGCTCATCGCGCTCGTCACGCACCGTAAGCGATGGTTCAACTCGAGGGGCGACGGACTTGTCCGACTCAATCGACTTGTCTGTGCGAACGGAGGCATCAGGTGTGGCGGAAGATTCGCTGGTTTCGGCAGCGGACTTACGGTCGGCGGATTCATCGACCATAGCAGACGGCTCGGCGGCAGGCTTATCGGCGGCGGACTGTGCAATATCAGACTTCTCAGACTGTTTGGCGTGCTCTTCCGCGGCCTGATATGCGGCGGCGGACTGACGCAACGCCTTGGCCTTGGCCTGCTCAATCTCGGCATCGCGTAACGCGCGGCGAATCTGCCGCTGTTCCATGACCTCGGTGGCAGCATCCTCAATCTGCTCGGCAGGCTTCTCGGCAGGCGCAGTTACGGCCGCAACCGGTTCGGCCTTGTTCACACGCTTGCTGTCCTTGGACTCGGCAGACGGTTTCTTGGACCAGCCCGTACCGCTATGAGCCCGCTCGTAGCGGACCACCTTGCGCTCCCATTGCCGGGCCTGGCGTGAGGCATTGGCTCCCAGCACCAGCACCAGCAGCAACAGCATGAACGGAATAAGAGCAAGCAGCGGACTGAAATGCAGGGGGAACGATACGGCAAACACCAACACGGTTATGGCAAGCAGGCATACGGCGAGAATCTGCCGGCGGCGGATGGCCGCGCGACGCAGTTCCCGCACATGGGCGATGTGCTCAGATGTCAGCCTCGCTGACGGTGTTGATGCTGGCATTGCTGCCCCTTTCGCCTTATGCGGCTTGATGTCTCCGAATCGTCTGCCGTTCTCTGCATCAACGATATGCAGGGAAGGCGAATAACGATCCTGCCGGTGCTCGTCCACACGTTTCATGCCGTTGGCCGTACGTACGGGCAGCCATACAACGATAATAATCGCCACAATCACCAGCACGACGACAGTGCTCAGTGACTCATAACCCATAGAGTCAAGGATAGGAGACGTGCCGACGAACTGGGGCTTTCCGTCCGGGCGTGTCGGAGCGGAATTCTTCCGGTCGACGCTTATCTGGAACCGGCGGCGGCGAGTCTAGCGGCGAACCCTTGCCCCATATCTTCAGCCAACAGCGCAAACGTTACGTGGTCACGCCACTGGCCATTGACATACATATACCGCTCGCGCAGTCCCTCATGATGGGCTCCGACCTTACGCACCACAGCCAAAGAACGCGCATTATCCGGCAGAATGGCGATTTCCAGCCGATGCAACGCGGGCCCGAATGGGTCTCCGAGCGCCCAATCGGCAAGCATGGCCAGTGCCATTGGCGCGAATCCGCGGCCGGCGCACCGTTGATCGACCCAATAACCAACCACGCCGGTACGCATGGCACCATACACGATGGCTCCCAACGAAATCTGGCCGACGATACGCATCTGGTATTCGATGGCGAAGATCACGCCGACGCCATGCTGCTCGTTACGGCGCTGCCGCTGCACCCATTGATTGAATGTGATGGAGCCGCCATGCATCGGGTCACCGGATTCCCAAGGTGCCAGCCAGTCGTTGTTGCGCCAGCGCACTTCGTTCCAGCCGTCCTCATCATCCATGGTCAGGGGGCGCAGGACTATCGGAAAACCGGGATGGGTGAGACGTGGCGGGCGGATCTGGTGGTCCAGCTTGAACGCCTCTTTAATCGACTGGAAAACTGACACGGCCTTTATTGTAGCCATATGAAGGTCTTGCGCCGCTACCGTGGCCACTTTCGTTTTACGATGGAAACACTAGATTGTGCGGTATGAGCGAAGTGGGCAGTGGCATGAATATCGGCAGCGACTACAGCGGCACAGAGAAAACAGAGAAGACGGATAAAGCGACGCTGCGCCACCATATACTGTCTCGGCGCAAGCGCGTTCCAGCGGAAGAACGCGGAGCGGCCGGTGAATTGCTGGTGCGACGGTTCCCAGCACACATGATTCAGGATGGTCCCACAGTGGCGGCATATGTGTCGATGGGTTCGGAAATCGAAACCCGGCCACTGTTGCGATGGCTGCGGGCTCATGGCTGCCACGTGTTGGTGCCAAGGTTGGGGTCTGGGTTGGAAATTGGCTGGAGTGTGCTGGATTCATTGGAATCATTGCGCTCGATGGATGCAGTGGGTGGCGCGAACAATGCCGGTAGCTGCAGCTCTCCCAGCACCGTCCATCACAGACCCGATGAGCCAACTGGCGCAGTTCTACCGCCCGAAGCGTTGGAGAAGGCCGATCTGGTCATCGCTCCGGCTTTGGCAGTGGACCCGCAGGGCAATCGTCTGGGGCGTGGAGCCGGCTGGTATGACCGGGCCTTGGCTCGCCGCAAGCCCGCATGTCCCCTGATTGCGGTGTGCTGGCCGTGGGAGGTGTTGGACATTGATTTGCCGGCCGAACCACATGATGTGCCGGCCGACGGAGTGCTGACGCCGAAGGGATACCGGCGGCTTAGCTCATCGGGCCTGTTGAGCTGGCCGGCCGGCCAAGATACTCGGCGCAAGCCAGACTGACCAACCAGCCACGCACACTGGCCGATGGAACCAGAGTGGCAACAGCAAGCTGGCTAGTAAGACCGTAACGCCAATGTGTCAGGGCGGCGACTAGGATATGAACGGTTGCGTGGCATGGCGTTTGGGCCATCCGCGAGAAATATGACTTTGTTGGAGGAATCCGTTGCCTACCTATCATTACCGTTGCAAGAACTGCGGCTATGACTTCACCGAACAGCAGTCGTTCAATGACGACCCGATTACCGTGTGCCCCAAGTGCTCGCAGGAGCAGGTGCGCAAGGTGTATTCCGCCGTGCCGATTGAGTTCAAGGGTCACGGCTTCTACCGCACCGACAAATCCGGCAAGTAAGGTCTGTACACCCGCTTTTCCTCTGTAAACGACGGTGTCGACGGCGGTATGCCGCGGATATTGGCACTACGGGCACTGTCTGTTGCACGGGTTTGAAGCGTTGTGGATAACTTGGCAAGCTAGAACCACATAGGTCGATTTGGCTTGCGCTTACGAAAAACTTCAGGTCACCATGGTTGCATGGTGACCTTTTCGTTTATTAAGCCGCCTGCGCGCGGCTCATTGCGGCGACGGCGCATGGCGGATGCCTTGCGCCGACTCACTGCTGCGTTGTGCGTGGGACTCGCAGTGCTGTTTGGGCTTGAAGCCGTATTGGCCGTGGTGGAGACCGAGCCGATGGTGGTGGCCGCCCGCTCGATTCGACGGGGTGACATTATTCTGGCCGCCGACGTTCAGTTGGCTGATATGCCGGTATCTGCGGCAGGCCCGTCTTGGACAGGCAATATTGAGGATGTGGTGGGCAAGGTAGCGCAAATCGATATCGAAGCAGCCGATCCCATTTCCACGCATATGGCCAGAGATGCGCCCGTAGCACCGACCGGCACTACGGTGATTGAAGTCCGCTTGGCCAGCAGCGTCGACGATGTATTGGCCGGCGATCAGGTGAGACTGGTTTCCGCCGTCGGTTGCGAAGGTGCTGATTGCACGCTGGCCGAGAACGCCACGGTGATGAATGTCGGCAAACCGGATGCGACTGGCGCATTGGGAGGCAACGACCGACTGGTGTCGTTCGCAATGCCGCCGGAGGCCGCGGCCAAGGTTATGGAGCTGCAACAGGCCGGAGCGATTATGGCCGTTGTGCGGTAGGAAGCGGAATCGGCCTTCGGCCGATACTGTGTTTTCCGCAGCCTGTCGGCTGCGGAAAACACAGTGTTGGGGCGCACAGAGTGCGCCCCAACTCCTACTCGCGCTCGTTAAAAACGGCCCAATGCGGCGGCAGTTCGCCGAGGATGCGTTTGTCGTCGTCGGATTGCCGTTGTTGGTCGGTCTGCATGTCTCCGGGCTCGAGTTTGACACCGTCAGCGTCAAACTGCTCAGTGCCCTTCATCACCACGCGCTTGTGCTTGCGCGGTGTGCGCCGTGTAGCCGAGTATTCCGCCATGGTTATTCAACCTCGCGATAGATCTCACCGATACGGCTGACGATACGGTCGACTTCCTTATCGGGGTTCACGAAGGCGGCGACACTCCAGACGGTCATCACATTCCAGCCCAAGGAAATGAGATCCTGTGCCGACAAACGATGACGCCTACGCGTGGATTGCACGGACATAAAGTTCGCGTCATCGGTCTGCACGGCCAAGGCAAACGGCTTGTCCTTCAATCCCACCACGAGCGGAATCTTCACGCCCTTGTCGAATCCATAATCAACAGCAGCGTTCAGTCCTCGCGCGCGCAACCTGTCGGCGATATCGTCGAACAGCACGTTGCCGCCTGCCGCATCACGCAACGGAAGCACCGGACGGTCGTCAAGCTGTTCGGCCCACGTCAACATGGTCTTCAGGAACCGAGGACCGGATTGGTGCAGTCGTTCTTCGTCCAAATCTTCGGAACCAAAGGCCGACACAATATCCAAGCTGTGGTCCGCCAATGCCAGGGCATCCAGCAACAGTCCGCGACCGCCTGTGCTTTCGAGCGGACCGAACTGCTGAAGCAGACGTCCGTGCGTGGTTTTCGCATAGCACATCGACAGAATCACGTCAGTGGCACGACCTCCGGCCACGTCACGCAAGGAAACCAACCGCACATGGCGCAGGAATCGGCCCATCGCCTTGGATTTGCCTGCCAACGACTTCAATTCGGCACCCAAGCGTGTGCGGAATGCGTCGGTCAACATCACGACCACAAGTCGATAGCTGGAAGGAACCACGGCAAAACCGGCGGCACGTTGCGTAATCAGACGCACCACTTCATCAATCTCCGGCTGGCTGGATTCCACCAGACCAGAAGACATAACCGGCACACCGCTCGCTTCCACACGGTGGAATCGCACCTCACCGGCAGCCGGCTCGGTGGCCACATCATAGCGAACAGGACCATATCCCTCGGATTCAAGGAATGCGGACAGGCGCGGCGCACGGCGAGACGGGGCAGCATCCACCTCGATATGAGGCAACGTGTCGATCAGCTGCTTGACGCTTTCGCTGGTTACCGTCGCGCAGTGGGCGATCACCACCACCTGCTGCACGCGGCCGATGATGGACAGCAACTCGATAGCGGGAATGTGCGCGCACGCATCGAGAATCGCCACATCAGCCAGCACACCCGGCTCGGTGAGTGCGGCGAGCGTACCCGGCGCGGCCACCAGAATCGGCTTGGCCGCGGCCAGAATCTCCGGATGATCACGGCGAATCCTGCTCAGCGACACACTGGCGCGCCCTGCCAGCACGGTGTGCATCTGGTTGGCTTCCTGAGTGCGGGAGAACAGCATGTCGCACAGGCGGCGCATGGATTCCTGCGACACCATCGGTCCGATGGAGCGCACGTGCTCCACATCGACCTGCGCAAAGCGGTCGGATGCGGCCTGCAGCGCGGCACCATCCTGGTTGGAGATGATGGCGGACGAACGCACAATGTCCTCAAACACGGTGGTCCACCAGGCCAGCTGCACTTCGCCGCGCACCTGCTCCACGCTCACTCGGCGAGCGTTGAGATCGGCGACCAGTTCGTTCAGTCCGGCAGAGGCGAATTCCTGCTCCAGCAGGCAACGCTCCGGCAAGGTGTCCAGTGCCTTGCGATCATCCAGCAGTGCTTTCAGGCGTGCTTCCACCTTCTCGAAATCGGCGGTTTCCAGATTGCCACCAGCGGGTGTGGTGGAAAGCACGGTATCCAGCGCGGTCATATTGCTGACCAGCGCCTCTTGGGTGGAGATGATCTCGTCGAGCTTGCTGGGCAGCACCGGCCAACCGCCGTGAGGCACGAACTGATGCCACTGCTCCCCTTGCTTGGCGACTACCTTCAACGCTTCGTGCAAGTCCTCGACCTGCGCGCCGACGCGCAGCAGATCCTTGGCTTCCTTGATGTGGCGGCGGCGCTCCCAGAATCCCATCGACGTGCCCTCGGCCTTGCGCTGGCTCTTCGGCTTGGTGGCCTCGATCATGGAGCTGATGTCTCGCTCGAAAATCTCCGGCTGGAACACGTCAAGCACTCGTCGCAGATTCTTCAAAACCGTAACCTGACGCTCCCACTCGCGGGTGGTGGGAGGAACCGGGAATCCGCAGGTCTGCACGGTGCGTGCCACCTGCTCACGGGTGGCGGGCAGGAAGCGACGCAGCAAATCGTCCACGCGCTGGTAGGCGGTTACTGCCTGTTCTTCAGTGGTGATGGACGCCTTGTACCATGCGGTGTCTTCCGGGCCGATGGTGTATTCGCCGAGCTCGCCGGCGCGTTCCATCTTGCCGATCCATGTGTCAATATCGTTGGCGATGCTCAGGGCACTTGACTCGTCAAGTCGAACGTGGGTGGCAGGGTGCGTCGGGAGCACGGAGATACGGGCCAGATTCTGAATGGTCTCGTATGCGGACACATTCCACTTATCGTTGCCCCCGTGCAGGTCGCCCAGATAGCGGGTCAAGCGCGAGCGCACGCCCACGAGTTCGTCGGCCAGCTGGTCGAATCGCTGGGTGGCGACTCCGGGCTGGAATCCGACTGCGGCAATCAGCTGCTTATCAAGCGCGGCGTTGGCGTGTTCATCGGATACATCCAGTACCTGCGCCTTCATCTCATTGGCGGAAGCCGTCTGGATGAACAGACGCTTCTGCTCGGCCACGCCGGGCACGTACAGCACGGAACGACCATTCATCAGGCAGCGCGATGCGATGGCCACAGCCTGCTCCGCGGTGCCCTTCGGGAAGGTGCCGTCGACCACGATGCTATGGCCATTGGCAGCAAGTGACGCGGCATATCGCACCGTATTGTCCACATCGCCGACTTCGTACTCGGCATGCGGGTCTACGTCGAAAGGACTGTATTGCGGAATATTGGCATCTTTGAGCGCGGTGCGGGCGGATTCGTCGCCGGCAAGCGCGTCCAACAGCACATTGCCGGTGGGGCCGTTCTCCAGCTGGTCGATGAACTGTCGGCTTTCGCTGATCATCTGCGACGAGGGGTCCATGAAGCATCCGAGCACAATCTGGCGCTCGATGGCGAAGTCGGAGATACGCTCCGACGCTTCGGACGAAATACGGGCGAACATCGCGGAAGTTTCGGGAGTGCCACTGTCATAGCTGGCACCGTCAAACAGGGAATCCTCATCCAGGAACACCCCCTGCTCACGCAATGTATTGACGAACGCGACGTTCAGGGCCACGCGACCGGTGAATCGAATGGTGGTCGACAAGCCATCATCCTCGATCGTGACGCTCACCGGGTACAACAGCACCGGCAGCGCGTTGCCCTTCCATGTGGCCACGCCGACCACGAGCGACAACTCCGCCACGCCGGAAATCCTGCGTTTGGCGGCCTGGTCATCCAGCACGCGCCCAATATGGCGTTCGGCGGCCTTAAGCACACCCGTGTCGCGGAACAACGAATCCAACCGGACATGGCCGGAAGCGAACAGCTGGGCGATGCCGGAGGGATGGGCATGGGTCATCTCCAGCTTCGCGGCCAGTTGATTCACATCCTCGAGCGGCGATGGCGGCTGCATGCTGCGGTATTGGTCACGCCAGCGACGGATGCGATTCAGACCTTCCGTGAGATTCTGGTTCTGAGTCTGGCTCTGGGTCATCTCTCGACTCACTTTCCAACCGCTTCGCGGTATTCCTGATAGCCCTTGTTGTGAGACAGGGCTTCGTCAATATCGGCCTCGCCACGGGCGGCGAGCCAAGAATACATGTCGTCGTACAGGTACGGATTCATGGCGAGGAACGCCAGCAATTCGGGATGACGGGCGACTTCGAATTGAACATTGAAATCTTGCGTGGTTTTTGCCTCGTCAGAGGTCAGGCCATCGACTTCGACTGCCGGCTCCTGTGCTTTCAGCTCGCCCTTGGCCACACGCTCGAACACCGAGCCGGGCTCGAAGACCGGAGTGTGTACGCCCGTGGAGTCGATATCATATGCTTCGGATACCGACTGCTGGGCGGTTTCGGCAGCCGGCTGCTGGTCTGCTACGCCTGCTGCGGTGGCTTCTTGATATGCTTCGGCTGCGGTCCGCTGCTGATCGTCCGGTACGTCAGCTGCCGGCTGGTCGGTTTCAGACTGGGCGGTTGCCGGCTGAGCGGTCTCAGGCTGGGTGTTTTCAGATTGAGCGGCTTCGGCTTCCCGGGCGGCTTCAGGCTGGGCAACTTCAGCATGCTGTTCGACAGTGTCCGCCGGCTGAGAATCGCCGGCATTCCTGGTATTCGGAGCGGACTGAACGTTTTCGGCTGACTTGCTTGCGCCAGCCACCACATCGGATTCAACAACCGCCGCCGACGCCACTGCCGGCTCGCTTGTGCTGGGAGCGTGCTTAACAACGGCATGGGCGATGGCATCTACTGGAACAATACCGGAGATCCTGCTGTGCTTGGATGCAGGCGTTACAATCGTCGACTCAGGTTCGGTCTGCTGCTTCGGCAGTGCCACGGAGTTCATGGCCTGCTGGTTTTTGCGTTCGGTCTCCTGCTCGGCATGCTGGGCCAACGCATCCGCGAACAGATCACGGGGTATGGCCGGCTCATCGTTTTTCGTCACTGGCTGCGTGATATTCAGCGAGCCAAGTTCAAGCTCGTCGACCTTGCGTCGAACATTATCCGCGCTGAAGATGGCGGTCGGCTCGCCGGCCCGCAAATCAAGAATATCGTCGACGGACATATCCGCCGCATCCGGCTCCTGCGGTGCTTCGTGAACCGCATAGCCAAACAAATCAGGCACCTTGAGGTCGAGCGGCTTTGCCACTGGATCGTCGACACGAATGAAGTCCGCAGGCACATCGCCGAACTGCATGCGCATGGGAGACGTCGGCAACAGGAACTCGGCATTGGCCGGCAAGCGCAACAAATCGCCATTTTCCCGCACCACATACGATCCATTGGTCGATCCAAGATCACGGACCGAGGCCGTGCCATTGCTTTTTACCGTGAACATGGCGTGCCGTTTGGACATCGATTTGGTTTGATCGGCGACGTCAAGGCGGGTGTTGCCATCATCGGCAAGGGGGCGTAACGGCTTACGGCCGATTTCCACGCACTCCCCCGGCTTGACGCTGATCCGGTCGACACCGTTGATCTTCACCGTCCACTCGCTCACCGTGACCGCCTTCCTGGACACACTATTTGACCACACTACGTGCCATTGTGTCATCTTTTACCGGCTTTTGGCGGATTACTGGGCACAGAATTGACAACTTTCGCTCATTGCCAGCTTTGTGTTTCCACGCCGGATCGCGTTCTCCGCCTCGTCCTCGTCAACTAGTCTACTCAGTATGCGGAAACCCCGCAGCCTGAAACACAGGTGCGGGGTTCCTCGAAAAGCTGTGATTGCGGCTTATGCCGCACAAATCACTTGAGCTCGACGCTGGCGCCAGCCTCTTCCAGCTGAGCCTTGGCCTTCTCGGCATCTTCCTTCTTGGCCTTCTCGAGGACGGCCTTCGGAGCGCCGTCGACAAGAGCCTTGGCCTCGGCCAGGCCGAGGTTGGTGATGGCGCGGACAGCCTTGATGACCTGGATCTTCTTGTCGCCGACGGCGGAGAGGATGACGTCGAACTCATCCTTCTCTTCCTCAGCCGGAGCAGCAGCGCCAGCAACAGCGGCAACAGCGGCAACCGGAGCGGCAGCCTCGACGTCGAACTTCTCCTCGAAGGCCTTCACGAACTCGGAGAGCTCGACCAGGGTCATCTCGCCGAAGGCTTCCAGCAGCTCATCGTTGGTGTACTTAGCCATTATGGCTTCCTTTCAATCTTGGCGGCGGACGAAGTGGTAGATCCGCTGCCTAATAAACCTTATTGTTTAAATTATCGAAGCGACTGATTCATGCCGTGAGGGCGTAAATCAGGCAGCCTTCTCCTGCTTTTCGCGCAGGGCGTCGATCGTGCGCACAGCCTTGGTAGGCAGAGCGTTGAACAGGTACGCGGCCTTGGCCATCGATGCCTTGATGTCGCCGGCGAATTCGGCAAGCAGCTGCGGGCGGGACTTGAGGTCTGCCAGCTTCTTGGCGCCCTCGGCATCGTAGACAGTGCCGTCAGCGGCGGCACCCTTGATGACAAGAGCCTTGTTGTCCTTGGCGAAGTCACGGATGACCTTCGCAGCCTCGATGAAGTCGCCCTTCACGAAGGTGATGGCGGTCGGGCCGGAGAGAATCTCGTCGAGACCCTCAATGCCCGCTTCCTTGGCGGCGATGCGTGCCAGCGTGTTCTTTGCCACGGTGTAG
>QWCH01004908.1_pt1 | contig 11572 bp, 18 predicted proteins | sample 1972671 | NCBI WGS metagenome assembly QWCH01 (sample SAMN09866713, study PRJNA288562) | Human gut metagenome isolate term3_stool, whole genome shotgun sequencing... | isolation source: gut | host: Homo sapiens | place: USA: California | reverse complement strand
CGTGAATATCTCGAGGCTGAGAGCCGACAGATTAAGGAGGTGCAAGCGTGAGACAGTATTTGGTGTCCGATCTGCTCCATGAGGGCGCGGAGAATGGCATGACGCTTACCGAGTTAGTCCAGCTCACGGGGGAGGATGAACGGCCGATCCGCCGTCGCATCCAGGCGGAGCGCAAGGACGGAAAACTGATTCTGTCCGACTGCAAGAGCGGGTATTTTCTGCCGACGAGCACGCTTGACATTCAGCGCTTCATCAGCTCGATGTCAAGAAGATCAAGGGAGATCGCGGCAATCTCACACGCGGCGGAAGACGTGCTCTTGAAGATGACCGGCCAGGAAAGAATGGTGGGCTGGTAATGGCGCAGAAACGAATGTTTTCATTGCAAGTTACTGACACAGACAGGTTTTTGGATATGTCTGCAAGCGCGCAAGCACTGTATTTTCACTTGGGGATGCACGGCGATGATGACGGCTTTGTGAGCTCCCCGCGAAAGATTGCTCGCATCGCAGGCTGCAACGATGATGATCTAAGGCTCCTTGCGGCGAAAGGATACATTATCCCGTTTGAGAGCGGTGTCGTGGTTATCACGGACTGGAATATAAATAACACGCTCAAAAACGATCGTTATCATCCAACGATTTACGCCGAAGAAAAATCAATGCTGACGACCGATCATGCTGGCCGGTTAATGCTTGGAAACAGTCAGGAAACAACTTGGAACCATGATGGAACCATCTTGGAACCTGAACGTAACTTAACCGAGCTTAACCTAACTAAACTCAACAAAGGGGATAAGGCGGCTACGCCGCCACGACCTCACTTTGTTCCTCCAACGATTGATGAGATTAGAGCATACTGCGTCGAACGAAAGAACGCTGTGGACGCTGAACGTTTCTTTGACTTCTACTCTGCCAACGGTTGGAAGCAGGGGCGAGGAAAGCCAATCGTCGACTGGAAAGCGGCGGTCAGAACATGGGAGCGTCAGACTAACGCCGGACAAGCTGACCCCTCACCCCGGCAGTACGACGCGGCCACCGGAACTTGGAGGTGAGTATGGAATCCGTTTTAAACGAATACGGCGTGCTCGGTTCACTGCTGATTGCCCCATCGTTGTTTCCCGAAGCAGCAGAGCTTTCCGATAATGCTTTTTCCTCCCTGCCGCTGCAAGCGGTTTTCCGGGCTATGCGTCGGCAATACGAGGAAAACGGCGGCTTTGATGCGCTGACCATCCGAGCGGAAGCGGGACGCAACTGCACCGACGTGACGGACAGGCTGCTTGTAGGGCTGATGGACACGACGCCGACCACAGCGAACCTCGATGTTTACTTAGCAGCGGTCAAGGAAGCTGCGCTTGCACGTTCCCTGCGAAAAATCGGCGATGAGCTGATGAACGCTGAGAATGACCCTACAGACGCGCTTGGACGCGCGCAGGAGGCTTTGCAGCGGCTTACCGAGGAAAACACACAGGGCGATTCGCAAACGCTTACGGCGGCGCTCACACAGCTCGGATACCGCGTTTCTGAGCAGGTCGGCGGCAGAGCACCATGCGTGGCATCCGGTCTGCTGAGGTTCGATAAATTGCTCGGCGGTGGCTTCATCAATGGCGGCTTGCACATCATCGGTGCAAGACCGGCGGTCGGCAAATCAGCTCTGGCTTTGCAGATTGCACTCAACGCAGCAAGAAACGGTGTAAAGGTAGTTTACTGTTCACTTGAAATGAGTGCAGAGGACTGTTCCGCCCGCCTTGTCGGCAATATCGGCGGTCTGTCATCGGCGCGGCTCATGTTCGGCGGCAGGCTTACGGACAACGAGTATATGCGTTTTGCCGAGGGTACGGCGGAGCTTTCCGCGCTGCCAATCGTGTTCAATCGGCGCTCGGGCATGAATGTTCGGCAGGTGGAGGCATTGGCTTACCGCGAGAAGCCGGGGCTGCTGATCCTCGACCACCTCGGGCTGCTTGAACCGCCAGATACTCGACTTTCACTCTACGAGGCGACCACAAGGAACAGCAGGGCCTTGAAACTACTTGCGATGAGGCTAAATATTCCTATTCTGTGTCTTTGTCAGCTCAACCGCGCGGCGGCCTCTGACCGTTCCGGCAGCTTTCGGGCTACAATGGCAAACCTCCGTGAATCGGGTGCCATCGAGCAGGACGCAGACACGGTGACACTGCTGCACAATCCGCCTTGTGAGGCGGACGAACGCACGGAATCCCCATCGTTGCTGGAACTGTGGTTAGACAAGAATCGCCGTGGGCCAATCGGTCACGTCGATGCGACTTTTTTTAAGACATCGGGAAGGATCGTTTCATGTTAATCCCGCCGCAAATTGCAACCGGCTTTGGAGACCAGCTATACAGGGCGTTCGAGCGGTGGCTGTTCTACAAGGCCGGCCGAGGCAAAAAGTACCGGAATCAGGAGCTTCAGCATTTAGTTCTTGCGATTCGTGCCCATGCAAAGCGGCACGGTGAGCAAACTGTTGCCGACTTGATCCACAAGAGCATTGCCGGGGAGGAGGAAAAGCTAACTTTCAATTTTGATATGAGGTGAAGTTATGACTTTTCAAGTGGCAATCAACATCTTATCAGCAACGAGACCAATGCGCAGGAAAATCGACCGCTACCGCCAGCGCGACGAACTGCAGCATCTCATTGTCCCTCACTTACCTGTCGACGACCGGGATCCTTTCGAGCGTCGCCTAAACAAACATTTCCGGCTATGAAAAAGCCCTCCCCAAAACCGGGGAGAGCGACCTGTGGTAAACCTGAACTTGTCAATTCTGATTCTACCACAGGAGGGCGCAATATGCAAGTGATTTCACTTGTCACACAGAGCGAGCGGACAAACCAACTCGCAGCAGATGTGCGAGACGGAAAAACAGACATTTTGACGCTATGGGCAGCGGTTGAGCGGTTTGCCTCACAGCAGGCCGGACGATGGACACGGGCATTTCGTGAGAGCGCGGGCATCGAAGAAAGTGACCTCATGCAGACGGCCTTTCTTGCCCTTATAGAAGCGCTGACAGCGTGGAAACCGGAGCGAGGGGTATTCCTTACCATGTTCGATTTCAAGCTCAAATCAAGCTTTACAGCGGCTTGCGGGATGCGAACCATGCGAGACAAAGAAGACCCACTCAACCGGAATCGTGTATCGCTTGATATACCGTTGGACGCTGACGGCGACGGTGATTTCACCGTTGCGGATACGATCCCTGATCCTGCGGCGGAGGCGGCCTTTGAAGAGGTCGAGGAGCGGGAGATGCAGAATGCGGTATATGCAACCCTCGACCAATTACCACAGCACGAGCGTGACGCCATAGTTGCCGAGTTCTGGCACGGGCAGACCATAGACCGCAGGACCCATGCCGCCGCATTGCGGCACCTGCGGCATCCGAGCATTAGCCGGAGCTTGAGACCATTTTATGAGTAAATGTCAGATAAAACAAGGCCGGAAAGGGGGCATTTCAAACTTTGTCAAAGAAAATTCGAGATGAGACTATTATTGACGCGCTGCTGATCTCCGCGACGGTGCGGAGCGCGGCGGCAAAGCTCGATATCAACGAGCAGACGATCTATCGCCGAAAACGTGACGCGGAGTTTATGCGGAAGTATAGCGAGGCACGGCGAGAGCGAACCGAAGCGGCGCGAAATGTGTTGCAGGAGCGGGCGCACGCCGCGGCGGACACGTTGGCGACGATCATGCAGGATGCAGACGCGCCCGCACAGACCCGCGTGAGTGCCGCGGCAGAGATTTTACGTCAGACGGTGAAATACACAGAACTCACAGACATCATGCAGCAGCTTGACGAGCTTGAAGCATGGCGAAGGGAGCAGGAACAGCGATGAGGAAGTATTACGATATTCGCCTTTCGGCGCTGCGGAATGACAGGGGTGACGAGCTATGAGCAGTATAAAGTGCAGGGTTGATCGCTTAATACGAGATGCACGGAGAATTGTGTGGAGACCACACATGTTGGTTCTGACAGGGCAGACAGGGGCTTACCAGTTAGACATCCGCGAATGGGATGGGGTCCCGGGCAGCGCAAAGGACGGGCTTCACACAAAATCGTATACATTCCCTGATAAAACATCGGCAATAGCCTTTGCTGATGAAATGACGGGTTATTGGAAAGAACGATATTTGCTTGAGCCGTCCGATCTCCTACTGCTCGATTCGACAATTCCGACAGAGGCAGAGCACAAGGCGGCTGTTCAAAAGATGCGCCCTTTGGCACTTGAGGTTATCGCAGAGCACGAGGGCAAAACCTTAGAAGAAAAGTTGCGAGAACTGTATGGTGAGGATGCAGATCTTGAGACCTTACCTGTTTGGGGAGAAATTCTTAGATGGGACAGAGAAACGGCGTAGCATAAGAAAAACAGCGCAGAAGCGCATAAAAGAAAGGAAATTTATTATGGACTTTAAGGCTAACATTGAAACCCGCGAGAGCGTAGAAGCAAAGGCAAAAGCCGCGTTGGGCTTTGATCTCAGCAGCGCCCTTGACCTTGTAAACCGTACCGATTACTCATCGGTAGAGCAGTATCTTGACGCAGCGGCAAAAGCCGAGCTTGAACGCAGCAGCCCCGAATACAGAGCCGCCAGAAAGCGACTTGAAGCAGAGTACAATGAACGCCTTGCAGCGCGCCAACGCGAAAGAGAGAACGCCGCTTACAAGACCATGCGGCAGAATGTCATCTTTGATAGCGTAGACAAGCGCAATATTGCAGCGGAGGCCGCGGAGCGTGCAAATCGCGATCTTTACGCAAACCGTATTTCTAAAGCTGACCTTGCAGACACCATTAGCCGCTACGAAAGAGAAGCCAGCGAAAAGGTGAGGGACAGCAAGGCAAGCAACGCGCTTTTCAATGCCATGATCCGCGGCAAGCTGTGACAATGGAGTTTGTTTCCGAGGTCTGCAAAATTGTAACGGCGGCGCTGCAAGAGCTATCCGCAAATGAGGCGGAGCTTGCAGACCTTGAAAGAAAATATACGCCGCCTAAAAGTCCGTATTTCATTGAGAATATAGACCGGACAGCGGAATTTATTGCCTACAAGAAACACGAGACGGCTTTGCTGGAAGAACGACAAAAGACGCAGGAGAGCGCAGAAAAGGCCATTGCGACAGCGACAGCGGCATACAAAAAAGCGCGGCAGCGCCGTTACAGGCTGCAGCAGGCCGCTTTGCGGATGATGCGGAGCATCTGCTGCTATACCCGGAAAAATTATCCGAGATCGACACACTATTACAGGGAATTATCCCGGACGAATTAAAGGAGAACGCGAAGTGAACTACAAAAATCGCATTTATGACACCGTGACCACCTACATGAAGAAGCTGTCCGAGCTGGACAGCTTCGAAAAAGAGCTTGCCGCGCAGGAACGCGCCGAGATCATCAGTCGTGTACACGCCGCCGAACGCCGCGAGGAATGGGAACAGCAGCGCAAGGACGCTTACGAAAACACCATCAATGAGATCGAGCATATCCGCCGTTCCCATACCGAGGCTGTGGACAAGTGGAATGAGCTTTCCGGCGATAAGCTGAGTGCGGACGCAGAGCTTCTGAAAATGGACATCTCTATGGATCAGCGGCAGTTCCAGGCACTTTGCAGCAAGCATAAGGACAACTCACTCATGCTCCAGCTCCTTTGTGACTACGCAGACCGCCATTCTGACGAGCCGCTTTATGCTGACCGTCCCTGCGATGCGAAGACGCGCAAAGCCGACTTTGACGCTTATGCAGCCAGCGCAACCAACATCTGCCGTGACCCGCACAGCATCAGGGCGGGAATGTTTCTTGAAAACACAGGCGTTCCAGCCACTTGCTCTTATGAGTATTGAGGTAAATAGCATGACGAAAACACTGGATATCAACGGTAAGATCACTATTTCTATCGATCCCGACAGTCAGGAGTTCGCGGACAGGGCCTTTGCGACCCTGTCCGCCCTGGATAAGCAACATCAAAATCTGCTGAATAATAGGCCGGTTACGAACTCGTTGGCTTACGATATTTTTTCAGAGACAAATAAAGATATCCGCCGACAACTCGACGAGCTATTGAACTCCCCTGTTTGTGATGCTCTGTTTGGAAAAGATGCGGTCTTTGCACTGTCTGGAGGTGCGCCGCTTTGGTTCAACCTAATGGAGGGCATCGTCTCACAGCTCTCCATTCCGCCTACGAACAGTGCAAAAAAGATCATGGAGAGCTATGCGGCAAATCGCCGCTGAAAGTGAGGTGCTTTTATGGCAAGGTCTGATGGTTGTGTTATTATCAATACACATTTAAACGATAAAGAGGCTGTGGATGAACTCGACCGCTTGACAAAAAAGATTGATGCGCTCAACGAAAAAATCAGCGACAAGAAGCAGGAGCAGATGCCTCTGGTCGAACAGTCTAAGCAGATTGCGGCAAACCTCGATGCAGCTAAAGCCCAGCTTGACCAAATGCGGAACGGCGACGAGTTTTACACGGCTGGCGCAATAAAGGAGCAAGAGCAAACAGTAAAAGCTCTTCAAAAAGAGTGGGATTCCGTGCAGAGCCAAGTGGAGCGCATGGACACTTCAATTGCGCGAGACACGCGAAGCCTTGAGCGCATGACCAATAGAGCTGGAGATTTGAACATACAGATCATGGCGGCAAAAGAAAACACAAATGGTATCTCTCTTGCGGCGCAGGCGGCCAGTAAGCAGATGGACAAGTTTTTTAGCCGCATCAAAACGCTTGCCCGACGCGTGCTTGTTTTCTCGCTCATCACAAAGGCACTCACCACGCTTAGAAGCTATATGTGGAGCGCGATCCAGACCAATGATAAGGCAGTGGAGGCGGTCGCCAAACTGAAAGGAGCGCTGCGAACGCTGGCCCAGCCAATCGTCAACGTAGTAGTCCCTGCGTTTACCGTGCTTGTCAACGTCATCACGCGCGTGGTCAATGCTATCTCTGCGCTGGTCTCCATGTTTTTTGGAACGACTGTCGAGGAATCCGCAAAGGCAGCAGAAAGCCTTTACGAAGAATCGGACGCGCTGGATAAGACCGGGAAGTCTGCAAAAAAGGCAAGCAAATCCCTTGCGTCGTTTGACGAGATCAACCGACTTTCCGGTACAGAGAACAAAAGCGACAAAGTAGCTCCTGACTTTACGTCGAATGAAGCACTTTCCGGCAAGGAGGCAAGGGGCATTCTCGGCCTTATCACCTCGATCGGTGCGCTGCTTTTGGGCCTCAGGCTCTCGGATTCTCTAATAAGCGGACTGCAAACCGCTGTGGGGTTGGCGCTTGCTTTTCAGGGTGCGATCAAATTTATTTCAAGCCTTTTGAGCACTTGGCTGAGCGGCTTGGATTGGGATAACTTCTTGGGGATGTTGGTCGGTGCAGCCGCGCTTGTTGCGGGACTCGCTCTTGCATTTGGCAAGGTAGGCGCAGCGATTGGGCTTATCATCACAGGAATTGCCGAGCTTGTAGCAGGTTTCCGTGATGCAGACATCAACGGTTGGAATCTGAAAAACACGCTGCTTACCATCACAGGAATGATATCGTCTGGTCTCGGCATCAGCCTTCTGACCGGATCGTGGATACCCCTCATTATTGCCGGCATCCTGTCCGTCGTGCTTGCGATCACGGTTGCTACAGGCCACGGCAAGGAGCTGATCGATGGGCTAAAAACCGCCGTCAGCGGATTTCAGGACTTCTTTATCCGCGTATTTGAAGGAGATATCCCAGCAGCGATTCAAAGGCTTCGGGATGCGTTTGGCGGCCTAACAGAGGCCACCTCTGCGGTGTTGGATGGCTTTCGGGATATGTTCAATAACCTGCTGTCCTTGATTGAATATGTTGGGAATAAGATTGGGATCGACTTAAGCGGAATAATTCAGGTCGGCAAGAACTATATTTCGAATTTCTTTGGTATTTTGAAGGAAGCCGTATCGGAAAGCATGAGTGCAAGCGCCCGCATTTTGCAGGGCCTTATCGAATTTATCAGCGGCACCTTTACGCAAGAATGGGAGACCGCATGGGCAGGCATCAAAGATGTCCTGGCGGGAATATTGAATGGCATTATCACGCTCTTCGAAGCGGTCACCAATCTTTGCCGGAACAAGATCAACAGTATACTGGATATGCTGCAGGAACTGACGAGCTTTACGCTGCCGGACTGGCTCGGCGGTCATGAGTTTGGTGGGATCGATATTCCACGGCTCGATAAGATCAAGATTCCACGCCTTGCGACTGGCGCGGTCATTCCCCCGAACAGGGAATTTCTTGCGGTGCTCGGCGACCAAAAGCAGGGCAACAACATCGAGGCTCCCGCGGCTGCTATCGAGGCGGCGGTGGCGCGCGGCATGGCGCAGTATGGCGGCGGAAACCAGACGGCGATCCTCAAGATCGGCGAACAGGAATTGGGCCGCATTATCTTCAAGCTCAACAAGGACCAGACGCAGCGCGTCGGCATCCAATTGACCTAAAGGTCCATGCCTATAGTAAAAGACCCGCAGGATTCGTTCCTGCGGGCCTTTTCTGTGCTATCAGGTTTTACTTTCCTCTTCCTTCTTCCCAAACAGTTCCTTCTCACACTCAACGCTCATGGTGGAGCCGATAAACGGGACCATGCCGACCGGTGTCGGTATACAAGGGAAATATCTATCGTCATCGTTCATGCGGTTACCTCCAAACTGTTCATAAACTCTTTGATGTATGCACCGGATAGGTCGGCGGCAAAGGTGAAGCGCGTCCCATGCTGACGGTACACAGCCCCGCAGGTCGGGCAGATGTGCACCGTGGCGGCGTTCATAAGCGGCGTATCGCAGCGGGCGCAGTATAGGAGCTTCATGCGCTTGCCCCCTTACCTGTCAGAAGTTTAATTGCATCTGCATCGTCGAGATCATAAGTTGCGGATCGCATTTCTTGCTGGGCGTGTTCCCTTGCTTTTACGGCATCTGCCGTCAGTTGAGCGCGTTTCGCTGTTTCTAAAAAGCATTGCACGGTAAGCTCGTCATAGTGCCCAAGCATCAAGTGATAGTCGCGGATGGCGTCTGCCATTCTATCGTAGACAGAATACAGGATGCGACCAATGAATTCTAAGTCTCTCGATTCGATATTTTTTGCTCCCTATCAGAAAAATACTGCTCCCAAATATCATAGATCAAGTCTGATCCGCTTTCGAAAGCGGTAAACATGTCAAGCGTTGCATTGTCAACAGTTAAACGCTCATGTGCAGTAAGCTCAGATAAATAACCCATATTTTCCTCCTTGTCTTTTCTGCGGGAGGTCGGTATAATACCGATACCGGCCTCCCTGTGGTGGTTGGTGGCTCTCTGCATCTGGCTTTGGTCGGCGAGGATGCAGAGGGCTTTTTCTTTTCCTCCTTACGTGTGTTATTATAGTTCACTTATTAAGTGAATGCAAGGGAGCATTTTCAACAAAAATTCACTTGTTAATATGTTTACAATATACACTTGTTAAGTGCTTGCAGAGAGAGTATAATAAAACTGCTTAGAAGGGAGTGGTGCATATATCGCCGCAGAAATACACGGAGGCCCGTAAAGAGGGCAATAGAAAATGGGATACTGCGAATCTTGATCGCGTTTCCGTTGCTATGCCGAAAGGCAAGAAAGATATTGTCAAAGCCCACGCAGAAGCCCACAGCGAGAGCGTGAACGGCTTTATCAACCGAGCCATAGACGAAGCCATAGAGCGCGACGAAAGCGCTCCTGCGGCCTCTGAGGGGCAAGGAGAGGCATAATAGAAGAGCGGGGGGATCGTCCTCCGCTCTTGCTGCATATATGTGGGGATGTTTTAAAGGTCGGATTTGAAATCCGAGCCTTTCGGTGCATTGAGGGCCTCATCTGAAATGAGACCCTTGCGACTGTCCAGATCAGGCGGGCTACTGCGCCGATTTGAAATCCGAGCAGTGAAGCTCGCTTCGATTTGAGATCGAGACGAGTTTTTTGATTTGAAATTGATGTATTCTGCAAAGCAAAACTGTCAAAAGAAAAGAATAAGACTCCTTTTTATCTTGTATGCGAATGCTGGTAAATTCGAAGTTTTTAGTTGACTTTTTATATATAACTTACTACCATATAGATAAAAAGAAGGGGGCGCAAAGTGTGGATAAAAAATGGAACGCAGCAATATTGTCAGATGGTATAGAGCAGGCCACGCGCTCTCCAAAACTATCGATACCTCAACAAATAGAGGACATGAAAAAACGAGGAATCGCTTTTGAAATATGTACCGAAGCTGAAGCCCGTAAGTTTTTGTCAGAAAATAACTATTATTTTAAGCTGAAGGCGTATGCTCATAATTTCGACCGATACAGAGACACCGAGAAAAAAGGACAATATATAAATCTTGATTTTGCTCATTTGAAAGATTTATCAACTATCGATGCTCGGCTCCGTAAGTTGATTTTGAGTATGAGCATTGACCTGGAACATTTTTTGAAAGTCCGCATGTTGAATCATTTTAACATGGTTGATGAAGATGGATACCAGATCATTGAAGAATTGTTCAGAAGAAATCCTGACTTAAAAAGTGAGGTTGAGGGAAAAATCAATACATCTACCTGTAACGGCATTGTAAAAAAGCATCACGACAATTGGGCGATATGGAACGTGATAGAACTGATGTCGTTTGGGCAGTTCATAAATCTCTATGAACTATTCTATCAGCGAAATTCATTTGAGGATAGCGAGCGTTATTTGCTCTACCCGGTAAAAATGTTAAGAAATGCCGCTGCACACAATAATTGCCTGATCAATCAAATGCGGGCGCCTTATTCAAGAAGCATTTCGGTATCTTATGATTTGCGAAGCGAGGTTAGGAGACTTTCGTCCAATAGAAAGGATGCGGTGGTAAAATATTTGTCGCATCCTACGATACACGATTTCATAGCGTTACTCGTACTTTATAATAAAATTGTTCCAGATCCGACAAAATCAAAAGGAATGGATGAGCTTGAACTATTTTTTGCGGAGCGGATCCCGAGGCATAGTGATTACTATAAGAAACAACAAGGGTTAGTTGCTACTTATAATTTCGTCTATGAAATTATAAAAATGTTCACAAAAAGTGATTGACAATTCTGAGGGAGGCGCATATACTATCACTGTAGAACAAAAATCACAATGTGGTTTTAAGAGAACTGGTGCCTGTCTCCAGTTCTCTTTTTTTGCACTAAGCATTTGAATTCAACTGAGTTCAACAAAAATTCAACTCCGTTACGAAAAGTCCTGCTATTTTACTCGACGATATAAAACGATGATTTTGAAAAATCGAGTAATATCAATACTTTGCGCGACATTACGTCACGATAGCAGACGCCTTGTTTGGAACTCATAACCCGGAGGTCGGAGGTTCAAGTCCTCCTCCCGCAACCAGAAAGTCCTGATTTCTTGCGAGATCAGGACTTTTTCCGCACTTTTCTGCCAAATAACTTGCTTGCTGTTTTTTCTGACCCAAACGCTGACCCCAACGGGAGCGGGTAGTGAAAAGCACTATACCGCGCCAGAGAGAAGGTTGCCCATTGTTTTTGCCGCTTCACGCTTGGCTGAGGTCGTTACATGAGCGTAGGTGTCCAGCGTGAAGCC